>Ga0115567_10000623_pt1 | contig 34628 bp, 30 predicted proteins | sample COGITO_mtgs_1204_2_FD_88679 | JGI IMG/M metagenome (GOLD analysis project Ga0115567, IMG submission 88679) | Pelagic marine microbial communities from North Sea - COGITO_mtgs_120412 | ecosystem: Environmental > Aquatic > Marine > Epipelagic | place: Germany:Helgoland, sampling site Kabeltonne...
ACAACAGATTAAGAAACAAGCCATTAGTTTTGGCAGATGCGGGACTTGATTTTGATGAGGTGCTAAGTCGTGATCAAGTTATCAGAATTCAAGACGGAAGACTTAGGGCCGCCAATGAAAACTACCAACCAAGTTTTTCCGGGGAAAATGATTGGTGGTTTAATCTTGAAGAGCATGCTGATGAGTTTATTGAAGAGACTCAAGCAATGATCTCCAACTATTTAAACAGTTAAGCTTCTTCTTGTTCCGAATCCTCATTCATAAAATCTTGTAAATCTTGAGGATCGTGGGGACGTATGCGCAGAAGCCAACCCTCTTCAGTGCTATCATCGAAAAGTATGTCTGGATCATCAATCACTGCAGAGTTGATTTCTATAACTTCACCCTCGATAGGAGTGTAAATATTTATAGGACCTTGGTCTGTTTCAACCTCGCCGCAGATTTCTTCAGGACTGACCTCGTCTCCTTCTTCAGGAAGGTCCACTCCCCAAAGCTCATTTACGTCATCGAAAAAGTCTTGTTTGACTCCAATTGTAAGAGTTCCTTCATGTGGTTTAGCCCAAAGTTCATCTGTAAATTCAATTTCTGAAGGGATCATATAAGCTCCTGATGTGAATGTTCTATTATACACAGCCAGTTAAACGAGACTCAAATGTTTTTTAGCTGAGATCTTGTCAAAAGTTTAGACAGTTAGAGCTTTCCCATATTTAGAACTGGTTCTTTGGCTTGGGATCACCAGCAATAGCTACTGCGAGTGTAAACTTACTTTACACCTCTTTACTTTATTCAATATCTAATAAAAACAAAACAATTCTCTGTAAACAGCGTTAAAGTGCATTTTAGACGCAGAGGTGTTTTATTTTAAGTTTAACCGGGCAATATGTTATTGCAGTTTTTATAGCTTTAAGCCAATTTGTTCAGCCCTATTCTGAACAAGAGGTTGCGGCTATTTTAAAAGCAAGAACCGATAAAGGAGAGCAGATCCAGCAGTGGGAACTCGAGGCTTATAATTTTAAACCATTAGAGCCTGCGCAACTTGAGGCGATGATTGGTGACAACAATGCAATTGCAAAATACTTAAGAGCAACTTGTGTAAGGGCTTTTTCGAGCACACAGACCGAAAGATCTATCAAAAGAGGTGAGCTTCTATCCATAAATTTAGGACTTCTCGCCGGTTCATTAAATGAAGAAAAAATAGCTGAGTATCAAAACAGAGTTATAAAAAGTGAGCAAGGGCTTTCGATTGGTGAAGCTAAAAGCTTTGGGTTTATGATCTGCAACCCTGAAAGTTCTGAGGTAAACCCTGCGGAGCAACTGGCAGCCCTTCCCCTAAAAGAAGGGATCAAATACTATTTAGATTTTTACAAAAGCCTCCCAAAGATAGGATCTGAAAAAGATTTGCCTAAGCTTTTAGAAGTTAGTTTTGTTAAGGATTCAAGTGGAAAAGTCATTGGTGAGTTTAGTAAAAATGAAGTGAACTCTAGTCTTCAAGTTGTAAAAAGAAACAGAAGAAGACTTCCAAAAGGTCCAATTCCAGAGCTTTTAAAAAAAGCTCTGGTCTCTGTTGAAGACTCAAGGTTTTGGAATTTTCAGCCAAAAGACTCTTCTGAATATGAAGGGCATTTGGGTGTAGACTTTAAAGGCCTTATGCGTGCGATGGTCTCTTCTGGAAGCGGAGACATTCAAGGCGCGAGCACCATCACTATGCAGTTGGCCAAAAACCTTTTGCTCTATAAAGACGTTTTTAGAGAGCACGATCAAGGTAAGCGCTCACTTTTGAGAAAATTAAAAGAGTACATTCTCGTAAAAAGATTAGAAGAAGCCCTCACAAAAGATCAGATACTCAATTGGTACTTGAACACTATTGATTTCGGAAGAAAAAGTCAGGGTGTGGTCATGGCGGCAAAATCTTATTTTGACAAAAGCCTAAGCCAACTGACTCTAGCTGATGTGGCTTTTCTAGCAGCGCTTCCAAAGGCGCCCAATGCACTAGATCCCGAAGAAAATTTTGAAGAGGCTTTAAAAAGAAGAAACAAGGTCATCAACAGCATGAAGTCTGAAAAGTACATCACTGCTGATGAAAAAAAAGCAGCTAGAGCTGAAACGATCAGTTTCACTCCCAAAAAACTTGAGTCTGGTGATCAGGGCTACGCAAGCTTTTACGTGAGCGCAGTTGAAAAGCAGTTGAAAGATTGGCTTGGTGCTAATGAACAAGATGAATCTTTGGCCTTTGATATTGTCACCCCGATCAACCATCAATTTCAAAAGTGGGCTGTTGAATCTTTACAAAGAGGCTTGCTGAATATTGAAAGATCAAAAGGTACATTAGTGGTTAAGCCAGATCAGGACAATCTGCCTAATATTGAAGATGCAGTTGTAAAGCTTGCCGCTGAAAAAAATGAAGAAGATTTGGACAAGGTTTATTTAGAAGTGCTTAAAAATATTAACAATCCTTATCCTGACGGCGGTCAGTTCAAGGTTGCGGTTGTTTTGTCGAGCACAAGGTTTGGACTTAAAGACGGCACAGTTGTTAGCAGATCTTCTAGAGATGCCAAAAGATACAAATTAGTTAATAAGAAAAAGAAGTCTTTAGACAAATGGGATGTTGTCTTACTTGAGCCTTTTGAGGTTAAAGGAAAAACCACTTATAGAGTGTCCTCATATACAGAAGTTCAAGGTGCTATAGTGGTGTTGGACAACAAAACAGGTGCGGTTCTGGCAACTTCTGGCGGTTTTAGTATTGGAGCAGGTAGGCGCTATCAAGGGCCTGTAGGCAACAGAGCCTTCAGCGCTGAGAGGCAGCCGGGCTCAACAGTAAAACCATTCTCTTATTTTTCAGCACTGATGCAGGGCTTATCGCCATCAACAGTTGTTTCTAATCAAAATATACAGCTTCCGATAAGAAAAGTTGACGGAGAAAAAATTTGCAACACATGGGCACTAAGTTCAAGGCAGGCAGAGGCGAGTTCGTACACTTTAAGGCAGGGCCTTGAGAAATCCAAGAATAGATTGACTGTAAATGCTTTTGTCAGATCTTTAGGCCTTAGATCGGCTGACACCCTTTCTGATTTTGCTGACCTGTTGGGAGACGGAATTGATATGGTCCTCAAGAGAATGAATAAGTTCGGGCTTTATAAAGGAGTTGAACATGCTTGCTACCCAATTCTATTAGGAGCAAACGAGCTAAAGGTTGTTGACCTCGCAGGGGCTTATTCAACAATTGCAAACCGCGGAGTATATAGAGCGCCACACACACTCCTTAATGTTTCAAGAAATGGCATTGACGTAAATCCTTTTGAATTGAGTCAGCTAGTTTCAAATGAAATGCAAAACAGTTCTGCTAATGGATCCGATGAGAGCTTCAATCTTTTTAGAATCAGAACCTTTTTACAGGGTGTTGTGAAAAGAGGAACGGCTCGTAGAATGAGTGACTGGTACAAAATAATCGCTGGTAAAACGGGAACAACCAATTATAACAAAGACGCATGGTTTGCAGGCTTCAATAAAGAAATCACTGTGGTCGTTTGGGCTGGTTACGATAGAGATAAGTCATTGGGATCTAAGTATGAAGGTGGAGTTGCAGCTCTTCCTATTTTTAAAGATTTCATGACTCAATATTACAAAGCTTATCCAGATAAATTAAAAGATGAGTTTAGCCTCAAGCCTGACTCTGGTGTCGCTGTAGTGGTCGAGCCGAACACCGGGTTTTACATTACAGAGGACTTTCAAGCTGACTATCAGTACTACACAGGGCGCACATCTAAGCTTTATGGAGTAGAAGAGTATTTTAAAGATCAGAATGAAGTTGCTAATTCAGTCACTTACTATCAGGCAGGAAGCAAAATAGCGGGTGAGTTCTTTTTTAAAAACTTAAGCAGCGGCTATGCGAGCCATTACAAAGCTGAATACAACGCTAAACGTGAACAGGTGAACAGCAGCCTTCTTTATGATCGTCAAAATTTTAAAGCTCAAGATGATTACTGCAGAACTAACAAAAAGCAGTATCCTAACCACGAATATGTTATCAATGCCTGCGCTGAAGCGAAATATTTAAAAGAATACATCAGATCTGTGGAGAAATCTTTGGGCTCTTTTGAAACCTACTACTTACAGACCATGGGCTTTTACTAATTTTAGAATAAAGGAGAAAATATGAAAAAAATATTCCTAGCATTGGTGGTTCTACCATCGTTTGCTTTTGCAGAAGTGACAATACATGAAAATGAATTTTTGCTAGAGTCTGCATCACAAGGTTCACACTTTTGGGCAAGACTTTACGACTGGAAAGCTTGGGCAAAAACTGACAAACAAAAAAGTTTAAATCTTACGACCAACTTTGTTAAAAAAGCCTATGATGACGGTGATGACGAAATAGACGCCGATGGTCTTGATGAAGACAGCTTGGTTTCACTTCTAGGCCCTGTCGAAGGCCCGGCCCTCTATGATTTTTATGACAATAGAGAAGAGGTTTATCCAGAAGATATTGGCGCTCCATCGGGTCTAACAACTGCGATTAAGGTTGCTGTGGACCTCCCGGACAATTTTAATATTGAAAATGTTGATTTAGATTTGATCTATAACCTTATCGCTAAAGCTGACAAGCCTCATATACTTACCGAAGTTACAAAAGACTTTGTTCACAATTTTGTTGATCCACTTCACTCATCTCATAAGTTAGTGAATGGTCTTGAAAACTCAAAAATTGTGCTTTCGACAATCAACACGGGTTCTGATTATTATTCGTGTCTTACAATGAACACCGCACTCAAATTTAAAGGTGAGCTTGAAGGGGTTTCAACCTATGATGGTGACTTTAGAGCCTACGTTATCAATTCTATCACTGAATTAGACGTAGAAACTGAAATAAGTAGAAATGCATTGATTGAAGGAAAGCCTGAGAAAGTTTACGAGCAAAAAATAATTTACTCATCAACACTTATCAAATCAGGTGTTAACTACCTGTCTTTTTACAACTTATCCGGCGGTAAAAAAAAGATGGTTCTCAATTCAATAATCGTGAGCACAGACAAAGTAAAAGAGGTTCCTGGAAACTTTGTAAATGGTATGGCTCTTAGGAATGCAGTCGGTTCGGGAATTAAATTTAACGAAGGTGTTGCAGTTTTAAACTCTAATAACGTTGCTCTTTCAAAGTTAAGTGGAAACTGCAGCAAAGGACTGGCTCAGGGTATGGGTAGATACGCTCTAGAGCTTGCAAATTCAATAGCTAGGTAATAACTCTTTATAATGAGCTTTTTAACTGATCTTTGTGATTACCCCATTTCAAGAAGAGACCTTAATTGGGAAAAAAGCCTTTCAAAGGGCTTTTTAGACTCGGAGGTTTTTTTAGTTGAAGATCAGCCTTTCCAAGGGCCTGACGGCTTTTCGTATATGCACATTTCATCTCACAAAGGCAGTCCAATTGAAAAAGATGACTTTCTGACTTGGTGTTTAGAATCTGGCTTGGGCTTGGTCTTGAACCTTAAAGATAAAAAGGCACCAGATTATGTTTTCAATTACGGTATGGTTTGGAATTATCTTTTACGCGGAAAATTTATTAATGAAGTTCCAAAAATGAAAGAAGCCGGTGACGATCTCTACGTTCACAAAATTTCTGAAGGCTATCTTCCTAAAGATGCTAGAAAAGTGATTAAAATTTTTTTAGAAATGAACAAAGTAGAAAATGCTAAAATTTCTTTAGTCAGTGGTGGAGATGGCACTCCCTACGAACTTATGTGGCATTTTCCTGACTTACAAGTAGAGGACGAAGCTGAAAAAACCTCTTTGCTAGAGGCTGTTGCTTGGTTTCTCCCTCTGGACTACCGCCTGGCTTGGGCGGATACTCCTGATGCCGAGTTTAAATTTCAAAATTTATAGTTTAATCCTTTAATCTAAATTTCGTCTAATTCAGGTAAAAGATCCATAAGACACTCTCTCCAGTATTTTGGAGTGTCATCTGAAAAGTTGACGAGGACTTCAAAAGTGCCCTTTCCAATATGTCTTGTTAGGCCAACTGTCCCATCGAGCTCAAGATCCATAAAAGGAACGTAAAGTGAAAGAGACATATCTTTTAGGGCTTCTAAAGTGAGACCATCTTTAAGGTCGCCCATCATCAAGTCTTCTCTTTCGATAACAATTAAGAAGCCTTCAGTTGAGGTGTCTACAATCTTTGCTTTAGAACAGATCTTCTTGAGCGTATGATTGTTGATGACATGCTCGATGTCCAAGGTGTGTATGTTCTTTCTTTTTGCAGCTCTGCGTTCCATAAGTCTCACTTTCATCGTTAAGTTGCACCTAGACTATCGGCTATAGGACATCAAAATTTAAGGTTTTAAACTAGAGTCTCAATTCGAGACGGCACACTTAAAGTGCTGAATCTATTGGGATCTTGTTCTTAGATTGGGAGTCGTCTATGGTAATTCTATGATATTTTGCAATAGAACCCTCAATTTAAAAAAAATCACTCATATAGGTTTAGATATGGACCACACGCTCGTGCAGTACCATAGCAAAAAATTTGAAGAGCTTTCTTACCGGAGCATGCAATCAAAGTTAGTTAAAGACTTAGGTTATCCTAAGGTTATTGAAAGCTTTAAGTTTGATTATGACCTAGCTATCCGTGGACTAGTTATCGACAGGGCTGCCGGTAACGTATTTAAAGTAAGCAGGTACGGCATGGTCAGGGAGTCCTACCATGGCCTCACGAAAATGGACTTTAAAGTTCAAAGAGAGCAGTTTGGAACAAAATTTATAGATTTAAAAGATCCTAATCTTGATTGTGTTGATACCAACTTTTCAATATCTCACGCCTGCTTGTTTATGCAAATTGTTGAGCTTAAAAAAAACAAGCCCGATTTAAACATCCCGGATTTTCCCATTTTAGCAGACAATTTGATACACGTACTCGATGCCTCACACCGAGATGGCTCTATTAAAGATGTTGTGATTAAGAATCCAGAAAAGTATGTAAAGAGATCCGAAGAGATTGTTCATGGCATCAAAAAGTTCATTAAGCACGGCAAAAAAATATTTATCGCAACAAATTCAGATTACCAATACACAGATAAGATTTTAACTTACGCCATCGATCCATATCTTAAAGAAGGAACGTGGAAAGATCTTTTTGAGTACACATTAACTCTTTGTATGAAACCCCGGTTTTTTTATCACAACTCACCTTTGATGAAGATCGATCCAGATACAGGTTTGATGGAGAATTGGGATAAGGAAATGGTGCCCGGAGTATACCAAGGGGGGTCTGCCAATAAACTCTCAGCGCACTTTGAGGTTTCAGGAGATCAAATTTTATATGTGGGCGACCACATTTACGGTGATATTTTAATGCTCAAAAAAAACTGTGGTTGGAGAACGGCTTTGATTATGGAGGAGTTGGGCGATGAAATCAAACAAGATCAAAAAGCTCTTCCACTCACTAATAAAATCAAAATTTTAATGCGCCAAAAAATGGAGCTCGAACAGTATATGAACGATCTGGTTGGCAAAAGGCTCGAAGAGGATGAGGACACCACGGCTAAAGAAAAAAATGTTTTTTCAGAGATCAGAAAATTAGATGATCAGTTGGGACCGTTGATCCAAGAGCGCTCTGCTATTTACAATTTAAACTGGGGACCCATCATGAGAGCCGGTGTTGAAGAGAGTCAGTTTGCAAATCAAGTTGAAGGCTTTTCTGATATTTACATGGCCAGCATAAAGGATTTGTTTTCTAAATCCCCGAGAACTTACTTTAGGTCTTACATTAGAAAAATGGCTCATGATTAGCTTAAGACTTAGTTACTTATTTCGTCTGACTTTTGCCACAAAGACAAGATTTTATGATCAAAATATAAAACGCCCTCTCTTTTTCAAGAAGGCGCATTGAATCTAGTTAAAGTTAGATTTCAAACTAGTGGTTTCAATCTATTCTACAGAGCGAATTTGAATATCGTCTGGCCTTGGCAGGCCACCTAGTATTAAGTTTCTCATTCTAGTAATTTTTTGTTTAAATGCTGTAGACCCTGTTCCCTGGCACTTACGTATTGCATTTAGAACAGCGTTTTGAAACTCTTCTCTTGGCTTGCTAGTTAGCCCTCTCCCTATAGATGAAGTTAGAGGTATTTGATCGATAGCCCCTAATTTATCAATAATGCCCTGGGCCGTATCATGGAAGACGAGCTCATCTGAATTTTCTCGCGGCTGAAAAGAACAATTATTTTTGTCTAAGTTTATTTTAAATCTTCCATTATCGGTGTTTACTGCAATCTCTCTACCCTCCGTAGGAGAACTATTTAAACTGCCGATGTTATAAGAGTTATCACCTTTGTGACCGCGCCTTGAGTTGTATCTATAAAGCACCTCATATGAATTTGGGTTGGCCCCTTCTCGAACAACGTCTTGTACTAAACCTCTTTGCAAGGCAGATTGGCAGTCCGGTGAGATTTCCACTCCGTAAGCACTTGTACTTAAAAAGAGTAACAATACCTGAATCATAAGAAACCTCCTTATTATGGTTCTTTTTAAATATCGGTTTGAAACACTTTGTACTTAAACCAAATGCTAAAAACGAATATGTGGGTAGAAGAGCACATTAGAACTGTCTAAGTGGGTGCGAGAATTGTCACCTCAAAAAGCTAGTTTTTTCGAGAAGAATGTAGGCTGGTTTTTTACGATTGAAAGCCCCAATTTCTTTGTTCAAAGCTAATCACTTATCATCGGTTTTAAGAGCCGCTTTATCAGTGCTGTAGTACACCGTAAATTTGTTTTGTTTCTGAGTGCAGACTGAAAAGTAAATTGGCTTTGTCCAGTTTCTATCTGGCTTTCGAAGCATGTTGAAAAGTGCTGTGTTGAGACAGTCAATTTTATTGTTGTCATAGTCTTGTGACAGATCAATTTTTTGAAGATCAATTTGAATGTTTTTGTCTTCTTTGCCGAAGGTTTGGTTTAGGGCAGTTCCTAGGTCTGACCCAAAATCCGAGCCGTCAGAGGAGTATTCGATACCGTAGCCTTGAAGCTTTAGAGGGTATAGAGCCTTATAAAGAGAGTTGGAGACTTCTGCTGCTTCAGTCACTGAACTGGGTCTAATCAGCAGTGGTCGGGGTTTGCGGTAGCCTTTGAGCGTCTGAACTGCAAAGACTAAGGACACAATGATTCCCACGGTAATGATGGTAAAAGGGATCCAAAGGCCATTAGATCTGTTCTGAATCTCTGAAGATGGTTTATTCATACCCTATACCTTGCAAAGTTTTAAAAATTGAGCAAGTTTTAATTCAACAGACTTGATCTTTAAAGGACGGGTACTTAATGACTAGCTTAACTGACTTAGAGGGCACTTTGCCTCTTAAGGTTTTACAAATAGGATGCGGCTCTTTTGGGGTGCACCTTAAGAATCATCTCACCCCAAAGGTGACCCATCTTTCTTTACTTGGCAGAGATGACCCCGAGCCCGATTTTAAACAATTTGATTACATTTTTCTAGCAACCGATGACTCGAGTCTAAAACCTTTAATTCAAGAGATTAGATTGGTGAGTCCGGTAACACCAATCATACATTTTTCAGGTTTCTATTATTTTGAAAGTGCGTTGGGCCTACATCCCGTGGCCTCTTTTAACAAAGAGTCTGAATATGATTTAGATCAGGTGACTTTTGTTGCTGATGGCGATTTACCATTATCACTTAAAAAAATCTTTCCAAAAGTAAAATTTATCGATCCATCTAAAAAGAAAGACTACCATAGTTTTTTATCAGTAACGGCAAATGCCTTTCAACTCATGGCTCACAACATTGGTAAAGATTTTGAAAGTCTATTGGACATCAAGTCCGATCTTCTAAAAGAGATTGTGGTTCAGTCTTTAGAAACTGAAAGTATAAAAGGGGAGAAGTCTTTTTCAGGCCCGTGGGTTCGTGGTGAAAAAAAAGATCAGGACGAAAAAGTTGATCAGATGCAGTCTAAAAGTCTTAAAAATTTAAATGAAGTTTTTAAAAAAGAAATAAAAATATTTAGAGATAGAGAAAGCTCAATAAATAAAAAAACTGTAAACAACCTTAAAGGAGGGAGTTTATGAACATTCCTGAATTTACTAAATCTAAAAATCAAAAAAAACTGACTATGGTCACCTGCTATGATGCAAGCTTTGCAGCTGCACTTCAAAAAACAGAAGTTGACGCTGTCTTAGTTGGAGACTCTGTGGCTATGGTTGTCTATGGTCACTCTGACACTGTGTCTGCAACAGTTCCTATGATTTCAGCTCATGTGGCAGCTGTAAGATCAAAATACAAAGGCCTCATAGTTGGAGACCTTCCTTTTTTAGCAGCACAAAAAAGCCAAACTGATTTTATCGAAGACGTAAGAGCGCTTATGAGTGCTGGTGCAAATGCTGTTAAACTTGAGGGTGTGGACGGTCTGGAGACTAAAGTTTCATCTTTAGTGCAGGCCGGAGTTCCTGTTATGGGCCACGTAGGATTGACTCCACAATTTGTAAATCTATTTGGAGGTTTTAGAGTGCAGGGTAGAACGGCAGAGGCTGAAAAACTTATATTTGAGCAAGCTTTAAAGCTTCAAGAATTGGGTTGTTTTTCTGTGGTGCTTGAATGTGTTCCTGAAGGCTTGGCTAAAAAAACCACAGAGGCGCTAAGGGTTCCAACTATAGGAATTGGAGCGGGGGTGAGCACTGATGGCCAGATTTTAGTTTTACAGGATATGTTGGGGCTTTCAGATTTAAATTTAAAATTTGTTAAAAAATATGACAATTTAAAAGACAGAACCATAAACGCTGTAAACGCTTACTGCGCAGATGTTCAAAAAAAAAACTTCCCTAAAATTGAGAACACATTTGTATGAAGGTCCTAAAAACCAGAGAGGATCTTTTAAAAATAAGCAAAGAGTATTCTTTAGGTTTTGTTGCGACAATGGGGGCTCTTCATAAGGGCCACGCTGACTTGATCAAAAAGTCACAAGAAGACAACGATCAAACAATAGTGAGTATTTTTGTAAATCCAACTCAGTTCAACAATAAAAATGATTTTGAAACCTACCCCAACGTTTTAGAAGACGACTTTAAATTTTGTAAAGAAATGGCTGTGGACTATGTGTTTACACCTTCTGTTGATGCTGTTTATAAAGAAGAGGAATCGATTAAATTAGTTGAAGAGGTGATTTCAGAAAAATTTGAAGGTAAGCACAGACCCGGTCATTTTTCAGGAGTCTTGATGGTGGTTTTAAAACTTCTAAACCTTATAGGACCAGATCATGCTTATTTTGGTGAGAAGGACTACCAACAGTATCTTCTCATAAAAAGAATGGCTGAGAACTATTTTTTGAAAACAAAAATTATCGGAGTAGAAACCGTTAGAGATGAGTTTGGTTTGGCCCTGTCCTCAAGAAATCTAAACCTCACCCCGGAAGGCCTTGATAAAGCTAGAAAGATAGCAGGCTTGTTTTTATCTTCTAAATCTAAAAAAGAATTTTTGGATAAGGCACAGAAATTCAATTTAAAACTTGAATACTACGGTGAAGACTGGAACAGAAGTCTTATGGCTCATTACATTGACGGCGTTCGACTGATCGACAACAGGGCTAAAGAAAATAAAGAGGTAAAGGTATGAACATTCTTATAAAAGTGAGCGGGTCTATATCAGCTTATAAAATTTGTGATCTGGTCTCTAAACTTATAAAAGAAAAGCATTCGGTGAAGATTGCAGCATCTGAGTCTGCGCTAAAATTTGTAGGTGGAGCCACATGGGAGGGGCTAAGTGGAGAGCCTGTTTTTACAGATGATTTTAGCCCAAACAGAAGAATGGACCACATCCATTTAAATGACTGGGCTGATCTTGTTGTTTTAGCACCTGCTACAGCCCAGACCCTTGACGCTCTAGCGCAAGGTGTGGGATCAAACGTGCTCACCACACTTTTTTTAGCTCGCAAGAAAGAAGCGCCTTATCTCATATTTCCGGCTATGAATCCTCGAATGTGGTCATCTGAATCTGTGCAAAAATCTGTTGAAAACCTAAAGGACTCTAAAAATGTAGAAATATTTGAGCCGTCAGGGGGGCGAATGGCCTGCGGTCATATAGGAACAGGGAGGCTTAACGAGGTCGATCAGATTTTAGAAGAGGTTTACAAAAAATTGAATTCAAAAAAAACTCTAAGAGCGCTCGTGACCTTTGGTGGCACAGAGGAAAAAATTGATGGGGTTAGATCTATCTCTAATTTTTCGACAGGTAAAACAGGTGTTGAAATTTGCAATGCTCTAAATAAAGATTTTTTTGTGACAGCGCTTGGATCTGAGAGATCAAATCTACTTGCTTCGACTTTATGGGGTGTGGAAAAACTAAAGTTTAAATCATCCAAAGATCTTGAGAGCCTACTCTATCAAAAAATTTCAGCAGACTCTTATGATTTAATTGTCCATGCGGCGGCTGTGAGTGACTTTCTGCCAAAACTTGCATCAGACAAAAAAATATCTTCTGATGATGAATTTAAAATTGAGTGGTCAAAAGCTCCAAAAATTTTAGATAAGATAAAAGAGTTTTCTAAAAATAAAAAAGTGAAACTTGTGAGTTTTAAACTGACGCACAATCAAAGTGAAGGTTTAGTAAAAGAAAAGATACTCAAACAACTAGAGGGTGTTTCGGACTATGTTATCCACAATGAATTGGGATCGATCACTACAAGCGAACATCCTTATGCTATTTGGGATGCAGAGACTAAAAAATCAATTAAGCAAGGCCTGACGAAGCAAGAGATGGCTGAAGATATAGTAAAACTAGGGAGAGACTAAATGCTCTTATGTATAGACGTAGGTAATACGCAAATTCATGGTGGTGTATATGAGGGTGATGACCTCAAATTTCAGTTTAGGAAAAACACCTCTACAGGTTTGTCATCAGATGAATTGGGTATTTTTTTTAGATCAGTTTTAAAAGAGAATGGCTATGAACACACACTTATCAGTTCTGTTGCAATCTGTTCAGTTGTTCCCCACATGGAGTACAGCTTAAACAATGCTTGCTTAAGGTATTTTACAGATGACGTTCTTTTGATAAAGACGGGTGTGAAAACAGGCTTAAGAATTAAGTACCTAAACCCTGCTGAAGTAGGTTCGGACCGTGTGGTCAATGCAGTTGCTGCAAGAAAACTTTTTCCCAATCAAAATATTCTAGTTGTGGATTTTGGAACGGCTACAACTATCGATGCTATTTCAAAAGAAGGTGATTATTTAGGCGGTGCTATCTTTGGTGGTGCAAAACTAATGATATCAGCTTTGGACAGCAAAACTGCCAGACTGCCCTCTGTTGAAATTGTTAAGCCGGACAGAGCCTGCGGTGTAACAACCGCTCAGAGCATTCAAAGTGGGATTTTTTGGTCAACACTTGGGGGAGTGAAAGAACTCAACAACCAGATCACTAAAGAACAGTTTGAAGGCGAAACCCCGCTGATTATTGGAACGGGTGGTGTGGGGAGACTATTTGAAGAGAGTGGTCTTTTTGATCACTACATACCAGACCTGGTTTTATACGGTCTAAAAGAAATACACTCTAAAAATAGAGAGGCGCTTAAATGAAGACATTGATTTTTATAGTTCTAACAGTAGCACTAGCATTGGTTCTTTATTTTAAAAAACGTTCTGTAGCACTTTGGACAGCTGACCCGATGGGAGACTGTCAAATCGAAGAGACTAAATTTGAAGAAGATGATTTTTTTATCAACTACTCAGTCTACACTCATAAAAAGAACCCGTCTAATAAAAGCCTACTTGTTCTTCCGCCAACAGGTGGAAAAAATATAATTGATGAAGGCTATGCTCTTAGCCTTTGTAGGGCTGGATTTAAAGTCTACATACTCGAAGACTGGAAAAATATAAAAGAATACGAGCTTGCTTACAGCATTCACCAAACGTATCAAACCAAAACCCAAAAAGCTTTTGGTAAAATCATTGAACTTATGGACAGTGAAAAAATAGGTGTTTTAGGAACCAGTGCTGGAGGGATAAACTTTGCTGTGACTCTTGGAACTGAAAAGATAGCAAAGAAAGTGGCCGCATACTTTACCATCGTATCCGGAATGCCGCTTTGTAAGGTGATAGCGAACTCTGACGAGAAAGGCCTAAAAGGAATTCGGGATGAAAGGTTTGAAAAAACTGACATCGCCAACATGAAGGACTATGAGCAAAACATCTGTGATGCTGTCGATTGGGAAATCCCTAAAGTTTTACCAGAGGGCACGGCTTACGGCGCAATCGTTTCCACAAACGATGTGACCGTTTCAACCCGTTTTCAGCTGGAGATGGTTGAAAACTACAAGCCGATTATTTTGATAAAGTCTGAGTTTAATCATTTTAATACAGTGGTCTTGTCGTACTTTTTTCACAAGGCGAAGGTTGTTGAATTTTTTAAAGGGCGCCTTTAGTAAGGGATGGTAAATATCTCTATATTTCTACTAGATTAGAACAAATATTCTATTATGGTGTTCATTAGGTAAAGACTAATGTTTCTGAGAATTGAAGAAGTAAACTATGTCATTGTGTATCTGTTTGTTAGTACCATGGCCTACACCAGGATATGTTTTAAACTTAGCATTTAAACCTGCTGCTTCATAAAGCTTTATAGACGAGCTAACGCGTGAAGCTGGTGTTTTACCAAACAACTTAAATATCTGTTGCTCGTTGTTCTTCGTGTAGCTGTCTCTGAATACAACAGAGTCGTTAGTGTCTTTTTGTCCTAAGAATAAGAACATAGGAACTTTTGCCAATTCCTTTAAATTTATAGAAGAACTAACAATTGATTCTAAATCATAAATTCCTACAGGATAGACTAGCTTTTGACTTTTATATTTTTTTAAGGGTGCTATTGGCCACCCTCCAGGAGAACCTAGTGCTACAGCGGCTACTTTATCTGGATGAATAAAGGTAAATCTATTTACAAACATTGCCGATGCCGAAAAGCCAAAGAGTAAAACCTTATCCCTTATAACCTTTGATTCTTTATCTTTAATTATTGGGCGCGCTGCCTCGATCATTTTAATGAGTTGGAGATCCACACGTTTAAGATCTCCTGTTTTGACTTCCAGAGCACTTCGAGAGAGAGCATGGGTATAAATTGGAGGATCAACATCTGGTCTTAAAAAGCCAGGCACTAACAACACTGAAGAGGTTCTTTTGGCTAGTCTGGACCAGCTCAAAGCATCCCAACGAGCAGAGTTAATTTGAGATTCGGGACTTAACTTCTGACTACCTGAATTATTTGGTACAACAAGAAGATTAAGCTGTTTCTGGGGTAGAGTTGGCACATACAGAAAAAAAGGAAAGTTAAAACCACTATTTGGAGAAGCTTCTACGTGATACAAACTGCCCAAATGATTTGTGACCAATGAGGTATTATTATTTTTAATAACAGAGCAGCCGCTCATTAGAATAATAAGTGATAAGAAGTATATTTTCATATTGCTCCATTTAATAACATTAAAGTGACATTCACAAATCATAGCTTTTTAAGTCCCATCATTTAATAGACACCAAAACTTAAGGTTAAAAATGTAAATGAGGGCCTGTCACTTTAAGGCGTCATTGCCAAATGAGAAGAGATGGGGTGCCCGATCTCTTTTTGCAGCCAGCGCGCAACTTCAATAAGCGCTTTAAGATTTACTCCAGTTTTGATTCCCATTTTATCAAGGCAGTAGACCAAGTCTTCAGTCGCTAAGTTTCCTGCAGCTCCTGGAGCGTAGGGACAGCCGCCAAGGCCGCCAACTGATGAGTCAAATTTACTTATTCCCATATCGAGGGATGCAATCACATTAGCCAGAGCAGTTCCTCTGGTGTCATGGTAGTGACCAGCGATTTTATTTTTGGGAACGCCAGAATCAAGAAGTGCTTTTAAAACCTGTTTCACCTGTTTAGGTGAGGCCACGCCGATTGTGTCGCCTAAAGAAATTTCATACACGCCAACGTCAAGCATTCTGTGCGCAACTTTAACTATCTTTTTGGGTGAAACATCACCTTCAAAGGGGCATCCAAAAACTGTGCTTAAGTAGCCGCGCAGTTTCACTTTATTTTTTTTGCATTCAGCGGCCACATCTTTAAAACGTTCAAAACTTTCATCAATGGAGCAGTTAATATTTTTTTGCGAAAAGGTTTCTGTGCAAGCAGCAAAAAGTGCGGCTTCTTTTAGGTCTGTCTTTAAAAAGTCTTGAAGGCCTCGCAGGTTGGGGACAAGTGCTGAGTATTGAAGTTTTAAATTTTTAGCTTTGGCAAATTTTAGACAGGTTCTAGCAACCTTAATGCTGTCTTCCATCTGCGGAACGCGGTGACGAGATACAAATGCACCAAGTTCAATTCTTTTGAGGCCGGTTTGGCTTAGCTTTTTAACTAAAGTGGAGCGCTTGGTGTGAGCAAGGATTTGATTTTCGTTTTGTAATCCATCTCGTGGTCCAACTTCAATGATTTCAACTTTACTTGGCATTCTAGTGTTCTCTCTTCGTTTATTTTCTTACTTTTTATTTTTCTTTGCGTTTTCTTTCTTTGCTTCAATCTTCAAAATCACATCAGTGCTGTTCACAGAGTCACCCGCTTTGAAGTTTAAGTTTGAAACTTTACCTTCATAAGGCGCTTTTAAAGTGTGTTCCATTTTCATAGCTTCAACAATAAAGAGCGCTTGGCCTTCAGTGACTTCTTCGCCATTATTAACTAAAATTTTAAGTATTTGGCCTGGCATAGGAGCTGTGATAGCGCCATTTCCAACTAATGATTTCTTTTTGCTCTTGGGTCTGTTCACCCCAAAGTTTTTGATCTTGTAAGACCAGCCTTTAGAAGAGACCCATAAATCTGCCCCAACTTGCTCTGTCAGTGCCAATTGGACTTCGCCGTCTATCATAAGTTCTATTAATTTCATTTAAGACCTCCATCCTCTTGAAAAGAGCACATCATCGCCTGACTGGTGCAAGCTCATTTTTGCAGCCTGCGTGAGAATTTCATCACTTAGAGGTGCCTCTAAACCATCTTTGAAATGTTTAGCGAAAAAATCAGTTTGCATCGAAGCATCTATAAATTCTGGGTGGTTTAAGATTTCAATTAAAAGTGGGATGTTGGTTTGAATGCCTGTTACAAATGAGCTTTCTAAAAACTCCGTCAGTTCCTTTATGACCTCATCTCTTGTACTAGCCGTGCAGATCACTTTAGCAATCATCGAATCATAAAAAGAAGATATGGTGTCCCCACTTTCAAAGCCAGATTCGATTCTGATGTTTTCGCTTTCAATTTCAAAACCAAAAATCAAAGAGCCTAGTGTGCCTATATAGGGAAAGCCTTTAGGGCTCTCAGCATATATGCGGCATTCAATTGAATGGTCTAAGGGGGTGAGCTCGTCTTGAACCCAATCAATTTTTTCACCTAAAGCCGTTTTAATCTGTGCTTGCACAAGATCAACGTCAAAAACCTCTTCGGTCACAGGGTGTTCTACTTGAAGTCTGGTGTTCACCTCTAAAAAGTAAAACTCGTCATCTGCAAATAAAAATTCAACTGTGCCGGCTCCTAAGTAATTTGAAGAGTCTGCAAGTTTTCTAGCGTAAGAATAAACCTGCTCTCTTTGCTCATCACTTAAACTAGGAGAGAGGGCCTCTTCGATTATTTTTTGATGTCTGCGTTGAACGCTGCATTCTCTCTCTCCTAAAACAAAAACTTCATCTTTGGTTCCAAAAATTTGAACTTCAATATGTTTTGATGCAGGTAAGTAGCGCTCTAAGAACATCTGATCTGAGCCGAAGGCTTTGAGAGCTTCATTTTTTGCTGACTCTAGCGCCGATTCAAAATCTTTTTCTGTGTTTACAGCACGCATGCCACGTCCGCCGCCGCCTGCTGCAGCTTTGATGAGAATGGGGTAACCAATCTTTTTTGCTTCAGAGATAAGAGTTTTTAAAGACTGGTCTTTTTTTCTGTAACTTTTGAGAGTGGGCACTTTTAAGCTTTCACAAAAATCTTTAGCAGAGATTTTATCGCCAAAAAGATCCATGGACTCAGGTTCAGGGCCAATAAAAATAAGCCCTGCTTTTTTACAGGCTCTTGCAAAATTTGAATTTTCTGAAAGAAAACCAAAGCCTGGATGGACAGCCTTTGCTCCGCTCTCGACTGCGGCTTTAACAACACGTTCAATGTTCAAGTAGCTCTCAGAACTTGGACCGGGTCCAATGAGAGCTGTGTGATCGCAGACTCTGTAAGCAATGGTCTGCACGTCAGGTTCAGAATGCAGGAGCACGCTTTTATGTCCAAGTTCAAAGCAAGCTCTGGCGATTCGTACGGCAACTTCGCCTCTGTTTGCTATAGCAATTTTCATATAATTATCCTCTGCCTTTGTGGCTCAAGACTGAAGTCATTCTTTTTTGAGCCTCATCACTTATCCTAAGTTTTGAAATAGTCTCAAGGGTCATTTGTTTGTAAGTGCCTGGTTTTAGCGGCCGCTGAGCTTGAATAAGTTTTTTAGTGGCCACAAGCGCTTCTTGGCTAGAGTCTTCAAAGCTTTGTATAAGTTCTTTAAAGTGATCTTTATGGTGCAGGTGATTGATGAGACCAATTTGGTAGGCTTTAAGCGAACCAAAAGCTTTTCCTGAAATCATATAGGCTTGTGCGTGAGAAAAATTACATTTTGAAAGAACAAAACTGCTGATGACGGCTGGAGCTAAGCCAAGTTTAACTTCGCTAAAACAAAATTTTGTCTCTTCATCGGCCACGGCAAAATCAGCTGCGGCGAGAAGACCAAGTCCACCTCCGTACACATGGCCATGAGCCTTAACAATCACTGGAAGGTCAAAGGTGTAAATAGAGTTGAATAAGTTAAAGAGTTTTTCAGAATCGCTTATGTTCTTCTCAAAAGAGTAGTTCACCATCTCTTTCATCCAATTTAAATCAGCGCCGGCACAAAAACTTTTCCCTTCACCTTCTAAAAGCACATACTTAAATGATTTTAAATCTTTTTTAGTATTTGTGAAAAAATCTGTTAGCTCCTGCATGAGTTCAGCGTTGAGCGCATTTCTCTTTTCAGGATTGCTAAGACTTATTTTTATAGATGATGTGTCGTATGTAATTTTTAAATAGCTCATAGTAAATATCCTACATTCTGTAAATGTTGTGAGTGGGCTCTTCCATCTCAGCGTTTAAACAGGCTTCAAGTGAGAGCCCTAAAACTTTTCTGGTGTCAGCGGGGTCAATGATTCCATCGTCCCAAAGCCTTGCCGTTGCGTAATATGCAGAGCTTTCTTTTTCGTATTTTTCTAAAAGAGGCTTTTTGAATTCTTTCTCCATAGAGGTGGTCACCTTTTCACCCTTTTTTTCCAGCTGATCTTTTTTAACGGTCCACAAAACATTTGCAGCCTGTTCGCCGCCCATGACAGAAATTTTTGAATTAGGCCATGTCCACATAAATCTAGGCTGGTATGCTCTGCCACACATTCCGTAGTTCCCAGCACCATGCGAGCCACCAACCACCAAAGTGATTTTTGGAACTCTTGCATTGCTAACAGCTGTTACAAGCTTTGCTCCGTCTTTTGCGATCCCGCCATTCTCATATTTTTTACCCACCATAAAACCAGTGATGTTTTGAATAAAGAGAATAGGAATTTTTCTTTGATTGCAAAGTTCAACAAAGTGAGCGCCTTTTAGAGAGCTTTCAGAAAAAAGAATTCCATTGTTGGCGAGTATCCCTACAGGCATTCCATAAATTTTTGCAAAACAAGTCACTAAACTTGTGCCGTAGTTTTCTTTGAACTCATGCATAGAGCTTGAATCAACGACCCTCATGATGATCTCTTTAATGTCGAAGGGTTGTCGTGGATCAGAAGGCACAACACCGTAAAGGTCTTTTGCATCAAAAAGTGGTTCAGAAAATTTTTCAAGTGGTGGGTGGTTTGTTTTAATGTTCAGGTGATGAACAATGTCTCTAGTGATTTCCAAAGCCTCTTCATCGTTTTCTGCAAAGTGATCACAAACGCCACTTATGCTGGTGTGCACCTCTGCACCTCCAAGTTCTTCAGCGGTGACAACCTCACCTGTAGCGGCCTTAACAAGTGGAGGTCCACCCAAAAATATGGTCCCTGTTCCAGAAACAATAACATTTTCATCACTCATGGCGGGCACGTAGGCCCCACCCGCTGTACAGCTTCCCATCACTACTGAAATTTGTGGAATCCCTTTGGCGGACAGACGAGCTTGGTTGTAGAAGATGCGCCCAAAATGTTCTTTGTCTGGAAAAACCTCAGCTTGAAGTGGTAAAAAGGCACCACCGCTATCGACCAAATATATGCAAGGCAGTTTGTTTTCTAAAGCAATCTCTTGAGCTCTTAAATGTTTTTTAACAGTGAGAGGAAAATAGGTTCCGCCTTTAACTGTGGCGTCGTTGGCCACAATCATACAAAGAGTGTTTTCAATTTTCCCCAGGCCCGCAACAACGCCGGCGCAGGGCGCGCTGCCATCATACATTTCGTGCGCGGCTAAAGGCGCAATTTCTAAAAAAGAACTGTCAGCATCAATTAAATTTTCAATACGCTCTCTGGCGGTCATTTTGCCGCGAGACTTGTGTCTTTCAATTGAACTTTTACCGCCGCCAAGTTTGGCTTTTTCAATTTTTTCTTTGAGCTCACCGGTCAATTTTTCTAAGTGTTTTTTGTTGTCCAAAAAACTAGGGTCTGAACCCGACAATTCTGATGAGTAAATAGGCATTTATATCTCCTGTAGACTTCTTTTTTGTCTTCTTTGCTGTCTTATTTATAAAGAATAAGTGGCGAGTCGTGCAAGGCTGCACCTGCTATGGTAACAAATTAAAACACTTGTTAGTGAGGAGCGCGGAGGCATATGAAAATCTTATCTTATATCATTTTGGCTGTTGCACTTTATGTAAGCTGGGGGCTTTTTAGTGGTGAAGGAGCTTTGGTTTCTGAATCTGTGCATATGGAACTACGCCGCGGCTTAAGTGAGCAACTTACACATTCTATTGTAAAAGGCCGGCCTGAAGCCTTTAACATTGAAGTCAAAGAGTTTTGGACTGAGACAGTTACAGCGAATGAAGTAACAGCTAACTTTACTTTTGAATTTGATGAACCTGATTCTGATGGCAACACAGTCCACATTGAAAAAAAAGCTTCTGCAGTTGTGACAAAAGTTTCAAACAAAAACGGTGTTCAGACTTGGTCAGCTGACAAGCTCAATCTTGAAGGACAGGTTATTGTTTTTAAAGAAGGGCTCACTATAACCGAGGGACAGTGATTAACCTCTATGAATTTAAATGCTGGAAAGACTTTACAAGTTAATTTTTTAGGTGAGATTCTGCTGGGAGATGAGCCTTTAAACGACCCCAAAATTGGTGCGGATCTTTTAGAATCTTTTTATATGGCGGGGCGGGTCTGCAAGGCGAGTTATTCCGATGAAAAGATTTTTGTAGAAGCCTACACTTTTCCATTGGTGGTTATAGACGTTGAGAGAAAAAAAGAAAAAATTGAATTGAAGTTTAACTATGGTCTTAGTGAAGAGCTGCCTTTGAGCCATAAGTTTTTTTTAGACGACTGGTCACAAATCTGTTCGTTCAATTCGAAACAAGTGCCTTTAATTTTTTCAAAAAATGCTCAAGTTAAGTTTTTCTCAGAAATAGCCAAATCAGACTCATATGAGCTCTATGAGATTGATGGCAAAGAATATGAATTTGAAGACTGGTATGAAGAAAACAAAGACACCCTTGATCAAAAAACTTGGTCGGCGCGTTATCAGGAAGACGATACACCATGGGACCTGAGTGTCTATCACCCTTGCCTTGATTGGACGCTGCCAAGATTGAAACTGTCCAGATCTAAAGTTTTGGTGCCTGGGTGTGGTTCTGGACATGACACTGCTAAGCTCAGAGGGTTGGGTCACAGAGCGACAGGTTTGGATTTTTCAGAAGAGGCCATCAACCGAGCTCGCAAAAAGTATAAAGACGTGCCGTTTTTGCACTCTGATGTTTTTTCCCATGCTAAAACGCATCAAGGCCATTACGATATCGTTTTTGAGCACACACTTTTCTGCGCAATTGATACCGGCTCAAGAGCTAAACTCATCAAAGCTTGGTCGGAGCTCTTAAAAGAGGGTGGTCACCTGTTGGGCGCGTTTATTGTTTGCAACAAAAGAGTGGGGCCTCCTTTTGGAGTTACAGAATGGGAGCTTGAAGAGCTTTTGTCGCCTCACTTCAAAATTGAGTATTGGGGAAGGCTTCGAGGAAAAGAGTCGGCCCGTCCAGGCAAAGAACTGTTTGTTTATGCCAGGAAAAAATAATTTTATTTAAACACTTTAAGGAGTCTTAATGAAAACCACAGAAGCGAGCATGAACTATCTCAAAGATTTTACAGACTTAGAATTCTCAACACCAGAGATGTTCGTCACATTTAAAATAGGAAAAAAAGAAACTCATGTTAAAACTGAGTATAAGATTTTAAGACACTCCAAGGGAAAGCCGCTCTTTTTAAACGGTGTGAACTTGGACTTTAAATCTTTAAAAATAAATGGAAGAGAGTGGTCTTTTGAAGATTACCAGGAAACTGATGACGGGCTTTTGATCAACACTCTTCCTAACACAGATGACTTCACTCTAACTGTGGAAAACGCTGTGCATCCAGATAAGAACACTCAGTTAGAAGGCTTGTATGTAAGCGGCGACATACTGTGTACGCAAAATGAGCCCATGGGTTTTAGAAAAATCACATATTCGATCGACAGACCAGACAATATGGTCAAATGCAAAGTTAAGATCATTGGAGATCAAAAAGACTTCCCTTTTATGCTCTCTAACGGAAATCTTATCGATGAAGGTAAAGAAGAGGGAGTGCATTTTTGCACTTGGGAAGACCCTTTCCCAAAATCACTTCACCTTTTTGCTCTAGTTGCCGGTGACCTTGCAGAAATTAAAGACGAGTACACAACGGGATCAGGGCGTAAAATCGATATTAGATTTTATTGCGACAAAGGTGCTGAGAAGAAGTGTGACTTTGCTGTAGAGAGTTTAAAAAAATCTATGAAATGGGATGAAGAGCGCTTTGGATTGGAATACGATTTAGATCTTTATATGGTTGTTGCAGTCGATTCTTTTAATATGGGAGCAATGGAAAACAAAGGCTTAAACATTTTTAATTCAGCGTTAGTGTTGGCAACGCCTAAAACAGCTACAGACTTAAATTACCACCGTATCGAAAGTGTGATTGGGCATGAGTACTTTCACAATTGGACGGGCAACAGAGTCACACTCAAAAACTGGTTTCAGCTAACACTTAAAGAAGGACTCACAGTTTTTAGAGACCAAGAGTTCTCCTCTGATTTGAATGATGCAGCAGTTGAGCGCATTGATATGGTGAAGTCCTTGAAAGAACGACAGTTCACTGAAGATGCGGGAGCCTTGGCTCACCCAATACGTCCTGAAAAGTACAAAGAGATGAACAACTTCTACACTGCAACTGTTTATGAAAAAGGTGCAGAGGTGATACGAATGCTACACACCCTTCTTGGCGAAGAGAAATTTCAGAAGGGGATGAAAGAGTACTTTAAACTCTACGATGGAAAAGCCATCACAACCGAAGATTTTTTAGAAGTGATGGCCAAACAAGACACTAGAATTGATAAAGACCTGTTTTCTAGATGGTACAAAACACCGGGAACCCCCTCTGTACAGATCACTGAAAAATACAAAGACGGCGTGTTGACTGTTAAATTTGAGCAGAGCAACCGTATAGCTAAAGAGCAGGGCTTGGGCTTTGAGGAGACATATATCCCAATCAAAATGAGTATTTATGAGGGAGACGGAACTCCAAGTCTTTTGCAGTCCATTGAATCAGATCAGCCTTTTTTAAAAGAGGGGATTGTTCTTTTAAAAACTAAAGAGCTTGAGATTGAATTTAAAGTGCCCTCAGCGGATTATGTAACTTCTTATTTTGAAGATTTTTCAGCACCAGTTCTCACTTCTGTAACGAGTGATAAAAGAGACCTTTCAAAACTGATCAGATACGACAGAGACAATTTTAACAAATACAATTATTTCAAGAAATCAGCTGTTCAATTTACAAGAGGCCTTAATAAAACTCATTTGGATTCAGTTGCTCATATTTTTAAAGATGGAAATATGACTGAGCTCATGAAAAGTCAAATTTTAGAGCCTCCAACTCTTAATGACTTTGTGGCAGGTAAAAAAACTTTTGATCCAGTTAAGCTTTTAAAACTGAAGGCTGATTACTCACTTAAAATTGGCGACTCAATGGGGGACGTTTTTATAAACTATTTAAATGAGAGCCCGCTTCCTGCTTTTAAGTACACATTGGAAGACAAAGGCAAAAGAGCTCTTCAGATTTGTATTCTTGGCTACATTTTAGCAAGTGATAAGTACAAAAAAGAAGGTGTTGAGATAGCTAAGAAAATGTATGATAAGTCTGACAACATGACTACAGCCTTAGGGAGCTTAAACCTGCTTCAGCAGTGTTCACATAAAGATGCTGAACCCATCTCGCAAGATTTTTACGCCAAGAGCAAAGACAACCAACTTACACTTCAAAAATGGATTGGCGCCTACCTTGCCGTGCCTTCTTTTGAAGAGGCACAGGACAGAATTGCAAAGGTCGAGGCCTTAGAAGGTTATTCAGACAAGATTCCAAACTTTGTACGAGCACTCTGGGGAAGCTTTTTTAGGAATGAAGAGGTTTTTCATGATCCTAAAGGTCGAGGTTATGAGCTTTTGTTGAACGCAATTGCAAAAGTGGATAAAATCAATCCACAAATGGCTTCGGGTTTGATGAAGGTGTTTAATGTGTCTTCATCGCTATCAGGCGACAACAGAGTCGCAGTTGAACAAAAACTTAAAACCTTTGGCGAAAAAAACAAAGAGCTTTCTAAAAATCTCGCTGAGACTTATGGAAGTATACTAGGAGGCCTAAATTGAGCTCACCCAAAATTGAAATTGTTAATCCGATAAGATTCTTTAGTTTCTTCGGTCTGTTTTTGATCTTTCTGTTTCTAGCTTTTAGATCCTGTTCAGATCATAAAGAAGGGGTCAAATATGTTCAGGCGGACAACCTTTCTGAAACGCAGGCTGCGGATCTAAAAAAAGCAAACACAGAAGAGCTTTCTGATTTTATCTCAGATGTTAAAAAAGATTTGAAAAAAACTGATCAGGTAAAAGATAAGGATCTATCTGCTGAACAGCTGGCTGCATTGGAAGACAAAAATGCCACTGCAAAAAAAGTGAAGACCGCTCTTGCTAAAAAGAAGGTTGAAGTCAGAAGAAAAGCAGACTTAGCAAGAAGACAGATGCCTGCTAAAAAACCAATAAGTCCTTCAAAGCAAAACATAATTGTGAAAACTCAAAACGGAAAACTGAGTTCTCTTTCAAAGCAGCAACTCAGAAAAACGATTGGAAACGCTGGAAGTCAATCTTTTTCAAACATCAAGATTTATGGTTATTACGGTATGAATCAGCAAAAGGGTAAGGCCTATATTAAAGCTGCAGATATCAAAAACACGTTGATTGATTTGGGTGTAAAACGTTCGGTTCCAATCTATATGCTTACTGAGCAGACGAGACTTCCGAATGCTATGGGAAAAGTTATTTTTTCACAGTAGTTTTAATAAATTAAGGTGTGATTCAATCAAGAGTCACGCCTTTGTTTAAAAAGGATATTCCATGCTTCTTAGAAAGATCAGTTGTTAGAACTTCAATTAGAGGGTGCTTGATTAAAATTGATTCTGAGTGCCAGTCTAATAATATTTTCGCTCCTGACCCGCCTTCTAAATCGCTAGTCTTAATAACAAGTTCTTGAGTGGCAAGGGCGCCAATTGATAAAGGTTGAGATATTAAATCGCGAATCTTTTTCCCATTAATATCGTAATAAACGGCGCTGCTTAAAGTGACGGTCTCTTCGGGGTCGATATTTCTAATGCTTACATGTGACTGAAGTGCTATTTGTTCGTCCGTGTCGTAATTTAATAGATTGGAATAAATACTTACATACACAGTTTTTGAAACAGCTTTGTTACTTGAACTGATCTCACCTGATGAAATCATACTATTCGAAATCATGGGTATTCTCTTATAATCAAGCGTATCTTTAATTTTATTTTGAGTGCAACTGCTCAACGTTATAACTGAGGCCACAGTCAGAATTATTTTTTTCATTTGTTTCTCCTGTCTCTTCATTAATTTAAATAACAATATCGTTTTTAGAGATTTCTTCAAGAGTTTCATCAGAAGACGAAACTGCCATTCCGAAGGTCATGATTCCAACTCTTCCCATAGTCATAAGAACAACAATAATAAGTTTTCCAAGGACGGTAAGCTCTGGAGTAGCACCCATCGAGACGCCAACTGTTCCCACTGCCGAAAGAATTTCAAAAAGCAAAGGTTCAAACTTTACAGTTTCAGTAAGAGAGAGTAGAAAAAAAGCAAATCCAACAGCAAAAAAGAAATAAACAAAGCTCGCTGTGGCAATTTGAAGCCTTTTAGGAGGTATTGTTCTTTTCATAAATCGAACACTGTCTCTGTCCTTTAGGGTGCTTCTTAACAAACCAACTAAAGCTGAGAAGGTGGTCGATTTTAAGCCTCCACCAGTCCCTGAAGGTGAGGCTCCAAAAATCATTAGAAAGAAAACAAGCACAACAGAAGCTGTCGATAAATCTCCAAAAGAAATGGTGTTGAACCCAACTGTAGTCGTTGATGTCATCACTTGAAAAAGTGCTGCATTAAGTCTGAGGTGAGGTTCTAAATTTTGAATACTCGGTTCGATCACAAAAAATACAGCCGTTCCTATTAAAGCAAACCAAAAAGTTGTTTGTAAAATCACTTTACTAGTAAAAGTAATATGTTCAGTTTTTTTACTTAAGAATCTCCATACGTCCGTCCAAACGATAAAACCTATTGCCCCCATATAGCATAAAGCCACTATAACTATATTAAGTGCAGCATTGTCTCTAAAGCCTTCAAGGCTGTCTGAATTTAAACTAAACCCTGCAGTACAGAATGCAGAAATGCTGTGGAACAAGGCTGAAAAAGCAGTGTGAAAACTATAGCCGTCTTTGGCGCCAAATATACAAAATAAAAAAGTAGCTCCTATAATTTCAACTACAAATGTGAAAATGATTACAGCTTTTATAAAATCCTTTATTTCAAATTCACCTGGTATGGCGAAGTTGCTTGAGCATATTTTTGTACGAAGAGCATTTAGTGGGCTTGATCTGCTTAGTATTATAAATGAGCTGAAGGTCATATAGCCAATACCGCCAGCTTGAATAAGAATTAAAATTACAAACATTCCAAACATATTAAAATTAGATGCGGGATTTAAGGTAACAAGTCCTGTTGTTGAGATAGCTGAGACAGAAATAAAAAGAGAATCTATAGCGGCGACTGGATTGAGTTGACTGAAAGGAAGAGAGAGAAAAACCCAGCCAACAAGCATATAAGATAAATAACCAAAGAGTAGAAGTCTGGCAGGTTTTATTGCGGTCAAATCAATCATCGTGGTCCCCTTTTAACAACGTTATAACTTATTAATACTTTCAAAGTGTTTAAATAATTACAAATCAGCAATTATTTAATTAAAAATAGGCTTAGAGTGGTCATTGCTTTCACGATACAAATGAGAGCCTGGCCCCCGAAGATTAGGGCCTGGCACCCAAAGACCAAGTCACGCGTTCCAAGTTTTCAGTTGCTTGAGCCCAGTAGTTGTAAGTGTGAAAGTTGTCAAAAATTTGTTTGAACGAGGGGTCCTCCCACCTCATGGCGATCCACGCGGAGTAGTAGATCATGCGCAGTCCTCTTAATCCAGGTATGAGTTCGAGATCAGATTTGTCAAAAGTTCTAAGTTCTGAATAGCCCTCTAAAAGTGCGTTTTGCTCGGCTACGTCTTGATCGCCCGATAGGAGCATCCAAAAATCTTGAACAGCGGGCCCATTGCAAAAATCATCAAAGTCCACGAAGAAATACTCTTTAGGCCCTTTAATTGGATCAGTTTGTAAGATGTTGCCTTTGTGACAATCACCATGAACTCTAATGTACTTTGATGGATCTAAGCGCTCGTCTAAAAAGTCCAAAATGTCTTCGGCCGCGTTCATGTATCTTGTGTGCACTTCATTTGAAATAATGGAGTCAAGCACATCTAAACTTTTTTCTCCGTAAGAGTCAGTGCTGATAGTGGGTCTGTGAATTGCTACTTTTTGCGCGCCTTGATTGTGCAGTCTGGCCAGTAAAGTTCCAACAGCTTTTAGCTCGCTAAGTTTAAGTTCCTGTGGAAGCCGGCCCATTTGTTTTGGAAAAAGACTCGAGTAAATTTCACCGGTCATAAAAATAGTGTCACCATTTTTTTCATCTTTAATTTTTAAAGGAGCGATCGCCGGCATGCCATCTGTCTTTAAGTCTAGTAAAAAATCATGTTCTTCCTGAATAGCTTCTTTAGACCAGCGTCCAGGTCTGTAAAATTTTGCAATAATTGTTTTAAAATCATCTGGATTTTCGTCCTGCTCATTTGTGTTCTCGACCTCAATAGAAAAGACTCTGTTTTCGTATGAGTTTAGCTGTGCATACCTACCAGTAGGTTTAAAGCCTTGGGCCTCAATAGATTCTAGCGCAAGGTCTGGTGTGAGTTTGTAAAAAAGTTCGACCGGCTGTGTGTACATAAATAAATTTGCTTACCTTTTAGATTGGTTTTTATTTAAAGATTTTAAAGGCTTATGTCGAAAATTGATACATAGAAATATTTTTTTATTTACGTTTGGAGTGAACGGTTATGTCAGATTTCAATTCTTTGAAAAAAACTCATTTTTTGTACGAGGCTAAAACATTTTTTCCTCTACTCTTGTCGCTAGCTTTTGTAGCGAGTTTTTTTCAAAACTGTTCATCTAAATTTAGTGAAGGCCAAGATCCTGTTGCTGTTCAAAAAGAAATTGAAGCCGTGGCCCCACTTTATATAGTTGATGGTGAGGTTAAAGTTTTTAGGTTGGAAGGTGAAGCCTTTCAAGTAGCTGTTGAAGCAGATCTTTTCGCTGATCAAGGCAAGACATCTTGTCCAAACGCAGACTACACTTGGTCGTTTTTATCTAACGCTAACAATGCAGCACAGTCATCACTTGTTCAGTCTGGACCGAGTCTTCAGTTTAATCACCTGAAACTATCTGATGAAGGAAAATATTTTTTAAATGTTGAATGTGAAGGTCAGTCTTATCAGCTTGGACCGGTAAATTTAGATGTCATTCCAAAATTAAAACTGGGAAACAATTCGGTTACAAATCAAACGGTCACCGAAGGTTCTCCAGCAAGTCTACAGGCGGATTTTTTAGGCCCCAACCCGGTAACTTACCAATGGTTTTTTCAACCTGACTCAGGGAATAAGATAGCTTTGGCAGGACAAACAGAACAAGAGTTCAAGATTGTAAACGCTGAAATTTCAGATCAAGGTATGTACTCACTAGAGGCGACAAGCACAGAAGGCAGCATTTTTCAAAAAGAAACTGCAGGTCCAGGCAAACTGACTGTTCTGCCGATTTCATCAATTTCGGGGTCTGTTTCAGGAACCACAAAAGTTAAAGCAACTGAACCGATCAATTTAACATCCACTGTCTCAGGAGTTTCTAACCCTAGTTATCAATGGTATTTTAACTCTATTTTTATAAGTGGTGCAGGGGATCCTAACTACAGCATTCCTGTTTCTCAGCCCTCAGATTCTGGAACCTATTCACTTGTAGTAGAAGAAGAAGGCCAAACTTATCAAATCGGTTCGGTAAATGTGGTTGTCTATTGCTCTCCAGGACAGGTTCTAGTGGGTGGGGTTTGCTACGCGAACTCAAAATCTTGCGTGGTTTCTGATGGGGTTGGAGTGAAGTTTATAGATGCAAACGGTCAGTATGGTGAGTGCAAAATCACGACTTGTGATCCAGGATTTGTAAACTTAAGCAATTCTTGTGTGCCTGCAAAAAGTCAATGCGATATCGAGAACGGGAATGGTCTTAGTACGTTCGGTGCAAACGGTGATCCAGGTAAGTGTATTGTTCAGTCTTGTGATCCAGGCTACATCAACATAAACAACACCTGCCAACGAAGAGTTTGCTCTGTTGAAAATGGAGTGGGTTTAGTTGAAATTCAAGGGAGCAGCCAAGTCTGCAAAGTTGAATACTGCAATGCCGGATATGTTAAATATGAAAACAAATGTGTTCCAAGGGTTCAATCTTGTGACAAGCTAAACGGTTCAGGAACTGTAGACTTTACTGAAGCTGGGCCTGGAGACTGTAAAGTTAAATCTTGTAATTCGGGATATGTGAACATACAAAATTCATGTGAAAAAAGGAATTGCGACATCGCTAACGGTTCGGGAATTATAGCTCTATCGCCTGGTGGCTCAATTCAATGCCGAGCAGTTTCATGTAATTCAGGATTTTTCTTGTCTGGAAACTCTTGTGCAAGTCAGGCTTGTACCGTTGGTCAAGCAACAGGTTACTGGGCGACTGTTTCAGGTTCTAAAAAGTGTAAGATCACATCTTGTAACAACTCAGGTTTAATTTTAATCAACAACAAATGTGTGCCCTCAGCTTGTTCAGTTCCAAATGGACAAGGCTCACTAGCAATTGACATAAGCAACCAAACTTATTGTAAGGCTGTTTCTTGTGACAGTGGATTTGTTATTCAAGGAAACGTTTGTATTTCTACAAACGGGGGAGCTTGTAATATCACAAATGGAACAGGTGTTCTCACTAACAATGGTCAGAAGTGTTCTGTTAGCTCTTGCAACAACGGTTATGTACCTTACCAAAACAAGTGTGTTGCTAATACACAATCCTGTGCAATTACAAATGGTACAGGTCAGCAGATTTTTACAAGCTCTGGACCGGGTGATTGTAACGTTAAAACTTGTAATGCAGGTTTTGTCCAACAGGGAAATCAATGCGTTGAAGAAAACCAAACTTGTAATATTGAAAATGGAGTGGGTTACAAAGAGGCTTATGCTAATGGCTACACTCAGTGTAAAGTTCAGTCTTGTAACTTAGGTTTTGGACCCACTATTACAGAGCAGTGCTTGCCGCTTAAACGCACTTGCTATGTTGGGTCTGGACAAGGATTTCAGTATCTAACCTCTTATGGCTATTCGTCTTGTGAGGTGAACACCTGCGGTGCTAATGAGACTATGCTCATGGGCATTTGCCGACCAAACGAAAGACTTTTGTGTGAACCAATGGATGTCACTAAAGATGCCGAGGGTGGAAAAGTTTACGGCTACTTATATTCACTTTTGAAACACAAGCACAATGCAAACTTAAACACGGCGACTTTAAATTCAAATAGACTAAACGGACATGTCTTTTTAAAGAAGATGTTCTTCGACAAAGCGCTTACTAATTTTTATGACAGCGATGACCAATTGGTTGGGCAGCCGAACGGAACAGCTCTTAAAGATTGGTTCGGACTGTCACTTTTTTCTCAAATTACGCCTCCTGACGGTGCTTACAGTGGAGACTATTACTTGGCTCTTGCTTCCGATGACGGATCAAGTTTGGATTGTAAAGTAGATGGCTCATGGAGAAACTTTGTTGAAAACGGCTCAGCCAACTCTTGCAGTGACATTAAGGCTGCTTCTCTGCCTATAAGAATCACAAGAAGTAAGCCTATGCCTATTAGAATTAAGTACTTTCAAAATTCAGGTGGTGGCAGATGTCTAAAACTTATGTATAAAAAAGCGGGAACAAACAGTCCATTCAAGGTGATTCCAGAGTCTAAGCTGCTCTTGCCTGATGGCACTGTTAACAATTGTAGGAGATAAATTCTGGCAGACTCAGAAAATCTAAGAAAAAAAGGCAAAAGAAAAACAAGCAGCCCATGTCCGGGCTGCTTTCTTCATTTAGAGCGTTGCATTTGCGACCGTCTTTTTAAAGTTTTTAACAAAACCCATGTAGATTTACTTGTTCACTATAAAGAGCTTAAAAGAACCACCAACTCTGGACGTCTAATAGAGCAGACCCTAGAAAATCAGAAAATTTGGATTCGAGGTAAAATGGGTGGACTACTCGACCATTCCAAAGTTCTAAAATCTGGACATCAGACACTTATGCTCTACCCTAGTGAAGATGCTGCGGTCTTAAACAGCGGCTGGCTTGAAAAACACAAGGATGAGAGGCCTTTTCAGCTTTTGATACCAGATGGCAATTGGCGGCAGGCGGGTAAGCTTCATTACAGAGTTGAGGAGCTTAAAAAAGTTCCTAGGGTCACACTTGCCAGGAACCTGTCTGATAGGGAGAGCCTTCTAAGACTTGAAACCAAAGAAAACGGAATGTCGACCCTTGAAGCTATCGGACACGCTCTGGGTGTTTTAGACGGTCCAGAGCTCAGGAATCATTTGCTTAGAGCTTACAAAATCAAAAAAGAGGCTGTTCTCAAAGGGCGTGGAGCTTAGATTGTAAGGTCCAAAAACACCTTATTTCAAAAGAGTCCTGCACATCAGGACAAAAAGGAGATATAAGCTTTAAGTGAGTCAAAATATACAAAAAGTACTAAATGAAAAATTCAAGATCTCTAGTTTCCGTTTGGGACAAAAGGAGATTATAGATTCTGTCTTAGAAAAAAAAGACGTCTTGGCTTTGATGCCAACAGGTGGTGGCAAGTCACTTTGCTATCAACTTCCAGCCTTTTTAAAACCAGGTCTTTCAATTGTTGTTTCTCCACTTATTTCACTTATGGACGATCAGGTCTCTTCACTTAAGGCTCTAGGACTCGATGCAGGTTGTATACATTCAGGCATCTCACCTGAAGAAAAAAAACAAATTTTCAAAGATATCAGAAACAAAGAAAACTATATTTTGTACCTTGCTCCTGAGCGTGTGAGAAAATCTGGTTTCTTAGAGTGGATTCAAAAACAAGATGTAAACTTATTTGCTGTTGATGAGGCGCACTGTGTTTCCCAGTGGGGGCATGATTTTAGACCGGACTACTCTAAACTTAAAGTTTTAAAAAAAGTTAGACCGGACATTCCTATTATTGCTTTGACGGCAACAGCGACTCCACTTGTTAAAAAAGACATCATCAAAGCATTAGACCTTTCCGATCCAGATGAACATGTTTACGGTTTCTACAGACCCAATCTTTATTATCAAGTTGAGTATTGCGGTAAAGAGTCTGACAAAAAAAACATTGTGCTTCAAGCTGTTGAAAAAACTCCTAAGGGGAGAATCATTTTATATTGTGGCACAAGAAGCAAAGCAGAGTTTTGGGCTGAGTTTTTAAGTGACCGCGGTGAAAAAATCGGTTGCTACCATGCGGGTTTAGACGTTGAGACGAGAGCTAAAGTTGCTAAAGCCTATGAGGTTGGTGACATTAGAATACTTGCTGCAACCAATGCTTTTGGAATGGGTATTGACCATCCGGATGTTAGGCTCGTTGTTCACACGCAAATGCCGGGAAACATTGAATCTTACTACCAAGAAATTGGTAGAGCTGGTCGAGATGGCGCTCCTTCGAACTGTCTTTTGACCTACAGTAAGAAAGACAAAAGCCTTCATACTTTTTTTATCAGATCTGCAAAAGCTCCAAAAGAAGTAATCAACAATAGATGGGACACGCTTGAATCTATGGTGAACTACGCTGAAGGATCAGAGTGTCGACATGCAGACATTCTAACTTATTTTAAAGATCAAAAAAGAATAACCAGATGTGGTCACTGTGATGCTTGTGCTCCTGAAGATGGAATGTCGTTTAAAGTTGGCTTAGTTTCTAGTCTTAGAAAGAAACGCAAAAAAGAGGAGCCTGTAGAAGATGAGATGTCTTCAGAGCAGATCTGGAAAACTCAAGTTATGCGTGAGTGGAGAAAAAATTACGCTAAGGAAAAAGACATCCCCGCCTTCATGGTTTTCAGTGACAAAACTCTAAGAGACTTGGTTGAGAAAAACCCAAAAACCCTAGACGACTTAAGTAAAGTCTACGGAATGGGTCCTCAAAAGGTCGAACACTTTGGTGAGCAGATCTTGAGAGAAATCGACTGCTAAAGGACTTTTCAAGCTTGTTTCAGAACGTTAGACCTGGACTCTGAAATTTTGCCCGGCAGTAGGACTCTTTTTCGAGAAATTTATCGCTTTTAGACTTAAGTCCGCCTCATTTTGTACCGAAAAGTGACTCATAGAGGGGTAAAATCTATGAACGAGACAAATAATGAGTCTAAGTCAAAAAATGTAATTAGCGCTGGGCTTTTGTTTTTGAGTTTGGCTATTTTGACAATTAATTTTCAAAACTGTTCTGGTGTGAGTTCTTCAAACTATGGAGACAATGATGCGATCACGGATAGAGAAGGTTCTGTTGTCGATGACGTTTTACCTGTCACGCCCGCCACTCCAAACACACCTAATAATGAAACGGGTTTAACGGCAACATTTGCTGCGGGTGATTCATTTAATGGACAAAACATGGTGAGTTCAGGCTCTTTCTTAGATTCGTTAGTGGACAGACTTGGTTATGTCACTTACGGCTCAGGAAAAGCCATAGCTGTTGCTAGCTCTGGATTAGGTTATGCTGCTTTGACAGATGGCTCTAACATGGAAGCCGAACGTATGGCTATAGAGTCGTGTAACCTGCTGGCGGGTGACTCTTGTGCATTGATTGTTTCTGGAAATTCATTTGCTATTGGAAG
>Ga0115567_10000624_pt1 | contig 34597 bp, 34 predicted proteins | sample COGITO_mtgs_1204_2_FD_88679 | JGI IMG/M metagenome (GOLD analysis project Ga0115567, IMG submission 88679) | Pelagic marine microbial communities from North Sea - COGITO_mtgs_120412 | ecosystem: Environmental > Aquatic > Marine > Epipelagic | place: Germany:Helgoland, sampling site Kabeltonne...
AAAAAGTGAAGCTCCTAATTTGAAGCTTTTTGAACCCACGTCTCTTGCCTTGGGCACTGCGATCAACTGAGTGTAGGTGGTCACACGGTCTAAAACTTTTTTAGAGACCTCTAATTCAGAATCTCTAGGAGCGTCGTTACATTCGGTTTGTACTTTGCTGCAGTTTTGATTTTTAAAAAGTTCTGAGGTGAGTCCCATGTCTCCAACAAAGGCTGCTGCATTTTGCTGCTTAAGATTAGGCTGCTCTGCTTTCCAGCCAAAGCGGCCAATCTTAAGCGAGGCGTCTTCTATATCCTGGACCCAGTTCACTTCACCAGAAACATCATCAGGCTTGTAAGCCAGGATGTCATCATCTAAGATGGCTTCGAGCAGGCCAAGACCTACAAGTTGTGGTGCTGCTCTTGGAGAGGCGGACACATCACCTTCAAGAGTGCCGTAATTTAAAGAGTCAAAATTAAACTTAGGTTTTCTAAGTTCATAGCTTTCACCATCTGGATAGATTCCTTTGATCAATTCAAAAGACACCTGAACTTTTCCCTCTCCAGTGACTCCATTTGTCCCGACTGGTTGGATCTGGCCGCCATAGATAGGGTGCTCTTTTTTATCAAAAATCGAGATTCTAAAAAGAGTGGAGAAGTGGACCTTATCGTTTTTAAATCCAGGACCTCTGCCATCATTGTTGTGACAACTTGAACAAGAAACAGCATTGAAGAGCGGACCTAGGCCGTCTCTTCCTATTGTGGAAGAGGGAAACTCAACCCAGGCCTGTTTAAAAAAAGAGTTGCCGACTCCGAAACTTCTTTTTTGTGCTTTTGTAGCAGTTGAGAGTGGATGATTAAAAGCTTGTTTTGAAAGATCATTAGATGTGCCAAGACCGCCAGCAAGCCGGCGGTCATGACTGCTGTTTGCAAAGCAGCCAAGTAAAAAAACAAATGTAAATTTAAAAATCATACTTTACAGAGCAACACCCATTTGTGTAGCCGCTGTTTTGAATTTGTCACCAAGTGACTGGAGTTTATCAACGATTGAGATGATGCGCTCTCTTTCTTTTTTGTCAAAAATTGCTTGATCAAAAGGAAGGCTGAAGCCCAATAGCTTTTTTTCAAGCTTTGTGAGGTCTTCCGTGATCAAAAGATTTAGGTCAGAATTTAAATTTTGGGCTGAAGCAGAGTTTGCAACTTCAGCCCAAAGTCCTTTGATGCCTAGAAAATTGTAGTAAAGATCATTTAGTGTTGTGTCACTAAAACAAGAGTGCTCGTCTTCTTGAAATTGAGTGTCGTAGGCTACAAAAATTCTTTCAATGGCGAGCTCATCATTAGACATAGAAAGAAGACTTGTGAAAGCTTTGTTCAAGGATACTTTTTCTGTTTGAGACGAGAAGGTCTTGTAAAAAGAGTCTTCAATTTCTGGATTCCAGGCTTCTGTAACGGCACTTAAATGTTCAACTAAAAGTTCAGACGCCACTAGCAAATACGCACGTCTTCTGTCAGCGTTTGTGCCAAGACCTTTTACAAAATCACTGACGGGTCTGTTTCCAGGTCCTGTAATGTTAAAGTCCTGACCCCAAAGTAAAAATTCAATTGCGTGCCAACCTGTTGAAATATTGGTTTCGCCATTTTGCTCGTTTAATTCAACCAAAAGTTTTTTTGTGATTTCTGGATAAAGAAGAGTGTTGTTTACAATCCCAGAATCAGCTGAGCCTTTTACGTAATCAATAAAAGCTTCATCAAGAGGCCAGGCATTGATCAGTCCTTCTGGACCCTCTTCTGAATCAATTGGCCCGCCGTAGAATCTATAAATTTCAGTAACTGAGTAGGCTTTTCTTGCCTCAATCCAAACAGCTTTAGCTTCAATGAGGTTTTTTTCGTTGGTATTTTCTAAAAAAATTTGAACTGCATCCAAAACTCTTACCGCTTCTGCTGTTGCTTTTTGATAATCAGCTTGAGCTTTGTTCGCATATTCAGTTGAAAAATCAGCTTGTGCATTTGCTGTAAAAATTAAAAAACTTACAGCTGTTAAATTTTTTACCACTTGAAACATGATTCTCTTTCTCTCTTTCTATTTATTTGATTAAACTTTGTTCAAGACAGCATTTAAATTTAGCCGGGACTAAAGTTCAAGAAAAGCACTAAAATATTAGTTTAGTCTTCCATCTGGTTTTCAATTGAAGAGCGGAAATGAAAACCTGTTGGAAGCTGTTTGAGAATGAAAATGTGATGAACGTGAAAATGTTTTTAATTATGAGGTTTGCAGGGGTGCTTGTAAGATTGACTTTAGTTTTCAAATTTTAAACAGCGGAGGCGAGAATGGTTGTTGTTAAACTTAAGTTTAAAGGGAGGATCTACACTCTTCGGGTAGAGAAAAAGAACCTTGCCAAAGCCTTCTTTAATGAGTGATAGTTAAAAGTCTAAATGAAAGCTTAACGATAAAGGCAGGTTCAAATGAGCGTAAACGAGCAAAGCTACCAAAACAAAGAGGTTCTAGATCTTTTAGGAAAAATTTACCAGGCAGAAATGGCTGGAGTGAACAGATACCTTCACTATTCATTTATGATTATGGGCTACAACCGTATTCCGATACAAAAATGGTTTAGAGACAACGCGACTGAAGGCATTGGACATGCTGTGATTATAGGCGAAAAAATGACTTCTCTTGGTGGTCATCCTCCAATTCCTGCAGGACAGGTGGATGAAAAAGGCAACCACTCCGTTCATCAACTATTGGAAGAGAGCTTAAAGTTCGAATCTGAAGCTGTTGGAATGTACAAAGAACTTGCAGCCATGGCTGCAAAAATTGAAGATATTGCTCTAGAAGAACTGGCTAGAACTTTCGTAAGGGAAGAGACTGAGCACACTGATGAAGTCAGAAAGATGCTTATTAAGCCTGAATAATAAGCGCCCAAAAACTCAATTGCATATTCTAAACTTGGGGCTAAACTCCAGCTAATGGTAGGGTGTGTAAGTGAGTAGAAAAGCTAAAGAAAAAAAGATTATTGGATGGAGAGAATGGGTCTCTCTTCCAGATCTTGGTGTAAAAAAAATCAAAGCAAAAATTGATTCTGGCGCGAGAACTTCAAGTCTTCACGCCTTTGATCTAGAGTTTTTTTCTAAAAAAGGAAAAGACTATGTCAGATTTGAAGTTCATCCACTTCAAAGTAATGACCGCAAATCTGTAAAAACCCAAGCAGAAGTTATAGAGTACCGAAATGTTAAAAGTTCAAACGGTCAGGTCTCAAGGCGTCCAGTTATCATCACTGATATTGATCTTTTAGGAGAGCTTTGGCCTATAGAGATGACACTTTCAAATAGAGATGAAATGAGTTTTCGCATGCTCTTAGGGAGAGAGAGCTTTAGGGGTAGGTTTTTACTTGATGCTGGGAACTCTTTTTTGGGTGAGAAAAAAGAAAAAAAGACAGAAGCAAAAGTAAAACTTAAAAAGAAAATCAAGAAAAAACTTAAAAAGAAAATTTAATGAGAAACTAAAAAAAAATAGAATAAAATAAACAAAATAAAATAAAACAGGACTGTCGGAACAAAGGAAAAATTTATGAAGTTAGCAATCTTATCGTGTGGTCCAAACTCTTATAGCACCAAAAGATTTCAAGAGGCCGCCAAGCAAAGAGGTCACGAAGTTAATGTCTTAGACACTCTAAAGTTTGCAATTGATTTAGAAGCAGGGACTCCAGACCTCTATTACAAAAAAAAGCAGCTTGGTGAATATGATGCCATCTTACCAAGGATAGGGGCCTCAATAACTTATTACGGAACAGCCGTGGTGAGGCAGTTTCAGCAAATGAACGTCTTCACTGCAAGCACCGCAGAGGGAATACTTGTGTCTCGTGACAAGCTAAAAAGTTTGCAGGTTCTTTCAAAACACAATATTGGTATTCCTAGAACTGCCTTTGTGAGAAATAAAAATGATGTGCTTCCGGCTATTAAAAGAGTAGGTGGGGCGCCAGTAATCATTAAATTGATCGAAGGAACTCAAGGGATAGGTGTTCTTTTAGCAGAAACTATTGAAACAGCAACTTCAATGGTTGAACTCTTGCAGAGCCAAAAGCAAAACGTTTTGATCCAAAAGTTTGTAGCTGAAAGCAAAGGCAAAGACATCAGAGCTATAGTGATTGGCGATCAGGTTGTCGCTTCGATGAGGCGTGTGGCTCAAGGGCAAGAATTTAGAAGCAACATCCATAGAGGTGGAAAAGCAGAAGCTGTAGAGATTGATGAGGCCTATGCAAGAGCTGCCGTACGTGCCACCCAAATGATGGGACTTAGATTTGCGGGTGTGGACATGCTCGAAACAGCTAATGGGCCGCAGGTTCTAGAAGTGAACTCTTCTCCAGGTTTGGAAGGAATTGAAACCTGCACTAAACTTGATATTGCAGGTGCTGTGGTAGACTACATTGCAGCTCAAGTTGATTTTCCAGAAATTGATCTAAGACAAAGACTCACAGTTAGTAAAGGCTATGGCGTGACTGAAATCTACATTCCCGAAGGCTCTAAGTATGAGAACAAAACCATTGAGCAGTCAGGGCTTGCAGAGGCTGGAATCAATGTGCTGACTCTGTACAAAGAGTCCACGATCATTCCAAATCCGAAAGCAAGCCGTACACTGGAAGCTAATGATAGACTTTTGTGTTTTGGAAAGCTTGAGTCCATGAGAGGGATGATTCCTAAAAAGACAAGAGACAGAAGAAGACCTTCGATGGAACAGCTTCCAGAAGCTTAAGGTTTAATTAGAAATGAAAACAAAAACAAAAATTGCCGGGCACAAAGAACCACTTGTTATTTCGGGCCAAAAAATTATGCCTGGAGAGCGCAAGCTCGCTCATATAGATGTTGCAGCTTTGTACGACTACACACAAATTGGAATTCCAGTTGAGGTGATCAGAGGTAAAAAAGAGGGGCCGACTTTGTTTATCAGTGCTGCTCTTCATGGTGATGAAATTAACGGAACTGAAATCATCAAAAGAATTTTAACTAGAAGAGTTTTCAAAGACATGTGTGGTACTTTAATTGCGGTTCCTATTGTGAATGTTTTCGGATTCAATGCCTTGAGTCGATATTTGCCTGACAGACGTGATTTAAACAGATCTTTTCCTGGATCTATGAATGGTGCGCTCGCAAGTCAACTTGCTAAAATCTTTATGAGAGAGGTGGTCTCTAAGTGCACTCACGGAATAGATCTTCACACTGCTGCAATTCACAGATCTAACCTTCCACAGATTAGAGCATGTTTGGATGACAAAGAGACTGAAGAGCTAGCAAAAGATTTTGGCGTCCCTGTTATTCTCCATTCAAAACTTAGAGATGGATCACTGAGAGAAGCGGCTAGAAAAAAAGACATACCCATTTTGCTTTTTGAAGGTGGTGAAGCTCTTAGATTTGATGAAGATGTCATCAGAGCCGGAGTAAAAGGCTGTCTTTCAGTAATGAAAAAAATTGGAATGATCACAAGTCCCACTCTTAAAGTATCTAAAAGAAAAGCGCGCACTTTTATTGCCAAAGGCAGCCATTGGGTGAGGGCTCCTCATTCAGGTATCTTCACTCTAAAAAAGAAACTGGGAGCAAATGTGGTTGCTGGAGATGTTTTAGCTGTTATTTCTGATCCCTTCGGCAGAAAAAAACACAATGTTGTGGCTGAAGAAGCTGGAATTATAATTGGAAAAAGAACTCTTCCACTTGTACACAAGGGAGACGCTATGTTTCACATAGCTGTTTTTAGAGATTCTTCTAGAGTGAAAAATGCAATCAATCTTTTTGATGAACTCTTATAAGAGGGGGTAGTCTATGGCTGCAACGGGAAAATTTTTTAGATTTAAAGAAGGCGAAATCCTAGCTGGAAAATATGAAGTCTTAAGCCTGCTGGGTTCTGGCTGGGAAGCTGAAGTTTATCATGTTGAAGAGATTGCTACAGGCATTGGCCGTGCAATTAAAGTTTTTTACCCCAAGCGCAACATCAACAATAAAGTTTTAAACACGTATGCAAAAAAACTCCATAAGCTCAAAGACTGTTCTTTATTGATTCATTACCTTACACAAGAAAAAATTGAGATAGAGGAAGAAGAAGTCTTTTTTATGGTCTCCGACTTTGTGCAGTCACAAACCCTACAAGAATTTATAAAAAAACAACCTAAAGGCTTTATTAGTCAGTTCGAAGCTCTCCATATAGTGAACGAGCTTGCTAAGGGGTTAGAAGTTATTCATTTAAACAAAGATTACCACGGAGACCTTCACAGCTCTAATGTTCTAATCAGTAGAAAAGGCTTAGGCTTTGACATTAAGCTTATAGATTTTCATTCGCAGCCTGGACATAAAAAGGATCTGATCAAAGATGACACTGTTGATTTAATTGGAATTTTATATGAAATGCTGGGTGGTGTGAAAAGGTATAAGAGTCTAGCGCCGGAACTTAAAGAAATTATTTTAGGTAGGAAAAAATCATTAATTTTAAAAAAATTTCCGAAGGTCTCTGACTTAAGGTTTCACTTGGAGAACATGACATGGACACGTTGATTTTTGAAGAGTCTAGTTTTGAGCAAGATGGGTTAAAAGTTTACAGTGGTCTTGCATCTCCCTATAACAAAGCAGGAGACTCTCTGCTTAACTACTTTTCGCCGAAGTTGTCCACTATTTGTGTTCTAGATGGAGTGTCTAGTTCTGCAAGCCCAAGTGAATCTTCTGCACTTTGTAAAAAAACTTTAAAAAACTTTTTTAAAAGCAAAAGAACCTTTAAAATTGATGATTATAAAGAACTTTTAAAAGGGCTTAACAAAGAGATGCTTGATAAGTGCTACTCATCTACTCTTTCGCAAATTGTTTTTACAGAAGATGCACTGACTGTTTTTACCGTAGGTGATTCACAGGTTTTTCTTTTTGACGAGCGTGAGTCACCTGTTTACGAAAGTTGGCCGCAAAATTTAGGTTTTTCAAACAGCAAAGACAATCCCACTGCAAATGTCATATTGAACTGGATTGGGAATGACCATTTAAGATTTGAAATAGCCGAGTTTGATAAAAAAGTTGTTAAATCAGGACTGATTATAAGTGATGGGGTCTTAGATTTTTTAGAAGTTAAAAAGATGCCTTTGAGTGAAATTAAAGCCGCTTTGCTAAAAAATTTTAAAGAAAGTTCTTCAAAAAATCTTTTAGATGATTCATCTTTTATCTACTTTGAATTCTCAACTTAGAGTTCATCATCACCGGGTTTTTCAAAATAAGTCTCCATCCAATCGAAAGTTTCATCACTTACATAAATTGATTGAGTCTTGTCTTGCTCAAGATTTCTTTCTTGAACACGCTTTTTCCTAATTTCAACATCTATATCCAAAAAATGAACTTCAAATTTAAAGTTCTCTTTTCTTAACAAGTCTTTAAACTTTTCTCTTTGCTCTCTTTTTGAAAAACCTAGGTCGAAGACTACGGATATGTTTTTTGATAAAACCTCTTTAGCTGTTTTCCAAATTTGATCTTCGCAGCGCGCGACTCTTTCTAAGGCCCAGTCTAAATCCGTGTTTTCATCTGAGTCTTTCCAAAAGAGAGTCTTCATCCACTCATCAATAGAAAAAACGATAGCATTAGATTTTTTTAACAGTTCGATTGATTTAGTTGTTTTACCAGCTCCAGTGCTGCCATAGATAAAATGTGCCGTGGCCATAATCAACTCCTTTTAATTCTTTAGTTTTTGCCCTTAGGGAAGAAAGTAGGCTTTCTCTTTACTTGTGGGCAGTCTGCAACTTTTTTTTTTGCCGAACCATTTGTAGCGGTTTCTGGCCAGTACAGAGTAAATAGCGTCTCTTATAAACTTAGGAAAGACGAGCAGAATATAAAAAATTTTAAAAGACCACTTAAGATCTACTAAGACTCTAATGGCAGCACTGGATTTAGTGTACAGCTTATTATTTTTAAGAAGCACTAGACTGTCTAAATTCTGGATCACCTCCAGGGGCAGGAGTGACTTTGCTGTTTCTCCCTGAAGAGATGCGATTTTAAATTTGTGATTTTTATCCCACCTAACAACTTCGTCCACTGAACTGTTGCATAGATTGCAGAGGCCATCGAAAAAGATGATAGGTTTGGCAGGGGAGTGTTTCATGCTCTCAGCCTAGTCTATGATTGGTTGTTTAGGAATATTTTTTTGTTCATTTGATATGCGCCTGTTAAATCTCTTGACAGTTTTGCCTTCAAATCTAATCTGTAAAGATTACAGCCCGATATAAGATGGTCAAGATTTTGCATCTTAGCATGTATGATTGACGTGTTTTGTAGAACCCTTTTTAGCTTTATCTTGGTCTTTTTTGTAAGCCGCGCAGCTTTTGCATCAGAAGCTCCTTGTTACGAAACATCAAGTCGCGTTTCTACAGCTGCACTCATTAGAAACAAATGGATTGGTGGAAGCAAAGTCTGTGGTAGGTTCACTCCAACAAATCAAATCGTATCTAAAGGTGGATGTAAAAACCGCTACTGTCCTGTTGTGCTAGACGGCTCAGAAGGTTGTGGCAAAAGAGGGTGGATTCACAAGAGTCTTATCACTGAAACTTCGTGTAACAGCACAAATTCTATCTCATCTTTAGCACCTAAAAGATCACTAAGACCTACGGCCAGACCTGTAGCTGTTGGTGCAGCGGCTGTTTTAGATGCTCCTAAACCACCACCAGCGCCACCAGTGATTAAAAAACCTGTATCTTCATCTGTGAAAACCAAAACGCCGTCACCAACCAAAACAACAGCTCCAACTTCCACTAGTGTTCAAAACAACTGTTATGAGTCTACCGGAAACTATCTCAACGTTCGCTATAAAGCAGGCTTAAGGAATAGAGTCTGTGGTAAGATGATGAGGGGAGACAAGCTTGCTTCAAAAGGCGAGTGTGTTGATGGTTGGTGTCCTGTTAAAATTAAAAACTGTGGAGGGCGAGGTTGGATCAGCAGAAGGTTTTTGAAAGCCAAAAACTGTAAGGCTTCAGAAATTTCTAGTGATTTTGGTCTTCAAGCCGGTGTTTACTGGGAAGATGAAAAATTTAGCAACATCGCCATGCGTCCTGGATACATGGGGCAGAATGACGGCGGGCAAAGTTGCTCAGCAAAAGGCATTAGAGAAAGCAGATGCCAAAGACTTATTAAAATGAATGCACATGCAGCTCTTGGTTTGTGTTTACCTGATGGTGATGCTGGGAATCTAGAAGAGCTTATGCAAAAGCACAATATTAATGTTTATTCTGGCAGAATACCTGTTTTAAAAGGTCCTGTTCGTAGAAAATCAAATATTAATCTGAATTCAAATGCTAATAAAAATCTTAGAAGAGTGCTTTCTAAAGTGCTCCTAGCTTTTGACAGCATTGGAACTTCGAAAATAAATGGCAGGACCGTTAAGGGTGGTGTCAATCAACTGAAAAAGTCTAGTGGAGTTGATATTATTTTTGATGATGGAACATCTGTAGGAAGGTACTCTAGAAAACACGGAAGGCAAATTCAATTGAAACGTGGAAGTCAAAATAGGGCCGGCTGTGCTGGTCACTCAACTCACGGTGGTGTCGACAACGTAGCGCTTATAGTTCATGAACTTTCTCATTATGTGGGAAGTTATAGTGGGGGCTATGACGGTTTATGGAATGCTACAGGTGGAAAATTTTGTATGGTCTCCAATTATTCTGATGGCTCATCGAAAATGAAACTTGGGGCAAAAAAAGCTGAACATTTTGCTGAAGCTTTTACAGCCTATATGCTCATGCCCGAAAGGTTCATAGGCAAGGGACCTGCCTGTGACAAAGCTTTTAACTATATGAAAAAGTTTTTTGGTGAGCCTGATATGACAAAGTCGTGCATTGCTAGAAAAAGATCATACAAAATCAAAGGCACAGGCGCCTATGATGAGAACAACGAGCCTCAAAGTTCAAAATCTATAAACTAAGAAACTGGTACACTTGACTGCGGATAAGCTTAGTTAAACACCTGTTATCATTTGAAATACATAGAACATATTAAGAGATGATCATCACTGCGTAGGCTAGATGTGCATAATCTTTAAAGAAATACTGATTCTATCAGAAATTAAGTAGGCCAGTTTAAATAGGTCAAAAAAATAAGAACTGTAACATAATACTTTAGGTTTCACTTTTGTCTTAACTAAGTCAAAACGAGATGACTAAAAGCCTTTATTAGACAGACATGTAATTTCTGATAGTGTTGGTGCTATGTCTAAAGCCATAAACTTAAACTGCAACTCATGTGTTGGACGCTCAAAAGGAATTTTCTGCGACCTTCATGGGGCCGAGTTAAAAAAGTTAGATGAAGAAAAAAACGCAAATTTTTATAAAAAAGGGCAGCAGCTTTTCTTAGCAGGCAATCCGCCAGTGGGTCTCTACTGTGTTCACAGTGGCAAAGTTAAAATCACTAAAAATGATTCTAATGGTAAAGAGACAATCGTCAGAATAATTGGTTCAGGAGGAGTGGCAGGTCACAGAAGTCTTTTTAGCAAGACTCCAAACAAAGCTTCGGCAACAGTTTTAGAAGAGGGAGTGATTTGCTTTGTAAGCAAAAAAACCATATTAGATTTGATTAAATCTGACCCTAGGCTTTCATTCAACATTATAGACAAAGTTAGCAATGATATGGGGGCGGCCGAGGACAGATTGGCAAGCATGGCTAAAAAATCGATTAAGGAACGCTTTGCTGAAACACTCCTTCTTCTCAACGAAAGCTTTGGACTTAAAGAAAAAGACAGAACCAGACTTGATATCAAACTTACTCGAGAAGAGCTTGGTTCTATGATAGGTGCCGCTTCAGAAAATGTAAGTAGACTTATTTCGGAATTTAAAACTTTAGGCTACCTTGAAGAAGCGGGTAAGGAAATTTATCTATTGAATGTCTCTGCTATAGAATCAGAAGCCTCATTAGGATATTGATATATATCAAAGTAGTTTGATGGAATAAGTCTATGATTGGGCAATGGATCTAGACTCACTTTTTATTTATCCTTGCTCAAAAGACATAAAAAGAATTAAAGAGGCTACTTCTATAGAGATTCTTGGGGTGGGCGCCACTCTTATTTACAAAGAGCACAGGCCTAATTTTGCAATTTTACTGCTTAAAGGGGCGGCTCATGTTTTTGATGACTCCCTAAAAATCAAAAAAATCTTTAATAAATCCTGTTTGATCGGTTTTGTGCAGTTGCTAGAAAGAGCCCCACTTAAGTTCCATATTTCTATTGATAAGGGGTCAGAGGTTTGTTTTTTAGACTTGCAGGTTTCAAAGACACTGATAGATGTAGATTTTAGAGGTCTTCATCGAAAACCCTGATATATATCAGGGTTTCAATCTTAGAAAATATTTACTATAAATAATAACGTTAGATAATGAAAAACAATGTGAGCTGGACCGGGAATGATTTCATCTGAAAACACTGCAAGAGTCGAAGATCTGCTATTTAGAGTGGAGGGAATGCACTGTATTAAGTGCATCAGAAAGATTCAATCTGTGGGTTCTCATTTTCAAAGTTTGCGTGGTCTTAATGTTCACTTAGGAGAGCACCTTGTGACCCTCGAAGCCCGAGAAGATTTTCCAGTTGAAGACTTTATGGAAGAGATCAGGGCTGAAGGTTTTAAAATTGTCACTCTGCCAAAATCTAGCAATCAGGACTTAATTAAGCTAAATCAAAAAAAACTGCTCATGCGCATAGGGGTCGCAGGTTTTTGTGCTGGAAACATTATGCTCTTAGCTGTTGCGGCTTATCTAGGTGCTAGCATTGAGGGCTGGCCAGGACTCTTCACTTATCTAAGTGCTCTTATTTTTACACCAATTTTGTTTTATTCAGCATGGCCACTATTTGAGAGCTCATGGGCCTCTATAAAGTCAGGCGGGGTGTCTATTGATAGCCCTATCGCTCTAGCTCTGGTGGGTGGATCAGCTTTAAGTTTCTACAATTTAATTTTTAGAACTGAAGGCCCCACATACTTTGATTCACTTTCTATGTTTGTTTTTTTTCTAATGGCGAGCCGCTTTGCTGTTCACAGAATTCAAACAAAATACATAAGCGGAATCACAACCAAAGACGTGTTCGACCAAACAAGAGCAGTTTTGGTTGAAAATGGTAGAGCAAGATCAGTGAAGTCTGAAGAGATCAAAGTAGATGACCTTGTCCGGGTAGGGCCCAACGCTTTTATTGGCTTTGATGGTCACTTAGAATCTGAAGAGGCTGTTATAGATGATGCCTTCTACACAGGTGAATTTTTACCCAAAATAAGAGCGAAATTAGACAAAGTCTTTGCAGGTACAAAAAATGTTGGAGGCTCAATAGATATAAAAGTCTCTAAAGTTTTAAAAGACTCGAGAATTTCATCACTGGTGAGCAATTTGAACAAAAGCCTCCAGTCTAAAACAGCGATACAAACTTTAGCAGACAGGGGAGCTTTTTACCTCACCCTGGCAATCATCTTAGCTGCAGCGGTGATCTTAGCTTATTTTTCCTTGGTCAATATTGAAGAAGGGGTAAATAGAGTTTTAGCTCTTTTAGTGGTGGCCTGTCCTTGTGGCTTGGCCATAGCGGTGCCACTGGCACAAACCATTGGTGTTAAACGCGCTTTTAAAAACAAGCTTCTCATAAAAAATGTCGATGTCTTAGAATCTATGGGAAAGATTAAGAATGTCGTTTTTGACAAGACGGGGACCTTAACTCTAGGGCTAATGAAAGTTTCAAAAGTTGCACCTGGTGCACTAAATAGTTTGGAAAAAGACCTTATATTTAATTTAGAAGAAAAGAGTGAACATCCCATAGCCTTAGCACTTAGAAAGTTTGTGGGAAAAAGAAAAAGTTTAGATTTAAGGCTTTTCAAAGAACTTCCCGGTCTAGGAGTGAGTGCTGTTTTTAAAGATGATCAGTACATGCTCGTATCTAGTAAAAAAAGTGAAGGTTTTGTTGAACTTAGAAAAAATGATCAAGTGCTCAAAACCTTTTACTTGGAAGATCAAATTGATCCGGATGCCAAGAATTTAGTTTCAAAATTTCAAACTGATGGCATTGAGACATACATTCTAAGTGGAGACAAAAAAAAAAGAGCGCTTGAACTTGGAAAGTCCGTAGGCATTGATAAAAAAAATATATTCTTTGAAAAAAGTCCTGAGCAAAAAGAAAGCTTTATCAAAAATGAATTAGTGGACACCTTGTATATAGGTGACGGGGTGAATGACTCTTTAGCTATGAGTCAGTCTTTGGTTTCAGTCTCTATGCTCAGTTCTGCAGATGTGGCTTTTAAATCTTCTAAAGTACATATCTTAAACGGTGGTTTAGGGGCTCTACATTCTCTACTTAAGGTTTCAGAAATATCAGTTCAAACCATGAAAATCATTATTCTGATCTCTTTAATCTACAATATAGTATTTGCTTTTTTCGCTGCTTTTGGTTTTATATCACCTCTTGTTGCGGTGATTATTATGCCTCTGAGTTCTGTAACAATAACTTTTCTGGGCTTTTATCTTATGACTAGTCAAAACAAAGGTCTACAATGAACGTTCTGATTATGACCATACCCGTATCACTAACACTGGGAATTTTATTTCTTTTGTTCTTTTTAAGTGCTGCTAAAGATGATCAATTTGAAAATTTAGACACCTCGGCCCAATTGCCATTTTCTGATGATGAGGAAGCCGGAAACAATGAAGAATTGATCAGTGAAGACATTAAAAAACAAGATGTAAGTAAAAAGAAAAAGTTGGAGACTCCTGCAGATGGATCAAAATAAATTAGAAGTTACACAGAATAAGTCAAAATTCTATGACGACAAAACAGTTAAGTGGTTTGTTTGGGCCACAATGGCTTGGGGGCTCATTGCTTTTTTAGCGGGGATTATGGCTGCTCTTCAGTTGGCTTATTGGAAGTTTAATTTGGACTTGTCATGGCTAACTTTTGGTAGGCTAAGACCGCTGCACACCAATGCCGCTATTTTTGCATTTGCAGGAAATGCAATTTTTGCAGGTATCTACCACTCTACCCAAAGACTTTGTAAAGTCAGAATGTTTTCTGATGTCTTAAGTAAAATCCATTTTTGGGGCTGGCAGCTCATCATCGTTGGTGCTGCAATCACACTGCCTTTAGGTTTTACCCAGGGAAAAGAGTATGCGGAGCTTGAATGGCCTTTGGACATCGCCATTGCGCTTATATGGGTAATATTCGCCATCAACTTTTTTATGACTCTGTGGACTAGAAAAGAAAAACATATGTATGTGGCTTTGTGGTTCTACATCTCAACTGTCATAACAGTTGCCGTGCTCCACATTTTCAACTCTATCGCTCTTCCAACAAGCTTTATGAACTCTTATCCAGTCTACGCTGGTATTCAAGATGCCTTGGTGCAGTGGTGGTATGGTCACAATGCTGTGGCGTTTTTCTTAACAACTCCTTTTTTGGGTTTGATGTATTACTACGTACCTAAAGCTGTGAACAGGCCAGTCTACTCATATAGGCTTTCCATTATTCATTTCTGGGCTTTGATTTTCATTTATATTTGGGCTGGACCTCATCATCTTTTGAACACCGCACTTCCTGAATGGGCCCAAACATTGGGAATGGTTTTTTCAATCATGCTTTGGGCTCCTAGTTGGGGGGGTATGATCAACGGACTTCTGACTTTAAGAGGGGCTTGGCACTTATTAAGAACCAGCCCTGTGGTTAAATTCTTTGTAACAGCTATAACCTTTTACGGAATGGTGACTTTTGAAGGGCCACTTCTTTCAATCAAAGCTGTGAGTTCGCTTGGTCACTACACTGATTGGATCGTTGGCCACGTTCATTCGGGCACACTGGGTTGGAACGGCTTTATGATTTTTGGGATGATCTATTATCTTGTTCCAAAGCTCTTCGACACTAAACTCTATTCAAACAAACTGGCCACAACGCATTTTTGGATTGGCTTTGCTGGCCTGCTTGTTTACTACATCTCTATGCTATCAGCTGGTATCACCCAGGGGCTTATGTGGATGGCTATAGATTCAAGCGGCAAACTTGTGTATCCCGACTTTGTTGAGACGGTGACCAGGATTGTGCCTCTATATGGTGTCAGAGCTTTTGGTGGAATTCTGTACCTAATAGGTTTTGTCTTTATGATTTACAACATATGGAAAACTGTAAAATCATCACGTGGTGGCCTGGTTCAAACTCTTATTCCAGAGCCTATTCAACCTAGGCTTCATGAAGAAAAAGAAACATTTCATAGAAAGCTTGAAGGTAAGGTTTTTATATTTTCAATTTTGTCATTTGTAGCGATCGCAGTTGGATCGGCAATTGAAATCATTCCTATTTTATCGATGAACTCTTACATAAAAGCAGAAGATACGGTCGAACCGTTCACTCCATTAGAACTGGCAGGTAGAGACATTTACATTAAAGAGGGTTGCTACACTTGCCATTCGCAAATGATTAGAGACTTGCCTTTTGACACCATTAGGTTTGGTAAGGCTTCAACGATTGGCGAATCAATGTACAACAGACCCTTCCAGTGGGGTTCAAAAAGAACGGGTCCTGACTTGTCTAGGGTAGGTAAAAAGTACCCTCACTTATGGCATTACAGACACATGTTGAATCCAAGAGACGTGATTTCACAATCGATCATGCCTAACTACCCTTGGCTCTTTGAAAATAAAACTGATTTCTATTCCTTAAGACGAAAGATTTCAGTTATGAAAAGTCTTGGAGTCCCGTACCCAGATGAACTGGTTGCCAACCCAGACACCAATGCAGAGGAGCAGGCTCTAAAAATAGCCAATGAACTTAGAGAGCAGGGCGCAGTCATGCCTCAGCTCGAAAGAAAAGAGATCGTGGCTTTGATTGCCTACCTTCAAGCGCTTGGCCAAAAAGCTAAAAAGGAGGACAAATGAAAAAAGAAGCTTTAAGTCAGTTTGGACATCCAGATTTAATACTCTTTAGTTTTTTGCTCTTTTTCTTTTGCTTTATAGGTATGGTTATTTGGGCTTTGTCTAAAAGGAATAAAGATCATTTTAAAAAAATGTCGGAACTTCCTCTCCAAAAAGAAAAAGTGAAAAGAGAAAAAGGAGCAGATGATGAGTGATGAAAAAACACTAGATGGTAAAGTTATTGAAGGCCATGTTTATGACGGAATTAAAGAACTAGACCATCCTCTTCCTAAGTGGTGGGTCTATCTGTTTTATGCCACGATAGTTTATAGTGTAGCCTACGTCGCTTATTACGAATTTTTAGGTGGTCCTAGTCATGAGGAGCAGTATTTGACTGCTATGGCTAAGATAGAAAAACGTGCTGCAGAAAACAAACCAGAAGAAACAGAAGTAGCCGAGGTTGATCCTAAAACGCTTCTTAGTGACCCTGTAGCTTTGAAAATTGGTGCCGAATCTTATGTTCAGGTTTGCGCTGCTTGCCACGGAGCAAAGGGAGAAGGAATGATTGGTCCTAATCTGACTGATAAATACTGGTTGCACTCTAAAGGTGACGGAGAAGGAATTTTAATTGCGATTAAAGAAGGTTTTCCCGAAAAAGGAATGCCCCCATGGAAAGACGTAGTTGAAAAGAGCAAACACTCACCACTGGCAGCTTATGTGATGAATCTTCAAGGAACAAACCCGGCTAACCCTAAAGCTCCTCAAGGTGAACTTATAGAGTGAAGTCCATTGAAGAACTTCTTGTATCAAAAGGCATTATACCTGAACGTCCCCCAAGTTTAGATGCCAAGGGGCATAGAATTGATATTTTTCCTGCTAATGTTAAAGGAAGGTTCAGAACAGCTAGAAACATCGTCTATACTTTACTTTTACTTTTGTTTTTAGTGGTTCCCTGGACTAAGTTTGGTGGCAAACAGACAATACAGCTCGATCTTTGGAACAAAGAGTTCACTTTTTTTGGAACTACTTTAATGGCTCATGAAGGCCCGATGGTCTTTTTCCTATTTGGAGTTGTTGTTTTCGCACTTTTACTAGCAACTGCTATGTATGGAAGAGTTTGGTGTGGTTGGGCCTGTCCTCAAACAGTTTTTATTGATGGGGTGTTTAGAAGAATTGAGGAGTGGGTAGAAGGAAACCACATCAAAAGAAAAAAACTTGCCGATGCTCCTTATAATAAAGAAAAGATCTTTAAAAAATCTTTAAAATGGTTTTTGTTTTTGGTGATCAGTTCACATATTGCTCACAGTATTGTTGCTTACTTTATGGGTGCTCAGTCTCTATTCTGGACAAGTCTGGAAGGGCCTAAAGGACATGGAACACTCTTTATTTTTGTTCAGATCTTTACGGCCTTGATAGCTGTTAACTTTGGTTGGTTTAAAGAACAGTTTTGTTTAGTTGCTTGCCCCTATGGAAGATTGCAATCGGCTTTAATGGACAAAAACACCACTACTGTTATCTACGATTACAAAAGAGGAGAGCCCCGGAGACAAAACAAAGACATACCCTACGCAGATTGTGTAAACTGCTTTAAGTGTGTGGCCGTATGCCCTACGGGAATTGACATCCGAGACGGTGAACAACTTGAATGTATAGGTTGCACAGCTTGTATCGATGCTTGTGACAATGTGATGGAGAAAATTGGCAAGCCAAAAGGTTTAATCCGTTACGCTAGTGAGGCTGAAGTTGCAGACGGTCGAGATCATAAAAAACCCTTCAACACAAGAGCTTTGCTTTACGCACTAGGCTTATTGGCCATGATTTTGTCGTTGGCCGCTTTCGTGTACTATAGAGATGATGTGTCTACACAAGTTTTTAGAGCTACTGATTCCCCTTACCAAATAAGTCAATCTGCTCAAGGCGCTGTGGTCACCAACCATTTTAAAATAAACACGGTCAATCAAGGATCTGTGGGTATTGATGAACTTAAATTCACAGTTGATGATCCAGATGTTGAAATCATCACTCCACAACTTCAGTCTAATTTGAAGCCAGGTGAGCAAAATTGGATGCATGTTTTTTTAAGGCTTCCCTTTTCCAAACTAAAAAATGGAGCCTACGACTTGGGCTGGAATCTAAACTACAAAAGTAAAAACGAAAAAACTATTAAAGGGCGTTTGAAGATCATTGGTCCGGATAAAATTAAAGGGAAATAATCATGTGCTTTATTTGTATCATAGTGAGAGTTGGTGTTCTTGTATCATCAAGTGCTTATGTTTTTTTGCAAGACTCGTAAAATAAAAGAGATTAAAAAGTAAGTATTTAAGCCTAAATAATAGACAGGAGTATCTTCCAGATCATAAAAACATATACGTTTATTCATTTATTTGAGATTTTTTAAGTTCAAAGGTTTAAAATCTTTTTTATATGGAGCGTGTACTTATGAGATCAGTTGAAATCATCGAGCCAGATAATTTTGAGCAAGAAAATCATTTTTATCCCAAGGCCTTAAATGCTCAACTTCACGCGCTTGTGAGTCACTTTTTAAATTTAGACCATGAAAGACTTATAAAAAGGTACATTCACCTAAACCCTCAAGTTGATGCAGATGCTCTAAGAGACATTCTAACTTATCAGTCTAAGCACTTTCACTGGGGAGGTGCTGACTTATTTTATGTCACCACTGAAATGGGCAACCGTAAAATGGTGGTGCTTGAGACAAACTCTTGTCCCTCAGGTCAAAAATCAATGCCTGCTAGAACCGATGCTGATGAGCACAGAGGCTATAGGTACCTTATTGAAAACTCATTCTTACCTGCTGTTAAAAAAAAGAGGCTTCCAAAGGGTGCGCTGGCCGTAATTTACGATAAAAACTATATGGAGACCTCGGGGTATGCAGCAACCCTTGCTGACTTAACAGGAGAGGATGTTTTTTTAATCCCTCACTTTGACAACGAAGAGCAAAAAATCACCTATGAAAAAGGTGTGATGCAGGTTGAAGATGAAAAAGGAAAAAAACACCCTATTAGAGCCGCTTTTAGGTATGTGACTCAAAAGCCTTGGAACCGCATTCCTATAAATTCCAAAACCTTTATTTACAATTCAACTTTGGTTTGCTTATCGGGTGGTAGGAATAAACTTTTGGCCAACAAAGCCTATGAACTTTACAATTCAGAAATTGCTGGATCAGGTTTAAAAATCAACATGCCTGAAACCATCAAAGATGTTTCAAAATTGGAGGTGCCCCTTTGGGTGCAAAGATTTGGTGGTAAGGCTGTCGTAAAAGACCCCTATTCAAATGCAGGCCAGGGAGTTTTCACAATCACTTCTAAAAAAGAGTTGGAAGCCTTCATGGGCGGCGACTACCAGTATGATCAGTTTATTGTCCAAAGCCTTATTGGTCATTACGAATGGAGCTCTAACAGTCAAGAGGGTAAGTTTTATCATGTGGGGACTGTTCCTAATAAAAAGGGGAACATTTTTATATCTGATCTAAGAGTGATGGTTTATTCATCTCCTAAAGGGTTTTTTCCTTGCGCAATATACGCAAGACGGGCGCGAACACCTCTAGAGGCCACACTTCCTGAAAACTCCTGGGAGGTTTTAGGGACCAATCTTTCCGTTAAGGTTGGAGAGAACAAGTGGGATTCAGACACCTCTAGACTTATGCTAATGGACCGCAAAGATTTTAATGCCTTGGGTGTGGGAACAGATGATTTGATCGAAGCCTACATTCAGACCATTTTGACAGTGATTGCAATTGACAAAATGGCGCTCAATCTTATCAATAAAAAAGGACAGTTTAGAATGAAACTTTTTAAATCTCTAGACAATGACGATTCACTTTTAAATGAAATTTTACTTGGAGCAGAATAAGTTGAAAACAGCAACGGTCATCAAGACAACAGAAGATTTAAATTTGAAGTCCTTAAATTTAGGAGAGGTGCACCGCATTCACATGCATCTTACAGACAGTCCTTTAGGTGTTCCCTGGAGAGTTCCTATAGTGGTGATTAAAGGTGTTCAAGATGGGCCGGTGCTTGGGATTACAGCAGCCCTACATGGAAACGAGTTAAACGGAATATCAAATATTTTTAAACTCATAGACGAAGTTGATCCTTTAAAGTTAAAAGGCTCTTTAGTCTTAGTTCCTATTAGCAATGTACCAGGCTACCTTATGAATCAGCGCCAGTTTTCAGACAATGTAGATCTAAACCGTATTATGCCTGGTAAAAGTACGGGTTCTGCGAGTGATCTTTACGCTCACTTTTTCACTCAAAAAATTATAAGCAAATTTAATTATTTATTGGACTTGCACACAGCAAGCCATGGAAGAGTGAACAGCCTCTACATTAGGGCCGACATTGAAAGTGAGGAGACAAGAACACTTGCATACTTACAAAATCCTCAGATCATTGTAAAAAAATATGACGAGCAAGGAACTCTGCGCTCTTGGGCCAATGGGCAGGGCATACACTCCATCACAATTGAAATTGGAAACCCCAACGCCTTCCAAGAAAAACTTGTTTGTGAAACGCACGAAGGGATTTTAAATACGCTTAAGCATTTAGAAATGATTGAGGGCGAGGTTGAAGATCTGATCACTGACGCTACTGTTTGCGATGAGTCTTATTGGATCTACTCTAAACGAGGGGGCATCATTAAAGTTCTTCCTGCATTAGCTGATAAGGTTAAAAAGGATGAGATCATTGCAAAAGTCTTTGATGTCTTTGGACAGGTTAAAGAAGAGGTGAGGGCTGACAGGTCAGGCATTGTGATCGGTAAGAATGTAAGGCCTAATTGCGATGCGGGAACTAGGGTGCTTCATCTTGGTGTGAACATAATTGAGCCTGAGACAGAAGACATTCCTGGCCACGAGGACTTTGAAGAAGACTAAGTAGGGAAGATATTAAATTTCTAAAAGACTCTTAAAAAAGCTTTTATTTTAGGCTTTATTGTAACAAGAAATGATTTTTTATAAAGATTGGTTTGGCCCTCTAAGGCTTTGATTGCTAAGGTGCGATCACATGAATAAAAAATGTATTTTGATAATTGGTGTGAGAAGCAAGTGCTATCAGGCAGCCCTAGCTCTTGGATATAATGTTGTTTTATGGAGTGACGGCGCACTTCCTAAAAAAAGAAGAGAGAACTTATTAGGTTGGATTGAAGAACCCTACCTAGAAAGCAAAGACGGTCTAAGTGACAAATTCCTAAAACAACTTTCGGAATACAAAATTGATAAAGTGATTGCCAATACTGAAGAGACTGTTGTTTTAGGATCTAGGGTCAGAGCTCAGCTTAATTTAAAAACACTAGCAGTTGATGTAACAGATAGATTTCACAATAAGTTTATTATGAAAAATCTAGCAAAAAATTTAGATGTTCCGATTACAAAATATAAAATAATTGATGAAGATGTGAGTGCAGAATCTCTAATTGAAAATTTGGGACTTCCACTGGTTGTAAAGCCGGTTGATGAATCAGGGGCTCAGGATATTAAAGTTGCAAGAGACCTTGCTGAAGTTAAACTTCATATGAAAGTAGGACTTCTTGCAGAAGCTTTTGTAGAGGGCAGTGAACTAAGTGTTGAGACTTTTGTGAAAAACGGGAAGCCTGTTTTTCACAACATGACTGAATACCTCCACCAGTGGAAAAAGTCTGTGGTTCCAGCAAACTTTTCTAAAGATCTTTACGATAAAATTATTGAAATCAACAACAGAGTCATTGAAGGCTTTGGTGTAGACAGAGGTATGACCCACACTGAATTTTATTTAACAAAATCGGGTCCTGTCTTTGGTGAAATTGCTATACGTCCTCCCGGTGGCTACTATATGGATCTGATCGAAAAAGTGTATGCTTTTGACCCTTGGAAGTTGTATGTCAGTTTGTGCTGCGGCGATGAACCTGCATCACTCCCTAAAAAAGCAGAGGGATGCGCATTGGTCTATTTGATGCACCCTGGGGCGGGCACAATTGCTTCAATTTCAGGTGTTGAAGACATAAAGACCAACTTAAAAGGAATTTTTGATTTTTCTATTAGAAAAAATGTTGGAGATGTGCTCGCACCTCATGAAAACACCAGCAATGAAACAGGTCATATTCTTTTTTGGGCGCCTACAAGAAAAGAACTTGAAAAAGACCTCTTAACAATTGAAAACAACTTAAAATTTGAAATGGAAACTAAAAACTAAATATAATAATTAAAATTTTCTTAAAGGAGAATACAATATGAAAAAAATAAGCATTCTATTGATAACGTTAATATCATCTGTTGCAATGGCAAATTTTGGAGAAGACTTGCCAACTCAAGTAGATGTTAAGCCCAACAGAGTTTACATCCCAAAGGGCTTTGACTCCAATGACCAAGTCCAAGTTGTTGTGGAGGGCTATTTTCCAAATGGCTGCTACAGACCTGGTCAGGCAGTTGCAAGAGTTGATCAAGAAGCTAATGAGATCTTTGTTAGCACCAAGGCTTATCTATACTCAGGTATTTGCATTCAAGTCATAGTTAACTATAGCAAGGTTGTCGACATTGGTCTTTTGAAAGAAGGGACTTATAAGATTTACAATGAAACTGATAAAAGTCTTTTGAGTGAAATCACAATTGAGTCTGCTAAAGTTTCAGATCCAGATGATTTTAATTACGCACCTGTAAACCAAGCTCTTTTAACCAAAACAAATAATGAGACTGTCCTCGTTTTAACGGGCACTTTTACAAACAGCTGTTTGTCTTTGGATGAAGTTAAAGCCTCAGTTTACAAAGACTCTGTAGTGGTCCAGCCTATAGTTAAAATATCTAATAAAAACTGTAAAGAGGGCAGTTTTCCATATAAGTATAATGGAGTTGTAGAAGACATGAAGAACCCTGGCCGTTATCTCCTTCATGTAAGATCCATTAATGGGAAATCGTTTAACAACCTTGTCGACATAAACTAAAAAAGTAAATAAAATACGAGATAAAAATTAGAAAAAGGGTTTTAAAACCTTTTTTAATTTTGGAAAAAATCATCATGTTAAAAGCAAAAATCTTATTAGTTGCAATCAGTTTGGGTGTTCTTTGCACCTCGTGCACTATCTCAAATAGAAAATCTTTATCTTTAGACAGTAGTGACCAAGTTTCTTTGAAGTCTCAGGAGCATTTTCGTGAACATTCAGTTAATATGCCCTCTGTCTTAAAAATTTACTCACCTGACAGAAAAGTAGTTAATCAAGTAAGTGGACTCTGTTTTATTGCTAAAGACTCAAATTCATTTTTTGACCTTCCCTGTGTTGGTGTTTACATAAGTTTACTAGATGAAAAAAATCAAATTGTTTTTAAAGTTAAAACAGATCAAAAAGGAAGGTTTAGGTTTGCAAACGTAGATTCTAAAAAGAGCTATCATTTGGGTGTTACATCTGAGAGTTACAGAACACTTTCAGAAAAAGTTTATGTTTCTACAGGAGTGGATTTATTATTAGAGTTGGTTGAAAAGAACAATGTTAAAAAATAAATTTTTTAATTTTTTTGTGTTAAATCTTGCGATCTTATCACTTGGTTCCTGTGGTGACAGAGATTTGTCTAGAACTTATAGCTTTGAGAGCAAACCTTTTAGTTCAAATCTGTTTGCTGTCGCCAAAACTGAAGATGGATTCCACGGCTATTTAAACTTTTTTGATCAACAGGTTTACGATCTGAAACTTAATTTAAGAAGTAAACGTTTAAGCCTTTCTAAAGTCAGTGAAGGTTTAATTTCGTGTTTAGACGAAAGGTGCGAAGTGAATTGGCTTTCTCCCGAGCCCGCAGATCCAGAAAGATTGTCGGCTATAGATATAATAAAAAGAGATTTTAGAATTGAAATTGAAACTTTAGATATAAATTTTTTTGTTAATGAAAATCCTTCGATAGAGTCTATTGAAGTAAAATGTGATGAATCCTTTGGCGATATAAATGGAGGGGAGAAAATTTCAGTTTCTTTGCTCTATAAAGATCAAATAGTTTCGACCTCTTTTATTTATCAACTAAGTGATCCAAATAACTCTGGGACGCTGCCTATAAAATCTGAAGCCTTACTACGGACTGAAGCTAAATACTACTTAGATTTTGACACTTATTTTTCTGACCCTGATCAGCTGACTTTTAAACACAAAGGCAGCCGTAGAACCGTTGGGGAAAATTCATTTTTTCTGATTGATGCAGATCACTCATCTCATTCGAAAAGTATTAGGGTCTGTGTAAATGATTAGAAACAAACTGTTGATTTTTCTTTTCCTACCTGTATTTTTCAGCATTGACAAAGCTATCGCAGAAGAGCAAAAAGCCGTTTTTTTTGGCCACTTGTTAACTCCAACTACCTATGTGCCAAGGAAAAAAACTTTTACGGCTGGATCTCATATCTTGGGTTACAGCCTTAATGACAGCCTTTTAGTAGGGACCTCCTCATTTTTGGCACTGTTCTACAATTCGCCAAATTTGTTTTTGAAATATGGAAGAAAGTACAATGAAGAAAGCAGGTGGGCTATTCAATTTGATTACCTGAAATCATCTAACACAGATTTAGTGGAATCTGGATCTAAATATGAGATGGAAGCTTTAATGCTGTGGGGTATTTGGTCTAAAGATGTAAATAAGATTTATAGTATTCACTACAGTCTTAGTTATATGTATTTTATAAACGAAGGGCAGCCTCACTCACTTAGGAGGGAACCTTTTAATGACCAACCTTTCCAGTTTTCTTTAACCACACTTCATGAAGTAAAAATCACGGAGAGATATGGGATAGCAGGTGAAGTTGGTATTTTAGGGTTGAATTACAGTCTGCCAAACCTTCATGCTGGACTGTCATTTAGATACATTCGAAAAAGATTTTCAATACAGGCAGGCATTTCAGTCGATCGTCATTTATGGGGCACATCTAAGGCTCGTGATTACGCTTCAAAAAATCAGATTTTAGATTTAAGCCACACAACAAGTGTATTGACTCACCCTGAAATGAGTTTTCAGTACTTCTTTTAAACAGATGTTTATATGCATTTAGACTCTAAAAAAGATGATATTTCATCTAATTTCTCAGGCGAGGTTAGATTTAAATCAGGCCACTGATAGCCTTTGCAGTTCATGTAAGGATGAAAATAATAAGAGCCAAAATTGCTAGAGCTTTCTTCCGAGAGCATCTCTTGGAAAAAGTGTTCAATAAGACTGTCCTGGCAGGGGGCTAGTCCAGCCTCTTCAACCTTCAAGCAAATCTCCAAAGGACTAATAAAACCAGTTTGGTTTTCCGCCAGAGGCGCTGTTAGTGGGTAGGTGACTCTAATAAATTGCAAGATATTGATTTTATTTGAATATTTACTGTCGATAAAATTATAAATCTCTGGATCCATCTCTGCGTTGTCGCCAATAAGAATTAATGTTTGAGGTTTCTGTTTTAATATTATTTGTTCTATATTTTTTACTTTATGTTCAAATGATGAATCAAAAAAAACCTCACGTAGCCTTAGAACGCCATTAGGAAAAGAGTTGAAATCCAAAAAAGAAGCATGGTTTTTTTGCATAAGAATTTTTGGGGCCGAGCTTAGATATTCAAATTTTAGACCAGGCATTTCTGAGGCAAAGTGAGTGTAGAGCTCTGACATGCCTTTGATTTCATTTACTAGAGCTCCGGCGTAACGAATTTTGTTAAATCGACTTTGCACCTGAGAAGCTTTGATTGTGTCATCAATGTCAGAGACTAAAACTGTCTGAGCTTGTAACTGGACACCTAAGGTTAGGAGCCAGGCAAATACAATAGAATTCAAATGGTGTTTTAGTGTATACATGTTGGTTCATCTTACAAAAAACAAAGCTAAATTGCATGTTAAAACTTTAATATTCCCTGAAAAAATATGTAATTTGAACCCATGAAAATAAATAAATAGGCAGCGCTTGTCCTGTAGTTTAAGAAAGTAGTATAATATTTGAAAATGAAAACGTTAACAAAGGAATTATCATGACCAAGGTGTTTTTTAGATTGCTTCTGCTGTGTTTTGCCTTTGTTCAATTTGGATGTGCCCAATCTAAAAAATCCTGTTTAAACACAGACTGGAACAAAAGAGGCTATGAAGATGGAATAGCCGGCAAGCCGTCTAATGGCATTCTTGCGGATCAAAAAGCATGCGCCGATAAAGAAGTAGAAATTCCAATATTAGATTATAAAAAAGGCTGGACGAGAGGTGTTGAGCGTTATTGTTCCACTGATCATGCTTACAAACTTGGTTTAGAGAACAAGAAGACAAATGTTAAAAATTGCCCCATTGAATTCCAATTGATTTTTAATAGGTCTTATAAAAAAGGCAGAGACTACACGGAAACTCAAAAGAAAATAAAAGAGCTAGAGAAGAAAAAAGCTGAGCAGTCTAAAGAAATCACCAATGAGATCAAAGAGCTTAAAGAAAAAAAATAGAATTGGTATGAGTACTAATATTTTTAGATTCTATGCAGCCAAGATTTAGAAAATTTAGTTTTTCCTGTTTGTGTGTCCAATAAAACTTGACGCAATTTATCAGCAACAACCGTGCTTTCAAATTTATAAGATTTGATTTCACTGCCTTTTTTTTCCTGAACCCCTAATTCAGCAATAGAGGAAACAGAAGCTGCTGTCCCCACTGCAAACACTTCTGTGGCAAGCTCCTGAATGACGTCAGTGAGCAGTATGTCTTCTTCGTGATATTTGATGTTCAGAGATTTTGCAATTTCTAAAATCGATTTTCGTGTGATGCCATGAAGAATTTGACCATCAAGTCTTGGAGTGTAGAGCTCGCCATTTTTAACCATAAAAAAATTCATGCCGCCAAGCTCTTCTAGTTTTTCTTTCTTCATAGCATCAACGTAGAGAACCTGATCAAAGCCATGAGCTTGAGCGTATTCAAGTCCTGGCAAGCTTTGTGCATAGTTTGCTGCTGTTTTTGCCTCGCCAGTGCCACCAGGAAATGCTCTTATAAAGGATTTATTGATAAGAACGCGGCTGCCTTTTGTGTCTTTCTTAAAATAAGGCCCCACTATAGAGCTCATAATTAAAAAGCGATAATTTTTACTGGATTTAACTTTGATTACAGGATCATTTGCTATGAGCAGTGGTCTTAAATACAAAGAGTGACCAGGTTCGCTAGGAACATAGTACTTACAAGCTTTTACGTAAGTTGTAAGACAGTCCATAAAAAGTTCAGGCTCAAAATCTGCCATAGACATTATTTTTGCAGAATTCTCAAAGCGTTCAGCGTTTAGTTCAGGTCTAAACACACCAACACTGTTTTCATTTAAACGAAAAGCTTTTAAGCCTTCAAAAATGGACTGTCCGTAATGAAGAGTGGAGTTAAAAGGCGAAATGGGTACCGAAGATAAAGGGTCTAAAAATACAGTCTCGGGTCTGCCCGCAAACTTATCCATTTCAAACCACAACACAATGGGGACATGTACAGTCCCAAACGAAGGGAAAGGTGCATAGTTTAAATCTATAAGTTTAATAACGTTGTTCTGAATTTTCAAAATAAAAGCCTTTGGTGGAGTGATGAATGTTTTTAAAAAACAAATTTAGACTCAAGAAAATATCTAACTTTGGAAGTGAGTATCCTTCATACTTATTATTGTGACAAGAAAAGTCGGTAATATTTACTATACACGTTTCAAAGGTAGCGGAGGCCTGCCTTTTAGAGCTTGATCTTTGTCTGGACCACTTATTAATCTATTGAGCAGAAATGCTCTTACCCCCATTTCTAGTAAATTATTTCTTGACACTAAAATTATCTGGAGCATATTAGAATTGTGCTTAAAGTCTTACCCTGCCGGTTCAGTATTAAAAATGTCTTTACATTTATACTGATCATTTCTCTACATTTCGCGTTTATTCAGTCACAAAGCTCTGATGGAATACAGGGGTTTTATAAAGAGGCAGAATATTTAAAAAAAGCCAGTTCAGACAAGAATCCATCTTACACCGGTGGCGATGATGCAGTTTTTTTTACCTATTCTCCAAGTATAATTTATCTTAATTTTGAGTTTAATGAGCCTGCCTTCAAACAAGGGCCTATCTGTTTGTTCAAACTTAGATCAGATCACTACTTACGTGGTCCACCTCATCTATTTGTTTAATAAAACACAATAAATAAAAGTACATTTGCAAACAAAAGAGTTTTTTTAAACGCTTTTATATATCTATTTGCCTTAAGAGCGAGACCTTCTCTTTGGTGATCAATCTATATATCTAAATTTACAAAAAAGTGAGTCTCTCATGAATAAATGCCCTTTTCTTAAAATACAGTTTGTTTTAACTGCTCTTTGTCTTTCAGCACTATTGCTAACCAATTCAGGCTGCAACAGGAAAAAACATGAAAAAGAAGAAACCAAATATCTCGTCACAAGCCCTTTAAAAACGGATCAAAATTTGATGCGGTCTTACGTAGCCCAAATAAATGCACACCAACATATTGAACTAAGAGCTTTTGAGAGGGGTTACTTGCAAAATATTTTAGTAGACGAGGGGCAGTTGGTAAAAAAAGGTGAAAAAATTTTTGAACTGATGCCTGCGATCAAAAAAGCAGAATTCAACAAAGCTAAAGCCGAGGTTGATCTAGCTGAAATTGAATATAAAAATGCGCAAAGCCTTGCTAGAAAAAAAGTTGTTTCTAAAAATGAAGTGGCGCTCTCAAAAGCAAGGTATGACAAAGTTGTTGCGGATCTTGATCTTGCAAAGTTGCGTTTAGATTTCACGGAGATTAAAGCACCTTTTGATGGGCTTATCGTCAGATTTAAAGTTAGGTTAGGAAGCTTGCTTGAAGAAGGCGAACTTTTGTCCACACTTTCAGACAACAGCACAGTGTGGGTCTATTTTAACGTTTCTGAGTCAGATTATTTAGACATCAAAACCGGCGAGAACGGAGCCAGCACTCTTCCGGTTCATCTGAAGATGGCCAATGGAAAAATGTTTAAATTTGAAGGAAAGATAGATACCATTGAAGCTGATTTTAATAATGAAACAGGGAACATTGCTTTCCGGGCATCGTTTCCTAACCCCGAAGGTCTGTTAAGACATGGGGAGACAGGAAGTGTTGAGGTTCCTTTTCCAGTTAAGGGCGCTTTGGTCATTCCTCAAAAATCCACTTTTGAAATTTTGGACAAAAAGTTTGTTTATATTTTAGATGAAAATTACAAAGTGAAGTCTCATGAGATCACAATCGCAGACGAGCTTCCACATCTCTACATCGTTTCCTCAGGTTTAAAAGAAACCGACAAAATTATATTAGATGGCATTGGAAAAGTGGAGTTGGGTCAAAAAATCAGTCCCGACTATCAAGACCCTAAAAAAGTAATCTCAACTCTAAATCTGCCAGCTGAGTAAACCAAAAGGAATTTAAAATGTTTAAAAACTTTATACACAGACCAGTTCTGGCCATTGTAATTTCTCTTGTCGTTATCTTTATTGGCTTTTTATCAATGCAGTCATTACCAGTTTCACAGTTTCCTCAAATAGCGCCGCCTAGAGTGATTGTTTATATTTTCTTTCCGGGAGCAAGTGCTGATGTTCTCGTGCAATCAACAATCATTCCCCTTGAAAGATCCATCAACGGAGTTCAGGGAATGCGTTATATGGTTTCTGATGCCACTAGTGCAGGTGAAGCAACAATCCAGGTTGTTTTTGACATAGGGTCAGATCCAAACCAGGCAGTTGTTCAGGTTAAAAACAGAGTGGATCAGGTGCTCAACCGGCTTCCGCCACTGGTGCAGCTAGAGGGTGTTGTTGTGCAGCGGGTCCAGCCAAGCATGCTCATGTACGTCAACTTATACAGTGAGGATGACAATGCAGATGAAAAATTTCTGTATAACTTTGCTGATATAAAACTTCTACCCGAACTGCAGAGAATCAAAGGTATTGGTCGTGCTAGTATTTTAGGAGCCAGGCAGTACGCTATGAGGCTTTGGCTCAATCCTGACCGCATGCGTGCTTACAAAGTCTCTACTGAAGAGGTTATAGAGGCTGTGAGCAAGCAAAGTGTCATCGGTCGTCCCGGAAGAATCGGTAGGAGCTCTGGTAAAAAGTCCCAATCCTTAGAGTATGTTTTGACTTACAAAGGCAGGTACAACACACCTGAAGAATACGAAAACATCATCATTAGATCAAATGCTTTAGGTGAGAATTTATACTTAAAAGACATTGCAAAAGTGGAACTTGGAAGTGAGTTTTTTGACATCTATTCAAATGTCGACGGACGTCCCTCTGCCGCAATAGTGCTTAAACAGACCTACGGCAGTAACGCCAGTGACGTTATAGACAATGTTAAGAAAAAACTAAAAGAATTAAGTGAAACAACTTTCCCATCCGGTATGGAATATAAAATCAGTTATGATGTTTCTAATTTTTTAAATGCTTCAATAGATAAAGTTCTGCACACACTTTTTGAGGCTTTTATTTTAGTGGCTTTTGTTGTTTTTGTTTTTTTAGGAGACTGGAGATCAACCTTGATTCCAACGCTAGCTGTTCCGGTCTCATTGATTGGCGCTTTTATCTTTATGCAAAGTTTTGGGCTTACGATCAACCTGATCACTCTCTTCGCACTGGTCTTAGCTATTGGTATTGTTGTCGACGATGCCATAGTTGTTGTTGAAGCTGTTCACGCAAAAATGGCAGAAGAAGATATCAGTCCTTATCAGGCTGTAAAAAAAGTTTTAGGTGAAATAAGCGGTGCGGTGATAGCGATCACTCTTTTGATGACAGCGGTCTTTGTTCCGGTGGCTTTTATGACAGGGCCGGTAGGAATTTTTTACAGACAGTTTTCGATCACTATGGCATCAGCTATTGTGCTCTCTGGGCTCGTGGCTTTAACACTTACTCCAGTCCTTTGTGCCATGATTTTAAAAAAACATGACAATAGCAATCATAATAAACACAAAAATATTGTGGGGAGGTCTTTAGACAAATTCAACATTTATTTCGATAAGTTGACAGACCATTATGTAAGTCTTCTTAAAAAAGTGACTCATAAGTGGCTGTTTACTTTTGGAATGTTTTTGGCTTTTGTGAGTGGCATTGTGGTTTTGATTAATTTTGTGCCTGCAGGTTTTATTCCTAATGAAGACCAGGCTATGATTTATGCTATTGTTCAAACACCTCCAGGCTCCACTCTAGAGAGAACCAACGACATCTCAAGAAAGCTGCAAAAAATTTCAGAAGAGGTAGAGGGTGTTGAGTCTGTCTCCTCATTGGCCGGTTATGAAATCCTCACTGAAGGACGTGGCTCAAATGCGGGAACCTGTTTGATCAATTTAAAACATTGGTCTGATAGGCATCAATCTGTTCATGAAATCATAGAAGAGCTTGAAGAAAAAACAAAAGAGCTCGGCGCTGTCATTGAGTTTTTTGAACCACCCGCGGTTCCTGGCTACGGAGCTGCCGGAGGAATAGCCTTCAGGCTTTTAGACAAAACAACGAATGTTGATTATCAAAAATTTGATGCTCTCAACCAAAATTTCATGAAAGAATTGAAAAAACGTGAAGAGCTCAGTGGGTTGTTTACATTTTATTCAGCAAATTTCCCTCAGTATGAATTGAAATTCGACAATGAAAAAGCAATGCAAAAAGGCGTTTCTATTGGCAAAGCGATGGAGAATTTAAACATACTTATTGGAAGTACCTATGAGCAGGGCTTTGTCAGATTCGGTCGTTTTTTTAAAGTTTACACTCAATCAGCACCAGAGTTTAGACGCTTGCCGAGTGACATTCTAAAGCTTTACACAAAAAACGATAAGGATGAGATGGTTCCCTATTCATCATTTGTGACCATGCACAAAACTCAAGGTCCAAACGAAATCACTCGGTACAATATGTACACATCAGCAGCCATTCGGGCTGTTCCCACTTCGGGCTTCACTAGTGGTGATGCCATTCAAGCTGTCCGAGAAGTTGCTAAAGAAACACTGCCGAGAGGTTATGATGTGGCTTGGGAAGGTTTGTCTTACGATGAGGCGGCAAGAGGTAACGAGGCCTTGTTTATTTTCCTTATTGTTCTTTTCTTTGTTTACTTAGTTTTGTCAGCTCAGTATGAGAGTTTCATCATTCCATTTGCGGTCATGCTCTCCCTTCCACCAGGAATTTTTGGATCTTTTCTTTTGTTGAAGTTTATGGGGCTTGCCAATGACATCTACGCTCAAGTGGGACTGATCATGTTAGTCGGACTTCTAGGAAAAAATGCTGTTTTGATTGTGGAGTTTGCAAGACAGAAACAGCACCAAGGTGTTCCTATTTTAGATGCCTCCATTGAAGGTGCACGTGTGCGGTTCAGACCTATTTTGATGACCTCCTTTGCATTTATCGCAGGTTTGATTCCACTAGCTTTTGCAACTGGGCCTGGCGCAATAGGCAACAGAACCATCGGTGCTACAGCTTTGGGTGGGATGCTTTTAGGTACAGTCTTTGGAGTCATTGTGGTTCCAGGGCTGTTTTACTTCTTTGCTAATTTAGACAAAGGAAAAGCACTTATTAAAGATGAAGACTTTAGGCCTCTAACAGAATCAGGTGATACATATGAAAACTAAACCTAAAAATAAAAATTTAATTCTGACTTTGTCTGTGAACCTTCTTTTTTTTATGGGCTGTGCTTCTGGTATAGTGGCCGTGAAAAAAGAGGCGGAGATTCAAAAAGCTTTACCCAAAAGCTTTGTTCAAAAAAGCGGCTCTCCAAAAATCTACGGTGATCAAGAAGAAGATTTTAATGCAAATAACATAAAAGCTTCAAAAAAAAGCTCAGCAGAGCTTAAGTGGGAATATTTTTTTACAGATCTTAATTTAAAGAATTTGATCAATGAAGCCCTAAAAAACAATCAAGAGTTGAACATAATAACTCAAGAAATAAAAATAGCAAAAAATGAAATGATGGCCAGGCAAGGTGAGTTTTTACCAAAACTTGGTTTAGGAGCTCATTCTGGTGTAGAGAGAGTTGGCGAGTATACGCACCAAGGAGTTACAGACAGAACTGCGGAGTATGAGCCAGGTAAATTTATTCCCAGAGATTTGAGACACTACTCTTTTGGTCTTAACTTTTCTTGGGAAATGGACATTTGGTCTAAACTCAGAAACGCCACAAAATCCGCTCTTTATAGATATCTAGCCAGCGTGGACGGTAGAAATTTTATGACAACTAAGTTGGTGGCTGAAATCTCAAGCTCCTATTACGAGCTCTTGGCCTTAGACAAGCAACTTGAAATAGTTGAGAAAAACATCAAGATTCAAAGAGATGCTGTTAAATTAGTTGAGTTGCAACAGAAGACAGCTAAGGTGACTTCTTTGGCCGTTAAAAGATTTGAGGCTGAGGTTCTTAAAAATAGAAGTCGCCGCTACGAACTGCGCCAAGAAATTGTTCAAGCCGAAAATAGAATTAATTTTTTACTAGGTAGGTATCCACAACCTGTTGTGAGAACTTCAAATGATTTTATGGCTATTAGCCTTATCGATGTGTACGGAGGGATTCCGTCATCACTGCTTGAAAAAAGGCCTGATGTGAAACAGGCCCAAAACAAGTTAAAAGCGAGCAACCTAGATGTTAAAGTGGCTAGGGCTAAATTTTATCCCTCCCTGAGCATAGACGCTGATGTAGGATATGAGGCTTTCAACTTGAAACATTTGCTCAAGCCAGAGTCGCTGTTTTATAGTGTGATAGGTGGTTTGACAGCTCCATTATTAAATAGGAAAGCAATTAAAGCAGATTATCTGACTTCTAATTCTAAGCAGGTTCAGGCAGTCTTTGAGTATGAACAGGTGATGATCAAGGCCTACACAGAAGTTGTGAATCAAATGTCTAAAGTGAACAATTTAGAAAAAACTTACGTTTTGAAAGCAAAGCAGGCGGAGCTTCTCACAAGTTCGGTAGACATTTCTAACATATTGTTTAGAGCGGCTAGAGCAGATTACGTTGAAGTCTTGATGACCCGCCGTGATGCCTTAGAAGCTCAAATAGAATTGGTTGAAGTTAAGCTGCGCCAAATGGAGGCTGTTGTGAGTCTTTATAAATCTCTTGGTGGAGGGTGGCATTAGTTTTTTAAGGAACTAAAAATTTGCACTAGTCTACATTTTATATTTTCGTATTATAGATAGTTAGTTTTTTTATAAGGCCAAATTTAAAAACTATTGGCAGTTTGGAATATAGCCAGCTTTAATATGGCGCATAGGATGTGGCGACAGAGGGGCGTTTCCTTGAGCTTTGTTCACTTGGGTCCACTCAAAGCCATTATTGCTGTAATAATAAGCTGTGTCCTCATAGTATTGGTCCCAACTCTGGGAGATAGAAACATACCTGCCCAGTGCTGGATGGTATTCAATTTTATCTCCAATGCCACGACCAGGATGCATTGTGCTTCCTGGAGTTAGGGTGACGGGCTGCATGCTCCAATTGGCGCCATCTGTTGAAGTGTGAACTGCCGTACGGCTGAAAAGTCTAAACAAGCCGTTAGCATAAAGTAACTTTCCCTCGTTTACATTGGGAGCGTTTGCAAGTATTTGCCAAGTGTCACCTTGATCAGTTGATCTACAAAGGCTAGCAGCGTTTATCAAAATCGTGCTGGCGTTATTAACCATCTCGCCATTTCCGCAAGCGGCTGGTAATGTGGTTGGAGCGTTAAAAGTCTGGCCATTGTCCCTAGAAACTTGCAGTTCCATCGTCTGTGATTGAGCAGTGGAGAAAAAGAGTCCAGGACCTTGGTCAACAAAAAAAGCTTTTCTTACATTCCAATTTACAAAATCAAGATTGCCGCCGTCTTGCCAGTT
>Ga0115567_10000625_pt1 | contig 34592 bp, 30 predicted proteins | sample COGITO_mtgs_1204_2_FD_88679 | JGI IMG/M metagenome (GOLD analysis project Ga0115567, IMG submission 88679) | Pelagic marine microbial communities from North Sea - COGITO_mtgs_120412 | ecosystem: Environmental > Aquatic > Marine > Epipelagic | place: Germany:Helgoland, sampling site Kabeltonne...
GGTATGCCAAGCAGCTATTTAATTGATAAAGAAGGAAAGATCCGCTTTTCTCATAAAGGGTTTTTCACCCGTAGCCAATCCATGTACGAACAAGAATTAGTTTTATTACTTAACGAATAGAAGTCATTAAGCATTGGGGAGTCGCCAGTTATGTTAAAAAAAGCACCTGTTATTCTTGCATTTTTAATCAGCACCCAGCTTGTTGGTTGTGCCAATCTTGGCGTGCAGCCTTGGGAGCGTGATCTGCTCGCTAAAGATGAAATGGCTTTGGACGCCGAAGGTAACGACCTTGGTTTAGATGATCATATTTATTTCAGTAAAGAAGCCACTAGTGGTGGTCGTGCTTTTGCTGGTGGAGGTTGTGGATGCAACTAACCTCAAAAAATCAATTAGCTAACAAAACAAAAAAAGTAGCCAATATTAATATCGCACTTGCAGCAGCAACTTGTGCGCTGTTAGGCACCACTCCAGTGGTGCAAGCCGAAGAAGCTGTGTGGGAAATGGATACTGCTTTGCTGTACTACGGTGAAACAGACAGAGTCACAGCAGTTGAAGGGGTATTTTCAGCTAGAAAAGACTTTGGCGATGAGCACATTTTCTCGGGAAAACTTGTGCTTGATACGCTAACAGGTGCGTCAGCATCAGGTGCTGTTGCTCAGCCAAATGCGCAAACATTTACTCGTCCTTCAGGCAAAGGTCAATATAGTATAGCGGCCGGTGATATACCCTTAGATGACACATTTAAGGATACCCGTGTCCAGTTAGAAGCACAGTGGACACAACCACTTTGGGATGACATGCGCGGCAGTACAGGCGTGCATTTATCAAAAGAGTATGACTACCTTTCTATTTCAGTTAATGGCTCTCTCGCCAAAGATTTTAATCAGAAAAATACTACTGTTTCTGCTGGGTTATCTCTAGCTTTTGATATGATTGATCCTGTAGGTGGACGCCCCATCGCTTTTTCTGAAATGGTGATCGATCAAGGCCAATTCGCTAATGAACAGGCCTACCAAGCGGCTTTTGATGCCACTAGGCAAAAGGGCTCCGACGACAAAACTACGGTAGATTTGATGCTTGGGGTAACACAAATTATCAATCGACGAATGTTGATGCAATTTAACTATGGCTACTCTACATCTGATGGTTATCACACCGACCCCTTTAAGGTATTAAGTGTGGTTAACGACCAAGGGTTAACTCAGTTCTTAGTACATGAAGACAGACCAACAGAGCGGACCCGACATAGTTTCTATTGGCAAACTAAGTATGCTCTGGATAGTGGTGTTGCCGATATTTCCTATCGATACGCTACCGATGACTGGGACATCAATTCCCATACGATTGATTCAAGGTTGCGGTTTAATTTGAGTGACAATACTTATATTCAGCCACATTTTAGATATTACCAACAAGCAGCAGCAGAGTTTTATCAACCCTTTTTACTGGAAGGTACAACGCTACCCACCTTTGCCAGTGCAGACTATCGCTTAGGTGAAATGACCGCTTATACAGTTGGCCTAAAATATGGAATGAAAATGCCAAGTGGTAACGAGTGGGGATTTAGGTTGGAATATTATCAACAAGATCCTAAAAACGCTGGTTTTGATGCGCCAGAAGTCTTGCAGCAACTTGACTTATACCCCAGTGTAAAAGCGGTGATTGCACAAGTCAGTTATAGCTTTTAAAGTAGGATTTTATTTTAAGGACTACCATTTGATAAATGGTTCTTACACCATAGAACAAAAGAGCGACCATATAATTGGTCGCTTTTCTGCTATGGCCAGCCCTTGCGAGCTGCTGATTGAAACCCAAGACCCGATGCTTGCCAATCACCTAACGTCACTCGCTTATTCAGAAGCTAAACGTATCGAACAAAAATTCAGTCGTTATTTGCCCAATAACCCCATGGCTAACATTAACCACAGTAAGGGAAAGCCTGTTGCCATTGATGATGAAATTTTTCGACTTTTGGAATTTACTAATAGCTGTTTTGAGCTAAGTGAAGGTCTATTCGATATCACCTCAGGTGTATTACGCAAAGCATGGAAATTTGATGGATCAGATAGCCTACCTAGCGCTGATGGGGTAAAAGTATTGATGGCCTATATAGGTTGGCAAAAAGTGAAGTATGATCAATCGTCAATCATATTAACCAAAGGCATGGAGCTAGATTTTGGCGGTATAGGTAAAGAATACGCAGTGGATTGTGTGGCTAAGTTATGCGCCCAATGTGCTCCAACAACTTCAGTAGTGATAAATTTTGGGGGCGATATTCAAGTCACCAGAGCACGAAACAATAACCAAGCATGGCTTATTGGTATTGAAAGCCCTGAAGATGCAGCACCTGCTAAGATGCTAAAAATCATCAGTGGCGGGTTAGCTACCAGTGGTGATGCAAGGCGTTATTTATTAAAAGACGGCAAACGTTATAGTCATATCCTTAATCCTGAAACCGGCTATCCTATTGAAAATGCGCCTAGATCGGTGACTGTAGCAGCCCCTCATTGTATTCAAGCTGGATTATTGGCTACTTTGGCACTATTAAAGGGCGCTAGGGCAGAATCGTTTTTGCATGAGCAAGGTGTAAAGTTTTGGTGCTATCGATAAGTTTTATTGTTGTTTGCAATCACGCAAGTGTTGAACCCTACTCATTGCTAACCAGCAGATTTTATCAACTTAGGATTGGCTAGGTATACCTGTAATCGTTTCTGTTCTTTAGCTTCAAACATTTGTTGTTTTAGTTGTGCTAATGCTTGTTTGTAACCCCTTGAATTTAAGTCAAAGTGTTGTTTCAGATCAGCACTGCGGCTTTGGTACAGTTGAATTTTATTCATCCAAGTTATTTGCGATTGGTTAACAGCAATTAATCTTTGTGCTGCGTCGTCACCAAACTCGGCAGACAGTTGATTGTATTCATCACTGCTGTTAAAGGAAGTATTGCTCACAATCTGACTAACCTTGCGCAGGTCTTGGGTTGGTGTGACAGCTTGTTTCATTTGTTCTGGTAGTTGTTCAAGTTGTTGGTTTATAAGCTGTGCTTTTTGCTGTTTGTTCAAACTAGCGTCCTGATTAATTCGCAGCCGTTTAATTGCATACCTGTCCCAAGTCTCTTCGTTATCAAACAACAAACTGATCTCGAATGCAGAAAACAATTGGTAGCGCAGCAAGTCCAGCTCGTCGAGTCTATCTTCAAATTCCGATGCTAGTTCTAAACGTTCAGTATCCAGATTTTGCAGTTGTATTTTGTACTCGAGATAACGTTTAAATAAATTCGTTAATTCCAAACAGTAAGTTAAAGGTTGGCAGTATTGAGTAAACTCCTGCCACATTTTTTCCTCGCCTTCTTCATAGTAGGCAATATAAAAATCAAATAGCGCACGCAAATTTTCAGTTTGCCAAACATCTTCATTATCAGAGTTGGCCGCCGCCAATGGCACATGACCATCGATATCAACTGCCATTCTAATTTCAACTTTTTGTTCAGTTTTGGGGACTTTTACTGAACTCATATCAGATTTAGAAAATTTCCATATTAATACTGCTATAAAAGCTAAGCTTAGAAATACAGAAATTTTCCATTTCATCGTCTATAAGCCTCTATTTTTCAAACGATTAGCATGTTTTCGATAGAGGGTAATGGGATCGGTTTCAAACAGGTGATGTATACCAAAAGTATGATTGACCTCGTCAATGTGGTTCATGCGGTAGTTGTCTTTTAGTACATAACCTAAGTGGCTGCTGCACGAGGAAACTAAACCATCGTTTGCCTCGTTAAACGCAAAACTGGTTGCCAATAAAGGCCCATCGAGTAGATCAAAAACGTTAGTAAACGCTTTGCCACCACTCCAACTGAAATACTCCACACCGTTAGCTGCCAATAAATCACCGCTACCGCAATAGCTATCAGGTACACCCTCTGGATAATTGGCGTTAAACGCTAAACTGCCTTGTGTGGTAAGTATCTCCAAAGCTGCAATTGAGTCTTGAGGTAATTCAGAGTTACCTGAAAACCATTCTAAAATCGTTGCCAATCCATTACCTATTGACTCAGCGAGTGATTCTGAAATCGAGCCTTGTGGCACTACATTGCGCACTATATCGGCTACAGGTGTGCCCCAGTTCACCCCTCCTACACTGGTCACTGAAGCTATTAAGTCAGGCCTTACAGATGCGACATAACGCACTGTTTGGGCGCCTTGGCTATGCCCAAGCAAATTGACTTTTTCAGCTCCGGTAAGGGCAAGTATTTGCTGCACTTCTAATAATAATTGTTCGCCTCTGACCTCTGAGCTATTCGCTGCAGAGACAGCAGCTACGTATACTGTTGCACCACTGCGGGTTAATGAATAGGGGATACGATAAAAATAATCAATTCCTAGCACATCATCAAATCCAAAAATCCCATGCACTAAAACAATAGGATATTTTGTTTTAGTATAGGTACTTGCCTGCGCACTAGCGCAAAGCATCAAGCTACAAATAACTAGAAGACTTGTTAGTATTTTATTCATATCACCACTTTTCACATCATGTTAACAATTGTGCAACAACTCTAACATCGACTCATCAGAGGTCAATCCAGTAGCAAGGAATAAATGGTATAGTGGGAATAACTCTGGTGAATACAGTTGGGTGGGAGTTGTGTCGCATAGTAGTTATTGTTTTCTTAAGCAGTTAGGACGTCGTTTACGTTAAAGCGAACTAATGCAGCAATGGATTGTGACTAGGCACAGGATGTGCCCAAGGCCAAACGACTAAAAATAACCGAGGAGGTGGGAGAAAACAAGAAATGAAAAACAAGAAAAAACAGACTGCTAAAGAAAGAAGAAAAACGCGGTCTTAGCCAACTCGGCTTACAAGAAAGAGCAGTATCACTGCGCCCTACATGCCCGTAACCTACAAACCGATATATCTACTATATAAGCAGACATCTTCCAAATCGGCTGCGAGCCCCTGGCTTGTCCAACAACAGGATTCAGTCGCGGAAAAATCTCGCGACCTATCCTTGTTTATTAGCTCATTCCACAAATTTTATACTTTGAATACTTTGTCTAAGCTTCTCTTCATACATTGGAAATTCTTCTTTTGTCGAATTAAAGTTAAAAATAATCATTTCCTTACGATAGCTAGCAACTAACATAATATTGTAAATATCTGCATTTATAGCATTTGATGTAAATTCTAAATATGCCCATTTTTTTCCCTGAATTTCAATAATCTCAGCCTTTATCCAAGCAACTCCAGGCCCAATACGATCAAACGTATTTTTAAAATAATTGACTAGTTCAGGTAAAGGGACCGCAGAAATATCATTTGGCTTGAGATCATAAGCAATACTAGTAGATGTAGATTCATTACTAACAACCCACTTAGGTGCTCTCTTTGCGGGCCATTTCATATCTATGAACTCTTGAGAAAGTGGATTAAATTTATCAGGTATAACAAATGAAACATCAGTACCAGTTATGCTGATTTTTTTTGCTGCGGATGTAAAGGTGATGCTAATTAAAATAAAAGCGAATACAAGTTTCATTTAGTACCTATTGAGCTAACGCCACCTTAAGCGGCAAAAAATTGTTTGCTAAAATGTTGAACGGAGTGAAAACAGCAAACTGTTTTTGTCCGTTTAAAGGTCTTGTTAGAGCACTAGTATTTGCTACGTTTAGTTTCAAAACCACCACCCGATTTGGCAAAATTAAGAGCATCTAATTTATTGAAAGAGCGATCGAACAATTTAGGTTTGCATAGAGTACAAATATGCACAACATCTTTATTGCTTTCACTATAACGCCAAAGTAAATCGCTATAAACTTTGCAAGAATCGCAAGGCATCCTTTCGTTAACTCGAACGCCTCGTTTACTAATAAGGAGCAATTGCACGGGTTGTGGGTGCTTTGATTTACGATGCTTTTTTAATTGGTTTCTGCCAAATTTTTCACCACAAATTTCACATGGGAAAAGTTTTTGAGACTTCACTGTATACATAGTGCTCTAACGCTTATTATCGAGCATGTCGTATATGTAACTTCTCGATTCGATTTTTATCTTCGTCATTTTCAATGCTACCTTTTGATTTTATTAAGTATTTTTTACTTTCGTCCTATCAAAACCACTAGGAGTTGCAAAAACAAAAGGAGACCTGACGAGGTCACTGTGACTTTTATGCTTCCTATTAAAAACTATGTGAAAAATATCTTCCATAGTTAAATTAATAACTTAGCGCAATTTTTGAAAAACAAAACGAGAGCTATGGAATTTAAATAGTAGGAAGCGAAATAGGCGTAATTTAATAAATCTCATTATACCAGAGTTTATATACAGCTTATTTATTGTCCGCTTTATTAAAGTTTATTGCGATTAAAAAACCAATGGCGAATGCCTGAAATGACGCCAAATGAGCTTTAAATACTGCGTTAAAGCATGCGTGGCGCTTATTCCCCTTCATGGCAGGTTTAACACAGAATCCTTTCTGTGCGACTTCATTGTTATCTACAGCCACAAAAAGTAAGCAAAAATGGCCGCTCGCCAAACTATGTTCTTCATCCAATTATCTGGCAAATTTAGTCCATCTTTCGTTACCAGATTCAAACACTTTGAATTAGTCAATCACACTTTCCTGATGATCGGCACCCAATCTCGACCTCCTTGTCGAGCTGTTCAACTGGGCGAAGCTGTGCTTCTAAAAAATCCAGTTTCACCCTAAGAATAGATCATTTTGTGCGGTTAAAAACTTTGGTAGCGAGCGGCATTTTCTGGGTACTCTTTTTTGCTGTTGAAAAGAGTATCTGGCTCGAAAGGATTCGAGACAAAACCATCAAGGAGGATGGCGCGAAGCGTGCTTTTTTCACCCGCCTAGCAAAGCTGAATATTCCCATTTCAATTAAATCTAGGATGTTTCACCTAACTGCATTTAGGTAATGATATACCTTGTCTAACATTCCCAATGTGAGCCTAGTATTTAACTTCGATAAAGCGTTTTAATTAAATGGAAGCCAAACTGAGTTTTCACGGGTCCATGTACCGTCAGTATTTCCTTTTTAAACACGACGTTGTCAAAAGCTTTAACCATAGTACCAGGGCTGAATTCGCCTAAGTCACCGCCTTTTTTGCCCGATGGGCATATAGAGTGTTTTTTGGCTAATTGGTGAAAGTTGCCGCCTTTTTCTAGTTGGCTTTTGAGTTTCTCGGCTAGGGCTTTGTCTTTGACTAAAATATGGCAGGCGCAGGCTTTCATGTTGTAGGACCCAATAAACGTTTGCTAATTAATGGGTAAGTTTATCAGTTAGCTAAGCCAAAAAAAGGAAAAGAGCTTAAGCCCTTTTCCTTTTTGGTCTATTTGCAGGTTATTACTTAATAAATAACATTTCTTGATATTTAGGTAAGGGCCACAAATCATCAGACACCACCAATTCTAATGCATCTGCGTGGGAACGGACTTCTAGCATAAGTGGACATAACACTTTCGCACAGTGGTTCATATGCGCTTCAGTGCTGGCAAACTCTTCAACGTCTAAGGCATCTTTGAGTTTGCGAACGGCAGCCATCATGGCGTCAGTTTCACCGGCTATTTCATCAATACTATTATGGCTGATGGTAATATTCAGTTTACTTAGGTTAGTCGCAGCGCTTGAAAGGCTGTCTAGATACTCTATGGTGGCTGGATATATTCGAGTATTGGCCATACCGATAACTAATTTTGCTTCCATTTCTATAGTGAGAATGTATTGCTCTGAATAAACCTCAAATCGACTCGCAAGCTCTGCAGGAGAGAGAACACCAGTTGTCTCGAACAGTTTCACTACAGATTCTTCTTTAAAAGCAGGTAATGCATCGGCACTGGTAGGAATGTTTTTCAGACCACGCTTTTCCACTGCTTCTTTGTGCCATTCACTTGAATAGCCATCTCCACCGAAGATAACATTACCGTGAAGTTCCATTAACTCTTGCAATACAGTGATAACTGCTGAGGTTTTGTCTTCACCTTTGGCCATTACCGCTTCAAGTTTTTCGGCTATCCAATTGAGTGAATCGGCTAGCATAGTATTCATTGCGACTAGAGGGCCTGAAACGGATTGCGATGAACCTACTGCTCTAAATTCAAATCGATTGCCTGTGAAGGCAAAAGGTGAGGTACGATTGCGATCACCTGGATCACGTTCAAACTTAAGAATTTGTGACAAACCAAGATCCATCAAGCCGCCCTTGGCTTTTTCTAATAACTTTCCTGCTTTTATATCGTTAAACACACTTTCTAGTTGGGTACCCAGGTACACAGATAGAATGGCAGGGGGAGCTTCGTTCGCACCTAGTCTATGGTCATTAGCAGCGGAAGCGATCACCGCTCTTAACAGTGGACCATATTTGTGCACACCTCGAATAACTGCACCACAAAAGAGCAAGAAGTTTAGGTTGTCATGGGGAGTGCTGCCAGGATCAAGTAAATTACCTTGTGTAGCGTTGCCCACAGACCAGTTAACATGTTTACCTGAACCATTCACACCAGCAAAAGGCTTTTCATGTAATAAACATAAAAAACCATGTTCCTTGGCGGTGCTTTTCATTAGCGTCATCAACAATTGCTGGTGATCGGCAGCTATATTCGCTGATTCATAATAGGGCGCTATTTCAAACTGACCCGGGGCCACTTCATTGTGGTGAGTTTTAGCCGGGATACCTAAGCGGTAAAGTTTGTTTTCAAAGTCCTGCATAAATACTTGGACTCTGGCGGGTATTGCACCAAAATAGTGATCATCAAATTGTTGTCCTTTAGCGGGAGGGGCGCCAAACAAAGTTCTGCCTGCTAATAATAGATCTGGGCGGGCATTAGCAAAATGCTCATCCACTAAAAAATATTCCTGCTCTGCTCCACAACTTGAATTGAGTGTGGCTATCTGGGTCTCACCCATCAAGCTCAATACTTTTTGAGCGGCTTTATCCATGGCTCTATTTGAGCGCAGCAGAGGAATTTTTTTATCTAATGCTTCTCCCGTCCAGGACATAAATACACTAGGGATCATCAACGTGGCCCCGTTAGCAGTATGCATCACATATGCAGGGCTGGTGGGATCCCAAGCTGTGTAACCTCTGGCAGCATTGGTCATGCGCAAGCTGCCATTTGGGAACGAAGAACCGTCAGGCTCCCCTTTTATTAACAAACTGCCAGTAAATTCTGTAATGGCAGCGCCATCAGCATTAGTAATGATAAAACCGTCGTGTTTTTCAGCGGTAATGTTAGTCATGGGGTAAAAAATATGGGAAAAGAACTTTGCGCCTTTTGTCATGGCCCAGTCTTTCATTGCCGCAGCCACTACATCTGCCGTTGCGGTATCTAAAGGTTCACCTGTTTGAACCGTTTTTTTGATCGCTTTAAACGCATTTTTTGATAATGCTTCTTCCATAGCGGCAAGATTAAATACGTCTGTTGCCCATATTTTTTTCAAAGACTCGGGCATGTTGCACACTTTTGGTGCGCGATTTGTAATGTCAGTAATAGCATTTTTACGAGATGTTAACCCACTCATTTCTTTTCCTTAGCTTGTTTCTAAAGGGATAGATTTGATACCCCAAGTTGCCTTAGCATAAATCTATTCAGTTCTAGAATTTATATAAGCAGCTTTCAGGCCAGTAAGTGTTACTAAAATTCGTATTCTAAGGCAAACCTTAACGTTTGGTCTTTAGAGTCGCCATTTAAGCCTGCAATGAAGGCCAACTCCCATTTAAGTTGTTTCTGTCCTGCGTATCGATGCACCCCCATAAATCCAGGTCCAACACCCACAAAATCCTCACCTGTGTAAATTTCGATAGAAGGCTGTAAAGCAGCTAAATATCGATAACGATATTTGAGTCTAAATTCAGTTTCAAACTCATCTTGAATGTCTTGGCCCCATTCATAAACGAGCAATGCGTTAATGGTTAAACTGGTTTGGGTAAATTCTTTTTCGAATAGCAGACCACTAGTAAATTCGTATATATCTTCTTTATGTTGTTTTTCTAGCTCGAATAACATGCCCCAATCTGCCCATAACTTCCCTTGGTCAGTTAACATCCAACGGGCTTCTATTTCATAGGCTTGCAAACCAAAGTCGCCGGTTTCGTCCCTTTCTCCCACAATGTAAGCTTCAAGCGTCAGGTATTCTGAGACGGCATGTCCGTATGCAAAACGTTGTGCCAGTACATTGCCATTGTCATTTTGCCTAGAGGTCAAACGCCATTCAAATTCCCGTTCATTTGCTAATACATAAGGGTGATAAACTTTGTCCACTGGGATGCCATCAGCCCAGCTTATAGATATGCCAAATAAACAGTAGAAAAGCGCAGTGGATACGCGATAAAAGGCTGTCATGGTTTGTTACCTGAGTGTGAAACTGTGCGGAGTTTAAGCCAATAAAAAGTAGCTAAAGGGATCAATAAAGCGAATATATATACAATCACTTGAGCTATAGAAGGTGTTGCCTGATAACCCAATAAAACGTTAAATAAATGACCGAATTCAAATTCATCGCTCACAAATTGTTGGCTACTCCACGCCGTGGCTGATGCATCTATAAGATCGACCTGCACCAATAATGGTAATGCGTTGACCAGTTGGCCAGTAGCGTAAATATGTATTAATAACCAAGTTGCCCAAGGACCTAATTGCTGTTTTACCCAATGAGCGGCTAAATACAGCAATAGGCCTAAACTTAAACAAATCCCTAAACCTAAAAATGTGCCGACTAATATGGATTGCAGCACATTATTTTGGGTTAAATATCCATCAAAATATAAGAAAAAATTACTGCCTTTAGACACTAAAGTTAAGCTGACCATTAACCCTGCTACCCAATACATATTATTCTTATTCGAAGCAGTGTTGCAGCTTAATCCATAGGCTAAAAACAGGGTTAACAAATAGACAAATAATTGCGAAAGCCATAAAGAAAGTTCAATCCCGTTACCATCAAACCATTGATCAAGAATATGTATTTGATTGATGTAGGTCAGACTCAAAAGGGCGCCTGCTGCAAGACATGTTAATAGCCAAAACTTAGTAGCTGCAAGGTGTACATACAGGTACACAAGCAACACAAAAATGGGTAAAGCATCCCGCAAAAATAATATAACCGTATTAATTAACATCAGGTTCCTCCTGCTTCTGATACTCAACTAAGACAGTGCCACGGGCAGTGTTGGGGTTATATTCGCCAAAAAAATCGTACTCGCCGGGCTTAAGTGGACCTATAAATATGGTTGCTTTGCGGTTGCCAAAAATCACCTTCTCTCGGTTGAGTGAAAAACTATCAAATTCCTCAGGGGTGTTATCTTGATTATCTATTATCAATTTGACTTTTTGGTTTGCTGGAATAGAAATAAGTGAAGGGAAAAACAGATGGTCTTTGAGTTGGACATGATACTCAGTAACGGCTGCCAGCACTGGGAGGCAAAACAAGTATAAGAATAATGCGGCGCAACCTAGGACTTTATTCAATGGATTGACCTTGGGGTAATAATAGCTCTACTGACAAGCCCGATAATTGCTCAGAGCGACTTAATTTCAGTGGCGCATTATGCAATTCAGCAATATGTTTGGAAATGGCAAGTCCTAAACCACATCCAGATGTGTTACTGGCATGACGGTCACCGCCAATTCGGTAAAAACGTTCAAATACGCGTTGATACTCTGACTCATCAATGCCGGGACCTGAATCTTCAACTTGGATGACCAGCTGATTTTTCAACGTCTTTAGTGTCACTCTAAGCAACGATCCTTCAGGAGAATATTTACTGGCATTGGATATTAAATTTTGCAACAGTATGCCTAACGAAAACTCATCCCCTTGAATGGTTGCGCCTTGCCCGACTAATTCGATCTCTTGCTTTTTGGCCTCAATTTGTGGGAATAAACTGGCGATAACAGTTTGACAAAGCAACCCAGTGTTTATGTTTTTAAACTGACCTTGGTATTGTTCAGGATTGGTACGGTTAAGCAATAAAATTTGCTCTACTACATGGCTCATGCGTTCAATACCTTGTTGCAGGTACTGCATATTGGTGTTTGTGGTATCGTGATGATTGAGCTCTAAAGCCAAATTATGGGCGTTGATCTTTAATACGCTCAGAGGGGTACGCAACTCATGGGCTGCATCAGAAGCAAAACGTTTTTCACGGGAAAAAGCCGCGTTTAAACGTTCAAACAACTGATTCAATGTCCCAATTACTGGACTGAGCTCGTTTCGCTGTATTTGCTGAGGGATTGGGCTGAGGTCATCGGTTTTTTTTGTCCGCAGGTTTTCAGATAAAAGCCTCAAGGGGCGCAACCCAGCACTAACCAGTAAAAATATAATGATAGCTAACAATGGAATACACAGTATTAGTGGTGTCACAGCAGCCAAAATCATTTGTTCAGCCAATTCAAATCGCCGATTTAAAGGCTGGGCAACCAAAATCCATTTATTCGACGATTCAAAAAAATGGCCATAGGTACGCCAACGTTGAGCCAAAAAATTGTGTTCAGAGAATGCGTTTTTGAAATCACTAATTGCAGTTTTTAACTTTGGGTGAGAACTAACAATCAAGGTGTTTTGTTGCCATATTTGGAAAACAAAAGCGGGGTCAGTTTCTGGGCTTAATGATGGATCATTTAAGTCAGTGATATTGACCAGTACATGGCTCAAAGAACGCAGTTCATTATCAAATACCTTTGTTGCCTTGGCCATACTGCTACGATAACCCTGAATGGCGGCTGCAAAAGTAACTAGTGTCATCACAGATAACAAAATCAGGGTTAAATAGCGGCGAATAGACAACCTTAGGTCCCTATACGTGAAGACGCTTTTACACTATAACCTACACCGCGGATTGTTTTGATAAAAGCTTCAGGGAGCTTTTTGCGTAGATGGTGAATATGCACTTCTATCGCATTACTCGCGACCTCTTCACCCCATTCGTATAACTTAGACTCAAGTTGTTCTCTGGATTGAATGCGCCCTGCTTGCTCTAAAAGCACTTTCAATAACATAAATTCTTTGCGAGATAATTCAACAACTTGGCCTGCGACACTTAACTGATGAGACGCGCAGTCCAGACGTACGTCGCCAATGGATATAGTTGCACTAGTTGCGGTGCCTAACCTCCTCTCAATCACCCGTAAACGGGCGACCAGCTCGTTTACATCGAAGGGTTTACTGAGATAATCATCAGCTCCTTGATCTAGGCCTCTAATTTTGTCCTCGATGGAGTCTCGCGCTGTCAATATCAGCACAGGAAGTGTGATGTTTTTGTTTCTTATTTGTTTGAGTAAAGCTAATCCATCCAAGTCGGGTAAACCTAAGTCGAGGATTAACATGTCACATTCATTAGTCTCGATGGTAAGCAAGGCCAATTTAGCATTGGCAACGTGATTGGCTGTAAAACCTTCCAATCTCAGAGATTGATGCAATGCTCTGGCGAGTGGTAAATCATCTTCAACTAATAAAATTCGCATAGAGGTGAGTTGGTCTTCTAAAGGGCTTTTAATTTTGCTCAATGGGCAAAAATAGGGAAGCCAGCGTTTATCAGTACCAGTCTATTCAGGTTTTCTTAAGTCATCCTTAAGCGCTGGGTTTACTGGCGGTTTATCTTTGCGTTCAAATTCACCTTCGATGATATCCTCAGATTGGTCGTTTGAATGAGGCTTTTGTTGGTGCTGAGAAAAGTTGCCATCAAAGGATGGGGTAACCACTCTGAGGGCTAAATGTTTCACTAACCCTTTGGCGATAAGCGGACGGGTCATAGGTAAACTCAATAAAAAACCAATGCCGTCGGTGATGAAACCTGGTGTAACCAATAACACCCCCGCAATTACCAGTAACAAACCTTCGGCCACTTCTTGACCCGGCATGGTGCCCGCTTGCATCTTTTTTTGGGCTTGCATTAAGGTACTGAGCCCTTGTTGCCTGACTAAGTGGGCACCAGCAAAGGCGGTTAGAATAACAATAGCCACAGTATACCAACCACCAATTTGTTCGCCTACGTTGATCAGTATGGCGATTTCGACAATAGGTAAAATGGCGAATAATATAAATAGTTTAAACAAAGAAGCCTCGTTATTTGAGCTATACGCAACAAACTTAACGTATACCCTACTTTTGTTGTTGTGTTTGTTATGATATCGGGACTAAAAAGCAATAATCCAAGTGGCGCATTGTTACAGAGTGTTGCTTGGTTTGTCTAACAAGTTTAGTGACAAAGCTCTGTTTATCTTTCAAGCTCAGGTTATTTGACAAAGTAGTGAAATTTGCCTGCCAATGTTTGGGTCTGTAAACAGAGTTGTGTTTGTCACTATGTAGGCTTAATAATTTGTTAAGATTTGCCCATTAAAGTATTAAACATCCCTATTAGCCCATTGGTAAGATAAAGATATTGCCAAGTTACCCAATATAAGAAGTGTTGTTGATGAATCTGAGTATTAGATATTTTGTTTTGCTGCTTATTCTTTGTTTTTTTTCACCCGTAAATCTGGCGCAAGTTTCCGATCCATTAGCCGATCTGTTTGCTGAAGAACCAGAGTTTTTGCAAGTAGACGAAGCATTTCAATTCGACTTCACTCAGCAGGGTGCTCAAGTCATCTTGAATTGGAAAATAGCAGACGGCTACTACTTATATAAAAAACAATTTAAGACAGTGGTTAAACAAGCCGAGCTGGGTATGCCGGTTTATCCTGAGGCCGAGCAAGTAGAAGATGAGTTTTTTGGCTTATCCGATGTATTTCGTGGGCAACTGGATATCGTTTATCCCATAGTATCTTCGGTGCAAGATGGCATTGTTAAAATTCGTTATCAAGGCTGTGCAGATGCGGGTCTTTGTTACCCGCCCACCACTAAAGAAGTATATCTGAATCAAGTTGGTTCGGGTTCGGGTTCGGTAGGAGAGTCTGGACAAGTAGCCAATAAAACTAACGAATCATCCACACAAGCGCCAATATCAGAGCAGTTTGAGTTAGCCAGTCTATTATCCAGTGAGCAAAGTTTGCTTATTACACTTTTACTGTTTTTAGGTTTAGGCATAGGCTTAGCTTTTACGCCTTGCGTGTTTCCTATGTATCCGATTTTGTCGGGCATTGTGATTGGTCAAGGCAAAACTATTAGTACCTCTCGGGCGTTTACTTTGTCCTTTGTGTATGTGCAGGGTATGGCAATTACTTACTCACTTTTGGGGTTAATTGTTGCTTCGGCGGGTGTGCAGTTTCAGGCGGGTTTACAACATCCGGCTATTTTAATCGCGCTGATAGTCATTTTTGTGCTCTTGGCTGTGGTGATGTTTGGTGCTTATGAGTTGCAGCTACCTTCTGCATGGCAAGAAAAACTCAATGCCATGAGCAATAAACAAAGTAGTGGTAGTTATTTGGGTGTGTTAGCTATGGGCGCAATTTCTGGTTTAGTGGCATCACCATGCACCACAGCGCCGTTGACCGGGATCTTATTGTTTATTGCTCAAAGTGGTGATTTAGTTTTGGGTTTCAGTGCCTTGTATGTGTTGAGCCTAGGCATGGGTATACCCTTGATTTTATTCGGTATTACCGGCGGTAAATTGTTGCCTAAAGCAGGTAATTGGATGAACGTGGTTAAAGTCACGTTTGGCTTTATGATGTTGGCGGTTGCCATTATGTTTGTTGAGCGTTTGGTCACTCACGTTGCTACTGATATCGCCTGGTCACTGCTAGGTTTAACCACCTTTACCTATTTTTATGTGATGAATCAAAATACCCAAACGACTTTTTATAAGGGTCTTCGGGCATTATTGATTTTCATAGGTTTGTTTGTTTCAGCCGCTTATGGCTATCAAACAATTAGCACAATAGATCACAGCAACACCCAGGCCAAAGCAGGCAAGGATAACTTAGTCCACCAAGAATTTCTCAAAGTCAGCAATCTCGAAGATTTCAACCAAGCGTTAAACCGCGCCAACGCTCAAGGTCAAACAGTGATGTTAGATCTCTATGCTGATTGGTGTGTGGCCTGTAAAGAATTTGAAAAATACACGTTTCCAGATAAAAATGTAGTCAAAGCTTTAAGTAATACTGTGTTGATGCAAATTGATCTCACTGACAGTAATGATGCCAATTTTGAGTTTCAAGAACAGTTTTCTGTATTAGGGTTACCTACTATCATGTTCTTTGATCTTCAGGGGCAAGAAATGAGTTCGGCCAGAGTGACGGGTTATATGCCCGCAGAACCTTTTGCCGAACATGTAAATCGTCTCTTTTCTAACTAGCCTGTGTTTGGCGAGACTGTGAGCGGTTTTTTCATCAGCTTTATCGCTAAATTTGTTGTACAAATCTTTTGTATGTTGGTTACTTGTAGCGCCCTTGCGACCTCAGTTAGCTATTGCATGGACGATTGGGCATGTGTTGAGAAAATAGAGAAAAATCAGCAAGTTAGTTATTGGGTTTATAACAAAAAAAGCTTTGTGGTGACCGTCACCCTAGATATAAGCACCAGTAATTTAAGATCTTCAACCTCTAGCCAAGGTCAGCATATTGTTAGCCAAGTACTGCAGGGGCAGCAACGGGTTAAAGTACTTGATTTGCAGCCTATAAACATACTTAGAAACATTTGGTACGACGAATCTTTTTATTGGACGCCTGGCAATATGCTGGCTGTGCATCAATCGAATACTGTATATCAGTATCCTTATACCCAAGGGCTTTATTTTCCAATAGTACAAGGTTTTGGCGGTGGATATAGCCATAAAGGGGCATCAAAGTATGCAGTTGATTTCGCCATGCCTATTGGTACGCCCATTCATGCTGCAAGGGCGGGGGTAGTGATCGATTTGGTTGAACATCATTCTCGTGGAGGCGCTAACCGGAAGTACGCTAAATATGCCAATTATGTGGTCATTTTACATGAGGATGATACTACGGGTGAATATTATCATCTGAAAAAAAATGGCGTTGCTGTGACGCTGGGTGAACGCGTTAATGCAGGGCAAAAAATAGGGTATTCGGGAAACACCGGGTTTTCCTCTTTGCCCCATTTACATTTTGCGGTTTATCACGCTAAACCCTTTGGCAAGTATCAATCATTGCCTTTTGTGTTTGAATAAAGACTAAGGTTACAGCCAAGTTTTTTCCAAAAGTGCTGGAATTTCCGCTGCGGGAACAGGTTTAGAAAAATAATAACCTTGTAAATGTAAACATTTATTCCTTTTGAAAAACTCGACCTGTTCAATAGTTTCAATACCTTCTGCTACACAGCTCATGTTGAGTTGTTTAGCCATGCTTAACGTGGTGAGGATAATGGCCTCATTATTTTGGTTTTTCCCAATATCATCAACAAAACTTTTATCCACTTTGATGATATTAATGGGAAACTCTTTTAGGTATTTAAGGGATGAAAACCCAGTGCCAAAGTCATCTAGCGCAATTAAAAAACCTTTTTCCTGTATTTGAGTCATGTAAGTAAGTGCTTTTTCATAATCATGCATCAAAGCACTTTCAGTAATTTCAAAACGTATGGCGGTAACCGGTACGTTGTGTTGCTCTAACAACATAATAATCTTATCAATTGAAGATTGGTTGTCGAAATGTTTAGCCGACAGGTTGACTGAAAGATATCCATTAAAACCGCGGTGACGCATTTCAGTCAGCACTGGCATAGCCCGCTCAAATGCGTCTAACGTCATATGCTCTATTAATCCAAGCTCTTCTGAAACGGGGATAAATCTATCTGGTGGTATCATGCCGCTGCGAGTCGGCCAGCGCATCAAAATTTCAAACCCTTCTATTTCTTGGGTATGAGTGTTTAAAATAGGCTGATAGTAATTTTCGAATTTTTTGGCTTGATGGGCTTTTTTTAACTGATTTTCTAATTTTAGCCTACCTTTGACCAATTCATCCATTTGTTGGGTGAAAAACTGGAAGTTATTTCTGCCTTGTTCTTTAGCATGATACATAGCGATATCGGCATTTTTGAGAAGATCTTCTGCACTAATGCCATCACCTGGATACATGGCAATGCCAATACTTGAGGACACACTTACGGTTTGTGAGTTTAAGGTCACGGGTGTATCAATTAAATCGCTAATTTCCGAGACTAAGGCGCTAATAGATTCTACAGAGGTGACATCTTTTACCATAATGACAAACTCATCGCCTCCCAAGCGAGCCACCGTATCCTCTTTGCGTAGTTTGTCTGCAAGACGTTTGGCAAGAATGATAAGCAACTCATCGCCAGCTTTGTGTCCTAGGCTGTCATTAACTTGCTTAAACTTGTCTAAATCGATAAAAAATATTGCCATATTGTTGGCATTTCTGCGAGCGTGTTCCAAGCCTCTTTCAATTCTATCTAAGAGCAGGGTTCTGTTAGGTAAGCCGGTAAGAGAGTCGTAATTTGCTAGGGTTAACAGTTTCGCTTGTGCCGCTTTTTGTTCAGTGATATCGGAAATAATCACTAAAAAGTGTTCTACCTTACTTTTATCATGCACACTTGCCACAGCATGAACATGCACCATAATGTCGCGGATGGTGCCATTAGGTAAAAGTACTTTGTCTTCTTCTTGCCAGTGCTGGCCCGCTTCAAATGTGAACATTTTCTCCCAAAACTTAGCGGTTTCAGATGTTTGTATTTTGAGGAGGTTGACTAGCTCTTTTGGGGCATGGGCATCATCTTCGATGTTAAAAAACTTTTTTAATGCATCATTGAAAGCTATGGGGTAATACTTGTCGTTGTATATAATGACCCAGTCTAAAGTATGCTTAAACGCTTCTCCAAACAGACGTAGATTTTCCTGTACGGCAATCGTTTCAGTAATGTTAGTGTAAGTTCCCGTTAACAACAGAGGTTTACCCTCTTTGTTACTTTTAACCACTTTGCCTACATCACGAAACCAAAGCCACGCTTTATCTTTGGTTAACATTCTGTAGGTGATGTCTAGTTCACCGTCTTTGTCAGCTAAAAAGTCATGCCAAGCTGATTTGTATTGGATTTTATCTCTGTTGTGAATAAGCGCTAAATGCTCTTCAAAGCTCAGGATTTTCTTACTTGTAAGCTCATCCCCTAATCTAGAAACAAAAAATATGTCCTGTTCAGTTTGAAATTCCCAAATGCCGCTTTTACTGGCGTTTAGTGCCAAGGTTAATTTGTCTTTACTTTGTATTGCCTCTTGGTGCGCCTTTTGTAAGCGTAAATTATGGGCACGGCGGTACTGCCACAGAAACAGCAACGCAATTAAACCTATTAAAGCATAAAAGGTGTACGCAACTGGAGACGCCCAAGGGGCATGATTCACTTGGATATTAATTGTTGCGGGCTTGGATTTTGCACCGTTTTCTGAATTAAATGCTAAGACCGAAAAAACATACTGGCCCGGATCGAGCTTAGGAAACATTACCTCAGAACGTGTTGTAATCGGAGAAACTAAGTTGTTTTCGCCACTCAACTGATATTGATATCTGGTACTTTTTTGATTTTGATATTCAAGGGTAGAAAAATGAATAGAAAGGCCTACATCTTCATGCGTGAGCTCAATTGACTGGCCGTCTAAATTAGAAAAAGGCATCTCTAAATCATTAGATACCAAGATTAACTTAGTAATGGCGACGCTAATCTTATTATTCTTTTTTACATCCACTTTTAGGGGGTCAAAAAAGATTAGACCTTTTGGCGAACCATAAACCATACGCCCATCTAAGAGCGTTAAACTAGTATCTGAATTAAACTCACTGGTGGCTAATCCTTGTTCGTGGTCGAATTTTTGGATGCGATGATCTTGGGGAGAGAATTTAAGCAGACCAGAATTTGAGCCTAACCAAATATTACCTTTGGTATCTTGTTGCATATCGAAAATTGAATTATTCGGCAGTAAGTTTTGTTTGTTATAAAAAAATTTCTTTTCATAGGTTGTGCCATCAATGCCCACTAATCCATAACCGGGATAGGTTATCCACATAATGTTATTGGCGTCTATTAACACATCACTGGGGTAAATCTCTAATTTCAATTGTTGCAAAGGTGTTTCATGCAGCAGTGTTACCTGGGTAGTGTTATTCTGCATTTCCCATAATTGTCCATAGGCACTAATAAGTGTGGTGTTTGGCTTAACACCTTTAATAAAGCCTACTGCGATGTGTGAGTCTACGGTTGAGGATAACTGCTCGAGTTTGTTAACGTCACCTGTGTCTGGTGAATAACGGTAAAACCCCGAGTCAGAGGCCAGCAGCAACTCCCCTTCAGGAGTGGTAAAGATATCCAAAATATAGGATTTCAGCGCAATGTCATCTTCTATACTATTTATCTTCAGCGGATAACTTTTACCTGTTTTAGTATCAAATCGTATAACTCCACTTCCAGTATTTAACCATAATTGCTGGTCTTTCCCCGCTTCTATATTACTAATTGATGATGATGAAAATTGTGCTTTTTCGTCATCAGACACTAAAAAGCTTTGTGTTGTGCCATCAGCCAGATTGTATAAATTGAGGCCGTTTCGTGTGCCAACCCATAAGGTGTCTTCATCTTGCTGGTGAATACTCCAGACGCTGTTGTTGCTGAGGATTTTTTTGTCTCTGCCCCCCCGAGTATTATAGATGTTATTAAAAACCGTGGATTTAGGTGACCAGTAAATAGCGCCATCATCTTCAGAGCCAAGCCAAAGGTTATTATTACTGTCCACCACCACGTCCTTTAACACATCACTAGCCATGAAATCTCGACTGTCAGTGGGTAAAAGTATGTGTTGTAACTGCTCACTTTTTGTCTGGTAGTTGAACAGCCCCTTATCTGTCACCACATAAAATAAGTCGTCATTGAAGGCGGCTAATTTCCAAATGTTTCGACTCTCGATGCGAAGTTTTGCTGCTGGAGCAGGGCGTGTACCCAAGACATACTCTTTCAGTTGAGAAAGTGGCAAACTAAATAATCCTTCAACCGTTCCAACCCATAACGTATCTTGGTTGTCTGCATACAACATCTTCACATCCATGTTATCTATTGTTGCTGTGACAGCGTGCAAATGATTAATCAAAAGCGGCTTATTGGTTCCTCTTACAACAGCATACAAACCGTCTGAGGTGCCGATAAAAAGAATATTTTGAGACAACAGATGGGCTCTTACAAAATCCCCAATATCAATCCTTTCATCGGGTAAGGAGTACTCAATAGATAATTTCTCGGTGGCATATGAATAGGAAAAAACTCCCTCGTCCATGGAGAATAATATGTTTCCTTGGGGATCTTCACTAATATAACTAGCGTCTTGAGATAATTGATTAGCATGTTTTCTGGGTAATTCAGTTATATGCTTTGAGGTATTGCTATGCAGGTTATATTGGTGAATGCCATTGATAGAACTGCTGACCCAAAGATTACTCTTTGAATCTTGAAATAAGTAACTTATCGGAGCCCCATCGAACTCATTATTTGGGCCGGGTATTTGTTGGTTTTGATAACCATCGTATCGGTTTAGTCCAGCATCAGTGGCCAGCCATAAAAACCCTTCATTATCTAATAATAGCGAGTTAATAGAATCCTGAGATAGGCCATTTTCTGTGGATAAACGAGAAAAAGTAGGCTCTGAAATCAGTGGTGCACTATTACTAACATAGGAAATAAGCAGCAATGACAGAATATTTAGAAGATAAAACTTCATCGAGTGCCAAAAATTTTATCACCGGCATCACCTAATCCCGGAAGAATATAGCCATGTTTGTTAAGTTTTTCATCGATTGCTGCAGTATAAATTTCCACGTCTGGATGGGCAGCCTGAACAGCCGCTAAACCCTCTGGGGCTGCAACTAAAAACAGCCCCAAAATATGTTTACAACCTTTTTGCTTGAGCAAGTCTATGGTGGCGATAAGGGTGCCACCCGTCGCTAACATCGGATCCACAATTAATGCTGTGCGTTGTGCCGCATCTTTGACGACTTTATCGAAATAGGCGACTGGTTGTAGGGTTGCTTCATCACGATACAAACCGACGACGCTAATTTTTGCATTAGGAATTAGCCTCAATACGCCGTCCAACATGCCTAAACCTGCTCTTAGAATAGGCACGACTGTTATCTTTTTGCCCTTTATCTTTTTTATGGCTATTTTTTGGCCATTCCAAGCTATGGTTTCAACGGCTTCTGTTTGCAGCTCTCTAGTGGCTTCATAGGTTAATAGGTTACCTACCTCACTTGCCAATTCCCGAAAGTCCTTGCTGCTAATGCCTTGTTCACGCATTAAGCCTATTTTGTGATGAATTAAGGGGTGATGTATTTCGTGTACGGCCATACTTATTTCTCGCAATTATTGTGTAGATTGATATGACCGGACAAAATTCAGTCCGTAATCAAGACACTCAGGATAAAACTGTTGAAAGCTAGACTCAAGCTTATCACCATGGTTGAGCAAAAAGGACTGGGCTTTGTTTGCAAATATAACTTTATTTTTCAAGCGACACTCAACGCTTGAAAATGCCCTAAAACAGGTTTCAATTTTTAGGTATTCATTTAACCACTGATGGGTCTTCAAACGTTCGGCCTGAATATTAAAATGTGTATTATCAGATAAGGAAAATTGCTCAAGCTGCTGATAGAACTGGGTAAACACTGTATTAAAATGAGCGTTTGAATAACGTTTCCACGATTGCATCAGCAGATAATCAAAATAGATATCTATGATCACTCCGGCCATTCTGCGGATATCTTTGGGGAAACCTTGTCTTAATTCAATGATAAGTGGATGTGAATCTGTGAACACATCAATGCTACGATGCAAACGGATCCCTTGTTCAATTTCAAAAGGTAAGTGCTGTAGTTGACTGCCTTTAACAAAATCGCCAAGAAAATTGCCTAACAGACTGGTTTGTGTATGCGAACCTATGTGAATATGGGCAATATAATTCAAACTAAAAAAGCTCCGATTTAGTCAAGCAAAACGCCCGAGTAAAAGCATAAAATATAGTAACTTTGCGGCAATCTTCGCTGATAAGACCAGTATTTTGCTGCTAATTTCTATTTGCTCTCTATAATGGGTGAATAATTTATATTATCGTGCAGTTATTGTACGAGAAATGCTATCAAAAATGTTGTTTTCTGTACTAGAAAACACTGCATAGGATCATTACTAATTAAAATGGCGAACCAGTGAAAGTATTAGTCATCAATGGCCCAAACCTGAACATGTTGGGCAAACGCGAGCCTGCAACCTATGGCTCGCAAAATTTACAGCAAATCGTCAGTAAGCTGAATACTTATGCTGACTCAATAGGTTTGAGTTTGACTCACGTGCAGTCAAATGCTGAACACCAGTTAATTGAGACGATCCATGATGCTTTTGAACAAATAGACTTTATTGTCATCAACCCCGGTGCATTTACTCATACCAGTGTTGCATTGAGAGACGCGCTTTTGAGTGTGTCTATTCCTTTTATCGAAGTGCATTTATCTAATGTACATGCCAGAGAAGTGTTTAGACGACATTCTTACCTATCCGACATTGCTCAAGGTGTCATTTGTGGGTTAGGGGCACAAGGTTACGAATTCGCTTTATCGGCGGCCAAACAATATTTAACTAAAACTGATTAGAGAGAAGAAAATGGATATACGTAAAATTAAAAAGTTGATAGAGCTAGTGGAAGAGTCTGGCATATCTGAACTAGAAATTACTGAGGGTGAAGAGTCGGTACGTATTCACCGTGGGGTTACGGCTGCACAGATTGCTGCACCTATGCAGTTTGCGCCACAACCACAACTAGCGCCTGCTGCTGCGACTCCCTCTGCTGCAGCGCCAGAAGCCGCTCCAGCGATAAGCGGTCACACTATGTGTTCGCCTATGGTCGGTACGTTTTATCGTTCTTCATCTCCTGGGGTTAAATCCTTTGTTGAAGTAGGCCAGAAAGTGAATGTGGGTGACACCCTGTGTATTATCGAAGCGATGAAAATGATGAATCAAATTGAGTCTGACAAAGCCGGTGTAATCAAACAAATTTTAGTTGAAAATCAAGATCCTGTAGAATTCGACCAACCTATGTTTGTGATTGAATAAAAGGTCTATGCCAATGTTAAAAAAAGTCCTTATTGCAAATCGCGGCGAAATTGCCTTGCGAATTTTGCGTGCCTGTAAAGAGTTAGGTATTAAGACTGTGGCGGTACATTCGACTGCCGACGAGTCACTCAAACATGTACTGTTAGCTGACGAAACCATTTGTATCGGCAAAGCGTCGGCTACAGAAAGTTATCTTAATATTCCGCGAATTATTGCCGCCGCAGAAGTGACAGACGCGGATGCTATTCATCCTGGTTATGGGTTTTTAGCCGAAAACGCTGATTTCGCTGAAGCCGTTGAAAAAAGTGGTTTTACGTTTATTGGTCCCACTGCCGATACTATTAATTTAATGGGCGATAAAGTTTCAGCCATTAGATCGATGAAAAGTGCAGGGGTACCTTGTGTCCCAGGTTCTGACGGACCTTTAGGTGAGAACGAAGCACGAAACAAAGAACTTGCCAAAGGTATCGGCTATCCCATTATTGTGAAAGCCGCAGGCGGTGGTGGTGGCCGTGGTATGCGTGTAGTACGCAGTGAAGAAGAACTTATTTCATCTATTGCCATGACAAAAAGTGAAGCCGGCGCAGCCTTTAATAATGATGTTGTTTACATGGAAAAATTCCTTGAAAACCCTCGTCATGTGGAAATTCAGATTTTGGCTGATGGCCAAGGTAACGCGATTCACTTAGGTGAGCGTGATTGTTCTATGCAACGACGCCATCAAAAAGTAGTAGAAGAGGCACCCGCGCCGGGTATTACCCCTGAGATGCGCGCTGCAATTGGTGCAAGGTGTTGTCAGGCTTGTATTGATATTAACTATCGTGGTGCAGGTACCTTTGAGTTTTTATTTGAAAATGATGAGTTTTATTTCATTGAAATGAATACCCGTATTCAGGTTGAGCATCCAGTATCAGAAATGATTACCGGAATTGATTTAATCAAAGAGCAACTTCGAGTCGCTGCGGGACAAAAATTGTCTATCACTCAAGATCAGGTGCAAGTGAAAGGTCATGCAATTGAATGTCGTATCAATGCCGAAGATTCAAAAACCTTTATTCCAAGTCCAGGTAGGATCACCAAATTTCATTCACCGGGCGGCTTAGGGGTGAGATGGGATTCACATATCTATACCGATTATGTAGTGCCACCATACTACGATTCGATGATTGGCAAATTGATCACCTACGGAGAGACTAGGGATGTAGCCATTGCCCGAATGCGTCATGCGTTGGACGAGTTGGTTATTGGTGGCATTAAAACTAATGTCGATTTACAGAAAAGCATTATGGCCGACGAAGCTTTTGCAGCGGGCGGAGCCAATATTCATTACTTAGAGAAAAAACTGGGAATGGGTGGTCATTAGAGCAAAACTTACCCGTTGATTTTTCAGAAACAAAAAAAGAGCTATTAGCTCTTTTTTTGTTTGAGTTAGTTGGTTAAGTTGCTTTTGACAACTGACTAACGATATCAACCATTTCTTTAGTGCTGGCACTAATTTCGTTAATAGCTTCACCTGTTTGTTGAATTAAGGCCATGCCATCTTGCGACAGGACCATGATATCTTCCATGGATTTAACTGCAGCGCTGGCTAGTTGATTATTCTCTTTTACAACGCCATCAATTTCGGCAGTAGACTTACTGGTGCGTCCAGCTAATTGTCTAACCTCGTCAGCCACTACCGCAAAGCCTCGACCTTGTTCACCAGCTCTAGCCGCTTCAATAGCTGCATTGAGCGCCAATAGGTTAGTTTGGTCGGCAATAGCGGTAATAGTATCGACAATTTTACTGATTTGTTCGGATTGGCTGCTCAGTGAGTTAATGCTTGACGCTGCTGTTTGTAAGCCTTGTGTTACATGCATCATTGCTTGAATGGCATCATTGACAATTTTGTTACCCCGCTGGGAAATACGGTCAGTATTCATCGACGATTCGTAGGCTATTTCGCTAGTCTGCCGATTGGCTTCAATAATCGCCGTATTATCGGTGGCAAATTTCATGATTTTATAGAGTGAGCCTTGGGTATCAAATATCGGATTATAGGTAGCATGCAGCCACATCTTATCACCTTGTTTATTAACTCTTTCAAATGTACCTGATAGAAATTCTCCACTAACAAGTTTCTGCCATAACTGGCGATACTCCCCAGAGCTAGCCAACTCTTGGCTGCAAAACATCCGATGATGTTGACCTTTCAGCTCAGATTCGGTGTACCCCATGGTCTGTAAAAAATTATCGTTTGCCCTTAAAATATTACCGCTAGTATCAAACTCAATTGTTGCCATAGATCTTGATACTGCTTTTACTTGGGCATTTAACTCGTGCATAGCCTGCACAGTATCGGTGACATCTGAGGCTATTTTTACAATTTTAGTAACCTGACCCTGACAGTCTAAAACGGGGCAATAGCTGGCAGCTAACCAAATCTCTTTGCCTTGGCTAGTGAGGCGCATAAACTCACCTTTTATGGCTATTCCATTGCTAAGATCTCGCCATACTTCCTTGTATTCTGTGCTTGCCACCAATTCTTTTGAGCAAAACATACTATGATGATGGCCGACTATTTGATTCAATTCGTAATGCATTGTGGACAGAAAATTTTGATTCGCGGTGAGTATGTCGCCATTGGGTGTAAACTCTATCATTGCCATAGATGAAGACAATGCTCTAACCAAATTATCACTGGCTTCACATTGTTGTTTACTTTGAGCGAGTTGGTCAACTAATTGATTGCTTTTATTAAAAAATCCCATTTATCTTCCTTAAAGAATTGAAATTAATGAATATTGGTGTCTTTTGCTTTCGTTTTTATATTTATAAAACGGTGTATCCAAAGTGGACTTATTTTACCTTTTGTAAAAAGGTAACACCTAAACTCATCCAAACTTAAATTTAATCTGTTTCCAATGAAAGGTTTTATCTAATGTTACAATAAAAAAAATACTCACTGATATACAAATATATGCCTTGGATCCAACTGAAAATAAATAGTCAAGCTGAACACGCTGAACAAATTGGTGAGATGTTATCGGCTAATGGCGCACAAGCCGTGACCTTTGTAGACGCCAAAGACACCCCTATGTATGAACCTAAACCCGGTGAAGTCATGTTATGGCCAGACACTCAAATTGTGGGGCTATATGACGCACAATACGATATGACCCGGGTTATTAATCAACTGAGTAAATCCAAGCTCTTAGGCAAAAAATTCTACCATAAATTAGACCAGTTGGAAGACAAAGATTGGGAAAGAGAGTGGATGGTGAATTTTCACCCTATGCAATTCGGGGAACGATTATGGATTTGCCCTAGCTGGCGTGACGTGCCTGATCCTAATGCTGTAAACGTGATGCTCGATCCTGGATTAGCTTTTGGTACGGGCACACATCCAACAACTAGTTTGTGTCTAAGATGGCTAGATAGTTTAGAACTGTCTAAGGCTACTGTGGTGGATTTTGGTTGCGGTTCAGGAATTTTGGGCATTGCTGCACTCAAATTGGGTGCTAAACGTGTAGTAGGCATTGATATCGATCCTCAAGCCTTATTGGCCAGCCAAGACAATGCCAATCGCAATGAAGTAGGCGATAAAATTGAATTATATCTACCAGAACATCAACCTGAGCTTCAAGCCGATGTGGTACTAGCGAATATTCTTGCTGGCCCATTAAGAGAGTTAAAGTCTGTTATTAGCGGATATTGCAAGCTGGGTGGAAAGTTAGTGTTGTCGGGGATCCTAGATAATCAGGCAGAAGAGATTAACGCTTTGTATAGCGATACTTTTGACATGCAACCCATTGCCATTGAAGGTGAGTGGGCACGAGTGTCTGGGGTTAAAAAGGTCAGTTAGAAAAACGACCCACGCGGAAATAGTGATAGTGGTAGCCGAATTCTTTATAGGTTTTAAGTTAGGTTCGCTTATACACTTACTATGTTGTTAACCTTATGTAAATGTTGCATAAGGTTAGAAGAACCTCAGAGGTTATTTACCTCGACGAGTTCTAAACCAATGACGTATTACTACAACTTGTATTCTTTCTTTAAATAAGAGCGATAGGCTCTAATCTGATGGTGCCAGCTTTTGCTGGCTCGCATTTAATTACCTGAGGTTTGTTTTGAAGTTACCCCATCTTGGACTAGCCATTAGTATGGTTATTAGCATGTCGGCTATTGCCGAAGATAACGATAGTCTTGAAAATATTATTGTCACAGGCAGTTATAGTGCAGTTGAGCAAGCACAAATAACCTCATCAGCGATTGTGGTAGGTAGGGAGGCATTATTCGCTTTAAGCTCTCACAGCGTAGTTGATGCTCTGCGTCAGGTGCCGAGCTTATGGGTCGAATCACAAGGTGGTCCTGGTGGGCTGACCTCTATCGTGATGCGCGGGGCCGAAAGTAATCACACTTTGGTATTAGTGGACGGGGTGCAATTAAATGATCCCACTAACAGCCGCGGCGGTTCTGTGGATCTGAACCACATTAATATGCAATCTATTAAACGCATTGAAATTATTCGTGGTGCGCAATCATCTATTTATGGTTCTGACGCACTGGCCGGTGTCATTCATATTATTACCATGGAACCCGGTAGTGAAACCGAAGTTAACGCCTTTGCGACTATAGGCAGTGATGAATATTATACTTACGGTGCGGGTGTTTCAGGCTCAATAGATAGTTTAGGTTATTCCCTTAAGGCACAAGCCAAAGATGCTGGTGAACCCTTAAAAGGCAGCACTGCTGAAAACTCCGATCTGGTCGCAAAATTAAATTGGTTAAGTGATGCCCATCAAGTGGCTTTTTCTTATCGTTATTTTGATGGTAACAATACCACTTACCCTGAGCAAAGCGGTGGACCAGAGTTTGCCCAGAGCGAAGAGTTAGACAGTAGCGATTACCGCAATCAACAAGCCGCTATTAATTGGCTGTGGCAAATCACGCCTCAATGGATGAGCAGAATATCCAACACTTGGTTTAATCGAGAAGATGACTACCGATCTCCTGGCATAGTGCCTTACTCATCAGTACCAGCAAATGGTGCAACAACTGACTTTACTCGCACCAGCACCACTTGGGTGAATACTATTGGTGACCAAGAATTACTTTGGGTTAACGTGGGTTTGGAGACAAAAAAGGAAAAAGGCTTTAGTGATGGCTATTTGGATATAGGTTTTGCGTTACCCACTGCTTTTGATTTAGATCGCCGTATAAACAGCGCATTTTTTAATGTAAATAGCATTATTATTGAGGATTTATTATTGCAAGCCAGTGTGCGTCATGATGATGCTGAGGGGTTTAAAGCCCATCAAAGTGTACAAGTGGGTGCACGTTACCAGTTAACCGATAATCTGAGCTTTCTGCTTAATCGCGGTGAAGGCTTTAAGTTGCCGAGCTTTTTTGCATTAGGTCATACCTTAGTGGGTAACCCAGACCTGCAGCCAGAAACTTCAATCACCATGGAGGTGGGTATTGAATGGCAGAGTCAGCAGGTTAAGGCATCGGCCAATTATTTTGATAATGAATATCGTGACTTAGTTGATTTCGATGCTGAGCTATTTACCAATGTAAACCGCGCCAGTGTGGATATCAGTGGTATTGATGGTCATGTGCAATGGCAGTCCCTAGGTAAACACTGGCACGTTAACGGCCAATTCAACTATAGCGATATTGATGCACCAAACCCGTTAAATGGTCGCCCTGAAATTACCTTAGGTGGTTCTGTAGGCTATCGAGCTGATGACGCATTGAGTTATAACCTTCAAGGCATGTGGGTCGATGAACGTTTTGCAACCAGTTTATATACTGGCGAAGTTCAACAACAGACCTTAGATAGCTATGTACGGTTGGATGCCAATGTGCAGTATCAATACAATACTAGCTGGCAGTTATCCTTGCAGTTGACCAATATTACCAACAGCGATTATCAGGATGATATTGGTTTTGCTGCCAATGGACCGGCGTTTTATGTGGGCGCAAACTATCGCATGTAAATATTTACTCTACTGGTCATGATAAGTACGTTGTCCGCTCGCCAGTAAGTTAGCTCAACAAAACATATCTAGAGCCTGTTGAATTGACAGCAGCTTTAGACATTACTTAACTACCCGAACAGCCTTGCCATTCCCCGTGGGTGAAGTAGATTACCGTTAGGATATCTTCACGCTTTGTCATACTTTATAGTGTTTGAAAGTAGAAAATCAGAATATCCTAACAAAAAGTATTATCTTTCCTAAATTGTGGAGCGAAAATGAAGAGTAAAGAACAAAGAGTTGACCTTTTATTCGGTGAGCAATTGGGTGTGGCTGAAGGTGGTGTTAGTTCTTATTCTAGTGATTATAAGACCGCAGACGAAGCAGTTTTTAAGTCTCGTAGCGATTATAGAAGTTACATTGATGGCATCTATATGGGATACAAATGGCAATGCGTTGAATTTGCCCGCCGTTGGCTTTACATCAACAAAGGTTATATTTTTAACGACGTAGCCATGGCTTATGACATTTTTCGACTTCGTGATGTGAGAGATTTGCTTAACAATCAGACTTTACCTCTTAATGCGTTTAAAAACGGCTCACAACGTCGCCCTGAACCAGGCTGTTTGTTATTGTGGGATCAAGGTGGTGAGTTTGAAGAAACTGGTCATGTTGCGATTATTGCAGAAGTCTATGATGATAAAATTTGTATTGTCGAGCAGAATATGGACTTTCATCGTTGGCCTGAAGGTCAGAATTTTTCACGTGAAATAAAAGCAAAAATAGGCAGCAACGGAGACTACTGGTTACATTGCCCATCAAATGATTCAACCATCCTAGGTTGGGTTATACAAACAGATGATCCCAAACACAGTGTTGTACTTGAAGCGCCACACAAAGATATGTTTAACCTTGTGTCTTGTGAAGTGTTAAATCCTGCCGCCATTGATACGCCTTGGTTAAATCTAGCCAATGAAGATGAATCTGCTTATGTGGATATGATGGGCGGACATAAGCTTGCAGCAGATAGTTCATCCGAGCAAACATACTACCGCATGTCACAGGCCGCAAAGAATGCCTTAGAATCGGCCACTGACGAGCTGCATCAGATGTTTTTACATGCCACAGACTATGCACTTGAACACCCAGAATTGTTAGGCAAATTTGGCCTACCCGAAGCTATCCTCAAAAAAATTAGAGTGTCTTGGGCTAATCGTAAAAACCAATTAATTACTAGTCGATTTGACTTTGCACTGTCCGAAAAAGGCTTGAAGGTATATGAGTACAATTGTGACTCTGCGTCATGTTATATGGAAGTGGCAAAAGTTCAGGGCAAGTGGTTAAAACATCACGGCGTAAAAGGTGGCTCAGATGCAGGCAGCGAATTGTTTAAACAATTGGTCAAAGCATGGAAAAGCTGTGAAATTGATTCAGTTATCCATGTTCTGCAGGATGACGACCCAGAAGAAACCTACCACGCATTATTTATGAAAGATGCAATCGAGACCGCTGGATACGAATGTGTATTGGTTAAAGGGCTAGAGTCTTTACGTATTACCGAAAATGGCGATATTGCAGACAGTTACGGTAATACCATTAAATGGGTCTGGAAAACCTGGGCTTGGGAAACCGCTCTAGATGAGTTGCGTTTTGATGTAAAAGCTAAGCAAAAAAACAAGACTGACAGTATTCCAACATTATCAGACGTACTGTTAAATGATGACATCATGGTTTTCGAACCCTTGTGGACATTGATCCCAAGTAACAAAGCAATCCTGCCTATTCTTTGGACTTTATTCCCTAATCACCCTAACTTACTAAACGCTAGTTTTGAACTAACACCAGAACTAATTGAATCAGGTTATGTAGTGAAGCCTATTGTAGGCAGATGTGGTGCTAATATTCAGCTTATCGATCATAACCAAAATACTTTAGCCCATAAACCTGGAGCCTTTGAAGATCGAGAACAAATTTATCAGCAATTATTTCCTCTGCCCCTTATTGATAACCGCTATGTACAAGTGTGCACATTTACCGCCAAAGGAAATTACGCTGGTAGTGGAACACGGGTTGACTCAAGCATGATTATTGGTCAAGACAGCGATTGTCTAGGATTGCAAATAGGGCATGAAGGATAAAAAAGAGCTGAGTTGTAGTTGATTGGAAACTTAGGCATGGTGAGATTAAGTGATTAATTATTGCCCTCTGATTGAGGGCAATAAACATAAATATTGAATAGAACTACACAAGAATTAAGCTTTGGCTTTTCTTTTCGTCCTTATTAACAAAGTCAATAGGCTCAAACCAAGCATAGTAGCTGTAGCTGGCGCCGACACAACTGAAGCGGCTGTTTCAAAATTAAAAGTACGACTCTCATTTCCGGTAAATTGGAGTGATACATTATCAGCAAAAGCCTTATAGTTATTTCCCACCGAAGATCCTACACCTATACTTATGGAGCTAATATAAGCATCAGCAGAATAGAGCCCTTTCCAGTCGTCAAGACCCCTATCATAAATTGCTGTAACGCCTACTCCAGACTGAAATTGCCAAAAATTATCAGTAAAATCAGAACTGTACCAAGTATCTCTGCTGGTATTACCGTAGGTACCATTATAAGCACCTTCCCAGATCAGTTCACTACGCTGACTTCCGTCCCAAAGGTGAAGTCTTAATGCTGGTGTGTAATCGGCGCCAAGATCCGACAAACTACTTCCAGCAATCAACCATTCGAAAGAAAAATCGCTTAGGTCAGAGAGTTTGCCGATATTACTCGATGGATCAAATGGATTGCCTAAGCCGAAAAAGCGTGTTCTATCGCCATCCAACTCAAGTGAGCCATTTCCGCTTCTGGCAACAGTGTCGGTAATAGCGCTATTACCATCACCTGAGCCCCAGTCTGTTGAACTAGGCATGACTTCTATCACAACAGCATTTGCAGATAGTGCGAAAACAGAAAGCAAGGTGATTAAGGACTTCAGCATAATTTTAGTTTGCATATTCATATCTGTATCTTTTAAAAGTTTAGGACAGAAACTCACGCAAATAACAGACCAAAAAGTAACTCCTTGATTTTTAGTGTATGTTTTATGAACAGCTAACAAGAGTGTAAAAAATATTGACGTATTAGGTCAGACTTCACCACGCTTTAAGAAAACCTCAACAAGACAGTCAAGGTATTTTTGTATCCTCAATGCGTGTCAATTGAGTGTGTAATTACCCCAAATATCAATTCAACCTCAACGGGCCAACATATTATGCTGTCTTGCTTGCAAGCTATGGTGAGCGCATATATGTGCTATGCATTGCTGCTAATGGGGCGCAAATACCTTTCGATCTCAAATAGGTGATGGGCTACTTTTCCGACGCCTCATATTGGTTGTACCTAATTCATGTGCCAGTGGCGATGCAGGTGAAAATGTACTTAGTGGATAGCGATTTGAATGTGTGGGTGAAGTTTATAATCACCTCTGCAACAACCATTATCGCCTGCACGCCAGCCTACCAACTGGCCGTACGCTATACACTAATCGGCTGGATGTTAAACGGCAGACGAACTGCTAAGGTTTAGCGACCCATGATGCTATATATTATTGCTATATACTTGTCTGGGTATATACTTATGCTATATAGCAAGTGGTTGGAGAATATTTATGCAGCAACAAGGTACGGTTTTTGTTAATAATAGAACGCAGGCTGTGAGGTTGCCTGCTGAAACACGTTTCCCTGAAGGGATTAAAAAAGTTATCGTGAGAGTGGTAGGCAATGAGCGAATATTGTCACCTGTAGATAATCTGTGGGATAGTTTTTTCAAGTCTTCTGAAGGTGTGTCACATGATTTTATGAATGAGCGAGCTTCGCAAGAACAGCCAGAAAGAGAAGCGTTTTAATGTTGAAATACATGTTAGATACTAATATTTGTATTTACGTGATCAAGCGCAAACCTATAGAAGTATTAAGTCGTTTCAATGAACACTCTGGTCAACTGGCCATTTCGTCTATTACTTTGGCTGAATTAATTCATGGTGCAGAAAAAAGTGAATTTGTGGGTCGTAATATTCGTACAGTTGAAGACTTTTGTTCTCGACTTGAGGTTTTAGCATACGGCGACAATGCCGCAGCACACTATGGTTCTATTCGTTCAGACTTGGAGAAAAAAGGTCAAGTTATTGGGGTGAATGATTTACACATTGCTGGCCATGCTCGCAGTGCAGGGCTAGTTTTAGTTAGCAATAATTTAAATGAATTCAATCGCGTCGAAGCTTTACGCACTGAAAACTGGCTTATCTGACAATCCATGGGATCGGATCACTTTACTATTCTGGGTGCATAGTCTTTTGAAGATAGTGCACTACTGGCGGAATCGAACTGTTATGAGGCTTAGCTACTGATTACAAAAGCTTGTTAGAGGTAAAACTGAATATTTATGGCTGTGCTTGTTGGTGGGTTGCGTAAATGTCACCTCAAAAAACAGAATTCGCTGCGCTCTGTACTTTGTTTCGATGAAGTTGCACGTAAAAATGGTGCCGATTACCGGAGTCTAACTGCTATGCGGCTTAGCTACTGATTACAAAAGCTATCTCGGAGTTAACCTGAGCATTTATGGCTGTGCTTACTGGTGGGTTGCGCAAATGTCATCTCA
>Ga0115567_10000626_pt1 | contig 34508 bp, 19 predicted proteins | sample COGITO_mtgs_1204_2_FD_88679 | JGI IMG/M metagenome (GOLD analysis project Ga0115567, IMG submission 88679) | Pelagic marine microbial communities from North Sea - COGITO_mtgs_120412 | ecosystem: Environmental > Aquatic > Marine > Epipelagic | place: Germany:Helgoland, sampling site Kabeltonne...
CCTGCAACTTCGATGCAGCCGCCACAGATGACGACGCCAGCTGCACCTTCCCCGCTGCCGACAACCTCGACTGCGACGGCAACTGCCTCAACGACGCCGATGGCGATGGCACCTGCGACGAGGATGAAATCTCAGGCTGCACCGATGCCGCAGCATCCAACTACGATGAAACCGCAACAGAAGATGATGGCAGCTGCGCATTCAGCTGTAGCCCAAATTGGGGCGAGCCGGTGACCTTGCCTTCAGTGGCGACTGTTCTCGCGCACATCACAGTGGGGGGAGAGAATGCGGCCATGGATGACCAAGTCGGCGCATTCGTAAATGACGAGTTGCGCGGCGTCGGCAATATCATCGAATATGAAGGTGGCACCTACGTCAACATGACGGTATATCTCGCAGGAGGAGAAGAGACAGTCAGCTTTGCCCTCTTCAATGCCGATGATTGCACAGAATGTCCATTGGACGGTGAACTGACCGTCATGGGCTTCGGTGAGTACGGCAGCTTCGACGACCCGGTGATGTTCGATGCCAACTGCAACGCAGGTGTTCTGGAAGTCTCGCTTACAGCGGGGTGGAATTATGTTTCCACCAACCTGATTCCCGAAGACTACAGCATCGCCAGTATGTTCGACGATGCCCTCGAAGGCAACCTGCTCAAAGTGCTCGGCGACGATGACTTTGCCCTTGGGCAGAGCTACACACCGGGCATCCCCAGCGTATTCAACTCCCTGCAAATGCACAGCGATGCTGCGGGGTACGTGATCAAGGTCGAAGAAGATGCGGTATGGACGAGCACAGGTGATGCGCTCGATGCTGCCAATACGCCCCTCGACTTGAATGAAGGGTGGAACATCATCGGCTACGTGCCCCAAACAGTCATGGCGGTTGAAGAAGCCCTCAGTTCGATTGATGGCAACGTGGGTACGGTGATCGATGGCCAGAATGGAACCGTTTGGAATCCAGCCAACCCCAACGAGTTCAACAACCTGCTGGACCTTGAGCCTGGACGTTCTTACTGGATACGCATGCTGGAGGCTGCTACCCTGACCTATCCAGAGGCCGCTGAATTAGACAGCATCGGAATGGGTGTGGTGGAATGGCGCACCGAAAATGCCACCGAAGCCATAACAGGGTGGAGTGTTGTGCGCGCTCCTGGAGCAGCAGCGGTAGCTGCCGAGGTGCTCCTCGATGACGCCCCCGTTCAAGGAGAAGCATACATCGGAGCCTTCATCGGTGATGAGTGCGTAGCTGCGCGAGCGGTCATGCCGTTGGACGGTGCCTCAGTTGCCCAAATGGCCATCATGGTAAGCGGCCTCTCGGACGTGCACTTCCGGCTGTGGGTAGACGGCACCGTTATTGAGTCCGAGGATGTGATGACCATGGAAGGAGGTGATGAATGGGGACAAGGCGGGGCCATCCTGCCCATCCTCCGGTTCACTTCGGAAACCAACGCCATCGCAGAAAAGAAAGGGACAATCCAATTCACCATCGCACCGATCCCCGCGCGCCTTGAGACTTGGATCAACCTGGAGCTCAACTGTGAGGACCGCATCCGCATCAGCGTATATGACGCCCGGGGAGCTGAAGTAGCGGTCATCCGCAATGGCGCCATGGCAGCCGGTACCCACCGCGTGCACCTCGATTTACAGGGGTGGGCAGCCGGGACATACTTTGTCAATGGCCAAGGAGCGCACGGCAGCTTCAGGGCTCCGCTCGTCGTTCACTGATCACCCACATTGCAACACGAAAAAGGCCCGTCAGATGACGGGCCTTTTTCATTGGGCGAAAGGAGGAAGTCAGGGGCACAACCCTCCAAAAGAAGACAAGAGTATCAGCACATCCGACACCCCGATCAACCCGTCACCGTCGATGTCTTCAGAGCAATCCACAAAGCCCACACACAAGGCCAAGCCGGCGTCCCATACCGTTCCCGGCCCGCAAAAAGCGGCCCCATCGACGGGCGGGTCCACCACATCCTCGCACGCAGAACAGCCACCAAAGCACACCACGGGCAACGTATTGAGTGCAGCCACCGGCGTGAAAGCACGGTTAAAACCACCCAAGCCATTGGACACGCCACACGCCTCGGGAACCACTTCTTCCAGCGCCCAGTCGGGCCCAGCCAAAAACTTGTACTCAACAGCAGCATTGCCTATGAGGTCCAGCTGCAACTCCCAAATCCCGTCACCAACATCATTCATCGGTGTTCCCGCAACATTCCATCCTTGGAAACTCCCGACCAAATAAACCCCCTCCGAAACGGGATCTAACGCCCCTGCATCGACCTGAAACACCACGCCATAAGTACAGGTGCCATCGTCTATGGTCGCACCGGCATCATAATTCGATGCCCCATCGTCGGTACAACCTGGAAAATCAAGGTTGACCAAGCACGCCGCACACCCACCGAAACAGACAGGGCCAAAGACCATGCCGCCCCCATCCACGACCATTTGCCGGTTGTATCCACCGTAGCCGTCTTCTCCCCCACATCCCATCGGAACGACTTCGGCATCATCCCAAACCGTCCCATTGATGAACTTGAATTCCAGCAGTGCCCCGGCATCGGCGACCACCGTGGTCTGCCAAACATTGTCGCCCGCATCGAGCAAAGGGGTTCCACCGGGGTTCCATCCCTGGAAAGAACCCGCTACGTGAAGTCCTGAAGGTGAAACAACCCCAGCATTGACCAAATCAGTGGCATCAAGGGCCACTACAACCTCATAAGAACAGACGGCCTCTGCACCGAAATTGAGGGCCGTCTCATCGTTGCATGCTGCAGAAAGGGGCAAAGGGGCATCGGGCGAGACCGGTACAACGGGCGTATCCAACCACAGGTGGTACTGTCCCGGCGCAAAATAGAAGGTAGCTCCCATGTCGGTCACCTCATGGGTATCACCGGTCAATGCATCGGTCCAAGTGCCGGTGTGCGGAAACCCGGGAACCATGTCCAACCCCACCACATCAAAATTGCCGCACAGGACCACGTTCTGCGAAGGCGAATAAAGCTGGAGGCGCTTGCCCATTCCTCCGAAATCAATGTTGTAGTCATACGTGGTGAAGACCGGCTCCGTGCGCTTCAAGTCACAGAGCCCCTTGATTTTTCTGGCCAGGCCTTGTCGCTCTGGCACCTGCGCCAAATCCAACCACGGCTCGGGCTTCTCATCGAGCTTGCAGCCATCGGCATAGGTTCCGTTTCCACAGTCGTAGATGGACACATCATACCCGAATTCTCCCCACTGGTACATCATTTTGGGACCGGGCAGAGCGAGCAGAAAAGCGTGGGCCATGGCCAGGCGCTCCATCGCCGTCCCCAATGCCTTGGTGTCATAGCCGTCAAAAGCATTTCCATAAAGCATGAGGTCATGCGCCACGCGCTGCTCATCATGACTCTCCACGTAGGACACCAAGTTGGGCCAATTCCACCCCCGGGCTTGCCACGACGCCCACGAGAAATCGCCCCCATAACCCAAAGCCGCCTCGGCAAAGGAAGAGGTGGCCTTGCCCCAGAGCATGAACCCGCCATTGGCCAACACCGTTTCTTCGGCGTTGTCCCCCAGGTGCTCCAAAATCAAATAGGCGCCCGGGTGCTGCGACCAAATGTGGTTCCCATAATCAAACAGGATGTCCACCCGGCTCTGGTCATAGGCATTCCACGCCCCGACATCACCGAGGGTGTAACTCTGCGTGAGGCCTTTGGAGAGGTCGAGCCGGTAACCGTCCACATGGAATTCATCCATCCAGAAAGAAAACACCCGCTTCCAGAAATCGCGCGTCCACGCATCACCGTGATCAAAGTCAAAGCCCAATCCATAGGGATGAATCTGGTCCTCGTTGAACCACGGGTTTCCCCCAGCCACGCCGCCATCGGCATCTTGATAAAGCCTCACCAATGGGTCCAGTCCAAAACTGTGGTTGGGAACCACGTCCAAAATGACGGCAATGCCACGGGCATGTGCGCCGTCCACAAGTCTCCGCAGGGCGTCTGCAGTCCCGTAAGCCTTGTCGACAGCAAAGCGGGGACCGGGGTTGTAGCCCCAACTCGTGTTCCCGTCAAATTCGTTGACCGGCATCAATTCAATGGCGTTGATGCCCAGCCACTGGAGGTAATCCAAACGGTCGATCACATCGCCGATATCTCGATTGGCATCCCAATCCCTGACCAACAGCTCGTAGATGACGAGCCGGTCCTGTGCGGGGCGTTGAAAGCCCGCATCCGTCCATTCAAATGGCGTCACCTCTGTGCGAAACGCCGCCACAGGCCAAGAGGCATACTGCCAGGGGAAGGGCGGTCTGTCGGGGAAAGTGGACGGTGGGATGTAGCCGTCGTTCCACGGGTCGAGAATAAGCGGCGCATAAGGGTCGGCCACTTCCACCGTATCGTCCACGAGGTAGTGAAACCGCGTCCAGGCGCCGGGGTCCAAGCTGTCCACTTCCAACCACCACGTGTTCCCATCGAGGGAACGGTTCATCAGAAATTCAGGTGCCGTATCCCAACCATTAAAGTCGCCGCGAAGGTTCACATGGTCCTTGGCTGGTGCGCGCAATTGAAAATGGGCCCGATCCGGCGACAAGACCGTCACACCATCGGCCATACCCCAGGGAGGGTCCTGCACCAAACCCTGCGCCTGTCCCGCGACAAACACGGACCAGAACAGGGCGAGCAAGGGCAAATTCCATTTGAATTCAAGGCGGGTTGCAGCCGCGGGTAAAGAATTTGCAGAATAAGGGGTCTCAAGCCGCATGAACCCTAAGATACGACCCCTATTTTCGCAAACGAAAAGAAGCGACATGAAGTACGATATCGCAGTACTGGGCAGCGGACCCGGTGGATATGTCACCGCCATACGCGCCGCCCAACTCGGCCTGAAAACCGCAGTGATTGAGCGGGAAGCACTCGGCGGGATTTGCCTGAACTGGGGCTGCATTCCAACCAAAGCCCTCCTCAAAAGCGCCAATGTGTTTGAGTACATCGAACACGCCGAGGACTACGGCATCAAGGTCTCTGCTCCCAAGGTCGATTTTGACGGCATGGTCAACCGCTCGCGTGGCGTGGCTGACGGCATGTCCAAGGGCGTACAGTTTCTGATGAAGAAAAACAAGGTGGACGTGATCATGGGCAACGGCAAGCTCTTGGCCGGACGCAAAGTGGAAGTCACCGCTGCCGACGGAAGCCAGCAGGTGGTGGAAGCCGACAACATCATCATCGCCACAGGCGCGCGCAGCAGGGTGCTGCCCAACCTGCCGCAAGACGGAAAGAAAATCATCGGTTACCGCGAGGCGATGACCTTGACCAAGCAGCCCAAACAGATGGTGATTGTCGGGTCCGGCGCCATCGGTGTGGAGTTTGCCTATTTCTACAACGCCATCGGTACCGAAGTCACGGTAGTGGAGTACCTGCCCAACATCGTGCCGGTAGAGGATGTCGAAGTCTCCAAGCAGTTGGCACGCAGTTTCAAGAAAACGGGGATCAACATCATGACTTCCAGCGAGGTCACGGGAGTGGATACTTCGGGCGCCAAGACCAAAGTGACCGTGAAAACGGCCAAAGGAGAAAAAGTACTGGAAGCCGATGTGGTGTTGAGCGCTGTCGGTGTGGTATCCAACCTCGAAGGCATTGGCCTGGAGGAGGTGGGCATTGCAACCGACCGCGGCAAGGTCATTGTGGACGAATTCTACCGGACCAACATTCCCGGGTATTGCGCCATTGGCGATTGTGTGCCCGGTCCAGCCCTGGCCCACGTGGCAAGCGCGGAAGGCATCCTGTGCGTCGAGAAAATCGCCGGACAGAATGTCGAACCCATCGATTACGGCAACATTCCAGGATGCACCTATTGTTTCCCTGAAATCGCCAGTGTGGGCAAGACCGAGGAGGCGTGCAAGGAAGAAGGCATCGACATCAAAGTCGGCAAGTTTCCATTCAGTGCCTCAGGCAAGGCCAGCGCCGCTGGCCACAAGGACGGTTTCGTCAAGCTCATTTTCGATGCCAAATACGGCGAGCTGCTCGGCGGCCACATGATCGGCGCCAATGTCACGGAAATGATCGCGGAAATCGTGGCCATCCGAAAGCTGGAAACCACCGGCCATGAAATCATCAAGACCATCCACCCCCACCCTACGCTGAGCGAAGCGGTCATGGAGGCGGCAGCGGCGGCCTATGATGAAGTCATCCACCTCTGATACGATTCCCCGAACAATGAAAAAGGCGCCTTCAAGGCGCCTTTTTCATTGTGAACCACATCGGTTGGTCAAACCACCCCGGTCTTCATTGGCTCTAATCGCATCCCGTCCCCGGAATCAGCGAGGTGAAGGGGCCGCGTGCCACGTTCACTTTTCCGCTTTTTGCTCTTCCTGTCGCGCTTGGATCTGCGCTCGGAGTACTCTACGATTCTATCCATGTGCACCAGGTACCGGACACTGCTTCCAAAGAAAGCGAGCCCCAACATCATCAGAATCAACCCCGTCAAGCCCTCAGCTGCCCAGATTTCTTTCACGGGCTCTGATGCCCGCCTGAAGGCCGCATCAAACACCACAGAAACGCCTGCCGCAAACAGCAACACACCTGTAGCTCCATGAGAAAACCATCTCTTTCTGGCTGTATCTAACTCCATAATCAACTAGCAAACAGCAGGTTCAAATTCCTCATACAATTTATGATGAGAAGCGCCATGTGAGCCGTAAGAACAATCTGACTTATCATTAAACACCTTATGAAAATTGGTGAATGAACTTCTTTCCAAGGACACGGCCTTCCCTGTCCATCAACACGAGAACACCCCTTTCACGGGTGGTAAACACCCCACTATTTGCCAATCCTTCCTGGTGCAATCGGCCGGTCAAATCAAACAGACGCCATGCATGAACGCCTCGAGCGACGCGGTGCATGAGGCGGCCATCCGCAAGTGGGGTTACACTCCACTCCAAAGGATCCTCCACCCGCTCAACATTAGACAATCCCGTCGCGTCGAACTCCGGAATTTGAATGGAATGCACGTCATCCATAAACTCGTCCGATGCCACCCCCTCAGAAAACACCTGAAGGTTGAGCACTCCGCTGATGATCCCATCTGTGGTGAATTGTCCAACCAACACCCGCAAATCATCGCCCGCAGTGCCGTTCGAACTGCCCAAGGTCACAAACCAGGCCCCATCCACATCCATGACCAGGTTCCCACCCGCTTCGAATGCATCTACCCACAGACTGGTTTGGGGCGGGAAAAGACCCACAGGAATCTCTCCGATGGCACCATCTGGCGCAACATCAATTCCAATGGTGATCCAAGTGTCCCAGCGCAGATCCGGAAGCGGCGTAAAAAGCAGGGGGTTATTGTTGTTCGGGGTCGCCCAGCCATCAGGGTGCTGATAAAACGACGTCGTGGTCACCACCTGTCCCTCCATTTCCTCCCAACCTGAAACTGAGGTCAAATAATCCGTGGGGTTGACCAGCTTGGCGTACAAACACACAGTGGCCATCCCGGGAATGCTGTCCACGGCGACCACCTCCCATTCAAAAGTGTAGGGTGCAGCTGACTGTTGGGCCATCATGGGGTGACCTGCAAAAGCCACCATCGCTACAACCAGAAATCGGTACATCATCGGTGCTGAGAAATTCGGTTCAAATCAAAATGACAAGGTGCAGAGAGAATCCAAACATTCAATCGACAGGTTCCTGAACAACCACAAGGCCGTCCATGCGCACTTCTTCAAACAGGTCATCGTACCCGGTCACCCTTCCCTTCACGCGCAACAATTCCCCTTTTTCCAGGACCCGATGCGGCCGCGTGGTATCCCATGCCGCCACAACACCTCCCTTAAAAGTGGCCCGCTGACCATCATCCCCCTCGACCACCGCGTAGAGCTCCACCACCGCATTGAGATAAGCCACAGAGGCAGAGTCACCGTTGGATAGGATTCCGGACAATTCCTCCGGCACCATCTTGAAGCGGGCCTGTTCCGCCCCGATGTCCCGATGGGGAGCATCCATGAGCAGCCACACTGCGCCCGCGAGCAGCACAGCAACTGACAGCAGCCCTGCCCATAAAAATATCCTGTTCCTCATTTTTCGAATCTATTCAAAAAGAGATGGCCCGGAACGCGTTCGTTCCGGGCCATCAAACCAAAACCTGTCTTGTCATGCGCTTGCGCGCACTGCCAATGTTCAGAATTCAATGTGTCGAATATTGAGGGCCCCGGAAATGACCGCCGTCATATCAAAAAATGACTTTTGTCATCCCTTGCGGCCATCACAAACCAAGACCAACAGTCAGGCCAAAACGCCAGCCGGGTCCGCTGTCACTTAAGAGGTATACACTCCTGCGCGAGCTGCTAAAAATTCGCTCGTCCAGACTGTCCTCTGCGCTCTCCTGTGCATCACTGCCCAAGGTGCCTTCATGCACCCATGAGCGGCTGTAGCTCCTGAACATAGGCCCCGTATACACCTCTATGCTGATGCCGTTGTCTGAGTACCACTGGAATCCAACCATCACGCCTCCCCCCCAATGGAACTGGCTGTATCTGCCGTCAAGCTCGTCCTGGAACGCCCCTTCTGAAATGCCGGCAAAGTCATCGATGTCTTCATCCACGTCCAAATTCCATTGTTCGATCCTGCCTTGAATGCTCACGAACACCCCCTCTGGCATGCCCCCGTTCACCCAAGCATACCGGCGAATCTCCGGACTCAAACGCCAACCGGCGTGTTCTATCGCCACATCCGTCCACGCGCTCATGCCCGTCAGGTTGTTGTACTGGTAGAGACCAAAACTTTCGGCTTCGCCAATTCCAGCAAACGCAAGCTGCACGGAAGTGGAGGAGTTCAAGACATATTCGTACCCCAACTCGTAGCGGGCGAAATACCAATCACTGAGGTTCAACTTCAGCAGATGTCGGGTATCATAGTCGCCATCGCTGCTCATTTGGGCACCTGCAATCGGCATCCACGCCAAAGCGGCCAAAGCCAGAAGAATCCGTTTTATCGACATGGTTCGAGGGTGTATGTGAGCCCAACAATACGCCAGTTCCCCTCTTCTTCAACCATTTGGATGGCGTCGTATCCACAGTGGCTCAGTTCCTCACCGATATGGAAATCATAGTAAGCCCAGACATCTGCAAACCCTCCGGAAACGTGCACTGCGGGGTCCGAAAACCGCTCAATCAGCGGCGCACCTGGCTGTGAAACCGATGCCACCCAATCGGCGGACGACACCCGCGTAACGGCCAAAGTGTCTCCCCTTGTGTCGATCCTTGTCAAAACAGCATCCTCGCGGAGAACCAGCGACAACCTCACGGCGTCCCGGGCCTCGAGGGCCTGAAAGAAATCCTGAATGGCACCCAAGATGATGTCCTCCACGTCATCGGTGGCACCTTTTGGAGACTGCGCAGATTGACAACCTGCCAAACAGGTAAAGCCCCACACCAGCAGGACCCCACCAATGAACTGACTGTGGCGCATTATGGACACCACACTTTACGGGTATGCACAGTGCCATTGGCCGTCCGGACATGAACCACAACCAGGCCTGAGTGAGACAAGATGATGGCATGCTGGCCCGCCGCGAAATCGCCTTCGAAAAGGAGCCGCCCATCGAGGGAAAGCACGGAGGTGTGGTGTCCTTCGGCACACGACAACTGCAATTGTCCCTGTTCGGAGGCGTGCATCCCAAAGGGAGTTGAAGCCGATGCCTCAGCCACTCCCGTTACAGTTTCATCAAAAGTGAATGAAGCGCCTTCAAACACATCACCGGAAGCCACGCCGTTGCCATTGGCCACCACCGAGGCCACGTATACAGTGACCGCGCCACTGCCCGCGGGCGGTGCCACCCATTCCACCTCAAAGGTGCCTGAACTGCAGAGGTCGTTTTGCTCAAAAATGTGCCGTCCATTGACTTCGTCCAACCAAATGCAATCATTGGCATCCTGGTCGTTAAACATGCCCGCGTTGGATCCATTGGCGAATACCGCAGTGCCGTGTACCCCGAAGCCCGCTGGATCACCGGTACTGCTCAACGAAACGACCAAGGTGTGTGTGGCACCCGGCATGTAGGTGTCGCTCAAGGCCATGTCACCCTCGACCACCATAAACGCATTGAGCGCAGGAGAAAACGAGCCACCTGAATGGCATTGCTGACAGGTGTTGTCACTGCCCGGGGCCCCGGTGCGGTCCTTGTTCTGCTGGTGTGCCACCCCGTTGGAGTTGGAGAGCAATGCAACAGTGATGGCAAGCAAAAAAGTGAGTGAAAGTGGCGTACGTATCGTCATCCCGTCTTGAGTTCTAATTGCAAACTAAACACCCCAAAACGGACCTGGGTTGCGCTAAAGTGATAATCATCACGTGAAGTATTGACAATGGTCATTGGACACCCTTGAGATTTTACACACATTCAGGATGCTTCTCCGATTCACCTTGAACAAAAACCCCTCCATGACCACGCCTGCCCCTACCCTGTCGAATCAGCTGGATCGCACATGGGCCGACCGGCTTGTGCCACTCCTCAACGCACTCATCGCCGACTTCGAGGTGATGAAATTCAATGTTCGGGGAGCCATGTGGAACGGTTGGGGCGAACAATTCACCACCATGGTCGACATCCTGCCAGCCTACCGGGAACATGCAGACCATGCCGTCGAAATTTTGGCGCGCCGCGTGCGTTGTCTGGAGGGGCGCCCCCCTGCTACGATGGATGCCATGATCGAAAATGCCCATTTGGAAGCCAATGATGGCACCATTCACCACCGCGCTTGCATCCGCATGCTCCGTGAATCCCTCTCGCACCTGCTCAAAGCAGAACGCGAAGCCCTCACACTGGCCCAGCACGCTGGTGACGAGGTCTCCGCGCAGAGCATTTCCAGCCTGATGTCATTTCAAGAAGAAGCGCTGTGGCACCTGCGTTCATCGCTGCGCCGCACAGCGTTCGAAACGGACTACCTCCCCAAGGAGGCGCCTTGAATTTTAGCGCATGATCATCAACTGACCGGCGTGCTCCACACCTTCAGGTAATTCCAAGACGAAGTAATGTGTGCCATCGGCGGCACCGTCTCCGTCCCATTGGTTTTCGTAACCGTCTGCAGCGAAGACCACGGCGCCATTTCGGTTGAAGACCGTCAACCTATTGTCCGGGTAGAGCTCGATGTATTTGAACACCAACCGGTCATTCTTCCCGTCGCCGTTGGGCGTGAAAATATTGACCAACTCTACCGCACAAGACAAGATTTCCAAAACGTGTGAATCGGAATCGCCACAGAGTCCCTGCAACACATGGTTCACCGTCACCGTGCCCACACCTGCCGCTTCCAGATTTAGCATGCCTGTATCCGGATTGATACAGTCGTCACTGGAAGCACTGGTTGCACTCCACACTCCTCCCGGCCAAATCGCACCGAGCTGCCATTCCTCCACCCCTATGCACAGTTCATCATTGGGGACGTCTACCAGAATCGCGGCATCGCGCTGGGGCACCACCGTGATCTGCACCGCATCCACATCTGAACAAACGTCTTCAATGGTGTGGGTTACGGTATAGTTTCCCGCACCAATGCCCGGATCGAAACTGCCCGCAGGGGTCAGACAGGAACCGCAGGACGCCGTCCAAGTGCCACCACCTTCAGCTGCGGAGAACAGCACCGTTCCAGCAGATTCACACAAATCTGGAATATCATCTATCGCAGCGTTCACCGCAGGCGCCACCACGATTTCCAAACTGGCGCCAACGCTACAGCCCAGCGATTCATCATAAACAACGGTGACCGTATGGGTGCCCTCACCGGCATCGCCCGGGTCGAAGTAGCCGCTGCCATTGATGCACCCACCGCAGTCCGACGACCATACAAGGTTGGGGGTCGGACTCCACACGGCTTCCGCCACAAGGTCAACATCGGCATTGATGGTGCTGCCAGAACTGTTGACGCAGAAAGGGTCTTCATCTTGTACGGTGACACTCAAGACCGGCAACACTTCCGTTGAGAATGAGGCCGTATTGGTGCATTCTCCATTTTCCAATTGATAGGTCAGCACATTCACGCCCAATGGGGCACCCCCGGGGTTGAACGTCGCACCATTGAGACCTGATCCCGAAGCCGACCACTCACCGCCGGGCACATCCGCCTCAAGGGCCAATGGTCCTGCATCCACGCAGAATACGTCGGGCACATTGGCAGAGCCAATGGGCAGGCTCTCATCTACGGTCACAGTGGCCGCGCTTTCGACCCCACAACCGGCGCCGGGCATAAACGTCACTTCATAGGTTCCCGGCCCTGGAGGGGTGAAACTGCCGGAGGATTGCATGCACCCGCCACAATCGGCCGTCCAAGAACCGGCCAAACCATCGCCATCCAGCTGCACCGACCCCACCGACTCGCAGTAATTCAGGTCTTCCAAAGCAGCCGATACCGCTTCGCCCACATTGACTTCCACGGTACCGGTGGCCGTGCACAACGTACCAAAGGTGTAGGCTGCCGTGTAACTGCCTGCACCAACACCGGGGTCAAAAATGCCATCCGGCGTGACACACCCATCACAATCCGCTTCCCAATTCCCGCCATTGGGTGTGCCCACCAATTGAATGGGGTCGGCGAAAGGACAAAGCGCCCCAACACTTCCAGTATTCACATTGGGCGTCAGTCCCACCTGCAGCTCTTCGACTTCGGTGACCTCTCCGCAATCCCCTTGCAACGTGTAGGTCACCTCCAAAACACCTGGAGGCGCTTGAGCAGGGTCAATGGTACCGTCCTGGTCCACACACCCCACACATGTCGCCGACCATGTACCACCGGGTTCTCCTGGCGACAGGGTCGCCACATCGTCTCCACTGCACAGCACATCGAGGGGGTTGCCATCGGTATCCAAAATGGCGAAGTCCGCATTTTGGGATTCAAAGGTGAATTCCACCATGACGGTGTCCACGGCCATGAATTGAGACGTATCCGGATCCACGGGGTCCAGGTTGCACAAGTAGAACAAGGTCACCGTGCCATCAAAATTGACACCCCCTCCAGAGAAATTCCAGCCATTCTGAATGGTCAGCGTCCAGCTCCCATCGCCTTCCAGCAAGCCGGGCGGCGTCGTGAAGCAACTCTCGTAGAAACCGCTCGACGTGGTGTTCCAATTGAACGGCCAGTCTCCAAGATTGGTTCCAGTGAGGTCGATGTTGAAGCCCTCGATGAACCCACAGGTCCCGGATGGGTCACACAATTGCAATCCCATATCTCCCGGCCAACTGCCGCCACTGGTCGTCCAGTTGTTGGTCACGGCAAAGCCCAACAATTCGCCATCAAAGGGGAAATTGATGGCCCCTGTCTGGGCGGCATTCAAATTGAAGTTGTAAACCAAAGAGGTGTCGCAGGCCTCATCTGGAATGGCGTCGCAACTGCCAGGAGCAGGAGGCGGAGCCAAGATTTCTGGGAAATTGGCCCCAATAATCAGCTCGGTACTGGATTCCAAACACAGCGAAATGCTGTCTCCTTGACCCACAATGTCTTCACCAATCAAGTACACCAACTCGGTCTGGGTGGCGCCGTTCGGATCATAGCTGAACGCCTCGTTTTCGATGGCGAACTCACCGGTATCATACGCTGCCGGACCATAACTCCCCTCACCCGAGCCACCCTGTATGCCCACCACAGCGGTAATGCCCACGCATGAGGTAAACTGCCCGATGTGCATTTCGACCCTGTTGGAAGTCTCAAACAACACGACTTGGGTGACCAACTCGTTGGACCCACAACCCGTTTGGGGCAGGTTCTCCCAGCTGATCACGAAGCGGCGACAGGGGAATTCACCCAAAGTGGCCGTGCGGATTTCACCACCGCTGTTGCTGATGTATGCATAGGGGGCCATGATGGAATTCGGCGGAAGGGTATTGGACCCCAATGCTTGGTTCGGGTAGTTGAATGTCCCCGTCAAACCTGTGTTGAAGGTGATGAATCCCTTCCGGTTGATTTTCAAACTAAAGAAATCCGTATTGAAGAAACTAAAACCAAAAGGCAGGCCGATGCCATTGGTAAATGAATTGGTCACTGCGTTCTGGACCGTACCTGTGCCCGGAGCCAAGGGAGGAGCATACGCAATGGAATCCATGTCATATCCCGTTGATTCCGCCGCGCGTTCAAATTCGGGCACCACCCAAACACATGAATCCTCACAACCTACAGTCAGGTCATCCGGACCAAAAAGAAACCCACAATCAGCTTGAGCCCAAAGCCCTGAGGGACTGAACAAACAAAGCAGCAACACAAGGCAAAATCCGTGGCGGCCAACCACGTAGAGGAAATTGAAGCGCATGCCGAAAATTAGGGCAAAGGCCCGTTCATTCTTCAGTTAAAGCGGCACAGGATTCACCATAGCTCGCCAACAAGCTCAAGATGTCGTTCACGCTCACCAAACCGTCGCCGTCTACATCGGTCGCAGATCCCTCGGCAAACTCTCCGAAATCGGACAAAACCTCAAGCAAATCGGTGGCGCCAACAAGGCCATCCCCGTTCACATCAAGCGGGCACAGCACAGGATCCAATCGCGCCCCGAAGTAATATGACACCTTGGTCAATGTTGAATTTGCGATTTCCACACCAAGTTCTCGACCAGGAAAATCATCTGCGGGTGGGTGAATGCCGCCCCATATGCGAGACAGGCTGCACTGATCTGAAGCGTCGCGATACGTGGCCCACTGCAAACTGAAGGACGTGCTCGGACCATCTTCAAACACAAGGAACTGGTTTTGCTCTACGGGAAATTCACCCATTCCTCCGGGAAAATATGGGCTTCCAGTAACAGAAGTCAACACCTCCGCAGCGGCACGAGAAAAAGTGCTGTGACCACTCACATAACCGGCAAAAGGAGGCGTTACAAAACTTGGCCGCTGGTAGGGCCACCATTCTTCTGCCAGAATCCACCCCACTTCCGCCTCATCCCAAGTAGGAGAAATGATGGCATCAGGACCTTGCCAAGCCCAAACCTTGATTTTTCCTTCATTGCCTCCTGGTGCCAGCGGATCACCCGCTTCCACCAACTCAATCCGCCCCGGCACCAATGGCATCCCGTCAGGGTGATATGATGCCAAAGTAGAATCGGTGCGTTGGCCCAAACCGGCCATGTAGCGGATGGCCGAAACCGGCCTGATGTAATCGTAGCAACCCTTGTGAGACCAAGCACCAATGGCAGCATCATGCATGGCCCCACCCAAGGTCAAATAAGTCCTCAGCGTGTAGCGCATGGCGCTGATCTCCTCCCCTTCACCCATCCATTGGGTGGTGAAATCAGGGTGGTCCATGGCTCCATTCAACAAAACAAACCAATGACCCGGCGGGGTCTCACTCTCGGGTCCATCCGCCCAAAATTCCGCCAGTACCCGTGCGTAGTCACCACGCGCCACAATATTGGGTTCATATGGCGCACCCGTTGCGGGATTTAGAGCATGCCCTTCACTGAAATCTCCGCCTTCCGTCCAATCGTAAAAGGAGTCCATGGCACCAAAATCAGCAGGCCCTGTTGACCCCAGGTTGCCCTGTGCACCGGGCCCAATGTCTGACATGACACCATCATCAGGGTGCAGGTGCGCACTCCACATCACGACCATTGAAAAGCCCCAGGCATACGGGTCGGCTATACCGCCGATGTCATCCCCTTCTCCAAAATAAGGTGGCGCGCCACAATCGAGGTACAATGGCCATTCCAACCCATTGTGCGGCAAAACGGTCTGCACTGAATCGTCCAGGGAAAATGGCGCGACATTGCCCCACTCTGCCCCTTGGAAATCCGGCGTTTCACTCAAGACATTTCCCGCTTGGTCCACAAAAACGGGAATGGCCAATGGCTGCCAGGCATTGGGGTCCACCAAGTCCGGATTCCCTGGTGCAGCCAATTCCAAATCTGGATTGAGTGGCGCATAAGCGATGTTGGCATAGTCCATCGACTCATTGGCACCGTCTTGGAGGCCAAATGCGATGAGTTGTGCTCCGATGTAATTGCCCACGGCGGCAGGGCCATCTGATATGTCTTCTGAGGTAACCGAAGGGTCGTATCCCAAATTCAACATCAGCATTTCAAATCCCGCCAAGGCGTCAGAAGCTCCCGGGCTGCCCGCAAAACGATGGTTCAACAACCGATAAGCGGCGTAGCTCATGCTCTCGCGCTGTGCCGCCTCCAAAGCCACCGCATCAGAGGGGACATCAAATTGAGCGGAGTCAAAAGGGCATGCAAAGCCCTGCCAAGTATTGCCCACAAAAACAGGGGCATCCACAGTGTCGTAGAGCGCATACGCATCGTACATCGCTATGGCACAGTGAAACAGGTTTCTGGCATGTACCGTTGGCCGAGCAAAGTCACCGCGAATGGCACTGAGCAAGGCCTCATTCCATTGTCGTGCGACCGTCTCTTCCACCGCAGCTTGACGTGCCGACGCCGAAGAGCCATAAATGGTGGGCAGTGCATCAGAAGACTGTGCATTTAAGTCTGCACATCCGAAGATGATAAGCACACCAAGGACGAGGGCGAAAGTCAAACGGTCCATGTTCAATTCAAGATAATAACCTGAGACCCCTCAAGGAGTTCTGCCAAGTCACTATTTGGGACATGGATTTGTCAATGTTGAGTTTTAGTGGCTCAATCCCCGTCACCAAGCTCATCCAAGACCTTTTGCACCTCGCCTTCCGCCTTCCGCAAGCGGTCACCACAGAAAGCGATCAACTGCGCCGCGCGTTTGACTTTTTCAGCCAATGCATCCACGCCAATCTCGTCTTGCTGCAGTGCATCGAGGATGGTCTTCAACTCTGCAAATGCCGCATCGTATCCTTTGGGGTCCGGTGTAGTGCTCATGTCAATCTTTGGGGGGTGTAATGGTCTTCACAACAGAGGAGACGCTGCCTTGGGCAAATTCCGTGACGATGACATCGCCCTCTGCAAGGTCGCGGGCATCGCTCACGGCATGTCCCTCCTTTCTCGTAACGGAAAACCCGCGTTTCAATGTGGGGCCCGGCCCAAGCAGGGCCAAGGTGCCTTTGACACTGCCCACGCGCTCCTCATGCTGTTTAAGTTGCCGCTGGACCTCCGTCCTAAGTTGCGACCCGATGTGCTCTATCTGGCGTTTCTGGGCATCTGAAATACCACTGGCCACTGCAGACATTCCCGCACGCACGCCGCCTATCAGTGTTCGTTGCTCGGACAGCAGGGCAAGCGTCCTTCTGACCACGCCATTGGCGCCAGAATGCAAGCTTCCCCGCTCCGTGCGGACCATCGTCAGCGGGCGCTCCTTGATGAGGATGGCATACTGACCAAGGTGACTTCTGTTTTCAGCCAGTTGGGCTTGGGACTCCGCGGCAATGCGCTGCGCTTCAATGCCCACCTCAGACTCAAACCGGGCGGTCCTGTCCACGATAAAAGACGCAACGGCTGTGGGCGTTTTGCACGCAGTGTGGGCCACCACGTCCACCAAGGTCTGATCCGTTTCGTGGCCAACCCCTACAATCACGGGTACTTCCATTGCAGCAATCGTCCGGCACAATGAAAGGTCATTAAAGGCATCGAGGTCCAGTTTGGCCCCGCCACCCCGCAGCAAGACCACAGCATCAACGGGGGTCTTCAGTGCCGCGCGGCCAGCTTGCAGCAAGGCGGCCACCAGCGCTTTCGCAGCCTTTACACCCTGTACCTGCGCGTCGATGATACCGACGTCATGCGCATAGCCGAATTCATTCCCTTCCAAATGCGCCAAGAAGTCCGTGAAACCGGCCGTGCCTTTCGAGCCTATGAGGATCAAACGCTGCGGGACAGGAGCCAGGGATTCACGCGCATTCCGGACAATACACCCCTCCTTCTGCAAGGACTCCAAGGTCGCTTTGCGCCTCCGCTCCATTTCTCCGAGCAATGCGTCCAGATCGATCTCCTGAATGTTGAGTGAAAAGCCCCAAACAGCATTGAACGCCATCTGCGCACTGAAGACAATTTCCCTGCCGGGCTTCAATACCTCATCGAACTCTTTGCCCAGTGCCTTGCGAATGGCCTGGAGCTGCCCAGCCCAAATCGTTCCCTTGAGGAAAGCCAAGCGCTGACCATCCTGCTCCTCGACCAAATCCAAATAGGCATACTTCCCTTTGATTTGGAAGTGGCTGATTTCAGCCCTCACCCAAAACCGCTTCCCTCCTGCTCGGTCGTCGAGCATTTGGCTCACCGCCTTCGTGACCTTGCTCAATGGGTAAACATCGCGCTGGGGCTGGGCGTTCAAGCCCTCGGAGGACATGTTGGTAGACGACGTCATGCAGACTTGAAACATACCCATAAAAAGTGGGGAGGTGAACGCCGTTGCGAACACCTCCCGCTTGAAGAAACCAAAACCATGCTTGCTGATGTTTTGGGGCGATGTGAGAAGCGTTCTCGCTTCGTTTGCCCCTTTCAGACATGTCGAAGATGGGGTGGTGATCGGCGGTGGTCACCAACCGCTGTCAGCCTCTGCAGTGACATCTGTCACCCATGTCCCGTGATGCAAAAAATGGTGGCAAAAGCAGAAGGCCACCCCGAGGGGTGGCCTTCCATTTTTATTGCTTTCAATCAGAAGATCACTCGCTGACGAGGAGCTTCTTCACGAGCACGTAGTCGTTGCTCGACATGCGAATCTGGTACATACCGCTCGAGAGGCTGCTGGCATCGATATCCAGAACATACTGGACGTCTTCGCTGGCATTGCCATCGAACAACTCGGCCACGTATCCGCCACCCATGGTGTACAGGTCAATGCGCAAGCGCATGTTGTTGTTCACCACGAACCCAAGCGTAGAGATGTCGCTCGTTGGGTTAGGCTGGAGACCCGTGATGCGGATCGGATCCTTCAGGCTGCTCGTACCGGACGTGATGTCCACAGGCGTGTGGCCACCGCTCACCGTGCTGTTGCCGCTGTTTCCGAACGTTCCCGTTCCGAGGTCAGTGTAGCTGAAGCCAGTGCTGTTGCTACAGTCGTCAACCGCATTGTAGGCGTAGTCAATCTGCCATCCGAGGCAGCAGTCGAGGTCCATGAAGATGTCTCCACTGGAGGCCATCGAACCTTGGCTTGTGCCGTCGAGGACATACTCACCCGTCCAGAAGAACCAAGCGCTGGCACCGTAGTTCTCGTTCTTGTTGTTGGCACCCTCACCGACCTGAAGACCATAGTAGGCATTCAGCGGCTGGTGTGACAACGCGAACTCGGAACCGGCAAAGCGACCCGTACCGCTCATGGTACCACCGTCCATGATGTAGTAGATCCACTCGGTCCAGATTTCAATACCTGGGAAGATCTCGGCACAGTCCTTCTTGTAGTTGTGCAGACCGGGCAGCGCAAGCCACTCGTTCCAGTCATGCCCTCCTTCGTAGGTAGCGTCGAAGATGAATCCAGCATCGCCGGCTTCATTCTGCACCTCCATGACGATGTGCATCACACTGTCCTGCATGATCTCCACGATGCTGCTTCCACCATCCACGAGGGTGTAGGATTCACCACCGGAGAAGTTGAAGAGACGGATGGCCTCCGGAGCGCGGTCGTCACAGGTCTCACCATTGGCGAGTTCCTCAACCGTGCTTGGCATGCAGTAGTTGGCAATGTCGCCCGTTGGGACGTAGCCCATGGTATCGGCCGTCATCGTCAAGGATACTTCGCTGTCGCAGTTCTCAACGTACTGAGGAGCACAAGCGAGAGGAGTCTCCATGAAGTCAAAGATGTCATTGACACCATTGCCATTGTCGTCAGCACAGGTGTACTCTACGGTCTCGCCATTCTCAATGTCACACGTGTTGGTGAACTGAGGAGCGATGGTGTCGAGGACCACAATGTACTGAGAGGTGTATGTGGTGTCCGCGTTTCCACAGTCGTCAGTCACAATGGACTGCCACGTACGCGGCACAACGAAGCTGCCTTCAATCGCGGAGTCGTCGCCTTCACAGCCATCACCGATGGTCACAGTGCTCAGCTGCTGCTGGCTTCCGTCACCCTGTGGGAAGTACTGGATAAACAACTGGCCATTCACGATACCGTCTGTCGTCAACTGGGCCACGAGGACCTTTCCGTCGGCGTCAGCGTATCCATTCGAATTGCCGTTGAGGGTGTACCAAGCGCCACCGAAGGTGCCGTCGATCTCCAAGTCTCCACCGGCCTCAAATTCAATCGGCCATTGACCCACGACATCCACGGTCTCAGCTTGAGGGCCGTTTTCCCAACCGATGGTCACCCAGCTGTCGTACTCCAACTCTGGAGACAGACCGAACAGAACCGGGTTCGTACCCTCAGCCAACGCACCACCGTACTCATTCTGGTAGAAACTGGTTGTCGAGCGCAATTGTGTGCTGAACTGCCCCTCTCCACTCACGGAGCTCAGGAAGTCACCTTCCGCAGGCAACTGCACATAGATGCGGTAAGTCGTCATTCCAGCCAGAGGACCGGTTGTGTGCTCAGCATAGGTTTCGAGAGAAGCTCCAACCGTTCCGAACAAGGCTCCGAAGTTGGATGAGTAGTCCTCGTAGCTGATGGCCACATCGACGTCGCTGTCACAGTTGTCAGCGGTCTCCACTGCTGGCATGACACTCGGCGTGAGGTCCGCCTCGCAGTTGAGGTCGAGGTAGAGCGTATCCGTAGGCATGGTGGCCAGGGTCTGTGTCGGTGCCATCTCGTCATTGACGGTGATGTTCTGATCACAAGTCACGCTGTGGCTGTTGCCGCAATCGTCCGTTGCCGTAGCTGTAAACGTCCGCACGAAACTGTAGGAGCCGTCGAGCTGGTCGTCATCGCCATCACAGCTGTAAGTTGGAGCACCGTCGGTATAGGTCACGTCAACCGTGACATTCAAGTCACAGTTGTCTGTACCCGAACCGGCAGCCATGCCCAGCGCATCCGTGCTGAGGTCCGCTTCACAGTTTTCGTCAGCCAACACAGTCTGATCGTCTGGGCAGGTGATGCTGGCGACCGGAGCAATGTTGTCCTCCACGATGATCAGCTGATCACAAGAGTTGCTCGAGTTGTTTCCGCAATCGTCCACCGCAGAAGCAGTCCAAGTGCGCACAATCTCATACCCGCTCGTACCGCAGGTGTATGCTGGCGAACTATCGCTGTAGCTGTATGTGATGGTCACATCAGAGTCACAGTTATCAGTTCCGACAGCAAAGGCACTTCCGGTGATCGCAGGATCGAGATCAGCGAGGCAATCTGCATCCAACTGAACCGTAGCCGTATCAGGGCAGAACATTTCGATGGTCGGTGCAGAAATGTCAAACGTGTTGATCACCTGGGTACAGACCTCAGTCGTGCTGTTACCGTTGCAGTCGACAGCCGTTACCGTGAAGGTCCGGACGAAGTTGTAGCTACCCTCTGGGTTCGCGTCCACTCCAACCATGCTGCAGTCAAACTCGATTTCATCGGTGTAGGTGTAGCTCACGTCGAGGTTGTTGTCACAATTGTCTGTGGCAATCCACTCAACCTCACCCAATGCAGCCAGGCTCGTGTCAACTTCTGCGAAGCAAACGTTGACGAGGTTGGCACCATTCGGGCAATCGAGCGTCAACTCTGGAGCGCTGTTATCAACCACTGTGATCAACTGATCACCAGAATCAGAGCTTGTGTTTCCACACAAGTCGGTAATCGTGGCTGTCCAAGTTCGGGTGAACGTGTACGTGCCGATGGCCTGACCACAAGTGTAGCTCGGAGGGCTGTCAACATAAGTGAGTTCGGCCGTAGGGTCAGAGTCACAATCATCGGAGTACTCCAACGTACCGTAGCCAATCGCATCAGGGCTCAAGTCCACATAGCAGTTCTCATCGAGATACACAGTCGTCGTCGTCGGACCCCCTCCGGCTCCTTCAACCGTGAATTCCATAGACACCGTGCTGCCTTCGGTAAAGTCCAGTGCGCCGGTGGAACCACCAGAAATCACCACAGCATCCTCACCCGTTGCAGGTGCCCAGGCCCATCCGTCGCCCCATCCGTCCAACAGGGTGATCGTGTAGACGCCAGGATCAAGGGTCAAGGTCTCAGTAACCGTACCATTATCAGGGAAGTACCCCAATTCATAGGTGGCGATTTCATTGCCCTCACTGTCGGTAATGCTGGCACCAGCCTCAGAGTTTCCGTAGTTATCCAAGGTGTAAGTGAAAACGACGTCCTCCGCTGCAGGGGGAGCCTCCACCGTGAATTCCATAGACGCCGTGCTGCCTTCGGTAAAGTCCAGTGCGCCGGCGGCACCACCAGAAATCACCACAGCATCCTCACCAGTTGCAGGTGCCCAGGCCCATCCGTCGCCCCATCCGTCCAACAGGGTGATCGTGTACACGCCAGGATCAAGGGTCAAGGTCTCAGTAACCGTACCATTATCAGGGAAGTACCCCAATTCATAGGTAGCGACTTCATTGCCATCACTGTCAGTAATGCTGGCACCAGCCTCAGAGTTTCCGTAGTTATCCAAGGTGTACGTGAAGGACACGTCAACCGGACCACCTCCCACGGAGATGCCCGGAGCAGCAATGCTCACCTCAGGAGCCACAATGTCATAAGTCGGGATGTACTGAATGGCTTCTTCCGCGGAGACATTGCCGGACTCATCATAGGCCACCCAATGGCGGACCCAAGTACCGGGGCAAGAACCCGACGTCAGGTAGGCACTAACGACCTCATATGTCAAGTCGCTTTGGCAACCGTCAGAAGCGCTCACCGGCATGAAATTCACGTCGAACGGATCTCCCATATCGGCACAAGCGATGGACGCGGGGTACAACTCAGCGGGGTCGTCAGACATGAGAGGACCATCGCTGTCAGTAAAGGTGATGCTCTGCTCACACTCCTGCGTGGTGGCATTACCACAGTTGTCCGTCGCCGTCACCGTGAATGTCCGCGTGATGAAGTAGTCACCGTCGATTTGGACGATATCATCACTGTAGGTGTAGCTCACCTCAACATCAGCATCACAGTTGTCACTTACCGTCCAAGTGGGCTCACCGTTCGTGTCCGTGGACAGTTGAGCGCTTGCATCACCGGTTACGGTGAAATCAAGGGAAGCGGATGATCCACCGAGGAAGTCAAGCGAGCCGGAAGCTCCTCCCGAGAGGGAAACAGCATCCTCACCCGTAGCGGGTGTCCATGCCCAGCCGTCACCCCAATCGTCACCGAGGGTAATCGTGTAGTCGCCGGGAGCGAGGGTCAAGGTCTCTTCAGTGGTATCGCTGTTCGCGAAGTATCCCAGTGGGTAATCAGCCACAGCTGCACCTTCACTGTCCGTGATGGTAGCGAAAGCCTCGCCCGAACCATATTGGTCCGTAATGAACGTGAAGGTTACGTTGGACGGTCCTGAACCGAAGCACTCGTTGATGTGCGGGAATTCCGCGGGACAAGCAATGCTCAAATCAGGAGCCTGCGTATCGAGTACCGTGATGGTCTGGGTCTGCGTGTGGCTGTTGCCAGCGCAATCGCTCGTCGTCCAAGTGCGCTCCAACGTGTAGCTGTCTTCACAATCACCGTCAGTGCGAACTTCTCCGTCATAGGAGACAGTAAATGCACCGTCGCAATTGTCGCTGGTGCCCAAGCTGGCAATCGTGGCCACAGCCGGAACCGCGTCACACTCTACATCCACCACATCGGCGGGGAAGGAGGCGAACTCAGGAGCCGTCGAGTCATCGATGGTAATCTCCTGAATGTGCTGTGCGAGGTTCTCATCGCAGTCATAGACACTGTATGTACGGCGAATGACATACTCCTGATCGCAAGCAGTCGTGAGAATCACGTCTTCATAGGTCACCGTGATAACAGCATCACAGTTGTCCATAGCTTCAGCATGGAGGCCATCACCTGGAGCGTACTCAGGCACGGCGTAACCGTCGACGTCTCCGGTCAAAGAGGCATCGCTGCACTCCAAGGTCAAGTCTGCCGGGGCAAGCGTGAACTCAGGAGCTGTGCGGTCAGCGGTCACCAAAATCTGCTGGACTGAAGTGCTGTTGCCACACATATCGTAAGCCGTGTAGTCGATGATGTAGTCATCGGTGCAGGCGCTGGAGAGCGGCGTGCACTCCACGTCCACATGGCTCAACTCACAATTGTCGGAGGCCGTGGCCAATCCAAGACTGTTGAGGTAGTCATAGTCGCAGGCACCCTCAATCCAAAGGTCACACTCGATGGTGTCGACCATATTGTAGAGGAAGCTTGGTGCAATCTGGTCCTGGATGTCAATGCGCTGGTTGTCGCTCACTGCATTGGCATTGCCGCAGCTGTCCGTGGCGATGGCCGTCCATGCGCGGATGATGCTGTAGCAACCCGTGCTAATGCTGTCTACCACGTTGTCCGTGTAGCTCAAACCTGTTGTAGCAAGGTCACAGTTGTCAGCGTACGTTGTAGCCGCGGTTCCCGTGTTGCTGGGGTCGAGGTCTACGTAGCACAGGCCATTGACATTCAAAGTGATGTCAGCTGGGGCATCCACCGTCACATCGGGTTGGGTGTTGTCCTCAATCGTGATGACCTGAACATGGAAGGCTTGGTTGCCGAAGCAATCCGTAGCCACCCAAGTGCGGTTCAACACGCGGCAGCTGCTCGCCGTATAAGAAGTCGTGGTCTCTCCCACGAGCTCAACACAAACGAATACGTTGTCGCCATCGGCGAAACCAGCAGTGTTGGGGTCAAATCCTGCGGCACAACCATACTCGCTGTCATCACAGTTGTCAGAGAAGAGCACCACCTCATCGGCGGCGAGGTTGTCTGCCAACCACTGATCGGAAACGGCGCAGTCCAACGTGATGTCATCACCACCTGAAACGTAAGTCGGAGCCGTCACATCGTTGCGGTCCACCGTCTGCACGTTGAGCTGGGCAATGTTGCAGAGCTCATCGAAAGCGGCATAGTGGAACTCAACGAATTCGCCGTCTTGGCAATCCGTAGCGTAATCCACGGTAGGCACGAGGGTAGAGATGATGTCACCGGCTTGGCCATAGGCTGGCTCACCCGTAATTGCACCACTCCAGCTGAACCATCCGGAGAATCCGTTGGCGTCACAGTTGTGGTTGTTGGCACCGTCTCCCAACTGGTAGCCGAAGTACTGGCTAGAAGGCTGGTGATTGAAACGCAGCAGCGTTCCGAACTGCCAATCTCCGCGACCCGTAGCATAGCTCATGTCGTCGTTGAGGACATACATGGTCCAGAGGTCGGTATTCGCCGCACAACCGTAGTCGTTCTTGAAGCCTCCGCCCCACGCCGTTCCCGCAGTGCGGTTATCGAAGTAGAAGTGGAGGTCCAAACCGCGGTTCGGATCGTTCATGTCCATCACAGCTCCCTCTAGGAGGGCTGTTCCATTTTCATACTGCGTCATGGTCACGCCACCAGCGGAGAGGTCCTCCACAAAGTAAGCGGCCTGGCTCATGTCACCACCGATATCGTAGAACTGCAAGAGGGCATCGATACCGTTGTTAAAGTCGGGGTCGTCACCTGCCGTGATTACCTCCCACGTTTGGCTTGTACCCCCTCCGGCTGCGTTTTGGTTGCGGCCGTCAAATTGCAGTTTCGTGCTGTAAACAGCGTCGAGCTCAAGCTCGGAGCAAGCGAAGGCGGCAACATCGTTCGCTGCCATGGCAGCGTCGAGTTCGGACTCACACTCTACAGAGTAGTCAGCAATGCTGCCTGTCATCTCCAATTCAGTGCAACCAAGGCAAGGATCAGCAGAAGCGAGGGCAATCACACCACCGAGGGTGTAGACCTTACTGCCGCTGTCAAAGCTATAGGCACCTTCAAGTACAGGGTAGATGTCTCCACTAATCAGGGACTGGATGGCACGGTTGCCAGCTCCATCATCACTGAATTGGAAAATCTCTCCGTACCAGTTGGTGAGCTGCTCTCCGTTCTGCAAAGCATCACAGAAACCGAGGAACACGTGACCCGCGAGCAAGTCACCGATGACCTCTTGGCTCAAGGCCTCCAGGTTGTAGCCAGCAGAAGACCAAGCAGCGTCCGTTGGAAGGAAGAGCGTACCGCAATTCGCCACCTGCGAACAGGCGGTGCACTGACCCCAGGTGTCATTGATGTCTCCTGAGCCCATGCTCCACAAGCGGTTGGCATAGCTGTAGTAGTCCGTGATGGGTGCACAAGCACCATTCAAATAGTCGTCATAACCATCACCGTACAAAAGGTCGGCACCGAAGTCGAGGAGGTCCTCATACTCACCGTTGATGACCCACTTGTATTCCATGTCGGCTCCAGGAGCAGGGTCAAAGACCACCTGCCAAATGCCATCGGATACCTCGGCAGCTTCTGGACCGCCGTTTGGATCCCAGCCCCACCAAGGGCCGCTGATGCGCACAGAGGTGACATCCTCAATTCCGCTGCAGCTCAGGTCCAAGCTCGCCACCATACCGGTGGACTGACCACCAACATCCGGAACGAATCCAATACCGAGACCGTCAAAAGCGTCAGCGAAGTTGCTGGAACCACCACCACCGGAGAGCACGAGGTCTCCGATAATGCTGATGGTGGAGTCCAGCTCATCACCAGATTCCGTGTTGATGATGTCAAGCACCTCATCAAGGTCCTCATCCTCATCACATGTTCCATCCTCGTCTGCGTCATTCAAACAAGCGCCGTCACAATCAACGTTGCTCGCGCCGTAGAGGTCAATGGGGTACAGGCAAGAGCCGTCTTCATTGTTGGCTTCAGCGAAGTAGTTGCAGGCCTCAGCCTCGGTACAACCGCTGATCACACAGGTACCATCGTCGATGTCGGCACCGGCATAGTAGTTGTCGGCGATCGGGTTCGTGCAACCCGTGCAGGAACCGTCGTCGTCCGTAGCCGCAGGATCGTAGTTGTTTGCGGCTTCATCCGTACAACCTGCAATCTCATCCTCGTCACACACCAAGTCGCCATCGGCATCATTCAGGCAAGCACCGTCGCAATCGACATTGTCCACACCATAAATGTCACTGGCATAGACACACAGCGTGTTGTCCGAGTCAGCGAGAGGGTCATCGTTGTAGTTACAAGCGGCAGGGTCGGTGCAGCTCTCGGTCTCGTCCTCATTGCAAACACCATCACCATCGGCGTCGTTCAGGCATGCGCCATCGCAATCGACGTAATCGATGCCGTACAAGTCAATAGGATACTGACATGAACCATCATCGTCGGTGGCAGGAGCATCGTAGTTACAGGCCGTCTCATCGGTACAACCCGCGATCTCGTCCTCGTCACACACCAAATCACCGTCGGCGTCATTCAAACAGACACCGTCGCAATCAACATTGTCTACACCGTAGAGATCGATCGGATACTCGCACAAGTCGTTGTTTGTATCCGTGTAAGCGCCATCGTTACAGGCATTAGGGTCAGTACAACCTTCCGTTTCATCCGCGTTGCAGACACCGTCAAAGTCGTCGTCATTGGGATTGACGGTTCCGTCGGGGTTGCAGGTCTCACAAGGATCGTCCGCGTAAACACAAGAACCATCATCGATCGTCGCCGTGTCATCGTAGTTACACGCGGTGGATGCGGTACACCCTGCGCAGGTCAAGTACTCACAAGAACCGTCGTCGTCAGTGGCAGCAGCGTCATAATTGCATGCACCAGCGTCTTGGCAACCACCAATTTCATTCTCATCGCAAACCAAGTCACTGTCCTGGTCATTCAGGCAGTTACCATCACAGTCCACGATGTTATTTGGGTACCCATCAGGGTATGTGCAGCTACCGTTATCATCCGTCGCCGCAGCGTCGTAGTTACAGGCTGCGGAATCCTGACAACCTGCGATTTCATCCTCGTCGCAAACAAGGTCACTGTCCGCGTCATTCAGACAATTACCGTCGCAATCGAGATTGTCAGCGGCAGGATATGTGCAGCTGCTGTCATCATCGGTAGCAGCTTCACTGTAGTTACAGGCCGTAGCGTCAGTACATCCCGGCACTTCGTCCTCATCGCATGTACCATCTTCGTCTGAGTCGTTCAGGCAATTGCCGTCACAATCGAGATTGGCACTGCCATAGAGGTCTGCAGGGAATTCACACGAACCGTCGTCGTCAGTGGCTGCGCCATCGTAGTTACAGGCCGTGGCGTCCGTACATCCCAAAACAGGTGCACCGGCACCGAAGTAGAAGGTGTCACGGAACTCGTTGGCACCATCACCATTGATGAAGACCTGGCAGTACAATTGACCACTGATGTCACCATCCGTGGTGAACTGACCGGCCAACACCTTGAGCTCAGGACCCGCAATTCCATTCGCATCACCGTTGAGTGCATACCACGCTCCACCGATGGCATCATCGATGGAAATGTTTCCACCGGGAAGACCTCCACCTGGGTCGAAGTTGGTTGCCCAAGGGTTTGCTCCGGATTGCACCGTAGATACCGCAGCTTCACCAGCTGCTGCATTGGGAGTACCCTCCAATCCGATGGTCACCCAACTGTCATATGCGAGGTCGGGGTAGACTCCGAAAAGCAAGCTATTGATGCCATTTGGAGTTGCTGCTCCTAATATGGCATGGTAAAAGCTTGTCGTCGTATTGACGAAAGTTGGATTCACCGCATCACCAGAAACAGACGAGAAGAAATCATCTTCATTGTTCATGGTAACGTACAGCTGTGTGCAGCTGTATCCGGTCAAGTCTACTGGTCCGAGTGCACCGACAAGTAAGCCGATGTCTTCGGACACGACCTCTATTTCGAGATCATACCCTTCAGGGGCTGGAGCAGAATTGACAGCGATTTGCTGAATCTGAGAAAAAGAAGAGGCCCAACATGCAAAGAGGGCCAAGATGAGAGATGTGAGACGCATCACAAGTGGTTTGGTTCCATTGGTTGTTTCCTGCACAAACAGGTTCAGGCAAGTTCTCAAAACTTGTCCGTCTCTCAATATTCACTCACCCACCTTCGTCGAATTATACACCCTGCTGGGGGGGCTGTAAGAGGAGTCGTTTCACAACACTTCGACATTATCGTGTAATCGATATATATAACTCAATAAAAAAGCTACCAAAACGTGTATAACTGGCCAAACCTGTAGGATTGCGTCTACAAATTCCTGGTGCATTCTCTACTTTGGGGCCATTGATCTGGAATGGCCATATCCTGACCTAAAAGGCAGCCAGTCGCGAACTTAAGGGTAATTAAACAACTGGTTTAAAGTCATTTAAGGTCAACCCAGACAGGGCGAAAACGCAAGGAAGCCCACACTACGCTTAACCACACCTTTTCGGTGATAATTTCATTCACCATGTGGCATAAAGCACAAAAAAGGGCCGACAGTGATGTCGACCCTTCTGTTTACCTGCCTTCAATATCAGGTATTTTGTTGCGGTGGCAGGACTCGAACCTGCGACCTTCGGGTTATGAGCCCGACGAGCTACCAACTGCTCCACACCGCGATCATTATTCCCGCTTTCGGGACGGCGAAGATAGTCGGGTCGTCTTTCTTTGCAAGCGAAAATCCTGCCCAGTGTCACAAACGAATGCAAAAGCCCTTCATCGCGCCGGTTTCGTGAACATCATTGGTTCACCAAACGTCGGCAAGTCCACCTTGATGAACCGATTGGTGGGGGAACGCCTCAGCATCATCAACGCGAAGGCCCAGACGACCCGTCACCGAATCATGGGCATTGTATCCGGGGAAGACTGGCAAATTGTGTACTCCGATACGCCCGGCGTCCTTGACCCTTCCTACAAACTGCAGGAGGGCATGATGAAATTCGTGAGAACAGCCCTGCGGGACGCGGACGTCCTCCTCATCGTGACAACACCTGAGGAAACGACGCTGGCGCACCCCGAAACCCTGGAAAAGGTCCAGCGCATGGACATCCCTGTGCTGCTCCTGATCAACAAAATCGATTTGGGAGATCAAGAGGCCATCAAGGAGAGGATTGCCCACTGGCAGGAATTGATTCCCCGCGCAGAGATTCACCCCATCAGTGCGCTTCATGGATTTAACCTCGATCACCTGCTCGAGCGCATTATTGCATTGCTTCCCTCCTCCCCCGCCTTCTTCCCCAAGGACGAAATGACCGACAAGCCCATGCGCTTCTTCGTTTCGGAAATCATCAGGGAGAAGATTTTGACCCACTGCAGACAGGAAGTTCCCTACAGCAGCGAAGTTGTGGTCGAGACTTTCAAGGAAGACCAAACCAAAGAAGGCAAGCCTTTGCGCCGCATAGAAGCCACCATTCAAGTGGCAAGAGAGTCACAAAAAGCGATTCTGATCGGTGCGGGCGGCAGCATGATCAAGCGCCTGGCCACCGATGCACGCAAAGACCTGGAGCGGTTTCTCAAGGAGAAGGTATTCCTGGAGCTGCGCATCAAGGTGGACAAGGACTGGCGCGACGACGAGCGCAAGCTCAAGCAATACGGCTATTTCAATGGCTGAGTCTCCGGCAAATGAAGCCTTGACCCGCGTGGCGTTTCCCAACGCCAAAGTCAACCTCGGACTGCAGGTAAGGAACCGCAGGAAAGACGGATACCACAACATCGAAGGTTTGTTTCTCCCCGTGCCGTGGCAAGACACCCTCGAATTGGAGGTGCTAGAAGCCGGGAACACCCATGAAATCAACAGCCTCGGGCTGGCCATTCCCGGTGCCCCGGAAGACAACCTCATCATCAAGGCGGCCTTTTTGTTGCAAAAGGAGGTTGACTTGCCTCCAATGCGCTTTCACCTCATCAAGTCCATTCCCATGGGAGCAGGGCTCGGTGGCGGCAGTGCCAATGGGGCTTTCGCACTCAAGCTGATCAACGAGCACTTCAACCTCGGGTTGGATCATGTCGAACTTGAGGCATACGCCGCGCGGCTGGGCTCGGACTGTCCTTTTTTCATCCAAAACGTGTGCGCGCACGTTTCCGGCAGAGGCGAACGCGTGCGCCCCATGCCACTCCAAATTGAAGGCTGGTGGATTGCGCTCTTAAATCCTGGCATACACATCCGCACGGCAGACGCATTCAATGGCATCACCCCCAACGATGACCGCCCGGGCCTCGGGGATTGGAAAGGCACGGGACCGACCGATTGGACAGGCGCACTCCAGAACGATTTCACAAAACCAGTCGCAGAACAACACCCCGCCATCCAAGAAGCGCTGGACCGCCTGACACAGCATGGCGCCACATTCGCAGACATGAGCGGAAGCGGCTCGACTGTTTTTGGCTTCTTTCAGGATGCGCCTCCACCCGAATTAATGAGCAACTGCCCTGCGCATTGGCGCACTTGGCAGGGTCAATTCACTTGAAGCCCCCCAGCGGCGCTTACTTCGGCGCCCGACGGTACAGGAAGAGGCCAAGCAAGCCGAACAAGACATTGGGTGTCCACGCAGCCACGCCTGGTGGGATGCCCGCGTGGGTGGCCGACACCGACATCAGTTTGGCGCTGAAGACATAAATGAACCCCACCACTACGCCGATCAGCAAGTGGATGCCCGTGCCGCCGCGCTGTCTGCGGCTGGCCACACTCACCCCAATCAACGCCATCACGTATATGGCAAAGGCGTTGGAAGTGCGCGTGTGCGACTCCAACTGCAGCAGGCGCTCGCCTCCCGACCCTTTGGCCTTCTCCCGCGCAATGGCTTGTTGCAAACCGGTCCAGCCCAGAGTGGACATGGCCTGGGAGCGCTGACCGAAATCCGCCATGCGCATGGTCAACGCCGTATCCAAAACGGCCACCTTTTCGAAGCGCTCCGCCCCCTGCTCATCCCACCACCTGCGCCTGAGATTGGAGACCCGCCAGGTCTGTTGCTCTTCCAGCCACTTGGCCTTGCTCGCCGTCCATTTCTCCGCGAGCCGGCCGTCCTGCCATTGCTCAAGCACGAAGCGATACCCCACCTGCCGCCCCGCATTCACCGATCTGAAATACACCACGGTTCCAGGTTGGATTTCCCGGTACAGGTGCTGTTCGGCAATGTGGAACTCCTTGTGGATGAACTCCACCTCGAAATCCAACTTCCGCTCATTGGACACCGGAAGCACCACATGGGCAAGCAACAGGCTACCGGCCACAAGAATGGTGGACGCCATGAAATAAGGCCGCATGAGCCGCTGAAAGGAAATCCCGCCCGCCAGCACCGCAATGATTTCGCTGCGCTGTGCCAATCGGCTGGTAAAAAGCAGAATCGTCAAAAAGACGATAAACGCGCTCAACATGTTACCCAAGGCCAGACAGAAACTCACGTAATAAGAACCCAGCACCGCCTTCCATGGCGCTCCGTTCTCAATCAAGCGCTCCAAATTTTCCGCAACATCAAACACCACCGCCACCACGCAGAACAAGGCCACCATCAAAAAGAAGGTGCCCAGGAAATTGCGGATGATATAGCGATCGAGTATGCGCATGTCAGGCCCTCAGCAGCGCTGTTCCAAAGTGGGGATAATGCCGTCCTTCCAAGCGGTGAACGTACCATCGGCAATGCGCTCCCGCGCCTCCCGCATCAAATCAAGGTAGAAAGCGAGGTTGTGCACCGACGCAATCTGCATGGCCAAGATCTCGCCCGCGCGAAACAAGTGCCTGACGTAGGCCCGGCTGTATCGCTGATCCACATCTGCCGTACCGGTCGGGTCCAGGGGCGAGAAGTCTGCCTCCCACTTGCGGTTGCGCATGTTCATGGTGCCTTGCCGGGTAAAAAGCATGCCGTTGCGCGCATTCCGGGTAGGCATGACACAATCAAACATATCTACCCCCAGGGCGATATTCTCCAACAAGTTGGCGGGAGTCCCCACCCCCATCAAGTAGCGCGGCTTGTCCTCTGGAAGGATCTCCGTGCACAGGGCCACACTGGCGTACATCTCTTCATGGGGCTCTCCAACGGACAAGCCACCAATGGCATTGCCCGCGGCACCGCGTTCCGCGATGGCATGGGCCGACGCCTTGCGGAGCTCCGGGTAAGTCGAACCCTGAACAATGGGGAAGAGCATCTGTTCGTGCCCGTAATGGGGCGCGGTTTCCGACATGCGGGCCATGCACCGGTCCAACCAGCGGTGGGTCATCTCCATGGACTTGCGGGCATATTCATAGTCACACGGATAAGGAGGGCACTCATCAAATGCCATGATGATGTCCGCGCCAATAACCCGCTGTATGTCGATGGCCCGCTCCGGGGTAAACAAATGCGGACTGCCATCGATGTGCGACCTGAAGGTCACGCCCTCCTCTTTGATTTTTCGATTCTCGGCCAGGCTGTAGACTTGATAGCCGCCCGAATCGGTCAGGATGGGACGGTCCCACCCCATAAAGCCATGCAACCCGCCCGCCTTGGACAGCACGTCCAATCCAGGCCGCAAGTACAAGTGATAAGTGTTGCCCAAAATAATATGAGGGTCGACCACCTCAGCGAGCACATCTTGGGGCACAGCCTTGACCGACCCCTGGGTGCCCACCGGCATGAAGATGGGCGTTTGGATCGCACCGTGACCGGTTACAAGGGTGCCAGTGCGGGCGCGAGAATGGGGATCGGTAGCGGCGACGGTGAATGACATGTGCAACAGGTGCTCGAGAGAAAATGCGCAAAGGCGCGTGTCAAAAGTAACTTGGTCCCATGTTGGGAACGCTGTTCAATACGGCCACAGTTTTGGTCGGTGCCGGATTCGGCCTCGCTTTGCGCAAAAAGGTACCCGAAAGTCTGCGCAAGGTGGTCTTCTCGGCCATCGGCCTCTTTACCTTATATATAGGTGTGGACCTCATGACCGGCATTTCCAACCCCATCGCGGTGTTCATGGCCCTGGTTTTGGGAGCGGCAATGGGGCACGCCTTGGGTGTGGACCGGCGCATTCGGGCCGCTGCGGACAACCTCGGCACGGGCATTGGCGCCGCACTCGTGCAATCCACCCTCCTCTTTTGTGTGGGCGCCATGACCTTGGTCGGCTGCATGCGGGACGGCCTGCAACAGGACCCCACCATCCTTTACGCCAAAGGCACCATGGACCTTTTTAGCTCGGTCTTCCTGGCGGCAACGTTGGGCCGCGGCGTGCTCTATGCAGCGGGTGCCGTACTGGTGCTTCAGGGCGGACTGACTTTGGGCTTCAGCGTCATGGGGTCCGGGATATCTGAAGCGCTCGTGGCTGAACTCTCGGGGCTGGGTGGCATCCTGCTGTTTGGCCTTGGCATGGACCTGCTCGGCATCCGGCAGTTCCCCCTGCTCGACCTGTCTTGCGCCCTCCCCCTTCTTCCTGCAGTATTGTGGCTGCTCAATCTGGTCTGACCCGCTTCTTGCATGCCCGCCAACAAATACGCCCTGCTCCGCTACCGCATCATTGACCGTTGCCTGACCAACAGCATGCGGCCCTACCCCTCCAAAGAGGACCTGAGGGTCGCTTGCGAAGAAGCGCTGTACGGCAGTGAAGGCGAACGCATCAGCATATCCACCATCGAGAAGGACCTGTGGGCCATGCGCTACGAAAGCGAGCTCGGCTATGAGGCCCCCATTGCATACAACAGTGCGCACCGGGGTTACCATTATGAGGATCCCGAATACAGCATCAGCGGACTCAACCTGCAAGAGCAGGACCTCCAAGCCCTGAGGTTTGCCACGCTCACCCTGCTGCAGTTCAGGGACATGCCGGTTTTTGAGCAATACCACGCTGCGATCGGCC
>Ga0115567_10000627_pt1 | contig 34503 bp, 31 predicted proteins | sample COGITO_mtgs_1204_2_FD_88679 | JGI IMG/M metagenome (GOLD analysis project Ga0115567, IMG submission 88679) | Pelagic marine microbial communities from North Sea - COGITO_mtgs_120412 | ecosystem: Environmental > Aquatic > Marine > Epipelagic | place: Germany:Helgoland, sampling site Kabeltonne...
GATGTAGGTAGATTTACCAGACATGTTCGGCCCAGTCAGGATCATCAGCTGACGGTCTTGACCGTTGAGATGCGTATCATTGGGGACGAAGCGATCTTCGGCCAGGAGATGGTCGATCACCGGGTGGCGCCCGTCCTCGATAGACAGCTCGAGGTCATTGCCAACACTGGGGCGGACGTAGTCGTTTCGCTGTGCGATCTCCGCAAACGCTGCGAGCGCGTCGAGATCGGCGACCGCTGAAGCGGTCTCCTGGATTGCGGCGGTCTCTTCAACCACCTGCGCGCGGACGTTCTGAAACAACTCGTACTCGAGGGCCTTGGATTTGTCTTCTGCGCCTAGGACTTTATCCTCGATCTCCTTGAGCCCGGGAGTGATGAAGCGCTCCGCGTTCACGAGGGTCTGCTTGCGATGGTAGTCTTCGGGAACCAAGCTGAGGTTTGCTTTGCTAACCTCGATGAAGTAGCCGAAAACTTTGTTGTAGCGAATCTTGAGGTTCTTGATTCCGGTCCGCTCCTGCTCGCGCAATTGCAGTTGGGCGAGCCAGGTCTTCCCTTCGGTTGCGGCGGAGCGAAGCTGATCCAGATGCTCGTGATAGCCGGTACGAATGATCCCGCCATCTTTGACGGTGAGTGGTGGTTCATCGCCGATGGCGGTGGCGATCAGCTCGCAGATCTCGGGCGCGTCGTGCAGGCGGTCTGCGATGTTCGCAAGAACAGCCGGCGAGGCACCGTCCTGAGCGCGCAGCACGTCTCGCAGCCCAGGAATCGCGACCAGGCCACGCTGCAGAATCAGCATGTCTCGGGCATTTGCCGAGCCTACGTTGATGCGGGTGATGGTGCGCTCGAGGTCGCGAATCGAAGCGAGTAACTCGCGCAGTTCCACGAGGAGTAGCTGGTCTGCCAGCAGCCAGGTTACGGCGTCATGGCGATCTTCGATGGGCTCACGCTCCAACAGCGGCCTGAGGATCCACTCCCGGATACGCCGGCTGCCCATGGGCGTAATGGAGCAATCGAGGACGGATAACAACGTCGCGTCGCGCGAATCGGCAAACAGCGGCTCGACCAGTTCCAGGTTTCGCTGCGAGACACGGTCGATGACCATGTAGCCGTTGGCAGCGTATGGCGTCAGGCGGGTGACATGGTTCGCATCCCGCCGGAGATTGTTGCGCGCATAGTAGAGCACGGCGCCCGCTGCGCGCACGCCCAGTGGATACTCGCGGCAGCCGAAGCCGTCCAGCGTGGCCACCTGAAACTGACGGTGCATGGTCTCGCGGGCGACGTCATCGTCGTAGGTCCAAGCATCGACAGGAGTCCAGACGATTCGGGTAGGGACATTGGGATAGCCGTCCGCCTCCCAACGCTGGTGGAGAGACTCGGAGACTAGGCACTCGGCAGGCTGCAAGCGATACAGCTCGGTCTCAAGCTGGTCGAGCGACTCAGCATCGGTGAGGCGAAACTCTCCGGTGCTGATGTCGAGACCAGCAATGCCAAAGCGGCCGCGCTTGCCTTCGCAGATGCTGACGAGAAAATTGCTGCGGTTGTCGGGGAGGACGCTGCCTTCGACGATAGTGCCTGGCGTGATAATCTGGGTGATCTCGCGCTTGACCAGGCCCTTTGCCTGCTTGGGATCCTCCACCTGCTCGGCGATCGCAACTTTGACGCCGCCAGCCAGAATGCGCTCGAGGTAGCCGTTGAGCGCATGATAGGGAATGCCCGCCATGGGGACACCGCTGCGCTTGGTCAAGGTGATGCCCATGACCTCGGCGCCACGGGTGGCGTCTTCGAAGAACATCTCGTAGAAGTCGCCCATGCGAAAGAGCAGGAGGATATCGTCGGCTAGTTCCGCCTTTACATCGCGGTACTGGCGCATCATGGGCGTAAGCTTGGGGTCAGGCATCGTCGGAAGCGTGCTTACGGTGCGATTGCTGGCTGATCATCGGCCGGATAGCCGAGGGAGGGAGGCTAACGACCGCCAAACTTGTCGAGCCCTTCCAGGGCTTTTCCGGTGCCCATGGCAACGGCATTCAGAGGCTCCTCCGGAATGGTCACATTCAGATTCGTCTGCTCGTAGATAAGCTGGTCAAACCCAGAAAGCAGGGCGCCGCCGCCAGCGAGCGTGACACCACGCTCGACCAAGTCAGCAGCCAATTCCGGCGGACATTTTTCCAACGTGCCGCGTACTGCCTCGACCATGCCTTGCGCAACATGGCGAATGACGGGAGTGAGCTCTTCGGAGCTGATGACAACAGAGCTTGGCAGGCCGTTGGTCAGGCGTCGCCCGCGGATCTCCAAGGTGCGCTCGCCATCTTCAAACTCGCAGCAGCTGCCGATATCAATCTTGACACGTTCTGCGGTCCGCTCACCGATAGCGAGACTGTGCTCACGCATCACGTATTTCATGATCGCGTCATCGATGGAGTCACCGCCGATACGGACGCTGAGCGCATCGACGATACCGCGCAGAGAAATCACGGCGACTTCGGTGGTACCGCCCCCGATATCCACGATCATGTTGCCCTCAGGCTCCTGCACTTCTATGCCGACGCCAATAGCCGCAGCCATCGGTTCTTCGATCAATTGGACATCGCGAGCGCCAGCGCGGACGGCGCTGTCCTTCACGGCGCGCTCTTCAACCTCTGTGATTCCGTAGGGAACCGCAATGAGCACGCGGGGTTTAAGCAGGTTGGTACGCTTGTTGACTTTGCGGATGAAATGCCGGATCATGTGTTCGGTGATCTCGAAATCTGCAATCACGCCGTCCTTCATCGGCCGAATTGCGCGAATGTTCCCGGGCGTTCTTCCCAGCATTTTCTTAGCATCGCTACCGACCGCCAGCACCTTACCGGTCTCAGTATCGATCGCAACCACGGATGGCTCGTTAAGTACGACCCCCTCGCCGCGCACGTAAACGAGGCTATTGGCGGTACCTAGATCGATGCCGATATCGCTCGAGAAAAAGGACTTGAATCTGTCAAACATAACGGGAAAATGGCCAGGATCGGCAGTTGGTTGCAGCAGAGCCAGAAATCTACCACACTCTTTCCTAAAAGAAAGAACCAGAGTTGCAGTCTGGTGATTTCTTTTGCCCACGACCGCACGGATCATACGTCCTGTACGCGCTGCTAGGCCGTAGCGGTGCAGTCGCGCGATGGTAGAATGCATGAGCTAGGAAAAATCAGCTCTGACATTTCGGTTGACGATGAAGTATGTCCCCCTTTCCTTTCTTCTTGTGATGATCACCTTTTCCGCGACGGTCTTTGCGTCCTCCTCCTCCCTCACGGCCGGGCTTCACGCCCTGGCTCATGTGCGCGTCTCGTCTTGGCTGGATGAAATGCAGGGCCGCGAGGACCGTACCCGGCAGCGCGTCGCGCGGGCGAGCAGCCAGAGCCCACGGGTAATCCGCAGGGCACTGAGCGACTGGACGCTGATGATCGACACCATGGACCGGCTGCGCCAGACTAGGAAGGAGGTGACGCTAGGATGGGATTACGAATGACAAAAACCAAGACTGTAGTTTTGCGCTCCGCACCCGTTGCGCCCGAGCGATTGGTCTACGACAGTCACATGCATACGCCGCTGTGCAAGTAAGCAGTCAGTCAACCCGAAACGTACGCAAAGCGAGCCTATGCCACTGGTCTGAAGGGAATTATTTCTCACCTGCCACGCGCCGTTAGCAAGCAGCTATTCTACCGCGGCTCGCATGTCCGAGAAGGAGTTTGATGTCTGCATATCGCTGGTGCGCAGTACGGCAGAGGCCTGAGCTGGCAGGATCGACGTACGCATCGGACTCGAGAGTGATTACCTCCCGGAACTCACGTCGTATCTTAAAGATCTTCATGGCCGGACGCGACTGGACTACCGCCTGGGCGCGGTGCACCCGCAAAATAACGAATATCAACGCCAGTAAGACACTAGCGACTCGATCCCCGTTCAGAAGTAGTACTTTCAGCACTTGGCAGAAGCCGCAGAGAGCGGACTTGTTGATGCTCAGGCGCATCCAGACTCGGTGAAATATCTGTTTCCACGGAGCTGGCGATTCCACCCGATTCACAAAGAGATTTACGAAGCGCTGGACCGCATTGTTGCCTCCGGCGTGGCCCTAGAGGTGAACACCTCAGGCCGGCACAAGAATCCGCGGGAGCTAAGCCCGGGACCGATCTTCCTGAGCGCAGCGATCGAGCGTGGCATTCCGCTCGTGCTCGGCTCTGATGCGCAAGATCCGAAACGTGTCCGGGACCAGTTCATCTCGACTCTAGGCTATTTGGCCGAACGAGGCTGCCGCGAGAGTTCCTATTTCAAGCTTGGCCGCCGCCGTACCATCAAGGTAGGAGCAGCGGCAAAGAGCCTCGCCTGCAACGCGCCACCCCAAGGAAACCACGCTCTAGGTTTCCAGACGTCCGCGAAGGACGCGAACTTAGCCGATCTCTACCGGGATGCACCCCTTCTCGGAGCTCTCGATCGCGGCGTGCACCATCGCCAAGCTGTAGAAGTTGTCGTGGCAGACGGTCTCGGGAGCTCGCCCTTTACGAATCGCGCTGAGGGCATCATAGATCGCCCCATCATGCTCGCTGCGGTAGCCGTCGGCGATCGGGTTGGGGATCTCAATCTCCTCCAGGTTTCGCATCAACCCACCGCCGTGTTCGGCAGATGGCTGGTCCGGATCAACCACCCGCTCGGCATGCATCTCATCTCCGCCGTTCCAGCTAACCGCACCGCGGTCGCCCAAGATTCGCCAGCCGCACTCCCAAGTTGTCTGCGCGCCAGTGGCAGTCCATGACCCGCGATAATGAAAGCGCGCGCCTGTTGCCGTCATAAATGCGGCCCAAGCCGAAGCGCCATCCCGGTACCAGGAGCCTGGCGGATTCCAACTTTCTGCCACCACGCGGGCGGGGAGCCCGGGGGTAAGCATCCGGGCTTGGTCAAAGCTGTGGATGGCCATGTCCAACAGCAGCACGTGGTCCATTTTCTCTCGGAAGCCCCCGAAGTGCGCAGCAATGAAGAAGTCGGCGTGCACCGTGTGGACCTGGCCAATTGCGCCGGATTCAAGAAACGCCTGCAGCTGCCGGATTCTGGGGTTGTAACGACGCGTCTGCGTAACGGCATAGATTTTACCAGCGGCCTTGGCCTCGCCGACCATGCGCCTCCCCTCTTCCAAGGTTGCAGCCATGGGCTTCTCGCCGATGACATGACAGCCATGCTGCAATGCGGTGCAGGTCACCTCGCAATGCGCCTCTGGAATGGTCAGATCGAACACCACGTCCGGCTCGGCGGCTTTCAGCACCGCTGCCAACTCGGTCCCGCTGAAGGTAGAGGCCGGCAGCTTCCACTTCTCCACAAACTTACGGGTGGTCTCCTCGCACAGATCCACGACGCCAACGACTTCGGCCCCCTCCTTTACAGCACGTGAGTTCATCCAAGCATTACTAATCCCACCGCAGCCGACGACTACTGCCCTTAACCTTGCTGCCATCCGATATTTTCCTTGGTCAAATTGCGTGCCCACGGGTTCCGGCTACTGTTGATATGCCCGTGCCGCTTTCAATCACCGCCTACCGAAGGAAAACTATGCGCCTGCTCTTCGTCTGTCTGGGAAACATCTGCCGCTCCCCAACCGCGGAGGCGGTCATGATCGCGCTCGTCGCACAACGCGGGCTAAGCGAGGAGATTACGTGCGACTCAGCCGGCACCAGCGGCTGGCATGTCGGAGAACAGGCAGATGCGCGGATGCGCCGCCATGCCGAGGCCCGCGGCTACTGCCTGACCAGCCGGTCCCGGCAGGTGCGACCTGCCGACTTCGCAGAGTTCGACTACTTGGTGGCCATGGACGACAGCAACTGCGAGGACCTGCGTGGCCTTGAGCGCGCGGACGGATACAACGACCGCATCGTCAAGATGACAGACTACTGCCGAAACTATCAGGTGGATGCCATCCCAGACCCGTATTACGGCGGATCCGCAGGTTTCGAGCGCGTCATTGATCTTCTCGAAGACGCCTGCACAGGCCTGCTGGATACGATTACTAGAAGCGACTCCCAAGCGTGATCTCTTGCCTATCCTAGACTGCTACCCAAAATTTTACCAAGACTGGCTGTTCACTGCCCTCGAGCTTACCGCGGGCGAAGAGACCAAAGCGGACGTGCTAGAGCCGCTATTTGCCATGAACCGGGCCTGGCGCGACGGCGGAACGCTGCCTGCGGACTACTTTGCCGAGCTCGCAACGCTCCGCGCTTATTCGCTGTACTACATGACGATCAACATGCCCAAGCTGTGGTTTTTACTGTCGCGAGCCGGCATTCCACCAGCTGGCACGCTGGTGGACCTCGGGAGCGGCCCGGGAACGCTGGTCTGGGCCTGGCTGTTTTATCTGGCCAAGTACGCGCCCGAGCGGCTGCAAAACATGCCGCCCGTTATCGGAATAGAGCGAACGGCTGAAGCGGTAGCGCTGGCTGAACGTCTGGCAGAATCGCTGCGCAACTACGCCCCATTCGAGTCCATCGATGTTTCGTTTCGTTGCGCTGACTGGCAGCAGGCAGGCGGCCAATACGACCTCGTCCTCGGGGGCAACGTGCTGATGGAATGTGCGGACTCCGCAACCGATGCGCTGCGCGACTTCGGGCCGACTCACGCGCTATTGATCGAGCCAGGCAACCGCCCCGGCTTTCTGCGCATGCTTGGCGCGCGTGACGCCTTAGTGGCCACGGGCCACGGGATCCAGTTCCCCTGCCCTGCGCACGCGGTCTGCCCGTTGGCCGCGGATAATTGGTGTAATTTCACGGTGAACCGCGCGATCGTTCCATTTGTGCAACGCATGTCGAATCAGGCTGGACGCTTGAACCATCGGCATCATTTCAGCGGCCTGGTAACTGGTCCCGCCGCCCCAGAGACCGCCGCCAGCTGGCGGGTGCTCTCCGACGTGCGAAAGGTCCACCGCTCGGGGGTTCGCTACCTCTGCAATGGCCACGTAGCCCCGGAAGTGGTAGTAAGCCGCCGTAAGAAATCGTCAGCCAATGAGTTTTTTCTGCGCGCGGAGACCGGTGCCCTGCTAAGAATTCAGCCTGGGCCAGATGCCGTGCGCGGAAAACTGCAGGCGGCCACCCGTGTGGAGCCGTTAGACGCCTAATGCGCTGGTGGTCCGCAGCCTTTGCCCTGACGACTGGTGCCTGCATCTTGGCAGCTTGGCCCCTTGCCTTGAATCCGCCTCCCTTCACCCTGCATGGGTACTACATCCGGCTTCCAGTCTACGCAGTGCTGAGCGGGCTGGCCGTGGTCGGCATCACGACGCGCTGGCTGGCACTCCCGAAGTGGCTGATCGGCTGCCTAGCAGCGTATGGGCTGCTGCTGCTGGCTCAGTTTGCGGTGCCCGGCTGGCGCCTGCTCTCGATTGTCGAAGCAGCGTGCTTCCCGCTGCTGGCGCTCGGGATTGCCTATTTAGATGATCGAGATGAAGGCAAGATTGCCGCGGCGCTGGCGCTGTGCTGGTGCCTGCAGGTCGGCTATGGGACGCTGGCCGTGGTCACGGAGGAAACCGTCATCGGCACCTGCGGAAACCGCAACTGGTTTGCGACCTGTGTCTTGGCAACCGCCCCTTGGGCCGGCTATATGCTGCGGACGCTTCCCCGCGGGCTGCGCTGGTCGGGCTGGTGCGTGATTAGCTGCGGCTCGCTGATGATGTTGCGCTTGGCAGATAGCCGAGCTGCCTTGCTTGCGCTGCTGGCAGCACTCGGAGCGCTAGCGTTGGGCAAGCTGCCGCTCCGCGCGCGCTGGGGCGCTGGTACGATGGTCGTGATCGTCGCGCTCGCGGCTGGCACGCAACTCGTCCCCAAACTGGCAAAGCAGGATATGCGCCCGGCCCTGTGGCAGACGGCCGCACACATGGTCGCGGACCATCCGCTTCTGGGAGTAGGCGTGGGGCGCTATGAACTGCACGCACCACAGCAAACCTTAAAGACTGACTATCAGCTGCGCTACGACGCAGCTGATGTGACACGCCACCCACACAACGAGACGCTAAATATTGCCGCTACGCGCGGGATTCCTGCGGCCGTTCTGTGGCTAATTCTGTGCGTTTCGGTCGTCGCTTGCATCGCTGATCCAAATCCAATACGCAAGCTTGCCTTTGTCTCCTGTGTCGCACTGCTGGTGCACGGCCAGCTGGACCGCATTCAGGCAATTGCGCCGACCGACCTGATCGCCTTCACCTGCATCGGCCTATGCTGGCGACGGTTTGCCAACTCCGCAAAACCACAGGCTTTGGCATGGGTGGAAGATTACAGACTGCTCTCTACGTGCCTGGGCCTGTGCCTGCTGGCCAGCGTTGGCCTACTGAGCCACCGCGTGCTCAGCACCGGAACCGCGACGCTCCGCGCCAAGCTGTATCAGAAAAGTGGCCAAGCCCATGAAGCGATTCGCGAATTTCGGTCTGCTTTCGCCGAAGACCCCACAAATCACAACCTGCTGTACGAGGGCGGGGCATTGGCGATGCAGCAGCGTGACCCCGATCTGGCGATGCCACTCTTGCTCCAGTGCGAGAGGTTGGCCCCGGACTTTGCCCACCTGCAACGGTATCTGGGCTTGGCCTTCATGATGAGTGGTGACCCACTCTCGGCACGGCCGCACTACCAACGCGAGACGGAGCTCTACCCTTGGATGCTCAGCGGCTGGCAGGAGCGGTATTGGAACGCCCATGCGTGCGGGGAAACGGCCGAGCTTCACGATGTTTCGGAGCGCCTGCGTGAGTTGTATGCTTACCGCGGGAAGTTTTGGTGGCCCGATCGCAAAAAATCTCTGGAACTGTGGGCAGTCGCCCTGAACTCCGGTGATGCCAAGGCAGCAGCTCAGGCGATGAGAGACTGGCCCCCGCTGCACCAGAAGGCGAGGCCAGAACGCTTTGCCGATCCCGCCCTAGGACGGCTACTGTCCGATTTGCGCCCTAGCACGGAGCTGGCGCATGGTGGGTTTCACGAGATTGACGCAGAGTGGTGGCTGGCGCTGCTGGCCCGCGCGCGAAACATTCGCTCGACCGATACAACGAACGACTTGCATCAGCTTCTCGCTCAGTGCACGGTGACAGAGCAGGACACGCGTGCCCCGGACCAGATGGTGAATGGCGCGGGCCCCGCGGAGTCCTGTGCGGTGTTCGCAATCTGGATGCTCGCCGATGCGCCGCCGTTGCTGGTGGCCGGCGATGGCTGGCTGGGCTGGCTGCGCGAGGATCACATGCTCGTGATCGAGCACGGCGGTGCGGGCTGGGATGTGCGGCCCGAATCTGCGGAGTTCGCACCCGAGTTTCCCGCGAATTTATTGCTGCTGCCGCAGTCATTTTTTCTGCGCAACCTGCTGCTGTTTACGATTCAGAAAGCTCGCGCCCCGACTCTATTCCCAACGCCGTTTGCGGGGGAACTAGAGCCCGGAAAGGCTTGGCTGGAGACGGAGCAATCCTGGCAGTCAGAGCGCCCATTCGAGGGCGTTTATCTGCCGCCTTTCGAGGCGTTGTTGACGAGATGAGTATGCGGGTTCTGGGTGTGGCACGGCTCGGGCCGCAGCCGATGATGCGGAGATCGAAACTGCGGGGCGCGAATGCGGGTTAGAGGTCCCATTCCAGCGCCCTCCCGAGATCGCGCTGGACCAACGCCGTCGTTTCCGGTGCTGCGACAGCGCGAGCAATCTTAGTTGGCACGCAGGTTCCCCAGGCGCTCTTTAGCGAACGACAGCAGGTTGGTTGCCGCCGAAACTTGGCGCGCATCCAGATCACCTCAAAGACCAAGGGCAACGGCACTGAGGTGGCCAAATAGTCGACCTTCAACCTTTCGGGCATCCGGCGTTGCGCAAATGCCTGAGATCCTCGAATAACGCTTCTGCCCCTCCTCCGTGCCACGAGCCCTGCTAGCAGCCCGTGGATAAACTCGCGCCTGCTGTAAATGCGCCTTTTGGACGCCTTGCCCCAAAGCTTCGCACGCAGTAGACGCACGGTTGTAGGCTTTCCGGAGCCAGACCGAAAATCATCTCCAAATTCATCATTTTTGCGACGGCGGGAGTGTCTCCGCGGGCTGTTGGGTTCTTCTCCAGTGCGCCAAGCCCATATGTCGGCCGCGTCACTGTCGCTCCTGCAGCTTGCACCTGATCCATGCACTCAGTCCGGCCTGTAGTGGTGATTGGTCTCCAGACAGTAACTACCCCGAGAAATAGCGGCACACCGCGCTTTGGACCGCCTTTCTCGCTCGTTCATTCGACGTCGGCAGGGACAATACTCACCCGAAATAGTGCCGCTTGGCTGGTGTATCAGCAGACTAAGCTAGGTCGGTCAGGGCGCAAGGGTCTGCGTTGCTGCTAGGCGGAGCAGGTAATGCGCGCTATAGTACTTGTTTCTCTTGCGTGTACTTTAGCCGCGAGATAAACTGCCAGACCTCCAAAAATCTCAGGTGCAGCGTTGGATCAGATCAGTATTGAGGTGCTCGAAGGCGAGCCCTGCGTTCGTATAGTCAAGCTCGAAGCAGAAGCGAGCCACGTCGCAAGTTTAGTGAATGACAAAGTCAGGCAACTCAAGGGCGCGCAAGTGCCGGGGTTTCGCCCGGGAAAGGTCCCGCTCAAACTGATCCGTCGCCGTCATGCCGCGCAGATCGACCAGGATGTGATCCAGTCCATGATTCAGGACTCTCTTCCTGAAATTTTCAAAAGGATTGAGGCCAAGCCTGCGAGCGCACCGCGCTTTGTCGAGGGCGATGTGGGCCTAGTCGATGGCAAGACCTACTCATGCATCTTGCACGTGGACACCATGCCCACGTTCGACGTGCCAGAGTACAAGGGCGTCGAGATTAAGCAGATGCCCGGCCAAGCCGTTGACGAGCAGATTGACCGTCAGATTGAGCAAATCCTGCGCCAGCACGCCACCTACGACGACGTAGAGCGCCCCGCAGCCGAAGGTGATCTGCTTTCGATTCGCTATGCGATCAAAGAGAAGCCGAAGACTGACCATTCCTGCTCCAGCCTCGAAAAGATGTTCGGGTCGGATGAAGAGTTTATGGAAGTAGGCGCCCGCGCCCCCCTTCCCGGCCTAGAGACCGCCGTGATTGGAATGTCTAAGGATGAGCCGACGGAAGTGACAATCGAGTTTCCTGAGGGTTGGGACGAAGCCGTTCTGGCTGGAAAGTCATTCGCCTATGAGGTCGAGGTGCTCAAAGTGAGCCAGGTAACGTTGCCTGAATTGACTGATGAGTGGGTGAAGGAAATGGTTCGCCTCGAAGGCATCCAAGATCTGCGTGACCGCATTGCGGAGTCCGCAAGCCAAGAAGCGGAGCGCATGAATCGTGAGCTATCGCAGGCCCAGATCATGGGCGAACTGACGAAAGATCAGGATTTTCCCTTGCCTCCGTCGATGCTGCGCAATGAGGAAGAGTCTGTCTTGCGCCGTCTGGCACGCAACAAACACATGCATAGCGAAGAGGAAATGCAGGAGTTTGTCGAGAGTGTTCGTGAGGAGGTTGAAGAGACCGCAGCAAACAACCTCAGAGGACGGCTCGTCCTGCAGGCAATCGCCGAGGCCGAGGAGATCAAGGCTGACGATGATGCCGTGCAGCACGGTGTTGCCCAGATGCGCATGCAAATGCTCCAAGCAGGCCGCGAAGAGGATGCGGACCCGCAGGCAATGGAAGAGACCGTACGCTTTAATCAAGTGCTGGAAAGCACCATTAACCGAATCCTAGAACTGGCGAACGTCACGGAGTTTTCGGAGTCCGACGACGCTACAGACAACGATGAGTCAAGCTGCGATAAGCACGACCATTCGAACTGCAGTCACAGCCACGATGATGAGACCGAGGAGAAAACAGGCGATGAATGAACGGGCGATTGGGATTCCCAATATCATAGAACAAACCGCTCATGGCGAACGGGGAATGGATATCTTTTCCCGGTTGCTGATGGATCGCATCGTGCTGCTGGGTACGCAGATTGACGATGTGGTAGCCAACATAATCATTGCCCAATTGCTGTTTCTGCAGTCGGAGGATCCGAAGAAGGATATCGACTTCTGGGTAAATTCTCCGGGTGGCTCGGTGACAGCCGGGTTGGCTATCTACGATACGATGCAAATTCTGAGCTGCGATGTCCGCACTTACTGTGTCGGGCAGGCAGCAAGCATGGGGGCCATCCTCCTGAGCGCCGGGACGGCCGGAAAGCGCTACGCGCTGCCCAACGCCCGCATCATGATGCATCAACCTCAGGGCGGCGGGGAAGGCACTGCTGCCGATATCTCCATTCGCGCCAAGGAAATGCTGCGTTTGCGTGATCGTCTGAATGAGATCATTGGCCACCACACCAGCAAAGAGACCGAGCAAGTGCGTCTGGACACCAAGCGCGATTACTTCATGTCCGCTGAAGAAGCCCGTGAATATGGCGTGGTGGATTCAGTCCTGCGCGCCGACAAAAAAGACGCTGAGAAGAGCTGAAGTGGCAGAGAAAGGCGAAGACGTATTCTGCTCCTTCTGCGGCCGCTCGAGATCCGAAGCACCGCAGATGATTTCCAGCCCCAGTGGGGTCTTCATCTGCGCAACTTGTGTAGAGCTCTGTGGAGAAATGCTCGGCGACGGCGAGGGCGAGGATGGCTTCCTAACGCCGGAGTCGCATGAGCATGTCCCGCTCAAGGTGCCCACACCTCAGGACATCAAGAAAAAACTGGATGAATATGTGGTCGGTCAGGATGCGGTGAAACGTGTTCTAGCGGTCGCGGTTCACAACCACTACAAGCGCCTGAAGATTAAGGACGAGGACGTGGCTGGGAACGAAGAAGTGGAGATCGAGAAAAGCAACGTGATGCTAATCGGCCCGACAGGCTGCGGCAAGACGTTGCTGGCTCGGGTCTTGGCACGTATGTTGGATGTGCCCCTGGCGATTACCGATGCGACCACTCTTACGGAAGCTGGCTACGTGGGCGAGGACGTGGAGAACATCGTGCTACGCCTCGTTCAGGCAGCAGACTACGACATCGAACGCGCCCAGATCGGCATTATCTACGTGGACGAGATCGACAAGATCGCCCGCAAGACGGAGAATGTCAGCATTACCCGTGACGTCTCCGGCGAGGGAGTCCAACAGGCATTGCTCAAGATTATCGAAGGCACAGTTGCGAATATTCCGCCCAAAGGGGGCAGAAAGCATCCGCATCAGGAATATCTCCAGGTGGACACTTCCAATATTCTGTTCATCTGTTCCGGAGCTTTCGTGGGCATGGAGAAAGTCATTCGCCGTCGCCTCGGCAAGCGAATCCTGGGGTTTCAGAGTGCCGTCCAAGACGGCCAAAAGCGCGTGCAGCAGTATGGCGAGGACGACCTGAACATCCTGCGCGAAGGGCAGCCTGAGGATCTAGTTAAGTACGGCCTGATTCCAGAGTTCATCGGGAGACTGCCGGTAATCGGCGTCTTGGAGCAACTAGATGAAGGTGACTTAGTTACAGTTCTGAGCAAGACTCGCAACTGCCTGGTCAAACAGTACCAGAAGCTTTTCATGGTAGACGGCGTCGCACTGTCATTTACTGACGGTGCACTCCGAGCAGTGGCCAAGGCGGCCAAGGAACGTGGCACAGGCGCGCGCGGGCTTCGCTCGATCTTGGAGAACGTCATGGTCGATATCATGTTCGAACTGCCGTCTTTGCGTAACGTGGAGTCCTGCCGGATCACGAAAGAAGTCATTGACGGCCGTGGAAAACCATCTTTGACATTGACTGAATCAGTGGACAGCGTGGCATGAAAGTATACCAATTGCTGATGCTAACAGGGCTAACGGCTTCGCTCGTCAACGCAGACATTTCCAGCTATACCGATGGCATCCTGGCCAAGGTAAACAGCGAAATCATTACCGTCTATGATGTGGCTAAGGCAACCCAGCCGGAGGAGCAGCGGCTGCGGCAGTATTTCGCGGTTAACTTCCCGAAGAACAACGGCGACGCTCAGGCGAAGTTTCAAGAGGAACTGACGAAACTTAGAGTGAAAGCCGCGAACGAAATGATCGATCACATGGTCGTGTTTGCTGAGTTTAAGCGCAAGGGGTTTCGGCTTCCTCCACGCGTGATAGAGAAGCGACTGGATGAAATTGTGAACCGTAACGGCGGGGACTGGGAGCGCTTTCGCGCCACTCTTCAGGACCAAGGACAGTCGCTCGATGACTTTCGTGAGACCGTGGAGAAGCGCATGGCTGTCGAGGTGTTGCTGAGCCAAGAGGTGGACTCGTTGGTCCAAGTCGCTCCGATTGAAATCGAGCAATGGTACCAGGAGCATCGCAGCGATTATTCTTCGCCGCCGGAGATTCGGCTACAAGCATTGATCATTAAACGTGGCGGCGGAAGCGAAGGCGATTTTGATGCCCGAATTCAGCAGACCGCCTCCCTAGTGCGGACGGAGACTGACTTTTCGAAGCTGGTGCGCGAGCATTCTGAGCATTTCAGCGCCGAGAATGACGGCGACATGGGCTGGATGAAGGTCAGTGACCTGAGCTCAGAAATCTCTGATATGATCAGTGAATACACCAAGGGACACGTCGCGGGGCCGGTGCGGCTGAACGATGATGTCTGGTTCGTGCATTTGGCCGATGTCAGAGCCGCCGTGCACCGGAGTTTCGAGGAGGTGCGGGACAGTATCGAGCAGCAGCTATACAGCCAGGAACGCACCACCCGGTATGCCTCCTTCATCAAAAAGTTGCGGAATCAGTGCTTTATTCGCACCTACTTTGAACAGTAGAGGCAGCGAGTCACCCGGTGACCAAAAGTGAGCTGATCCCCCTGCTGAACGCGATCGATGTCCGACCGAGCAAGAGGCTTGGCCAGAACTTCCTGATCGACCCGAACCTGACGCGCTGGATCGCCCAAGCGCCGCAGATTTCCGCAGTTACGCCAGTGCTCGAAGTGGGCCCCGGCACGGGTGCTCTGACGCACGAATTACTGGAAGCTGGCCATCGAGTGACGGCAATCGAATTTGATCGCCGCCTCGCAGAATTTCTGCGGGAACGCTTCGAGCACAACCCCGCCTTTGAACTGATTGAGGGTGATATCTGCCGGGTGAATTTAGCCGCGGCGATCCCAAAGGACTGTTGGTGCATCGCCAACCTTCCGTATTCCGTAAGTGGGCCTGCAATTGCGCGGTTTCTGGAGTTCTCCGAACGGTTGTTGGGAATGCAGTTTTTACTGCAGCGCGAAATGGCCGAACGTCTGTGTGCGCCTTCGGGAAACAAAAGCTACGGCACCCTCAGTGTCCGTACGCAGATCGCCTATGACGTAAAGCTGCTACGCAAAGTTTCTCCATCTGTTTTTTGGCCCCCACCAGCGGTCGACTCTGCAATCGTGCAACTCCGCCGCAAGGTAGACGTTCCGTCTCGACACGAGCTCGCCTCCCTGAAGGCGCTACTCTCACCCGGCTTTAGCCAACGTCGGAAGCGCCTACTGCCGCTATTGAGGGCTACACTCCCCGATGCAGAAGAAGCGTTTAAAGCGCTTGAAATTCCTAGAGACTCTCGTGCAGAGCATTTGTCAATTGGACAATGGCATTCCTTGGCACAGTGGAAAATTCATATCTAGATCGTTAACAACACGTTACGCATCCGGCTGCCAAGAAATTCCTTGTAAGCGAAGAGGATGTGTCTATAGTCGCCACCGCAAAGGGATGTTCCCAAGACTGGAGTGCGCACGTACCGGAGTGCTTCGTGGCCGAATCAACGATCGAAACAGTAGATGATACCATCTTCCCGAAGGCACAGAGCGGCTCATTCCGCCGTGCCCTTCTCCACTCCCGGCATGGGACCCGGTGGCAGATTTGGGACTTTTTGATCGGCTTCATCTCTTTCTTCCTTTCTTTCCAGATGAGCCCGTACTTCCAGCCCAAAAGCGAATTGGGCGGCCAGGTTAGTTTCTTTCTTGGACGGATTCTCGGTGTTGACAGCGGCACGTTGCTCAATCAGCCGCAGTGGTATTATTATTTCTTGGTCGGCGGCCTTTATGGTGGAATCCTGATGATTTCCTCACGCATGTGCGGCGTCCCGATGCCGGAACGCCGGGCAAGCAACTATGAATTGGTATCGACGTCGGCACTGGCAGTCGCGGTGTCATTCGTGCTGTTCATGACCATCGCTGGCTTGGTGATGCTCAACCCATACGGCCGGTTCATTATCATTGGCACCGTGACCATTTCTTATGTCGGCATCCTCGGGCCACGCCACCTGCTCCAAACCCTGATTCAGATGCAGCCGATTCACGTAATTCTCTACGGTGCAGGCCAGGCCGGGCAGGAGTGCATGAAGCGTGTCAACTACTCTCCGGTCTTCAAACTTCAGGGCTACCTCGACCAAGACGGTGACTTGTACGATAGTACTCAGCACGGCGCGCCAGTAGTCGGCTCGATCGAAGACTTTCTTGCGGGCAAGCTTGACGTGCCTTGTGATGTGGTCGTGATCTGCGTCGCCCAAAATTTGAATCGTCAAAACGCGGTGCGTTTGCAGCAACTGCCCCTGCATGGCGTAGAGATTCTGAATATGGGAGCGTTCATCGAGTTCTACTTCAAGGAAATCACCTTGGAATACAACTGTCCGTATTGGATGGCTTCGGCACGTTCGCTTCCGGGAAACCCATCGATCTTCGCCGCCAAGAGAATTCTGGACGTCACGGGGGCGGTCATTGGCCTCATACTTACGCTTCCACTCTGGCCACTGGTGGCGCTCGCCATACGCCTGGATAGCCCAGGGGCCGTGATATTCAAGCAACGGCGCGTGGGCCGCTGGGGCAAGTGTTTCAACATCCTAAAGTTTCGAACAATGCGAAATGATGCCGAAAAGAACGGTGCGCAGTGGGCGGTTCAGAATGATCCCCGCGTCACGCGTTTGGGTAAGTTTCTTCGCGTCAGCCGGTTGGACGAAATCCCCCAGCTTTGGAACGTTTTTGTCGGAGATATGTCCTTGGTGGGCCCGCGGCCGGAGCGGCCGGAATTTGTCACGGAACTGGCAAAGGAAATGCCGATGTACAACCAGCGCCACTTGGTTCCTCCTGGGCTCACGGGCTGGGGCCAGATTCGCTACCGGTACGGAGCATCCACAGAGGACGCGAAACGCAAGCTCGAGCACGAGCTGTACTACATTCGCCATCTCTCTCTAAAATTCGATCTTGAGATCATTCTCAAGACCATTCCAATGCTGGCAAAAGGCAGCCGCTAGCCCCCGCCTCGGGCACTTAAAAATCAGCTACCCGAGTCCCCCAGCACGCGTCGGCGTAGCTTTCGGCAGGTCGGCGGGGTTGCGAGCAGCACGATAATCAGCACCTCGCTTAGACCAATGATAAGGTGGCTCCAGCCAAGCTCTCCGTTCAGCATCAGGCCACGGGTTAGCTCGGACATGTGAAACACGGGATTCAATTGGACCAGGAGATCCAACCACGGATTCCCCTGTGGAATCGGGAAGTACGTGTTGCTGGTAAATGCCATGGGCATGCCGATCAGAAACACCGGCAAGTTCATATGATCAATGCTTGGCATCCAGGCTGTAAATGCCAGGCCCGCCGCAGCAAAGCCAACACCGAAAAGAAAGCAGAAAGGGAGCGACGCGATCAGGCCCCACACAGAGATGTCTATGAGTGGCGTGAAGTTGAACAGAATAATGACTACAGCGACAATCGAGGCATACACCGCGGCCAGAACTGTAGCCCAAATGATCTCCCCCCAGATGACATGCGGCAACTCGACCTGCGTGGTAAGCTGGCCTTCCCACGTGCGCTGGTAATGCATGCGGATAAAGGCGCCGTACAGCGTCTGGAAGAACGCTGTGAGAAAGATGGTGTAGGCGATGATTCCGGGCGCGATGTAGCTGGCGTATTTCACCTCACGACCGCCAAAGCTAATGCCCCCTACGTGGGCACCAAGGCCAAGGCCAAATGCCAGCAGTAAAAGGACAGGCTCCGCTGCGGGCGGCAGGAAGGCGGTATACCAATTTCGGCGATACACCTTCATATGCCGGCCCCATACAGCCCGGCTCTGCCAATCCAGAATGGCCCCGTAGAATCTGAGCTTATTCATTGTGCCCCCCCGCTTAAGCGCTCAAAAAGGTCATCCAGGTTGGGTTTCCGGACATCGTAGTCCAGAGTCTCAAAGCTGGCGGCGAAGCCACTCAACTGGGCTGAGCCCACAGGAACGTGGAGCTCGCCGGGAACGCCTTCATGCCCGACAATCTCTGCACTCCGCAGCCATTCAGTGACCGAATCAGCAAGAGGTTGAGATAGGACGATCACATGCTCGCCCACGAACTCGCCCAGAATTTGCTCAGGCGTATCGTGCGCCAGCACCTTCCCCTCATCCAGAACCACCAACTGATCCGACAGGAACTGTGCTTCGTCCATGTAGTGCGTCGTCAGCACGATTCCCAGCCCCTCTTCACGCAAGCTGCGAATTAAGCGCCACAGAGCTCTCCGAGCCTGCGGATCAAGCCCGGTCGTGGGCTCATCCAGAAACAGGAGTTTGGGTCGGTTTACAAGCGCCCGGGCCACCATCAGCCGTCTGCAGTAGCCACCCGAAAGCGTATCCGGCTTTTGGTCTGCGAACTCCGCAAGCCCGAAGCGCTGCAGTAGGCCAGCGATGTGCTCGTTGAGATCCGGAACTTGGGGTCTGAAATAAGATGCCGCAACGTAAAGATTGTCGCGCACGGTAAAATCTGTATCGAAGGTGTCGCTCTGCGTGCACACCCCCATACTGCGCTTGGCAGCGGCTACATCTGCGTCGAACCCCACGCCGTTTATGATGATCGAACCTGCATCCGGTCTAAGAAACCCGTAGATCATCCGCATCGTCGTCGTCTTACCGGCCCCGTTGGGGCCGAGCAGGCCCAGCACCTGTCCTGATTCTACCTGCAGAGAGACGTCATCGACGACAACTCTCCCGCCAAGAGATTTCTTCAGATTGAGGGTCTGTAGCAACAGCGACATAGCAACGAGTATCCACCTTGAATAAAAGGAAGACGGTACCATAGCTGCAAACCCGCTAGTGTCATGTATCACATTGGGTGCCCGTGTAATCGTGGCAGCCGATGGACGAAAGCGTATAGTATGCGATCGCACCACAGATCAGGGAAAAATGATGGCCAAAGAGGTTCCCGGGGGATTATTCATTACGTTGGAGGGGCCGGAATGCGCGGGTAAGTCCACGCAGGGGCGCCTTCTTGCTCGGGCGTTGCAGAGTGAAGAGTTTCGCGTGCAGCAAGTTCGTGAGCCCGGTGGCACCGTGGTGGGCGAGCAACTGCGCGGCATAGTAAAGCACGTCTGCGGGCCAGATGCCGTTTGCGACGAAGCCGAATTGCTCATTTTCGAAGCCAGCCGCGCCCAGTTGGTGCGCAAGGTCATCCAGCCATCTTTGGCAGCAGGTGATATCGTCATCTGCGACCGTTTCGCTGACTCAAGCGTGGCTTACCAAGGGTATGCCCGCGGGCTGGACCTGACGCTCATCCACGCGCTAAATAATGCCGTGGTAGGCGAGCGCTGGCCTGACCTCACGTTCTTATTGGACCTGGACCAGGCCGCCGGTTCCCGTCGCGGCCAGATGCGCCTAGAGACACTCTTTGTGGAAGACCGGATCGAAGACGAGTCGGTCCAGTTTCATCGCCGCGTCCGAGAAGGGTTTCTCCGCGTGGCGGCCGAGAATCGCCACCGCTTCCGCGTGCTCGATGCCACGCAGCGTATTGACGAAATCCACACCCAGATTATGAGCAGCGTGACCGATGCCCTTAGCACAGTTCTCTGAGCGATTCCCCGTTCTCATTGAGCGGTTGGCTTACAGCCGCAATTCCGGACGGATCGCTCACGCCTATCTTATCTCAGGCGATGATGAAGAGACGCTGAAGGGATTTACCGATTCGTGGATCGCAAGCTGCCTCTGCGAGTCACCTGACGCCCAAGCGGAGCCCTGCGGTACCTGCACCTCCTGTAATCGGCTCTTGGCTGGCACCTACATGTATCTCCACCAAGTGCAGCCAAAGTCCAAAATGCGGACCATCCCAATCGATGAGATTCGAGCGTTAGAGCATCACCTGAACCTGCGCACTGGCGGTGCGCTGCGCATTGCCGTGCTCTGGGAAGCAGACGCGATGTTGCCGGCCGCGCAGAATGCATTTCTGAAGACCCTCGAGGAGCCCCACCCAGGCACGATGCTGCTGTTAGTGACGGCAAATCCGGCAAAGCTCCTCCCAACCATCCGCTCTCGCTGCCAGCTCCTCGCTCTCCGCGGCAATACCTTTCATCCTTCCTTTCCGGGAATCGAGGCATTCTATTCCCAGATTTGCGCTCTTCGCAAAGGCAGCGGATCAGCCACGTCCGGCATTGTTGCCGGAATGATCTCCGCTATCGCCGGGGAGTTGAAGGAAGCTGCTGAGGAACGGGCACAGGAGCGCTTTAAGCAACTAGCAGCACAACGCAAGACGCAAATGCTGTCGGAGGCGGCCTACAAACGCATGGGAGAGGAGTTGCTCGCGGCCACTACTGCGGACTACTTAGCGCAACGCTCACAGCTACTCTCGGCGATTCATACGTGGTTCGGCAATGAATTCTTGCGAGCGCAGGGAATTGAACTGAACAAGCTGCCAAACCCGGAAGTTTATGGATCCACGCCCGGAGAAGCCCCGTCACAGAGTGAGGCGCGCCGCAACCTCAGGTTGGCAGAGAAACTGCTCGCGGACAGCGCCTTTAACGTAGACGAAACCTTGTTGTTTCTTAATTTCTGCCAGTCTGTTTGCACCGTCGCATAGGCAAAAGTTTTCATCAGTTGGTCAACAGCTTATCAACAGGCTAACAAAAGTTAGCAACAATACTCCAAGAAACGTAACCTCTTCTAAAGAAGAAGGTTACGAAACATTTTGTATTTTTTCGGATTTTTCTCAAAAATGGCTGGCGGAAGTGCACGCATTTGTTCACAGCCTTCCGCTGCGTAAATGCGCGGACATCCCGCACATACAGACTTCATAAAAACCTAACAGCCTCCCACCAATGATCAGAGGGCGCAGTGGGTATTGCGGTCCACCTCTGCAAGCCAGCGCGCTCCGGAGGTTCCGGCATGGCTGCGGCGCGCTCCGAGCAGCAGCGTGATCGCAAGCTCAAAAAACAGGCGGCCCCAAGTAGTTTTCTGATATTTTTCGGATTAAGTCTTGCGCCTCAGCAGCCACTTGCTAGGTTACCGGGTTCAAGAGCCTTTCCTATAATTTCGTCAAAATTGAGCGAGGACCGTCCGTGCCGAATCTCGGCCGAGCACTATTTAGACTACTTTCAGTAGGCGTTCTATGCGTCTGCTTGACAATGGTCCTGCCCGAATATTCAAAATATTTGCGCGCGAAAGCTGATCTGGGAAAGACCGAGGCATTGCTCTTGGAAGCCAGAGAGGATCATGAACATCTGGCGAGCGAAATCGCACTGCTTGAATCTGATCCCTATACTGTGGAACGGATCGCCCGTGAAAAGTTTAACTGGCGGCGAGTAGGCGAAGAAGTCTACGAATTCGAGAACTGATCGTCCCCCTAGTCTGTCGGACTTACTTGCCTCTTCACGGCGCAGCCATGTACAAACCCTTCGAGGGGTGGGCTAATTTTGGCCATAAAAAAAGCGCATTGCCTTTCAGCAATGCGCTTTTTCCATGCGGAGTTCGCAGTAAGCTCGAGAATCAGGCCCCGTATTCGGCGACGCAGGTCTCTTCTTTGAGCTCTCCGCCTCCTACCTCCTTGGCGTCACGGTTCTCTTCGGGTTCGTCGACGACAGGAGCCATTAGCGCGTCTGCTTCCCGCATGCTCAACAACAAAGCCTGCGCTGCTGCTTCAGCTGCATGCTCGCGAGCACGTAGCTCTGCTTCGGCCTCACGGCGCTCTTGCTGGTAGTCGTCTTCCCATAAATCGACTGCGGATTCGTTGACTACTTCAAGCAGGCCCCGCACGTAATCTCGACTGTACATTGGCATGGTAGTACTCCTTACTCGTTTCTAGATAAATCCTGCAATGAAAAGCCGCGAAAGATACCAGAAACCCAAAAAATGTCCAGAGTAAATCCGCGAGTCAGAAGAATTTAACGAAATTTACTGCTCAAATCAAGTGCAAGCGGGAATTTATTCATTGGGGCATTTTCTGACACGCAGCCTACTACCAGGCTGCGACGCAGTTCGGCGAGCCCGTGCTATTGTCAGGTGGCGGCCAAATCTGGCGCGGTCAACGGATGATGACAGGCCACCGTGGTCCCGGCTTGGCGGTGCAAGCTCGGCCGCTCTACGTGGCAGCGCTCTGAAGCCAGCGGGCAACGAGGGTGAAACGGACAGCCAGGGGGTGGTGCCAAGGGCGACGGGACATCGCCGCTGCTGATCACTGGCGATAGCTCAGCACCAATCTGTGGCACGGCGTCGATCAGCGCCCGGGTGTACGGGTGTTGCGGGGAAGCGAATAGCTCCGCAGTGGTCCCGTGCTCGACAATACGTCCGAGATACATCACCGCGACACGGTCAGCGATATAGCGCACAACTCCAAGATCATGCGTGATAAACAGGTAGGCCAGGCCGCGGCGCGATTGGATTTCCTCGAGCAGATTGAGGATCTGCGCCTGCACGGAGACGTCCAAAGCACTTGTCGGCTCGTCCAGAACCAGAAAGTCTGGCTCAAGAATGATGGCGCGCGCGATACTGATACGCTGGCGCTGCCCCCCCGAGAACTCGTGCGGGTAGCGGTCTGCGATGTCCGCAGACAGGCCCACTTCCGCGAGCGCGTCGGCCACGCGCTTCTGAACGTCACCCGCACTCAAGCTGCGATGCACTTGGAGTCCCTCGCCCACGATCTGGGCCACGCGCATGCGGGGGGAGAGGGATGAGAAGGGATCCTGAAACACAATCTGCATGCGACGCCGCAGGTCCGTCATTGCCCCGTGATCCAGATCGAGAATGTTCTGGTTGTCAAAGACAATGGTACCCCGGGCTTCGCGGACCAGCCGCAGAATACTCTGCCCAACGGTAGTCTTTCCGCAGCCTGACTCACCGACGAGAGCGACTGACTCGCCATTGCGAATTGTCAGGTCAAGGTCATCCACGGCCCGCACGTGGTTCACTGTGCGCATCAACAGCCCGTGCTTGACTGGAAACCAAGTTTTGAGCCCGCTGACTTGCAGCAAATTCTCGCCGAGCGGTCGGGTGGGACGAGACTCGGTCTCGGCAGCGATTACGTTCTTGGCAACCGGATCCTGGAGACGATGGCAGGCGACCTCGTGACCGGCCGTCATAGCCTGTGGCTCTGGGGTCTCCGCGGTACAGGTTGCGAGCGCAATCGGGCAGCGAGGCGCGAAGCGGCAGCCGGAGCCGTAGTCCGTGGCCGGAGGCACCCGCCCGGGGATGGTATGCAACCGCCGGTCTATCCGACCGCGAGCGGGGATGCTGGCAAACAGCTTCTGGGTATAGGGATGAGCCATGTGTTCAAAAACTGCATCGCGCGGCCCGCGCTCGGCAATGCGCCCACCGTACATGACGCATACCTCGTCAGCCATCTGATAGACCACGCCAAGATCGTGCGTGATCAATAGGATCGCCATATTGTGCTTGCGCTGCAAGTCTTTCATCAACGCCAAGATCTGCGCCTGCACGGTGACGTCCAGCGCCGTGGTGGGCTCATCGGCGATGAGCAACTGGGGACGACAGGCAAGCGCCATGGCAATCATCACGCGTTGTTTCATGCCGCCGGAGAGCTCGTGCGGGAAGGCATCGATACGGGTCTCCGGATCTGGCAGACCGACCTCATCCAGCAGCTCAATACCACGTGCCCTCGCCTGCTCGCCGTCCATGCCCTGGTGCAACTGGAGCGGCTCGCCCAGCTGATTCCCAATTCGATAGAGTGGATTGAGACTGGTCATCGGTTCCTGAAAGATCATCGCGATCGTATTCCCGCGGATCTGGCGCATCTCGGTTGCGGAGTTCACAAGCAAGTTCCTGCCGTCCAAGAGGATACGCGACTGCGGCCCATGAACGGCGTTTTCGGGCATGAGCCGCATGATGGAGTAGGCGGTCTGAGACTTCCCAGAGCCGGACTCACCAACCAGCGCTACGGTCTGACCAGCCTTTACGGTGAAGCTGATGCCATCCACGGCGCGGGCAAGCCGGCTTCCCGGCAGCCGGAAGTGTGTCTGCAGGTTTTCAACGACTAACTCCATAAGCGGCCGGGCTACTCGCTCTCGGTGTTTGCCGCGACGCGCTGGCGGGTCACTTCGAGCGCCTTGATCAGCTGCAGGTCTGCGATCTTCTCGTCTGCGGAAATTGCGCGATTCAGACGTTGCTCGTGCACCTGTACCGAGTCTTCCTCACTGATGTCCACGATAAAGTCGGGTTCGATCCCGTGCCCCTGAATGACGCGTTTGCTGGGCGTGTAATACTTGGCCGTGGTGAGCCGGACAGCACTCCCGTCTTGTTGCTGAAATACAGTCTGGACGGATCCCTTGCCGTAGGAGGTCTCGCCCACCAATCGCGCGCGGTCGTGGTCGCGCAGACAACCCGCCAGGATCTCGGCAGCGCTGGCTGAGTTTTCGTTAACGATTACCACGATCGGAAAATTGAGATACTTCCTACCCCCTTCGGCCAGGTGGTCTTCGCGCGGTGTGCGCGGGCGACCTTCGGTGAAGACGATCAGTTCGTCGGTGGGGAGAAAGAGCGAACAGACGCTAACTGCAGAACCCAGCAGACCGCCCGGATTGTTCCGCACATCCAGAATCAGCCCGCTCACCGGCGTGGGTTGCTCATCAATGGCTTTGATCAACTCCGCTGCTGTCCTTTCGCTGAACAACGTAATCCTGACGGAGAGGATTCCGTCCGAATGCTGGTGGCTATCCCGCACCGAAGGAATCTCAATGACGGCGCGTGCCACGTCTTTGACCAGCGTTTCGTCGGAGGAGGCTCGATAAAGCGTCAGGCGCACGCTTGTACCAGGTGGGCCCTTGATGTGCATCACAGCGTCCTCCAAGGACATCTCAGAGGCATCGTGGTCATTCACCTTCGTAATGCGATCACCGGGCAGAATGCCGGCGGCGGCCCCCGGCGTGCCGGGCACTGGTTCCAGAACGACCAAGCCAGCGGTCGCCGAGACAATGATCCCGATCCCGCCGAACTCGCCGTCAGTCTCTTCCTGGAGCTTCTGATAATCCTGCACCGGGACGAAATTGCTGTAGGTATCGAGCGAGCGCAGCATCCCGTCCATAGCTGCCTGCATGAGCGTCTCATACTCCAGCTTGGACTCGTCCACGTAATTCTTGCGAATGATCTTGAGCACAGAGGCAAACTGGCGCATGGCCCGGTAGCCCTCGGCGTCTTGCTCCACACGAGGGTCAGCAAAGACGAACAAACCAAATAGCAGATTCACGGCCACAAATGCACCGACGAGACCAGTCACGGTTCGCGAATACTTGCAGGGCGGTGAGTCGGATTCTGACATAGCTGAAGGACGACAGGGACTTAAGGTAGGTAAGAACAACCGGGGCAGCACTGTGCCACTGATAGCGGCAACATCCAGACGAAAGTTTATTGTGCATCGATGCAGTAGACATACAGTGACGCTACCGGCCCCTCACGAATGTTCGGTTCGAGCTATGCGAACTCCGCCCCTGCCTACCCTTCTCTTCTGCCTACTTTCACTGGCGCTATCTGCTCAGGCTACGCGCCTGTTCACGATCGGACCCGGTAAGGATTACACGCGAATTACTGACTTCCCGTGGGAGGATCTAGTCGCTGGCGATGTCGTCGAGATCCATCATAACGGCTCTGCGTACCGAGAGAAGTTCAACGTCGCAGCGATCGGCACGGTCGCGGCCCCGGTAACCGTGCGCGGGGTCCCAGACGCAGCTGGCAACCTGCCGGTGATCACGGGCGAGAATGCCGTATCGCGCCCGCAGCTGGATTATTGGAATCAGTATCGCGCGCCCATTCGGATCGGCGAAGCCTTGGTCCCCTTGCATGGCCAGACACCCAGCTACATCGTGATCGAGAATCTCGAGATTCGCAGTGCCCGCGCGCCATACACGTTTACGAACACGGCCGGCAACACCGAGGCCTACCACGAGCGCACCGCCGGGATCTACGTAGAGGCCGGGACCTACCTGACCATTCGCAATTGCACGATCCGCGACTGCGGCAATGGCTTATTTACCTCGCACAACACGTATGACGTCTTGGTGGAAGGCTGCAGGCTCTTTGAGAACGGTATCGTCGGGAGCGACCGCTATCACAACGCCTACACCGAATCTCATAGCATTACTTACCAATTCAACTACATCGGGCCCCAACGCCCGGATTGCCGTGGAAATGCCGTGAAGGATCGCTCGAGCGGCACAGTGATTCGTTACAACTGGGTGGAGGGCGGCGCCAAACAGTTGGACCTGGTGGACAGCGACTACGCCGACATCTATACCCTCGCCAGCTACGACCGCACCTACGTCTACGGAAATGTTCTGATCGAGGCAGAATCAGATCCCGGTAATAAGATCGTCCAGTACGGCGGCGACTCCAAGGTCTGGGAGCGATATCGCTCGGGCACGCTCTATTTCTACCACAACACGGTCATCTCCAAGCGAACCGGAGCCGCCGCTTTATTCCGGCTCGACGGCTCGACCATCCAGTGCCTGAACAACATCCTCTATGCGCCAAACGGCTTAGTGATGATGATCGGCAATGACAGCACGGTCACAGCCAGCGGAAACTGGATCACGTCCGGCACCATTGCGGACTCCGCAATAAACCAGTTTGGCGATTTTCCCGGTTGGCGCGACTTTGCCGCGCACGAGCTGACACTGCGTGCGGATTCGCCCTGCCTCGACGCGGGAGACGCGCTGCCTGGCGCGATTCCAGCAGCGCATCGGGTTCAGTACGAGTACCGCGCGCTGGCCGCAGCCAATGTGCGAGACGACGCTGGAAGCCCGGACCTGGGGGCATTTGCCTTCTATGGCGTGCGAACTTCGCAAGCCACGGACGATGTCTACGCACCGATCGAAGACACACGGCTGTACATCCCGCCAGCGCTTGGCCTGCTGGCTAACGACCGGGTGGATCTGGATTATCCGGCACGCCCGATCCTGCTGCAGGCGCCCGCCCATGGCAGCGTATCACTGGCGGGCGACGGCTCGTTTCGATATCTGCCCGCTGCGAACTTCGCAGGTACCGACAGTTTCGACTACGGCTTGGTCGAGCCACCGCCAATGCTGACGCGGTTCCACCTCTCCGATTCTGACGCGCTCGACACCATCTACAACGCGGGTGACCAGTTGCACATTGGCCTGGACCAACGAACAAACCAAGGTGCCGGAACGAGCCTGAGTAAAGCTGACATTGACGGGCTGTTCAGCTTCCAGACCACGGCTGCCACCAACGCCTCGCTGGGCGCCGCCTATCAAGGCGTGTGGCTGGACCGCTCCAACGTGCAGATCACCATCACCGACGCGACGGGCGCGGCAGGAATCATTCCCGGGCAGGTTCACGCCGTCATCCTGCCGACAGCGAGCGTACGGAGCGAAAACAGTGCTTCGCCGGCAGCCGACGGCATCTCGCCGCCGCTGGCAGGTGCCTTTGGCGGAGAGATCGTCCAGTGGCAGAATGTCGTAAACGCAACGCTTTCTCCAGATCAAACGCTGTCCAAAATTGCGGGATCCGCGCTATGGGGTTCTGGCGCAAGCTCCCAACAGCAGATCCACGGAAACGCAGTGGTCGAAATGCTCGTCGATACCGTCGCAGAGTTCAAGATGTTTGGGATCAGTACCGAGGACCATGATGCCTCTAAGACGATCGACTGGGCGATCATGGTTCAGCCTCAAATTCAGAAGATTCTGCTCTATGAAGGCGGCTATGAGCGCAAGGGAACCACCACGCCTGCGATCGTGGCGGGAGACCGGCTGCGCATCACGATCTCAGCGAACCGGGTATCGTATTCGCACAACGATGCCTTGGTCTATGAATCTCTTATTGAGGTGGAGGCTGCAGACTATCCGTTGCTTGTGGATTGCTCGCTGGGCCTGCCCGGTACGACATTACCTCCCCTGTTTCTGGTCAGCGAAGTGCCCGCCACGGAACCGGCGGCATCTGAGTGGCAGCCCACAGCCAGCGATCCAATTGCGAACTCCGCAACTGTAACACTCAACCTGATCGGAATTCTAGATCCCCCTCTAGTTTATGGCTTCAGCGCTGGCCAAATTGCAATCGGCGGGCGAGCTTTCACCAGGAGTGCCACGGTGCCGGTGAATATCCAGGCGGATGATCCAGATTCACAGGTGCTGGCCTGGCTCTTGAGCAACGACGGCGCTTCGCCAGCTCTGGATGACCCGCGCTGGGGTTCAACGATGCCTACCGACTTGACCGCTCCCGCTGAGGGCCTGTCGGAGTGGCACCTGTGGTATCAACTGAGTGGAGGCAGCATACGGCGCAGTGCCGGCATGGCCTCCGTGCACTGGAACTCCACGCAATCATTCGGCACGATCCGAGTGAGCGGCGTGCCGCTATTGTTCGGGACGCGCGACGATGCAGATGACGGCGGCGATGCCTACGATATCACCAGCGAAGACCTCAGCTACTTGGTTGCGAACTCCGCAAACCGCGCGGAGCGATTCCTAGCCGCAGATTTTCGCAGAACCAGCACCCAGTGGCGAATTGAAACTTCGCGACGCTTGCACGACCTGACCTGGGATCTCTCAAACCTAGTGGCAACAGGTGAAATTCATCTGCAACCGCTGCTGTACGAGAGGGCAAACGGGCCGGTGATAGATCTACGAGTGGAGAGTGCAGCCAAGGCAGAGGCGGATGCCTTTGAATTGGTCATCGGCCATCCGCTGAACCAGCAATTGAACTTGAATAAGGGCTGGAATTTGGTGGGCTGCGCGGTGATGAACGCGCAGTCACAGAACGGCTTGGCGTTCCGCTGGCGGAGCGGGGAGTTCGTCCGCGAGCAGTATTGGCCCGCGGAACAAGGCATCTGGCTGTACTGCGATGCGCCTCGTAGCGAAACGTTGACCGGCCTTGTTGCCGACGGGCGAGTCGGCCTAACTCAGGGGTGGAACCTGATCTCGCCAGCGGCTAGCCGCCCGGCCATAGAGGGAACGTGGCGCTGGGACGGCAATCGCCTGGTCCCGGTCGCTGCCGGCACCGCGATCACCCCAGGCGTAGGCTACTGGATTTTTTCCAATTCCCCGGGCGAACTCTAGGGCAAGACGCGCTCGATCCTCGCGCCCAGTCCACTCAGCTTCTGCTCGATTCGTTCGTAGCCGCGATCGATCACCCAAGCGTTGTGAATCTCGCTCTCGCCTTGGGCACAGAGTGCCGCGATGACCAGCGCCAGCCCAGCGCGAATATCCGGACTCGTCATGCGCTGCGCGCGCAGTGCGGTGGGCCCGGAGATGACGACACGGTGCGGATCGCAGACGATGGCGCTCCCGCCCATCTGAATCAGCCGGTCCACGAAATACATCCGGCTTTCGAACATCTTCTCAAAGAACAGTACGGTCCCGTTTGCCTGCGTGGCCATCACTAACAGGACGCTCATCAGGTCTGAAGGGAACTGCGGCCAGGGGCCGTCGTCGACGCGTGGCACCATTCCACCGACATCTTTCTGAATGCGCAGCTCGCACGCAGGGAGATGGATGGAATCGTGGCGCAAGTCAAGATCTACCCCAAATTTTTCGAACACGCGCCGAGTCATCCAGAAGTGCGGTTTGGAGGTGCCGTGCACGGTAATGGAGCCGCCCGTAGCGGCTGCGGCAGCCAGAAAGCTTCCGGCCTCGACGTGGTCTGCATCTACGGCGATAGTGGTGCCATGCAGGGAGTCGACGCCTTCAATCACAAGGGTGTTGGTGCCAATGCCGGAAATCTGCGCCCCCATACTTTCTAGCATACGGGCGAGATTCTGCACATGCGGCTCGGCGGCAGCGTTGCGAATGACGGTCTCGCCTTTCGCGAGGGTGGCGGCCATCAGAATGTGCTCGGTGGCTGTGACACTGGCTTCATCGAAAAACAGGTCAGCCCCGGTGAGTCCCCGCGCGGAGAACCGCATGGCGTCAGGGTCGACGGTGGCTCCCAGCTTTTGCAGCCCGTAGAAGTGGCTGTCGAGACGGCGCCGCCCGATTACGTCACCGCCGGGCGGATGAAGTACAGCGCGGCCCAGTCTGGCGACCAACGGACCAGCGACAAGAAAACTGGTGCGAAGTTCCCCACAAAGTCTTGGGGTGATTTCATGGGTGTGAAGGTTCTTCGCGCAGATGGTGACGTTTTCTCCACGATCGTCTACGGCCGCGCCAAGATGCTCGAGCACGTCGCACATCGCACGCACATCGCGGATTCCCGGAACGTTGGTGAGCGTGACGGGCTGGTCCGTCAATAGTGTGGCTGCGAGCATGGGCAAGACTGCGTTCTTGTTGCCCCCGATCTGTACGTCCCCGCTAAGTGACTCCCCGCCCTGTATTCGAAAATACTCGTCCAAATTGCTCACCCAAAATCCTCGCGCTCGGAGCGGGCCGCTCGAGTCATCAGATCACGCAAGCCCTGGCGAGGGTCTTTGGACTGGTAGAGACCGGCATAGATTTCGCTGATAATCGGGCAGGTTACGCCCACCTTCTGAGCGAGTTCGTGTGCGGACTCCGCAGTGGTTACGCCCTCGGCAACCACTCGGCCCATGGACTCGGTGATTGCGGCAAGAGACTTTCCACGCCCAAGCTGCTCGCCCACATGGCGGTTCCGGCTATGCCCGCTGCAACAGGTCACAATCATATCTCCAAGCCCGCTGAGGCCTGAGAAGGTCTCGACCCGGCCGCCGAGCGCATTCCCGAGCCTTCCCATCTCGGCAATGCCGCGCGTGACCAATGCAGCCTTGGTGTTGTCGCCGAATTCCATGCCATCACACACGCCGGCGGCGATGGCGAACACGTTCTTCAATGCGCCGCCAAGCTCGACCCCCACTACGTCATCGCTGGTATATACGCGAAACACGTCGGACATGAACAACTCCTGAACCTCGCTAGCCATGGCGGAATCGGTCGAAGCCGCAACGACAGCAGTCGGGATCTCGAGAGCGACTTCCTCTGCGTGACTGGGGCCTGACAGCACAGTATACGGCACACCGGGCAAAAGCTCCGCGCACATCTCGCTGACACGCATGAGTGTGCCGTTCTCGATGCCCTTGGCCACGCTGACGATGCGCGCTTGGGCAGGTAGGCCCGCGTCGCGAATGGTTTTCAGGCAGCCACGCGCAAAGCGAGTGGGCGCAGCCATTACGATAAAATCTGCTCCAGTGATCGCGGTGCTCGCATCTGCCGTAAACTCGAGGGCCTCGGGCAGGTCCACTCCAGCAAGAAATTGGCGATTCACCCGACTTTCCCGCATCTCGTCAATGTACTTCGGGAATGGCCCCCAGAGGACGACATCATGATTTCGTTTCAGCAAGGCTAGAGAAATCGCAGTCCCCCAGCCCCCGTCACTCATTACCGCTACTTTCACTTGGGATCCCTTTCACTGAATGAGTGTTCTGCACCAGCGAGCATTCGCTGAATGTTTGATCGGTGCCGGATGACAATCATGGCCGCAATCAGCACCAGCAGGGACATCGCCGTGGGCGCTGTGCGGCTGAACTGCGTGGCGTTCCCGAGCAAGGCAAAGATGGGCAAAGAGACAGCGGCGGCAATGCTGGCGACGGCGACGGTGCGCGTCAGCAGGTACAGGCCGACCCAACAGGCGACAGCACAGAGCAGCGGGATCGGGGCCACGCCGAGTAAAGCGCCAGTCGCGGTGGCAACCCCTTTGCCGCCACGCAGCTTGAGGTAGGGACTGAAGACGTGCCCGCAGACCGTGGCCAAAGCGACCAACGCAGGAGGCCAGCCAGACTGGCTCGAATCGCTGAAAACTTTCGCGGCGACCAGAACCGGGGCGAGCCCTTTGCCGAAATCCAGCAAGAAACAGCTGTAGCCAAGCTTCTTGCCAAGCACCCGCACAACATTGGTGGCCCCAATATTTCCGCTGCCATGCTCACGGATATCCAAGCCTTGTGAGCGGCCAATCAGGTACCCAAACGGGATTCCGCCCAGGAAGTAGGCCACAGCGACGGCGCCGAGCGCTTCAACAATCATTAATGCCTGCCGGGATCATTCGTGCGATTCTAAATGTCATACGCCCGTGGACGGTTGAGGATTTCGCGAACGACGATCGCCTTACGCATCGCATGGGCACCGTAGCGGCCACGGCGACGCCGTGGCTTGCGTACCATGATGTCCTGATGCATGGCCGCCTCCAACGCTGACGATGACGCCGCTGGGGCTGACACTGCATCGACAACCTCCGCGACGGCTTTACTCGGAACAGGCGGTGGACGACGCCGCACCCGCTGAGGCTGCGGCGCCTGGCGCTGCTCAGGCACAAAGAGCTCCTCACCATCTTTTTCGGCGCCAAATTTTGCAACGAGAGCGTTGACGATTACCACCAGAACAAAGGTGATGACTAGACCTGTCATACTCCGGATTTATCCTCAGGCACTGAGTCATCACCGATGGATTTCCGCATCTCAGTATCTGCTTGGAGGTTCTCGATACGATGGTAGTCAAGAATTCCCATGTGCCCATCGCGAAATGCTTGAGACATGGCAAGTGGGACCTGGGCCTCGGCCTCGACGACGCGGGCGCGCATCTCCTGAACCCGGGCCGTCATCTCTTGCTCTACCGCAACTGCGGCAGCACGCCGTTCTTCCGCTTTGGCTTGGGCGACGCGCTTGTCCGCTTCCGCCTGATCAGCCATGAGCCGGGCACCGATGTTGTCGCCGACGTCGACATCGGCGATATCGATTGATAGGATCTCAAAGGCAGTGCCACTCTCTAGGCCTTTTGCCAAAACGGCCTCGGAAATGCTATCAGGATTTTCAAGGACATGCTTGTGCGTGGGGGCAGACCCGATGGTAGTCACGATACCTTCGCCGACACGAGCGATGATGGTCTCTTCAGTGGCTCCACCCACCAGACGTTCGAGGTTGGCCCGCACGGTGACGCGCGCCTTAACCTTCAGCTGAATTCCGTCCCGGGCTACCGCATCGATGGTCTGGCGGCCCTTAGTGGGATCGGGACAATCAATCACCTTGGGATTGACGCTCGTGCGCACGGCTTGGAGGACGTCACGGCCTGCCAAATCAATGGACATTGCCCGCGGCGCGTCCAATACGATGTTTGCTTTGCCCGCAGCGATCAGGGCGTTTACCACGTCCAGCACTTTGCCACCAGCCAAATGATGGGTCTCGAGATCATCGGTGGTCATATCAGACAGCCCAGCTTTTTTGATCCGAATCAAAGCGTCCACAATGGCCGCAGGCGGAACACGGCGCATCCGCATGAACACGAGGGTCCACGGAAAAAGAGACACACCAGAAGCCCAAGCACGAATCAGGATGCTCAGATAGTAGAGCACTGGAAAGATCAGCGCCAGGAGGATGATGATGCCGATGATCAGGAATATTGTTTGTGGATCAGTCACGAGCTTTCTCGATTGGATTGGTGAGGAGATGTGGTAACAATGACACGGTTTCCGGAAGCGTCCACAACAGTCACCGCTTCCCCCTTAGGAATAAAGTCTCCCTGACTCACAACATCGTAGCGCAAGCCACCGATAATAGCGACCCCGGTCGGGCGCAAATTCGTCCGCGCCACGCCGCTTTCTCCGACCAAGTCAAGCAGCGGGCTTCCTTCCCAGCCGGTTGCGGACTCCGCAAGGCGCAGCCCCTTTGCCCACGAGCAACGCGGCAAATAACGCCACCAGAGCGTGCCGCCCCCCAGAAGCAACACCGCGGTTCCCAGCAGCACGCCAATCCCGGTCCAGCCACTGGCAGCGAAGGCAAGGTAGACTCCGATGCAGACCAAAATGAACCCGAACAGGCCTACGATCCCGCCTGGGATTAGCGTTTCGAGCAGCATGAGCAGCGAGCCCACGAGGATGAATGTTAGAATGGTGGCCATATGAAACTGGTAAGATACTGGTCGTTTCGCGGCAAGATAGTGGAACAACGTGGACAGACAGGGATTACGGGATAAATTTTTCACCCGCTTGTCCCTACGAGCAGCCTGATGGTGTAATGGTAGCACTACTGATTCTGATTCAGTTAGTCTAGGTTCGAATCCTAGTCGGGCTGCCAATCTTACAATTGGCATTCTCATGCGTTTACTCAAAGCCACGCCAGCGCTGGCGATACCTTTTCTGCTTTTCGCGATGCCGCTTACAGCGCAGCAGGAAACAGCGGAGGCTGTGTTCATCGACTCACTGACGGTCGGCGAAAGCCTGCGCGCACTGCACCATGCCGGTGAGTGGATGCTGCAGAACCAGAATGAAGACGGTTCTTGGGGGCGTTTCCCCCATCCGGCGATTACGGCCTTGGGCGCAATGGGCGTCTACGAAGAACGTAGATCAGACCACCGGCGTAGCCGGGCGGTCGATAAGGCGTTAGCTTATCTGCTAAGCTTACAGCAAGCCGATGGTTCGATTTACCCCGCTGGCGAGGACCA
>Ga0115567_10000633_pt1 | contig 34426 bp, 40 predicted proteins | sample COGITO_mtgs_1204_2_FD_88679 | JGI IMG/M metagenome (GOLD analysis project Ga0115567, IMG submission 88679) | Pelagic marine microbial communities from North Sea - COGITO_mtgs_120412 | ecosystem: Environmental > Aquatic > Marine > Epipelagic | place: Germany:Helgoland, sampling site Kabeltonne...
CAAGTAGTTGTCGATTCGCCCAAACGCGTCCAAACTGGCCCGGCAGGCCTTTCGCATACAACGCTGACGGCATCATCACCTGTTCAGCGGGGCACCACGAGCGGCGGTCCTGTCGTGCCGTCCCGCACCAGCGACTCTCCTGCACCAGCTGATCGAGCGTCAAACCCGTCGACGGCGCCCCCAGCCACGGCCCACAGCGAAGCAGGGTCTTCATCGATTCTTGCGGCGGGTCCCGCCCAAGCTCAAGTGCATCAAGTGCCTGCACTACGCGGGGAGGCAGATGGAGACGAGGTCGTTTATATGGCATGGCAGGGCGAGGATGCGCCGGAGTTGATGCCTATTTCGTCAGGCACCACTCCGCTACGCTTTTTTGTCAATCCTTCGATGCCCAAGGGCCTTACATTGGATCCCGACACTGGGGCAATCTCGGGCACCCCACTTCAGTCAACTCGGAAGGTCTGATTCCCCGCCTCCTCTTGTGCTGATGCCAGAATCGGGGCAACAGTATTAAACATGCGACCTTTTGCAGACGAGACACATTGTGACAGCGCGCGGTCCAGCGGGTGAGAGCACCTGCGTGCTGTGGCTTATGGTGCACCCGCGCCCTGTTCCTGTCGGCGCAACCTTCCACTACTCCGGCTCTGACTTCGACGGACTCGGCCTTTTACACTTCATTGCAACACGCGGCGGGCGTGCGGCGTGGGAGAACCCCGCACTAGCTGGGGCGGTTAGTCTCTCAGCGTCGCGCTGGCGCACTGGGCTGCACTATCTCCTAGACCTTCACCCCAGGCTGTCATCCTCTGCTTCTGAGCGCGGCTCGTGGTTTTGTGTCGCTCTTCCGCCATTCGTCTGGCTTCTCCCGACGCGTTATTCACTCCGGCACGGGCATACCTCCGCGGGAAACTCTCTGCGCTCATGGCGGCTGCTCGGGAGCGCAGACGGCGAGGAGTGGGTGACGCTGCGGCATCACGACAACGACAAGGCTCTCGATGGAAGATTCGCGACGCAAACCTTTGCGGTGCGTCGATCCTCGGCGCTGCGACACTTCCGTCTTGAGATGCTCGACGTCAATTCATCCCATAACCATGAGCTCCGCGTTTCTGGGTTTGAGCTCTACGGCGAGGCAAGCTTGCGAGCCTCTACCCAAATGCTTATCGTAGGCATTGTAATTGCACGTGCTGTGGGCTACTTTTTGAGCTGCGGCTGGGGTTGGGCCCTGGCTCTCCAGGTTTTCCTTGACAATCCTGTTAGGGCGATGGTCGAATCGGAACATCACTTCGTCAAGCGCTGGGGGCTAGAAGCTATGACTGCCGCCATCGCCTGGCACCAGGTAACGTGCACACAGGGTTTGCTTTCTTCGGCCTGGTGCCAGACCCCACTGCAATGCAGACTTGTTGCTGCATCCATCGTTTAGGTAGAAGGTTCCTGATCGACCAGTTCTGCGACAGAAAAACGTATCGGAACGTGAGCCTCGTCGTCCGCGCCAGCAATCGGAAGTCTTAAACATCAGCACACTTGCCAGCTCAAGCATGTACGATGGGACGGATAATGATAATTTCGCGCCTTCTGCACCAAGAACGGCGCCACCAAGATTGGCGCCTGCGGAGTGTGTGTTGCAGGTAAGCTCGAGGCCAGCAAGTCAGGAAGTAACACGTCGAGGAAGCACGGCTGTGACAGACGACAAATCGCGTGCTGGAGGGCACCGCCTTCGCACGCGGCCCCAGTCGCCGTTAGTTGACGGTACGATAGCAATCTAGCACCGAGTTGCGGGCTCACATTCGCTTGCTTCCACTCGAAGTGCTGGCAGTGTGCCTTGACTAGCTGACGGCGAAATATGCTTGTGCAGATTTGAAGGCTGGAGCACCAGCTGACAGCTGGCGTGTGAGTCTGAGCGAAACGCTAGGGATCGATTGTGATTCAGTTGGACAGGCACTCGCACGACTCACGCGCGAGTCGGACAGCGAAATCCGCCTTGCCGCGCTTTCTTCCCTTCTCCTCGTATGCGAGTTGGGGGACACTGCTGGACTTGAGGCTGCCGCGGACCGGTATAGGCCCGTTTTGCTACTCAGTGATCTGTCTGGGCTACTGGATCCCAACCCTCAGCGCGCTGATGGGGACTCCCCTTTTCAGGTTGACTGATGAGGACCGCCTGGTGCGCGAGGCGGCTGTGCTCGCTCTAGAATCTCTCGCGGTGCCATCCCGTTGGCCTGCTCCGACTCTTTTGTGCGCTCTTATATGACGCTGCTGATAGCATTCGGCTCGCGAAACCTGCAGCGACCGTCATCGCGGAGGGACACGAAAATTGTGCTCTCTCGAATCTACACCCTCGTTTTTCCTGCTGCCACATCCGCATCTTCCAACGCTCGAAAACCACTGGCTGCCACCGCCCAGCGCGATGCCCCAGTGCTGCACACACAGGACCCGCCTCAGGTACTTACACTTTCCTCTACGCTTGCGCGAGTTCTGCTTGCATTTCAGGCAGACATCTTTGCGCCAACTCTGGAGCGCATCGCAGGAGTGGGGCGGGTTGGTGCGCGCAGCAGCGGCAGCGGCGCCCGCAGAGGAGGGCCCACGATTCTCCAATCGCGGTGGGCAATTGGGGCTCTTCGATGACATCTGGTCGTTAACGCCGTCGCGGCCTGGCAGCGAGCTGCGCGCGGTCGGGCAAGCAGCGCCGACGCTTGCCGCGTCACTTGCCCCGGGTAGTGGTAGCAGCGTCCAACCCGCACGCTCATTGCCTCGGCCGGGCACGGGTCGGCGCCCGCCTGTAGCGGGTCGGCGGGCATCGATAGGGAAGATGGTTTGGGGTGCTGCTGACGGACGTGTGGAGAGGTCGCTCGGGGCGGTGATTGGCTCCAAAGGAAGCCGATTAGAAAGTGGGGCGGGAGAAAATCGAGAGGCTTTAGGCTGTCAGAGGCTGGCTGGTCTGCTGCGGGGCCTGGAGGTAGTGGCAGGGCGCGAAGGACGTGAAGAGCTTGAACAAGTGCTGAGCGCGCACGACGCGCGTCATGGGCGGCGGCGATGGCAGGGCAGCGTCCTCCCTCACCGTTTGTCAACTTCTTGGTTTGTGCGGGATGCGGTGCTGCGCGTTCTGCCCCTCGTTGCACCTCGCGGGGACATCGATGCGACAGAGACGGTGATGGGGATGCTGGAGGACCCCGACTTGGAAGTGCGACGCAACGCTGTTCACGTATTGGGGCGCATCGCGGCACATGGCCACCGGGAGGCGTCTGCGCGCCTTCTAGCCCTCTCCTCCGACCAGGACGATCAGGTGGCAGCGCGCGCCGTCGCAGCGCTCGCGCAGATCTCGGCGCGCCGCGACCAGCTTTCAGCCCTGCTCTCAAACGTCGATCTCGCAAATTCCCACCTCGGCGGTGCGCCCCTCGTTCGCCTACGCAGTCCGAGCTCGGTGCGCCAAAGGTGCGATTGCTGACTGTGTGCTGGCACGGGCTGGAGTGCAGATGCGAGTGCTGAGCGGCCAGGTACCGCAGACCGCGAAGCGTCTGTCCAAGTCTTCCTATCGCAAGCGCGACGCTAGAATCCGCAGGCCGTACACGGGCATGATAGTTTAATTCGCTGTACCAGTCTCTGTCCTAGCGCGTGTACCAGCCCGGAGTCGTGGGGCGTGCTAATCGACTGACTCTCCTGTAGTAGCAACCACGTATTGTTGCAGCTTGTTGCGCAATGAAGGCGGGACGTAAGCACGAACGCGGGTACCGTCTGCAAGAAACTCTTCCTCTAGCACCGTCCCGACCTTGTGGATTTCTGCCAGAATGTCTCCGGCGCTGCCCAACCCACGCTTCACGTCACAAGACCGGCCACCTTGGTGGACACGCGGTGTGGGGCACGGAGCTAAGACCTGTACGGTAAATGGCACTCCACAAGGGCCGTCAGGGCCAGCAGAGCCTGCTCGATCTGTAGAAAAAAGGGACTCTTGACAGTTCTCAACAGCATGGACACTTGGAGTCGCACGCAAAAGCAGGCAGGGACAGAGTCACGGGGTTGGAGTCGTGGAGAGGGGAGCGGCGAATGACGCACAAGACAGGAAAGAGGAAAAGGGGGCTGACCACTTGCAAGAGCTCGGGGATCCCTTCCCCTGTGCGCGCCGAGGTACGAAGAACCGTCTCTGGAACCACCCGGCGGTGGACCTCTGCCCAATCAGGGCTGTCAAGCTCCAGCGTCCCCACCTGCTTTGAGACTTCCGTAATCCCGTCGTCCTCGTCACCTAGCCAATCCTCAACTTCCCCATCTTCACTCCTCATGACTTCGCTACCCCCGCTCTCATCCCACTCGTCCTCTAGAAACCCCTCCGGGTCTGCCTCGTTCTCCTCGGACAATTCTGCCATGCTCCGCCCCGTATCCTTCTCCATACGTGGCTTGTCGCACTTGTTGAGCACAAGAATCTTGACGAACCCGGTCACAAAGCAGTGTAAGCCTCACTCTCGCGTGCGAGGCGCGATCAAGCAGCAGGGTGCAGAGCAGGCGCGGAGGCTTGCCTGCGGGGTGTCCTCAACCATGAGTTCCTCAATGATATTCTGGACCGACCAGACCTGCTGTCGCGCGAGAGGCGACGAGCCATCGACAACATGAACTACCAACGAAGCGTCCTCGAGTTCCTCGAGCGTTGCGCGAAAGGACGAAACCAGTTTCGTGGGTAACTTTTGGATGAACCCAACCGTATCCGTCAGTAGCACCTCCTTTCCACCAGGCAGGCGCACTTTGCGGGTCGTGGGGTCGAGTGTAGCGAACAGGAGGTCGTCAGCATACACCTGCAACATACACGTCGCGTGCCTCAGCCCCTTGCTAAACATCCACGCGAGTTCGCGTGGAAGAGAGGTTGCCACGCACTAACGAGCGACCTCTTCGGTCCCACAGAGCTTGTTCAGCATCGTCGACTTGCCAGCGTTCGTGTAGCCGACAAGCGCCACCATCGGGAGATTATCCCGCTCGCGTCGCTTTGCCCTGCGCTTCACAACAGTGCTCAGACGCTACACAGTGGCAACATTCCGCTGTCGCACTCACTGCGTGGGCACCTACCTGTACTTGTCGCGCTGGCTGCGGATCTCCTCCATCTCCTCCTCGACCTTACCAATCTGTCGCTTGAGAAGCCGGCGGTCCATCTGCTCGCGAGCCCGCGCGACCGCAATTAAGATATTCAAATCAACAAAATTATTGGCCGCGGCGCTCTTGGGACACCCACCTCGAGCTGAGTCTCTCCGGCTCCTTTAAGCCCCCCACCGCCCTTGCCGCCACCCGATCCTCCGCCCTTTGCATCCATGCCCGCACCTGTGGTCATGAATGTAGCTAGCCGTGGCATGAGGTACCGCATCTGAGCTGCTTGCACCTACGCACGCAAGGCGCGTCAGCCTCGGCCCAGGCTCTAGAACATGGGGTGTGCGGTTTTCCGACCTGCAGTTTCGCCTCCTTGGTGCGCGCACGCTGCGCGAAAATCTGCAGGATTAGCTGTGTACGGTCCAACACCACCACCTCAGACTTCCCATCCTCGCCACCCCATGCCTTCTGCAAATTGCGTCCCTGCGCCGGCGACAACTCGTCGTCGAAAACGACGAAAGCGACATCACCGAGGCGTTTGAGCTTGCGCGCCACCTGCTCCACCTTTCCCGCCCCAATGAAAGTCGACGGAGACGGGTTCTGCATGGACTGCATGTCGCGACCTAGTACCACGAGCCCTGCTGTTTCGCACAAGCGCTCAAGCTCGTCCATCGAGTCCTGTACACAGCCGTGAGAACCACCAAATCAGCTCGTTCTGCTGCAGGCAGTAAATGTGCCTGCGGAGGGGACATCGCAACTTGCTGGGCTGTGGACACATCAGCCGGGCAAACCTGCAGATCCCAGGTTTCCTCCAGTGTCTTGTAACGCGACCGCCGGATGTCCGCGCCGACCAGGAAGACCCGCGCCCCGGGTGTCAGATTGAGGTCCTCAACTCCAAAGGTGTACCCTGTTTGCATGGTTAGACCGCTTGCAGCTCCAGCTCTCCTCGAACAGTGCCGCGCGACTTCCGCTGCAACTGGTTGTGAAAGATATGTCGCTTTGGCAGGGCGCTCTGGGCAGAATCTAGCGAGATGAGGCAGCTGCTGTCTACGCAATTGCGCTGCTCCGAGATGCCGTACAGCAGCGGTCGATGGAGGGCCGCAGAATGCTGGTGGTCGAAAAAAATCGGAGTTTGGAAGATCCGACCCATGAGCAGTGCAGATCTGGACCATCAGGACAACGAGGGACGCGCATGAGCGAGATGGTCGTGGGCAGGAGCTTCCTTTGAACTTCCCAGTCCTTGAAGTCTGAGCACAGGAAGGCATGTCTGCAAACGCCGAGACGTGTGCTCCGGCCGCGCTGGTTCTGTTGATGAAATTACTAGCTCTCTTCAGCGTGAGCTGACCTACGAAATAGTGGAGCGAGGCAGGGGGCGGCTGGTAGGATCGCAGGACTCCCCACAAGTTCTTCCCCGGCAGCCCCCCTTTGTCAACTTGTACGAAAAGGATTCCGAAAAGTACATATTTCCCAGTGGAGCACCCGAGCGCCTGCTTCCTTCGTGAGCGACTGAACATGGTCCGCACAGTGGAGAGAGCGGTAGCAGATGTAATTGGATGGTTCCGTGATCCTTCTGCTTCTCCCGTGGACGGCAAGGATTACCACGGGGCCCATCGTCCGGCGAGGGCGGAGAGAGGCCGTCTAGGTCTACGATGCCTCAGTAATCTGGTAGGGAATGGGCCGCTTTCGAGAGAAGTGGTGCATCAGGTTTCGGGCAACGAAGCTCTCAGTGACGCACTCGTGCATGCTCTAAAATGCCACAAAATTGACGAAGAGGCCGCTCTGCTTGCGTGCCGGGTGCTCAATCAGGCGGCATTCTCATCCCCGCACTTCGCTGCTGCGTTAGCGCGGCGGCACAACTCTCTCCTCTGGCCCAAGCGATCTGCACTCCTTCAGGTTCTCAAACACTCTCAAATGCAATCGCCTGATCAGTACTTCTGAGATCGGTCTCACTGCAGGTTTTCATGGAGAGGGGAGCCCAAGCGAGTCCGGATGCGCAGCGCCTTTCTGGAGAGGCAGCAGGCCTGATGTATAATCTGGAGCGAGCAGAGGCGGAGGATGCGTTCCAACAGAACCACCGGTGTGCCACGGACGCAAATGCCCAACACGTGGAGTACTGCGTGGCATCTTCACAGTAAAATTGGATTTCACCGACTCTTATAACTGCACTGCATTGAGCACGGACGGTCCGCTCGCGGGAGAGAGCGCGCTCAAATGAACTCGCCAGTGACGTCGTCCCCACCAAAGCCCTTCAGCTGGCCAATCACTTCCGGCGGTGGCGCGGAGTGGGGCTTGAACTGCGCCTGCTTGGCGTTTGCGGCGGCCATGCCTCCCTGCTCGTCCCAGCGGACCCACGAAGACACCGGGATATGGCGCTTGACCGCAATGTCGTAGGTGTTGCCGGTGCGGGCTGAAGAGAGCGTGAAGTTCACCACGGAGTCGATTTCACCGAGGATCACGTCCTTGAGCACGTTCATCATCTTCCTGGTCGCATCCACGCCGTCGACAGCGAGGAGGATATCGTCCTTCTCGACAAGGTGTGATACGTGCTCGTTGGAAGGATCGAGGAGCTCGTCGACACGAAGCACTTTGTGCGGAAACGCCTTCTCAGAGAGCGTCAGGCCACACGCGAAGGTAATTGGGATGTGCCGGCGTGCTTGCACAGTGTAGCGTCTCCCGGTCGAAGGATTCTGCAGCTCGAGCATCACGATCGTGTTGAGAGGACCGAAGACCAGGATCTCGAGTTGGTCGATGGTGTAATCGTCGACCGAATTACCGTCGATAGCCTCAAGCACGTCTCCCTTAGTGATTGCTTGCTTGATGGATCGGTTGCTCTCATCGCGCAGGTCGTTGACCTTGAGTACCTTATGCGGGGGAAAGTCCGCAATCTTGAGGCCGATGCCGAACATTGCTGGGCGAGCGGGAGCCGCCGGTGCAGACGATGGCGGCGTCACTTGCTGTACTTGCTGTACTTGCTGTACCGGGACAAAGCGACCCGGAAGCTTGGCAAGTTCTGTTCGCTCTCCAATGAGGAAGCCGAGCTCCTCATCGAAGCGCTTTTCGATCGCAATGTGGCGAATCGACGCAGTCGAAGACTGCAGAGTGTCGCCCTCTTCCTGGAAGGCCGAGGCCATACCCAAGGTATCGTTCTGGTCACCCAGACTCATGCCCTTGATCATCTGCTGGCGTACCGTGTCCTCCGTGCGGGAATTAGTGGCAAATTGCATCTCCGACGCAAACTGGTCGCTGTACGCAGCCATCTCGCACTCTGCCAAACAAGCGTGTGCTCCTGTCAGATCTGTGTTCCCAAACCAGCACACCATGTCGCCCTGCACCACGGTCCCGCGCTGACTTCTCACTGACTCCTATATTTCTACATCGTTCAGGCTCCAGCACAGCTCCCGCGGACCCCAGCGCTCCAGGGAAACAGCATCCTCAGTCGATGCCCTTACGCCCGGCTGCGGGGTCGCCTCTCGGTTGGCAACACCAAGACAATCGCACAGCGGATACGGGCCTACGCGGCAGAAACAACGTCTACTTTCTGGATCACGTCACCTCCCTTTCAGGAGGGTGAAGCTGGTCCGGCCAAAGAGAGCCCCAGAGCACAAGCTGCCTCTTGGATTGGGGCTTTGCACACGGGCGCCGAGGCCTCTTTGCTGCCTCATCTCGGAACCAGCTACCGGACGTGTTTCTCTTTAGAAACATTTAGACACAACAACGGGCGCGCGAGGAGGTCGTGCGGATGCGTGCCCGACCGCGACAGCACACCGCGCAGCCTTGCTGGATTTTCTCAGAAGCACGACACACTTCGGTGCGAGGAGAACCACAATAGACAGGGGCAGGTGCTTTGTTCCTAGGAGGAAACACACTCGGCAAATACAAGTTCTTGCATCAGAGGACAGTGGGGAGGGCTCCGCGGGAGAGAGGCTGCTTACGGTTGTGCGGAGGAGGAGCGCGGCTCCGCGACGTCAAACCTCGGTTTCAGAGACTGACTTGAAACGTCAGTCAACTTTGCCTCTCTCAAAAGTCAATAATTGACTTTTCCCGCATGAATGGATTTCGTGACGGGGAGGGGCCGGTGTGCGTCGCCTTTGAGCCCGAAGTGCCGCCTCTGCTGATTTCGTTGATTGCACGACCTGCTGAGGAACAGCTGTGACTTTCATCGGCTGTTTGCTTTGGTGGAATCTCACATTGTGAGGTCAAAACTTTCGCGATCTATCCAGCAGCGTGCTTCGGCCCCCGTAGAGGGCAAACGGCAGCAGGAGACAGCCGCCATGCGGGCCTCGATACTTCAAGGAAGAATGACACGAACCGCATCCTATTCACTATTTGCTCTTGCTCTCGGGATCACGTTTGGTCTGGGAACGCTCGCTGATTGCGCCAAGGCTCCTGCGAAGCCCAAGCGGACGGATGGCCCGCCGCCGATGGAGCTGGCGGATGGGACCAAGTACACCGGCGCAGCAAAAGGGGAAAAACCGCATGGGATTGGCCGTAAAGTTCTCCCGACCGGCGAGGTATTTGAGGGCGAGTTTCTCGACGGCGTCCTTCACGGCGCAGGGCTGCACATGTCTGCAGCGGGGGACACGTACAAGGGCGGGTTCGTTCACGGGGAGCGCGAGGGGCAGGGTGAGGCTGAGTGGACAACTGGGGAACTCTATCGCGGGGGCTGGAAGGTTGGGCTGCGACATGGATATGGTGTGCAGCTGCTGCCGTCGGGCGACGCGTACAAGGGCGAGTGGGTGATGGGCGTCAAAGAGGGTCGCGGCGAGGAACTACTTGCTTCCGGAGAGACGTTCCGCGGGACCTTTCGAGCGGGAAAGCGCCATGGCGTCGGCGTGGTACACCTGTGACTCTGACCTTCCGTGCTGGGGAGGGCTCGTGGCGTGGTCGCGTGTCATGCGGCGCGGGCGCTGATTCGCGGGTTTGCGGCGTGCAGGTGACGAGCGCTGAGGGGTCGCAGAAACGCGTGTACTATTTGCATGGGCAGCAGGCGCCGGTACCTCCGCTGGCGGATAACTTTGCGGCGCAGTCGGAAGACGATCTGCCCTACATGTGGCGCGGCTCACCCGAGCATCCAGAGATCATGGAGGAGCGTGCCCAGATGGACATGCTTACAGACGAACGCGGACGCCTCATGCGCACGGTATCACTCACTCTCCACCCTACACCACTTCGTTACTTCAAGGCACTATCTCCTAAGAAGCTATCGTGTTTGTGTCTGCAGGCGGGCGCTTTTCCGCTCACAACCAGCGACTTCTTGCTCGACCACGACCCCCTGACCCTCGCTCGCAACGGCGTCACCGAGCGCGAGGTACACACGCCCATCCAGACCCGCATCTAGACAGCTCAATGCTCGCTATGCACCGTCTGCCGAAGTGCTTCATGACGCCTGCTGAGGGGTGATGGGCGGGCGGCGTGTGCAGCTGGTTCTCGGCGCGTGCGCGCGTGCCAAGCCGACGGCAATGGACACCATATACGACCTCTTCTCCTCTGGCGACTTTTTCGCGAACTAACGAATATTTGGTCGGGGGGCACATTCAACGCGAGCAGTATCGATGGGACAGTCGGCTGTCGCGTTTTCACTGATAGTCATCATTGGTACCTAGTTACCTGCGATCCGATCCCGCAGCAGCACCGCGGACGGTGCGTAGAGCGGATCCAAGGGCCGATGCGGCCTGCTGTAGGCGCCACGTGAGATAAAGTTTGGTAGGTATGATAAACGGCTTCAGTGCTGCACGTGCGACAAAGCCCTCTGCATAGGAAGTCGCGAGCCTGCACGGGAGAGAATGGGATTAACAGCGAGGCTGGGCCGGGCGGGGCAGGCCGGGCCGGGCCGGGCCAGGGCCGGTGATACCGTTTTGCAAATAGCGACGTTGACCCGCGCGCAACGTTTTGACCTTTTGCGCGCGCTACGGCTGTGAGGACCATACCACGCTGTGTTGGCTGCACCAGGAAGCATCCCGCCCAGAACGCCACCATGACACCTGAACGGCCGCGCGAAGACTTAGAAGCGGACTTGCAGCGTCTGCGAGGAGAACAGAGACCCGTCTCTGGGCCGACTCGCTATGTACATGTTGCGGGGCGTCGAGGCACCTAGCGATGTGACCTCATACAAAACGAGAGCCTTTGGGATATCGATCAGCTTGATGTCGCGCTCCTTTAGGTACCTTTCGAGGCGCTCGCGTGTCCCAAGCTTCACCTCGTCACTGATTTCAGCCGCAGCCGTCACCCATCTGCCTGTCGAGGCTGCACACAGTCCTGTGTGACTGAACTGCTCAGACGTCAGCTTCACCCCGATCCCGGGGTATTCGCGTAGTGCGCTGCTCAGGCTCACCGCTTCCGCATGGTACAATGTTCCTGTCAGGGTGCATCGAATGAGCTTATCCCCATCAGCACGTTTGGTGCAGCGGATCCAATCCGGGATCGTCGGCCTCGCCGCGCTCGGCATCGGGAATGGCTCGCGCGTGTTCCATTGCCCCGTCTAGGGTTCAGGGCGAAGTAAAACCTGCGAGCGTAAGAGCAGCACAGAGAACTTGAGCGTAGTGTCCCCGCATTGCTCCAGTGAGCTGAACCCGGCTTGACCACAGTTGCGCCCCCTTCCCAGCAGCACCGAAGTCGTCAAATGTCGATATGTCAACCTTGTTATCTACTTTTCTGGTCTGATCAACGGCCCGGACCAGGAGCAGGACTTCGCTAGGACTTCATCCGGATTCGTCAGAGGCACCGATGGTGGACGAGACCTCGGCATCCTTTTTCGAAGGAGGCAATGTTCTGCTCGCAATCGCGCCGGCTCGTCTGAGTACCTGGCAGCAGCGGCAGGAAGTGCAGGGGATTTTGAGAAAGGCGAACGGGGAGACCTCCGAATCGAATCGCATCCGCCTGCCGCCCCCCAAAACTGGTGCCGGCAGCGCATATGAGAGAGACTTGCTGGCAACCGAATTTTCCTCTGCTCAGCGCTCCAAATCCTTCTCGCCCAATCCGATGGCCTCAGGGTGCGTGCCACGGACCCGGCCCGACGCGCAGTCCCTAAACCCACCCATCTTTACACGCTTGCATCCGTACTGGCATTCCAGCGAGCTTCCCAACTGCTTGAACGCGGCAGGTTTCGCGCATCAGATAGAATGCGCGTCCCTGAGAATCAGTACTTTCGTTCGACGCGTGTGCTCTCCTCGAACGCCTCGGGAGGGCCGCAGCACGATTTTGCGCAGACTCGCCCCTCTGTCGTGCCATTATCGGATTCTGCGTCCCGCAACACAACACTGACTCGTGGTGGACCCAGTAGCCGCGTTTGGGACGGACTCTACAAGAGCATGGGTTTTCTCCCCAAACAATCGCAGCTCGCGAGCCGAACGAATCGCAGCTGCTACTGTCTAGGATACCTGTCCGCCACCCTCCAGCCTGATCTCCCGCTGAGCATATTTTTGCCCAACAGGTCTGAACCCGGCCTTCATTCGCAAGCGGGTAGCTGCCGAAGCACAGGACGAGATGCCCCCAGAAGCGAAGGACGGTGCATCCGAGGAAAAGCGCGCAGAGCAGGAGGAAGAAACATCTGCTCAGGGAGGAGGCGAGGGAGCGCAGGAGGGCGCTAGTGTGCAGGAGGGGCTGGATAATCTTAGAGACGACGGGTACGTGCAAGTGTTGCAAAACGGGCGAATGCGAACACTGCCGTTGCAGTCTCGTGGCTCTCCAGGCGCCATTAGCAGCGGAGCGTCTCCCGGACGATCGCGCCCGCCCTCTGTCCTCGATTATCACCACGCTCGTGCCAAGACCGCAGGGCCTGGTAGGCGCTCTGCGGAGGATCCCACAGAGCTCCAGGAACGTGCATCGCATCCGAAGGGCAACAAAGGACGCGACACTCCGGCGGTGAGCCTCCCTGTGCCTCAAAGCACTGTCCCGCGGCGCACGCCCTGACCGCGCCGGTGAGCGGGACAGATCTCGTTTGGCGCACGGGCGGAGGAGCTCGTTGAGACGCTGATCGGGCGACCCGCGATGAGAGGAGGAGGTGGGGATTGGACGACTGAGGCGTCCAAGCTCGGGAGCCAGGTGGACCTGGACGCCGCGGGCGTGACGGTCGAGGAGGCCGATCGCTTCGTCTCCCTCCTCCACGCCACCAAGCCGCCCCCAGCGCGTCCCTACTATGAGCAGGACCAAGCGCGCGCAGCCCTTTTGTACCAGCTTGCCGCAAACCGCCGCGCGCCCGATGCCCCGGGCGGCTCGTGGGAAGACCCGAGCGGGCGCGTGCCCCCATCGCGTGCGATTCCCGAGCGCGCCGCCGACCGCCACGCTCGTGTGCCGCGCGTGTCCAGGGCGCAGCGGCAACTTCTTTGCTACTTGCGTTTCAACATGCACACAGCGTGCCGGGCCTCCACATCCAAGGCGCTGCTCGATCTGTTCGAGCAGCAGGACCCCTCAAACACGCGCAGCGTCTCTGTGCGCAAGTTCTTTCGCGTGCTCGAGTATGCGACGGGCGTGGAGGTGACGGTGGAGCGCGAGCGCTTGCTGCTGGAGGCTTTTCGCGACGCGGTTGACGATGATGCCGTCGACTACTTCTCGTTCGTCACGGCGCTGATGCGCGAGACGCACGACCTGCGCCTTCCGGATGGCGCCGACGCCCCGCGTGGGTCGCGCGTGAAAATGACTCAGTCGTGCGTCTTTGACGACCTCCAGCTGCTGCGGCCGCGCTCACCGCATTCGGGGCGCGAGCTTTCGATAGAGGAACTGCGCGCGGCTGAAGAACGCCCTATGGTTCGGGCGCCTGGGCACGGGCGGCAGGGCCCCGCGCAAGAGCAGTTTATGACGGACCACCAGCGCGCCCTCCGTGCCATCCCCGCGCGTCGCTCTCCGGCCGCCGTGCGCTCCCGCCCAGGAGCAGACCCTGCGACGTCAGCCTCGTCGCGCTCTTTGGCTAAGTGGCTCGACGGCAGCAGCAGTGCAGTGGCAGATCCTGCTGGCACTGAAGAGGAGACAAAAAAGAACAAGCAGGGAGATAATTTTGGTTCCGACGATCGCGATACGACCAACCGGAGCTCAATGGCTTTGCAGGATACCGTTGACGCCAGGGCTGTGGCCGATCTTACTGGGGCTGTAAAGCTGCAGCCTGCTGCTGTGGCTCCGCGCCGCAGCGCGATGTCTCCTCCTGGGCGCCAGGTCAGCCGCGGCGGTCGTGTGGCCTTCCCGGAATATCCTGTGATCCAGGTAGCGGGTGATGAGGGAGGCATTGGAACAGACAGCAGGCCCTACCTGCTTCCAGGATCAGTTGAAGAGGACTATCTACGCGTCGAAAGCCCTCCTGAGAGCACGATCGGAGCGAATTCGCCGATATCGGCCATGGCGCAGAGCTCCCAAAGAGATCGCCTGACGGCCCAGCCTCTTCAGAAGAACTTTTCTGCAAACGACGCAAAGTTGTTGCCCACTGGTCGCAATCACTCTCTCTCTGCAGACGCTGGGCGATATACGAGCAGCGGAAACTTCACGGCTTTGCGGGCGCAGCAGACGACAGAAGGAGTAGGCGTCGGCCTCGCAGGCAGGCAGGGCGCAAGCCATGATGGAGACGACTCACTTGTGGTCCGGATTGCTCAGGCTCTCCGTGCGGCATCGCCAGACCGTGGGGCGGCACGAAGTGAGGCAAGCTTGGCTGAGACTCGAGCTGACGAAACAGACGTGATGTCCACGGCGCGACGAATCGCGGCGGCGCTCCAGAGCGCGAAGGTGTCTGACCAGGGTTCGGGAGGGCCGCTGCGAGAGGCGACGTGGAGCGTGGAGTACCGCAACAAAGTCCACCCGGCGGTAATGGCGGACAAGCTCCGGCATGGATCCGAAGCGTGCGAGCCGGGCGACTGGGCACCCTCGAATGTTGTGAACCGTGGCATTGGTGCGCGCCAACGGGCTGAGGCGTTTGCACGTAGCAAAGAAAAGCTCCTCGAGAATTCGAGAGCCAAGGGTGCCAATTGGAGCATGGAACACCCGGGCGGTGCGACACAGCCTGCACAGTGGGCCTCGACCATGCGCGATGCGCAAGAGCGCCGCGTGCGCGCAGAGACTCCGACGCTTCGGGAGCGGCTGTCGAGTAAGCAGCGCGGCGGTGCCCACTTGCGAGCCGTTCCCTGGTCCGTCGCGGAGCGCCACCTCGTGCACCTTCAGAGGTCCCGGCCCTCCCGCCAACCCCCTCAGGCGCTGCCGACCTTATGGGACTCAGCTCTCTTCGTGTTGGTCGCAGGTACGATCACAAGGTTGTCGGTCTGCCTAGACCAGAGCCTCTGTGCCGCTTTTGAGCGCTGTGCGCGCGTCGCGGGGCCGCCCCGCGCATCAGATGCGCACATTTTCATTCGACTGCGCAGGCTAACAGAGACTCTGCGCTGCGCTGGTTCACAGCTGACTGCGCCTAGAGCTTACGCGCCTCGGCGGCGCGTGCGTGTGCCTCGAGGCCCTCCATACGCGCCAGAGCAATGGCGTCCTGCACCACGTCCTGGTTGTCTGCCTGCGAGTCCACGCGCATCCACGTGCGGATGCGCAAGAAGGTGTGCACGCTTAGGCCTCCAGTGTACTTGGCAGTTCCGGCAGTCGGGAGCACATGGTTCGGACCGCAACCGTAGTCGCCCAACACCTCTGCGGCGTAATTTCCGATGAAGAGCCCGCCATAGTGGTTGCACTGCATTCCAACCTGCATCGGATTCGCCGTCATGATCTCCAGGTGCTCCGGTGCGATCGCGTCTGACACCTTGATCGCCTCGTCCATCGATCCTACCACAATACAAAAGCCTTTACTGACGGCTGCCGTTGCCGTCTCGCGATTCGGCGAAGGCAGTTCCTTGAGCTGCCCCGCAAGCTCAGCGTTCACAGCGTCATGCAGTGCAGCGTGAGTGGTCACGAGGATCGGGCGAGCCTCAATGTCGTGTTCTGCCTGCGCCAATAGGTCCGCGGCCACGACCTTGGGTGAGGCCGACTCGTCGGCAATCACAAGCACCTCCGACGGTCCCGCGAGCATGTCGATAGCACAGCGGCCTTGAACGATGCTCTTAGCCGCCGTGACCCACTGATTGCCCGGGCCGACAATGATGTTGGCAGCGGGCACAGGGCCCACGCCCTCAGCCAGCGTTGCCACCGCCTGAGCACCACCGATCTTGATGAGGCCGTCCGCATCCGCCACATGTGCTGCAGCCTTCGTGACCTGGTCGGGGTGCGGGCTCGCGACCCACACACTCTTCACTCCCGCCTCGCGCGCAGTAACCGCCGTCATGAGCACCGACGATGGCAGCGGGTAGCGTCCCCCCGGTGCATAGCAGCCTGCGCAGTCGACCGGTGTAACGAGCTGGCCCGCCTTGCCGCCAGGGATATCTGTTTCGGTGTCGCAGATTGATGCGCGTTGCGCCTTCGCAAACGCCCGGATACGCTCACCAACCCTCGTGAGCACGTCACGCTTGCCGGCGTCGAGAGTGTCGTACGCTGCCTTCAGCTCTTCCTTGTCTGCCCACCACTGCTCCCCCTCCTTGACATCGCCAAATTTGGTTGCATACTGCAGCATTCCTTTCTCGCCATCATTGCGGATCGCGGAGACAATCACCTTGGCCTGCTCAAGCGCCTTTGGGTCGACGGGCTCCGAGCAGTCCGCAGGGATATCGGCAAATTGGAGGCGCTTCAGCATCTTGGGCACTGTGGGAAAATGGGCGCCTGCATGCGCAGCACGGGTCAGCGGCCAGGGGCACGAGTTTCAGGGGCGCGGAAGTGGCGTTGTTACGGCGGGAAGACGGCGCGGCGGTGTGCGGGCGGCGGTCTGAGAGCGCGCGTGAAGGCGAACAGCGGGTGCGAGGCCCAAATTGAGTCAGGTAAGAAGAACGGTACTGGAAAGCAGACGCAGGCGACGTGATGAGCAGCAGGGCGGCTGCTGAAAAGAAGACCAGCCGGCGGTGGCTCATGCAGGGCCTATTTTCAAGGACAGAGATGAGGCCCTCGCCGGCTTCCAGGCGGGGATGCCCCCTCCACTGACCTCAAAACCGGGATCGCTTCTTATTTTGGCTAACCAGACTGGAGCGAATCTGCTGTTACGGCGGGAAGCCGTAACAACACGTCTGGATTCGCTCCAGTCTGGAGCAAAGGATCCACTGAGCTAGACCATTAAAGGACAAACTGAACTTGCAAGCAGGAACATAAGGTTCGGCCAGGCCTGGGTTCCGAAAATGCTGTGCAGTATAAGGGGCGGGTGTCGGGCAGGGCGCTGCCTGCGAGGCCGAGCGTGCAAGATCCTGCCTTTCCTTTGGGCCACCGCCGTCAACTTTCGAAATACCAGAAAGTGTGCAGAGAGAGACACGAAAAAAAACTCCCCCAACAAATGTTTTTAGACCCGTTTCGCCTGCGGTCACCCAAGAGGTCGCACATAGCCCAGCGTGCCGCGGGGAAGCCAACCGACACAAGGGAGTTGCCACCTTGGTTTCCGATCCAGGGCGAAAAGTCTGGCGGTCATTATGGCCGAGCCCGTGGTGGTTGACGACGCGTCAGGCTCGGTACGCAGGCAGCCTAAAAGAACCCCCATACATTCCCCATTACCTTTCTTCATGACACACGGCGCTCTCGAGTGGATACTGTGGGGCCACGGCGCGCTACGATCAATCTGTACGATTATTTGCGGCATTGCAGGCTTTTTGGTTACTGTGGGTACGTGCTCGATCGAGACTGATTCCGGAATGGTGGCTGTGGGGTCCGCAGGCCTCTGGGAAAAGGGCCAAGCGCCTCGGGGCTGAGCTCTGCGAAGCTGCGGCGCATGGCGAGCTCGATGTCATTGAACAGGTAACGCACCCATTTGTGTGGCCTGTGGGGACAGAAACTGCGCGATAGTTGCGAGACGGGATGGGCCAGTCACGCGTTGCGGGGTCCTCGCTGGCAGCTGGTGGCTGCGAAGGCAACAGTGGACGCGTCTGACTATGACAAGCGGTCTGCCATGCACCTTGCGTGTGCCGAGGGACATGTTCACGTGGTGCAGTCCCATTCCATTTGACAAATGTCTGGCAACTCGGAGCTCATCCGTGAGGCAGCCTTACCTTGACTCGTGGACAGGTCGAGTACCTCGTGTCGAAGAGGGCAAACGTGACTGCGCGCGACCGCTGGGGCGGTTATCCGCTCAAAGATGCAATCGCGGGTGGGCACACCGCTGTTGTGGAAATCCTAGCCGCTGCCAACGTGAGTCTGCCGCCCAGCGGCCCAGTCGGGCAGACTCGCGCGCATGCACATGCCTCTCGGTCCCGTGGGCCGTGCGGCCCGCAAGGGCCAAGCATGGGGCGTAATCTGAAGAGAGGCGCGGCGGGGTGATCGAGCAGGCTCTGATTGAGGAGAGAGATCGCGACGGTCTCGGGGAGGAGGTGAACAAGATGGCTGCCAAGGGGAATCTCGAGGCAGTTGTGGCGCTCGTCCAGTGCCGCGCCAATCTTAATGCTCACGCCACAGGCGACCGTCGTTCAGCGCTGCACCTCGCAGCGGCCGACGGGAATTTCGAAATGTGCGAATTTTTGCTGGAACACAAGGCGGATGTACACGCCAAGGACCGCTGGGGTGGTGGCGCGCTTGGGGACGCGATGCGTGGAGGGCACACGAAGATCACCAAATTACTTCAAGCGCACGGGGCGCTAGGTGGCGATGATGATCCGCGCAGCACCAGCATGAGCAACGCCGAAAAGATGTGCCAGGCGGCGTCTCGTGGGGATATTGAGGCCATCAAGAAGCTGGTAGGACAGGGCTGCCCTGTAAACGAGGCGGACTACGACAAGCGCTCGCCGCTGCATCTCGCGGCAGCTGAAGGGCATCTGCAGGTGGTCGAGTTTCTCATCCTTTACGGTGCGGACGTGCGCAGTAGGGATCGCTGGGGCGGTGACCCCCTCAAGGACGCGCTGCGCGGCGGGCACGCCAAGGTGCAGCAGGTGCTGCGAAAGGCTGGTGCACGCGGGGGAACAGACGACCACTCAGACCACATGGACATGGGCGATCGCATGTGCCACTCTGCTGCCAAAGGCAATTTGGAACAGATCCAGAAGCTCGTGGCCAAGGGCGCGAGCGTGGACGCGTGCGACTACGACAAGCGCTCTGCGCTGCACCTCTCAGCGGCTGAGGGGCACTACGAGGTCGTTTGCTTCTTACTCGATCATAAGGCTGACGCGCGCTGCGTCGACCGCTGGGGCGGCACACCGCTCAAGGACGCCGTGCGCGGTGGTCATCGAAAGGTCCAGGAGCGAATCCTCGACGCGATGCCCGCAGAACGCGATACGGGTGAGGACTCGACGTCGAGCCGCACAGAGCTCGAGAAGGTGACTCAGGCGCTCTCTTACGACGCCTTCAAGGCACGGCCAATCGAGGAGCGCGCTCGTATGGAGCAGTGGCACATCAACCGCAAGGAGATCGTGATCGGTTCCGTACTCGGTGAGGGCCAGCAGGGGTATGTGACCAAGGGAGACTGGCGTGGGATGACTGTGGCAGTGAAGGTGATCAAGCCTGGTAATTCCAAGTCCGACGACATGGACTTCACCAACGAAGTGGAGGTGCTGTCGCACCTGAGGCATCCCACTCTCGTGCTCTTCCTTGGCGCCTGTCTCGTCGGCGAGCCACGCATGATCATCTCCGAATACCTTCCTGGCGGGTCACTCGAAGACGAGTTCGAGCAGCGCAAGGGACATGGACCAAACGCCAAACCGTGGCGTCCCCCGGTCAAGACCGTCCACATGTGGGCACTCGAACTTGCACAGGGTTTGTCGTTCCTGCACAATTGCAATCCGCCCATCATTCACCGCGACCTCAAGCCAGGAAACCTACTCCTCACCGCAGAAGGCCATCTCAAGGTGTCTGACTTCGGCCTCTCAAAGATATACGACATGACCGCCACCAACGGCGAGTACCGTATGACGGGCGTCACAGGCACGCTGCGCTACATGGCACCAGAAGTGGTGCGGTCTGATGTATACACGGAGAAAGTGGACATCTATTCGTTCGCCTTCAACATGTGGTTCATGTGTGCAGGCGACCGTCCGCTCCTGCACTCGTCGCAGCGCGAATTCCTCGACGCCGCGCGCGCCCACCGCGATCTCCGCCCGGACCTAGAGTGTATTGGCTTCAGGCCCTTTGCCGCACTCATGGCTGAGGCTTGGCACGGCAATCCGGACCTCCGCCCGGTTGACCCCGCGCCCTGTCCGGTTCCGTGCTGTGCCCGAACAACCGCGGACATGCCATTGTGCTCTATCCGAACGGCCCCTGATCGTCCGAACGGCTCCTGATCGTGAGATGGGGCTTGCAGTCGGCAGTTCAGCTCGCGACACGTCTCCGAGACATGGAGTTGCCCAAGAACCCGAAGGAAAAGGTCTGCAAACGCGGCAATGCCGCGTTCGCTGCCCGAGGAGTCAAAGAGTGCGCGGTGCAGTGAGATGCCCTCATCTTTCCGGGGGATGCGCCTCGATGCGGATGCCTCTAGTAGACAGTACGATACACTCTTTGTGCACAGTCTTGACGGAATGTGGGTCTTTCGATCATATGTGCCATTGAAAAGGTCCACGCGAGCTGCGAATGGAACTCAGAACGTGCAGGCGCGAGGCCTTGCGGGATTTTTCACTGTTGCACATGTTGCACAGGACGCAAGGTGAGATGTCATGTCCCCTGATGCGTGCACCCACCACCTCAAGGTAGCGGGGATGCCTAGAGCCGAGGGACAGATTCATTTATTGACCACAAGCCTGCACGGTGGCGGACCTCCCGCAACCTTCAACCCTGGGACCGCTGCGCATGGGGCGCGCGCGTCAGCACACATTCTCGGCAGACCAGCTCGAACGGCTGGCGGGAGTCAGTGAGACTCGATCAGCGCACAAAACACAGCGCAGCTAGGAAAACCTTGTTGGCCGCGCACCAGTCTGCCCCGCAAGGCCCAGCAAGGAAGCATGGGGTGGAGCGTGAAGGGGGCGGGGGAGGGGGTGGTCAAAGCGTGGGAGGGCAGGTCAAGACCTTACCGCGGGACAGGGATTTGGTCGTGGGGAGTGCTGCGATCAAGCAATAACAGCAATCTTCAGTCGCAGAACTCACGCACGGTTGTAGCACTCTCGACAACTTTTAGTCCTCACTCTTTTCGTCCTCCTCTTCCTCCGCGTGCATTCGCGACAGCGCCTGTTGCAGAGCCACGTCAGGTCCCACCCTCGCATCGCTTGCCCGCGTATCCACACGCCCAGCCAGCAACGCATCAGCTCGCGCAGACTTACCTGAGCGAAGGCACGTTGCTCTTCGACAAGCTTCTGCGCCCAAGGAGACTGTGGCGTATGTGCCTTGCTGGCCTCTTCGCGAAGCTTGGCACGCTTCACCGACATACTTTCGATATCGCCCGTCTCCACGTCTTTCCACCGCACCCGCTTCGCGCCACTTCCAGAAGCGGCGTCCCCTCGATCGTCACCCTCTTTCTCCCCGTCCCCGTACGTGCTGAGTCCAGACAGACCACCCCCCGCCTCTGCCTTTGCATTCTCCTCCTGCTCCTGCTCGTCCTCGTCCTCGTCGAAGTCGCCCAGAAGTGACTGCAGTCCAGGCGCTTTGACATCTTCCGCTGCTGAAGTGCCCCCCCCCGTTTCGCGCGCTGAACGACTCGAATCGTCGTCCGCTGCAGCTGAAGCATCATCCTCGAATCTCGGACGTTTTTTAATCGCAGAACCCTTCTTCAAGACCCCCTTGAGGACTCGAGGAGCCCCCCTTGTCTCCCCTCCCGGCTGTTCATCCCTGTCCTGCACACGCCCCCCAGCCCCGTCCTCATCTGAGTCAGAATCTGCCGCCCACTTGCTCTTGCTCCCCCCGCTGCTAGACGCGCCGATGTCCGCGCCGCTCCCGACAGCGTCGCCCCCGCCATCACCTGCGGAGGGCTCGGGTGGAGGCGCACTCGCCAGGGCATACATCTGCGCGATGTGTGCAGCGAGGTCGGCAGCCGAAGCACCAGCAGGCGGAGCACCCTCCCCTGACTCCTGTGTGTCATCGTCTTCTTCAAAACCCATTTCTACCTCTTCTACGTCATCCGCGCCCATCTTGTCTGTCCGGAGGCAGGCGTCCAGGTCTGTCAGCTGGCACATGTGCAGCGGCGTATCCTCCCATTCCTGGTGCATCAGCGCGATGTCGTCGCGTGTGCGCCCGTGCGTCGTCCGCGCCGCACATTCCGCAACGCTTGCTTGTACGTGCATCACGTACACCTCATAACCCTTGTACTTTGCGTGGCTCCAGTACTCCTCGAAGTCCGCGGCTCGTGCATTGGGCGCGTCGATGATCAGGAAGCGGTACATTCCCTTGTCAATTGTGGAGCGGAATGCCTTCAGAGCGCTCGCCTTGTACGCATCCTCTGCTGCGGCGTCCCACTCGTACTCCATGTCTGAGACTTTCACGTCCGACCCCGTCTCCTCGTCACGCCGCGTCACCTGCTTCTCGACGAGAAAATAGTCGTCGATCGACATGACGCGCGGGGCCTCTCCACCGCACGCCACTTCGATGTCGCGGATTGTACGTGCAGTCCGCGACTTACCTGCGCCAGGCAGTCCGCGAAGGATCACAACGATTCGCGCGGGGCGCCGTGCCCGGCCGGGCCGCCTGAGTAGATCGGCCGCCTTCATTGGCGGCTGCGGCCGCCGTGCAGCACTTGCATCAGCCGCTTGGCCAATAGAAGTCTGGAGCGATGGTGGAGGCAGACCCGCTAGCCTCGCTGCTTCCTGCGCGACCCACAAATCGCCACGCGCTCTCAGGTGTGGCGCACCGGGACTTGGTCTGGGGACGCGACAAGCGGAGGGAGCGGTGAGACAGGGGAGTAGTGACGTGCCTGCCGGCGATGAAAATTGATGAAGTACTGTTTCATCTGGGGTGGTAATGCCTTGAAGTGCGCGCACGCTGCACACATACACGAGGGATTGTGCACCAGCGGCGCGAAGATCTTCCCCTCCGTAAGCTGGCCGAGTCCCTGGGAATGCTGCGGCTGGGGAGGGCGCGCAGGCTGGGGAGGCTGGGACGAATGGGGCGGGTGCGAAGCTTGAGTGTTTTGGGAGGCATGGACGGGGAAGGTCGGCTTAGCCGGTTGCAAATGCTGGGAAGGGGGATGCGGCTGCTGCTGCACCAGCCCTGGCTGAGTGGGGGGAGGGTGCTGAAGGTGCTGCGGGGGGTACGGGTAGTGGTGAGGGTAAGGATGTGGCGGATGCGCTGGGAATGCGTTCTGAGGGGGAAAGGGAACCCCGGGCGGTGGATACGGCTGGTGCGCCGGTGCGTAGCCCTGCGGGTGTATGTGCTGGGACGGATGCGCTGGTGGGTTCGGCTGCGGCGGAAGATGCGGCTGCGGCGGGTAATACGCGTGCGGATGAGGGTAATGCCCGTAGTGCTGTTGGTGCTGGTGCTGATGCTGCTGCCGCCACGCACAGAAGCGGGTGAGCAATCAATGTGCTGGGCAAGATCAGGCGACGCGCGGCAGAGTACGTCGACGATCCTAAATCGGCAAATTCCCGCAGATTCGACACGCTACCGAGCGGATCCGGCCCACCGCACCCGCACGATGGAACCATGCCAAGAAACCGGTCTGCATCGAACCGGTCTGCATCAAAGCCACACTATATCTTATTACATAATGCTGGTTCACACCTGATATTGCCATGCTTGGTGCTGTTGCTGGCCGTATCCCGGTGCCAGCTGCGCAGGATTCTGGAGGTGCGGCGCGCCGGGGTGTTGAGTCTGCGGCTGCAGCCCATAATCCGACGTCGCTGGCACACCTGACACGCTGGGATAAGGCGACGGGTATGGCGACCAGTGCGGCTGCTCAGCCATCAGAGCGAATGTGGCCGCTCCAACAGCGCGTGAGCACGGTCACCGCACGTCGCACGGTGCAGACGGGCCTGAAAAGTTGACGACAGACTGAATGTTGTCGGTTGGCTAAAAGGTGGAACCTTTTGAGTCCCCGCTTGCTCTCAGCTGAGTTGGGTGGGACCCGGGCCGTGCGATAGCGCAGTGGCGGCTGCGAACGGTTTCAGGTGCGCCGCAAGTTTCATCTCTGCATTGGTGAACGGGAGTAGGGCTGCAAGTGGTGCGGGAAGATGCCAGCGAAAAAGAGGTCCAGGACAGAGGACGGGGAGGCGGAGAGCGACAAAGCCGGCAGCGACAGCGGAGCTCCGGACAAAGACGGCTCCGTTTCTTTGCCGACTGGCGTCCCCCCTTCAATGCTGACAGGCGGGCCAGAGGTTGCTCTCCTGAATTCCCCCCCCTGCGCTTCGCACGTATGAGGGCTACTCTTGCGCAGCCCGAGCTGATGGTCCCTCGATTCAGGATTGTGCAGAGTATGCCGCACGTCCTCCTGACAGCGGCGCACGGCATATGTGCAGGTGCCGAAGCTGTCTGTAGAAGGTTTAGATGTATTCGCCTACGAGCCGGGCAAAGAATTCGAGGGCTTCTCAGCAGGACAGGTTGTGAGAGTCGAGGTGGAGGCCAAACACCTCACACAGGAGAGTATCGGAATCAAGGAGCGCCGTATCTGGGGGGACGACCCGTACGCTGTATGCTCAGACATGGTGGCCATCGCAACTCATACGGTTCTGCTCATCCGCATACCTTAGCTCCTCGACGTGCCGCGCCCGAAATGCTCCCACCCTCGCAGCGGAGTTCATGCTGCGGGGTGTTTGCTCAACGCGGCGGCGACTGCGGTGGCAGGGAGCTTATGTTGCGACGTCGGACGTACCCAAAATCGCTTGCCTGGTGATGGTGGTACGGATTCTGGAGCGTCAGAGTGTCCATCACTCGTCAACCAAGAACGGGCTGCGGTCACGTACGCTTACCGAGACGGAGCACGCTGGTTTAAGCTTGCGCCTCGAGGGCTGTGCGGTTTGCAAGACCACCGACGACCGTGCCAAGCTCGCCCACGTCATCCTGCGACCCTCTCCGGTCGGCATTGCCTGCAATCCTTAGCGTCGTTTCCCTGTCCTGGCTTCGAGCCCGCCTCTGCTGTTTCCGCCGTCCGTGTCGCACGCTGACACTGGTATTCGACTGGTACAGCTCGACCGTTTCTCCATCAAGAGCCACAACGCCTTCGCCGAGGCCCGCGTCATTTTTTCACTCAGTGAGCCTTCCAGCGCATTTGCGCACCCAACCGCATCCAAGTCTGCACGCACGCGCGTGGTAGCAGTGCGTGGGTCAAGCTGAGAGTTGTAAGCGGCAGGCAACGAGCCGGCGTTCAAATTCTCACTTTCGATGGTGGCGGATCGCTCGCCGGACGCGAAGAATTGGACTTCAGTCCGGCTGATAAGCCAGGCGCTTTACCTCGAGACTGACGCGGGAAAGCGCTTCGAGCTGTCTCTGCAAGAACACGTTCCTGGAGAAAAGGTCACGTACCGCTTCGTCGAGGTAGCGGCTCCTCGCACCACCTCGAAGGCAGCGATGCAAGAGAAGGGCATCCCGCTGCGTGAAGCGGCTGCTGTCGAGAGCGATCTATCGTGGGATGAGGTCGAGTGGGGCGCAACCTCGGTGCGAGTGCGGGGCCACACCCACTCTCTTGTCTGCTGCTTCTGGCTCCCCGTTACTACACCTCAAGGCGCCCAGACGGCATAATCCCTTTTACGCAGTCACAGTGCCTCCGATCCCTGCGATACTTTGATGCCCACTTGGGTGTACCAGGGTTCTGTTCACGCAGTAAGGGCGGCTGATGTGTGACGTAAACAAGTCTTGGTGTGAGCGTTTTTACATGTAGATGGCACGCTTCGCCGTGACTCACGAAAACGACACAGGACATGCTTTTGTGGTCTCATGTGTATTTCATAGCGAAACCCCCACAGAAAACCAGTCCCCGGAGAAGTGCCGTAACATTTACCGGCCGTGGATCTGCAACACGGCAAAAATGCTCAGCAGAAGGCAAACCAGCAGGGCGATAGCCTTGACGCAGATTGCGCAGAGCTCCACATGCCACGACTGAACTGACCGGCACAAAAGGGGGTGCAAAAAAAGCTTGCAAGAGGAACTTCCGGTCAAGCCCGCATGAACGGCGATGCCATCACAAGGAGCAAGGACATACCATGGGGCCCTTCTTCTTCTTCTCCGCACCCAGCTCGAAGTGCTTGCAGCGCCCCAGGTTCTTCATCTTGATGGTCGAGCACTTCTCGCACTTCATCTTAAGGGTGATCTTCTTGGTAACCTGTTCCAGCAACCAAGTGGATCAGAGTCGACTGCTTTCTGACGAACACTCCGTTTTCACAACACTCCCGCAGCGGTTCATGTTCGTGCACGATTGCAGCCATCCGCACTAAATCAAAGTTGGCCACTCCACTGAACGTTCAACTGCATCTGATAAAATAAAATCCTAATTTCCCCAGTGAACCCCAGATCCTGCGGCTCTGGTAGAGACAGAACCTTGGCCTTCTTGTGGAACACGGGCTTGGTCTGGCCACCGAAACCCGCCTGCTTCTTGTCGTAACGACGCTTCCCCTGAGCATACAAGGAATCCTTGCCCTTCTTATACTGCGAGACCTGCAGAGGAGCGGCGAAAGATTTCAGCGAACCGCCCACCTCATGGTCCTGGGGGACGTTCCCTCGAGCAACGGAATTTCCGTCGAAACGATGACTGATCCTTTAAGCAGGTATCCTGGAAATCTAACTATTTTCCACCTACACGAACTGCCTCCGTCCAGGTCTCAACGAGCAGTGCAGCAGGAAATGGAGCATCCTCAGGAAACGGAGCATCCTCCCCTCCCCCTCCCCCTCCCCCTCCACTCGCAAACACCGATGTCGGGCCCGAGTGTTGCACCTTCCACTTCTGGTGGGTCTTGCAGGACTTGCAGTAAGTCTTCAACTCCTTGGGGAAGTTAACCATGATAACTGCGCACCCAGACCCGCGATCAGAACATTAGCTGGTTCCTCCGTCTCTCACTGGGAACCGCGAGTTCGAGGACTCCGCAGCAGAGCGAGGCATCGCGGTTACTTTGGATGTGCCATCGCTGCTCCGGCCAAACCGCATTTTCAAGATTCAAGCAACTTCAGCTGCTCCTGAAGACTGCTTCCACGCGTGGAAACAAAACTCCCCACACGAGGCGCAGCACAGCCAACCGCCACAGCGGGCGCCGGCACGAGGTGCCTGCTACCCGGACACTGCAGCGCGTTCCGCCTTTTGGCCGCCGCAGTCCAGCCCACAGCTCAGCCACAGCTGAATTATGGACATGCATGAGCGTGTTGATCCACCCTCACCGACCAATATCCTCCAGCCTGGCAGCACTGTCTCCGCCGTGCTGCTCCAGCCCGCACAAACCCACAACGCCCAGCAGGACCGCCCCCCCCGCCCCAGTCCGGATCCATGCACGGTGAAAACAAGGGGAGCATATTATCAAAGCGATCCGCTGTTTGTAACGCTGTGCGGGCGGCCAACTGGCACTGTGATGGCGCTTGAGGGAGGGACGCCACCTTCACCTTCGGCGCGTGAGCTGCTCGAGGGCTTGAGGTCTTTTTTTAGGGGTGCAGTGTGCCCGGATGAAAGTGGGGTGACTTAAATCAGCCAACCGACTGGCACGGGAACATATCTCCATTATTGAAAGTAAGATAACTTTACAATTCATTTCTTCAGAAGTAAAAGTTGTTCAGATCGGCGGGTCGCATAGCAACGGCGTTGGCTCGGTTCGACACACTAAACCTTGCCGTAGCTAGCCAATGCATGGAGTCCCATCAGTTGTGTTGGCAGTGTGCGAACCACTGGAGATCCGTTCCCTAAGACTTCTGCTCGGACTGAGAATTCGATCGCGTGCCCTAGCAGTATGCGTGCTGTTAGAGCTTCAAAGGCGCTGTATCTCCAAGTGCTTGTTTTGGTTCTCGCTGCTCCCGGTGGCATCGCATATTCTCTCTCTCCGAAGCTCGCAATGTCCATGTCCTCGACGCCGCCGTCGGCTGAGGGAAAAAACGTTGGCCTTCTACCAAGCACAGCAAATGATCAAGCATGGCAATCGCTGGCCGCTTCCCCAAGGGCTGGCAGCTAATCAACTCCCCACGTGGCGGTAGGTGGTAGTACTAGGCGCCGGTGTCATTGGCGCCTCTGTCGCATACCATCTCGCACAGCGCTCCGTCGCTGTGACAGTGGTGAGACCCACCCGGTGTTCCCTTTTGGGCCGGGGACGTGACGCAGAGGACGCATTGCATACGGCCGGCCTCTTAATATCCGGCACGAATCCGCACGATTGCTCTAAGAGCATGTCCGCGCCGCTGTTCAGATCGATCGCGCCGGTGTGGCCAAGGCCGCGAGCGGCAAGGCAGGGGGATTCCTGGCATTGGATTGGAATGATGGCTCGCCTGTGGGGCCGCTGTCACGCCTGAGCTTCCGCCTGCACGCGGAGCTAGCGGAGACGCTCAAGCTCGACTCGTACCGTCGGCTGTCCTGCCGCGCGGTGGCTGTGGAGCCTTCTGGGAAGCCGCCATCGCGGAAGCTGCAGGAGGTCGAGTGGGTCGACCTCGGCGTTTCAGGCTCTCGCCTCATGGGGGACACCTCCACCATCGCGCAGGCTATCTTTCCCGCACTTGGCCCGCGCGCCAAGCAGCAAAGGCAATGCTGCCGTTTCAGAGCGGCGGGGCGCGCTGGCCGGGAGATGAGGGGGTGATGGTGCGAAACAGGTGCACCCGCGGCAGCTCACCGAGGCACTTGTGGCCGCTGCTCAGGCGAAGGGCGCCGTGCTCAAGGCACGCCCCCACCTCTTCCCCTATCCACGGCGTGCGCCGTGCCGGGAACCGCGCCAAGCGCTCTGTATGTGTCACGGCAGATCGGCGCTGTGCAAGAGGTGATCACCGAGGTTGCGCCTGACGGCGGCGGCGCGCGAGTGCTGGGCGTGCGGGTCGGAGAAGAGGTTGTTTCCGCGGACACGGTGGTGGTAGCCATGGGTCCGTGGAGCAAATCAGCTGCTCGCGGCCTGCAGCTCCCGGTGGTGCTCGGGCAGAAGTACCACTCGGTGCTGATGCGCAACGCTCGAGAGCTTTCCGAGGCCGTCTTCTTCCAGGGCCTTGGCGACCCCGAGGCGAGTCCTCCTCGCCTCCCGCCGCCTCCTCGCCCGAATGCCCCACTCGCACATCCGCACCTCGTGCAGCGTCTGGGTGCACGCACCCTTGAACCACGTTGCTAGGCGTGCTAGCTGCAGTCAGAGGAGCATGAGCTCAACACACGAGTGCACCCTGAGTAGGTCTATCCTCGGCCCAACGGCGAAGTGTACGTGACCGGGTTTCCGGACGCACCCGTGCAAGTAACCGAGGCCCCGGGTCACACCCTCACCACTGGACCCTCTGTACCAGGCGCCAGCCTAGTGCCGCACAGCCGCTACGCTAGTTCCGCGCAGGGGCGCCTCCCCGCCCTGACGCGGCTCGTTGACGGCGTGCGTCCGTGCAGGGGAAGAGGAGGTGCGGGCCGAGGTCGGTGAGAGGCTGGTAGCTGCGGTACGCCTCGCGAGCAGTGAGTTGCAGGCTGCCGCTGTTGAAAAGACGCAGGCCTGCCACCTTCCGGTGCGTGCACGGCGCCCCGTCCCGGCCCTCGTACATCACGGCGCGCGCAGGTATTGAGTCGCGCGGTCGATACTACGGCAGGTGACGCTGGACGGTGTTCCTGCCATCGGGGCGCTGCCTGGCGTCGCGGGCGCCTACGTTGCGACTGGGCACTCTTGCTGGGGCATCCTCAACGCCCCTGCCACGGTTCTGAGCCACCTCATCGCCCCGGAGGGATTCGGACCTCCCGCGTACTGCGCGCCGAGCCCGCGCCTGAGCCCATGCCCGTGACTCGCTCGCAGGGCCTCGCGATGGCTGAACTAATCGTTGATGGCAAGTCTGGCCCCCGCCCCGACCCGCCCACCCAGCCCGGTGCGCCCCGGTCACGAGGACCCCCGCGTGCCCAGGTGCACGAGTCTGGACCTCGCTGCCTTTGATCCTGCGCGCCTCCTCTGAAGCGCATGCGGGGAGCTTGTGCATCAAACCGAGCGCGACGCATCTTGGCTGCCAAGCGCTGCCCGGTGGAAGGTATCGTCTTTGCGGGAAAGGCGTCCCTCGCCATGACAGATTTTACAGGCCCCGAATCCGCTTTCTCCCCGATGCCCAACCGGGCCTCAACCGCGCCACATCAGCGCGCGTAGGCGCCGCCACGAGCGCGCACGCCTCCCCGCACCTCCTCGTGCCTCCGCGCGCACCTCATCGAGTGCGGCGTCGAGATCGGACACCTGCACGGGGCCGCCTGGGAGGTCAGCCCTGCTCGTTCAGGCGGGCGAGGGAGCCAATGAGGAGTGGGGAGCGGGCCTCGACGCGGAGAGCGGCGCGCCTATCGCCTCCTGCAGGCGCCTGCGCGTCCATCACTCGCTCCACTGCACGCGCGGAGGCGGCGCGCACCTGCACCATACACGTCACTGCACTGCAGACGGGATCAGTCACAGTTGGTCCGGGTCCGGAGGCCGGCCGGGCGCGCACCGTCGCTGCAAGAGCGGCGCCAGTCATACCCGCGGTGGGCCCGCCGCGCGGCGCGTCTCGAGTCACCCGGTCAATCCACTCGAGCACACCTGGGCGCCGCCCCCAGCCCGGCAGAGTCACTGGCGCATGCAGCCGCGCATTTCGCGCGTGCACATGCGCGGCCAATGGCGCTCGCCTGGCCCGAGGCGACGGCTGTTGTGAAGCTTGCGGAGCAGGATACGAAGGATCTCGCGGCGCCCGCGCGCATCCGGCGCCCCAACCGCAACGTGCGCCTGCCGTCGCCCGCCAGCCTTCAGCACTCGGGCGCGGGCATGTCACGCGTCTGCATGGTGCCAGCACGGAGGGCAGGCTTGCGCCTCAAGCCGTCCCGGACGAAGTATCGCCGGGTCGACAAGGTCTCGGCGGTTTGTCAAGCCCACAACAAGCACCTGGCAGGGGCCCGCTCAGTACACCGCGGGAAGTCCTGAGCAGAAGGAGCAAAACCTAACGCAGAGACGAGCGAAAGTAAGAGCAAGGGAGGTGCACATTGTTTTGCTCCTGCAAGCCGTCGATCTTGGCAAGAAGCTGCCATTCCGCCATACGCGCTGTCAAAGTATGTCCAAAGACAGCGGGTAGCTCACAAAGATAACGGTGCATGGCGCTCGGGCAGCGCGCGCGGCGCTCGCCTGATTCACGACCGAGTCGCGGACGCCAGAAGTGTCGCCCGTGAGGGACCCACGCGTCCTACACCCACGCCGGCATGAACGGCGGCGCGGCCCCTAGCAGCCCTGGGTCCGAGCTGTTGCGTAGCCACTGTCTAGATTTAATATTATGAGACTGGCAGGGACCGTGAGAGCGCGTCCATTTCGTCTAAGATGATGACATGCAGCGCAGAAGATGATCCCTTTGCCTCCCACTCCTGCTCGGCCTGCAACCGAAGCCGCCACGCCCCTGGCACCGTCAGTCGCGCCCACGATTGAAATGGGCACTGCAGAGATGGGTACTACCGTGTGCAGTGGAGAGGGGAGGGCACCTGCGCAAAAAGTGATCGTATGTTGCGCTCTGCTTCCCCTACCCACTTGTCAAGTAACTCTGGGCCCGAAACCTGCAATGGCCCTCCCGCACGGGCCTTGAGATAGGACTCCCTGGTGGGAAAGAGGATCGTGCAATGCCCGTCGGCAACAAATGAGGCAATGACAGAGAAAGCAAAGGACCAACCACTTTCGCGGGACGATCTGTAAGAGCCTGCACGAGGTGCGGAGGCGAATGGTCACTAAGGCCTCTGCTGATGGTGTCAAATCAGAACATTGCGGCTGGGCGGTGTTGGGTGGTGCCTGGGAGATGGTACGGGCAATAAGAGTTTTTCCGCACCCCGGTGGGCCGTAAAGCAATAAACCACGCACCTGCAATCGATACCCGGTCAAGCGAGTCGACTGGGCAGAAGAGACGCGATAAGAGAGGCTGGTGGGGCGCAGGGCGCAGGGCGCACATGTTGGAGGCCGAGGTCATCGAGAGCTCCAGGCGGGAGGCGCCGGGAGAGAAAAGCACGACGCACGATTGCTTCGATCTCGGTGCCGAGCCCCCCAACCTGACGACGCAACAGCGCGACATCGACTCCGCCTCCACGCGCCCGTGCTTCGTCCTCTTCTCCCGCCTCTGCCCAGCGCGCATCCTCTGCCTCCTGCACCAGATGCTGCAGCGCTGCAGCATCTGGTGGCAGTAGCAGCCCGGCAAGCGCCGCCGGTCCCGCTCCAACGCGCATCCCGCTGGGCTCGCCTTCGTACCTGCCGCGCATCGGGCCTTTAGCATCCCGCTACCAGCCCAGGGGCGCCAGGTTCGTGGCACACTGTTCTTTGAAATGGGGGACACGGCACAGCTTGTGGCCAACAAAAACACCACGAGAACACACCCAACGGCATCACGAAGGTAGCCTTTAATCTTGGCGCCCATCATCGGCTCACGTGAGTGCACCGCAAACTCGAGCAACACCACTGGCTGAACGAGCGACGCTTCGCCGAGCAGCCGTGGCGGGCCGCCAGCGTACGTGGTCACGCCCGACGATGTGACGCGTAGGCGGGTCGCGGTACGCATAGGATTACGCCCGTAGGGATCTCCGAGGAGTTGCACTACCTCGGCCTCTCCCAAGAGCGCCTTCACCAACACCTTGCTGCCCGTCGGGCGCAGCCACGGCAGGCTCACGCACCCAGCGGGGATTACGTGCAGAGTCACATCCACACCCGGCGCGCCAAGGGCAGGTGAGCCTAGCAGCTGCGCGTAGCACGGCTCGCCAGCCGCGAGCATCCATTCCAAGTGTGGCGGCACGGGATCACTGAGCGCCGACGCGTTGAAGCGCGTTTTGAAGGCCGCCTCAAGCTCGCGGTCCACCCACCCTGCCGAGGGCCGCCACGCGTCAGAGGGTATCACAGTGCCTAGCGCGGACGCGAACCGCTGAATCGGTTGAAACACACACCCCCATCTGCCCAGGTTGTCCCTCCTGATGCCGAACGCGCCGAATCGTTGTCATTCTGCCCCTGGCGCCGCAGCATGGCTTGTGAGCCGGGAGGCACTGCAGCAGTGGGTCCCTACCTAGGATGTCCGCAGAGGCTGTCCGCCCGGAGTGGTCCTGGCTAAAGTCCTGGCGGCCCGGATACGCATGGAGGGTGTAGGCTTAGCTGCAGCGACCGCGCTTGACAGTTGCAATGGAGCTGGATTGCAGCCCTGGAGCAGCAGGGGAGCTAAAATGGTTGCTGTTTTGGGCGGGCTCTGACGTCCATCTTTCTCCACGATATTCGAACCAACGCAACGCACTCTTCCACAAGCTTGCCCAGGAACCCCGCGTGTCCGCCATCCCACACGGTCGCCCACTCAGCGTTTCCATTTTCCTCCTCGTCCTCTTCCCTGCTTCCGCCAGAGCCTCCGGCTTCCAATCCGATCCACCTCACTTGCGCGGGTCTCTGGGTCTTTGGCGCGACCCATCTGCGGGCTGAGAGGGGGGCACTTTTTGCCGCCTGCTTCTGGCCTGAGAGGCAGGGCGCCGATGACAGAAATGCTGGCAACAGCTTATGTGATCCGGCGTCGGCTCGTGGAAACACACTAGGAGATGTTTGCAGCATTGCGCGTGCACATCTTCGTTCAGTGGCAGGCGCGAAGCCGATGAGCGCCAGGAGGAGCGCGATATGGCGCGATGGCATCCAGGCTAAGGCGAAAGTTCCCCTCATCTGTGGGGAACAAGAAAAATTTCTGTTTTCACTTCGGGATACAAACAGGACAGGAGGCCATGCCGGCCTGCTGGGCTGCCGGGCCGCGGGGCGTGCTGTTGGGTTTCGTCATTCTAGTAGGCGCTGAAGCTATCCGCTCTATTTCGCCCATTGAACGCGATGGCCGGCCGCCATCAGCAGCGCTGAGGGGCAGTGATCGAGGCAAGCCTTGCAGACGGCGCTTGGTACAGCGGCCCGCTTGTCAAGCGGATTCCAGGATGCCGTCGGAGAGCCTGCAGTGGACTTCGCGCCGCGCTGGCCGGTCGCCTTGTTTTGCGCCGCTGCAAAGTGGTGACAGTGTCATCCTCCATCTTGGTGCGCATAGGAAGGCATTGTGCCTTTGGCCAAGGAATGCTCGTTGCGCCCCCTTGATGCAAATCGACGGAGCGTCAATCGCCAGCGCAGTGGGCGTTGTTTTCGCCGTGGGTTCCGTCTTTCTTTACACGCCAATGATGTTCCGTGTGTGCCGGAAACAGTCGGCAGAAGGTTTTCGACAGTGCTTTCCCTGCTAGGCGCTTGATATCCTTACAAAGTTGGACGCATCGCGTTGCTAAGAGAGATGTGGTTGGCCAGGACTGAGTCCAAGCACTTGGCTGCTGAAGCTCGGCTGCTACGCCTCAACCGACATCTACAACTACGCTCATGGGTTGATTCCGAGCGTTTTTGCCTTTATATCAGCACTTGTTTGGGGTGCTCTAGCCCAGCAAATTTGCCGAGAGTACTTC
>Ga0115567_10000634_pt1 | contig 34426 bp, 41 predicted proteins | sample COGITO_mtgs_1204_2_FD_88679 | JGI IMG/M metagenome (GOLD analysis project Ga0115567, IMG submission 88679) | Pelagic marine microbial communities from North Sea - COGITO_mtgs_120412 | ecosystem: Environmental > Aquatic > Marine > Epipelagic | place: Germany:Helgoland, sampling site Kabeltonne...
AATCCAAAATCTTTAAATGTGTGTTTTGGTGTGTATACGTCTTCAATAACATCCACTGGATTTTTATTGATAAATTGAGATGGGTTAAACGTCGCTCGACCTTTTTTTCCTCCTCCACGTGATCCTCCACGTCGGTTGCCTCCTCCACCACCTCTGCTTCCTTTGTATCCTCCACCACCTTTTCCTCTGTTTGATACTTTATTTCTTTTAAATTTTTGCGGACCACGCGTGTTTCCACCACGAGAACCACTACCTTGCGGTTTTTTAGTTGTTGTCATTTATATAATTAGTTATTCGAGACTGAGTTGTTTTGAAACGGCCTCTCTCGTGCAGATAGTAATATAATGTAGTAATTACTACACCTGCTTGAGAGCTCTACACATGAATCAAAAGCGTTAGCGGTAAGCATACAGTAGTTTTTCTTAGAGTCAAATAAAAAGCCACGCGTAGCGTGGCTTTTTATTTTATATTTCTTTATATATTAAGATACTTCCTAATGGCCAACAACGATGAAATTGCACCTAATACCATTCCAATAAGTATCAATACTCCACCTATCTTAAATATTTCTCCCAAGAATACGTCATACAAATTAAGAATAAAAATCTCTTGTAAAAACGGAGCAACGTAATATAGGGTTGGTAATAAAATCAGAATTGCTAATACCCCAGCAACTAATCCATACACCACCCCTTCAACAACAAAGGGTCCTCGTGCAAAGAATTTAGATGCTCCAACCAATCGCATAACACGAATTTCATTACGTGCCGTGTAAATAGTTACCCTAATTGTGTTGTACGTTACCACCACAGCTAAAACAGCCAATAACACAGAAATAACAATTCCAAACTTCTCAACAGAACTGATAATAATGTTTAGTTTCTCAATCGCTCCTTTGTTTTGATTATAGTTTACGTCTTCAATAATAGCTCCATACTCTTCAGACAATTCAGATTTTTCCAAAAAAGTAGCAATCTGTGCATATTCACTGATTCTATTTGCTTTGATATTAAACGTAGCTCCTAAAGGGTTTTCTCCAATAGAGTCGAGAGCAGCCAAAATAACATCACTGTTTTGTCGTGATTTGAAATCTGCAAGAGCTTGATCTTTTGTGACATACTCAACTAACGATACTTGATCCACTTGTTCTAATTCTCCTTTTAACTTTAAAATTGCTTCTTCTGGAGCATCAGTTTCAAAATATAAATTAATATCAACTTTTTGTTCTAACTGAGCAACGCTGGGACGTATCAACTCCAAAGAGAGATAAATAGATGCAAAAGAAAGCAACGAGATAAGCAAAATTAGAATGGCAGAAACAGAAACAGTAAAGTTCCTATAAAATCCTTTAAACCCTGATGATAAAATTCTTCCAGTTGTTGTAAACATATTTTTATAAACTATAACACGAAGCCTCCTTTGGTTGTGTCCCTAGTAATACGACCACCCTCCATAGTAATCACTCGACCGTCCAAACGATCAACAATTGATTTGTTATGTGTAGTCAAAATAACTGTTGTTCCCATACTGTTAATCCTTTTGAAAATTTCGATAATCTCATCTGCATTAATTGGATCCAAGTTTCCTGTTGGTTCATCAGCGATAATAAGATCTGGTTGATTCACAATTGCTCGGGCAATTGCTACACGTTGTTTTTGTCCACTAGAGAGCTCACGAGGAAATCTATCTACTTTTTCTTCAAGCCCCACTAACTTTAAAACATATGGGACATCTTTTTTGATATCTTCATCTATTTTTCCAGATGCCTCCATGGCAAAAGCTACGTTTTCAAACACTGTCTTATCTGGTAATAATCTGAAATCTTGGAAAACGACACCAATTTTTCTTCGAAATTGGTTTAATTTCCTAGAAGGAATTTTTGTAATATCAATAGAATCAAAGAATACAGCACCTTTACTTGGTTTTTTCTCCCCTAATAATATTTTAATAATAGTAGTTTTACCGGCTCCCGACTGTCCCACAAGTGAAACAAACTCTCCACGTTCAATCGAAAGTGAGATGTCTTGTAATCCAACATCTCCTTTTTTATATTCTTTTGAAACGCCATCAAGATATATCATGTTTTCCATTATACCAAGCACATATACCGCATCAACAAAAAACTGTTAGTTACTTACTCTGCATTTCTTAGACCTTCTGTTAATTCCGATATCTCTCCTCCTAATACTTTGTCTACCTGTCTTACTTCAGTGTTAGTTCTGTGATCTTTTACTAATTGATATGGATCAAACACATATGACCTAATCTGATTTCCCCACTCAATAGATACTTTGTCTGAAATAGTAAGTCCTTGTGCGCGTTTCTCTTCATCTTCTTGATGTTTAGTAAATAATTTTGCTCGCATCATGGAAAGTGCCAATTCTTTATTTCTTTCTTGCGTTCTTTCTTGAGAAACAAAAAATGAAAATCCCGTTGTTGGGTGAACAATTCTCACTGCTGTTTCTCGTTTGTTTACATTCTGACCACCAGCGCCTCCTGACGTTGTAAAAGTAATTTCAAGATCTGATTCATCCATTTCAAAATCAGTTGTTTCAAGGTGTGGTAACACCTCTACTAATGCAAATCCTGTTTGTCTTTTATTTTTTGAATTAAAAGGAGATTTTCGAACAAGTCGGTGAACACCTGACTCAAACTGCAATCTTTTATATACATCTTTTCCTTCTATAAGACAGGAAATATTTCTATACCCATTAAGTTCGTTTGGGGTTGTATTCAAAACAGTAAGGCTGTAATTATGGTTGTTGGCAAAATTTTGATACATATCAAATAATATACGGACAAAATCCTCAGCATCATCACCTCCAGCACCGGCAAATATAGACAGTGTCGCTGGACCGCTTCCATATTTTGAACCTCCTTCTAACGTAGCCTTTAAATCTTGGACTTCTTTAATCACTCTCTGGGCAGCACCTGGATCACTTCAGAAATCCGGCTTGTTCATTGCTAGTTCAAGTTCTGATATTTTTTCTTGTAGTTGTTTTTTATTCATAGGTATATAACACATCGGCAAAGTTTACTATCTTGTTTCCTTTCAGAATGATTCCTTCTTCCTTGTATTTTTTCTTACGTACTGATTCGTACTGTTCTGTTATCCAAATGGTTCCGTTTGAATATACAATTCTGTGCCAAGGTATATTATTTGCATCAGGATGTTGTCCAATAATGCGACTGATGTATCGTGCTGCTTTGGGTCTTCCGGCTGCTCGTGCAATATGACCATACGTAGTTACCTTACCTTTAGGGATTGCATTGACTGCATCCCATACTTTTTCTTGAAATTCTGTTGCCATTATTCTTCTAGTAACATATCTGCAATTTTGTTTACATCACCAGCGCCAACGGTTAGTACAATAGTATCTTTCGGAAGTTTAAGGTTCTTAAAGATATCGACAGCTTCTTTAAAATTATTTGGGGATGATACGTTCACAGACGGATGTTCTATTCTAATTGCTTCAGATAAAATAATTGAAGACATGGAACCATCATCTTCTTCACGTGCACGATATATAGGCAATACGATCTGTGTATCAACAAGTCCTAGTGTCCGTACAAATTCAATAAATAAATCTTGCGTCCGAGAAAACAAATGAGGTTGGAAAAACATAACTATGTGTATTTTAGGATATCGTTCTCGTATACCTGTAACAAGAGTTTCAATTGCTTCTGGATTATGAGCATAGTCATCAAATACTTGGTGGTGTTCGTGAGTATCACCTCTATATTCAAATCGTCGACCAGAGCCTTTAAATGAGTGCTCTAAGTATGTCTGTGCATTTTTTACCTGCACACCATACACGTGCCCAACAGCAAGTGCCGCCTGAGCATTCTGCACATTATGAGATCCAGGAATTTGTAATTCTGGTTTATTTAAATCAGTATAATCAATAATATTAATCCCTTGTTTTTTTGCCTGAAAAATTACTTCAATAAGTTCGGGATCACCTTGATTACAAATCAAGGTATTTCCTACGCTCATCTTTTTTACAAACTCAACAAACACCTGTTTATAATTTTCAACTGTTTTAAAAAAATCTAGATGATCTGGTGTGATATTCGTGATAACAAGTGTTTCAGGACTGAGTGATAAAAAAGAATTTTTATATTCACACGCTTCAACCACAAACAAATCAGAATTCCCTTCTTTATAATTTGTCCCAAAGGCAGTCATAACACCACCCACTATTATGGTTGGATCAAGACCAGCGTTTACTAAAACTTCTCCAACCATAGTTGTGGTTGTTGTCTTACCATTTGTTCCAGCAATGGCAATAGTTCGTTTGTTCTCTGATATGACTCCAATAAATTCCGGATAGGAATACATTTTCATTTGCAAAGCAACCGCTTTATCATATTCTGGATTACCAGGACCAACAGCTGGGGTATAGATAATAGCTTCTTGTGACACTTGTATATTATTTGCATCGTGATCACCTTTGTAATCAAATCCATAATTTTCTTGTAGGTCTATAATAGTCTCTGAATGTGCTGCATCAGATCCAGATACAGAATAACCCTCTTTATATAAATATTTTGCAACAGCAGACATCCCTGCTCCACCAGCACCAATCAAATAGATTTTTTTCTTCATGTGTTGATTATAGCAAACAGAAAACAACACGTGCGTGTTGTTTTCTTGCTTTTGTGCGCATGCTAGGATTCGAACCTAGGACCTCGTCATTATTAGATGAGTGGTGATTATCCATCACCACGAAAGCGCTCGTGGTTAGAGCGCTTATCGTATTATTATATTTTTTTGTGCGCATGCTAGGATTCGAACCTAGGACCTCGTCATTATCAGTGACGCGCTCTAACCAACTGAGCTACACGCGCATACCTCTCACAATACGCGAAACTATATCAAAAAAGCCTTATCAAATCAATTGGTTGATATGTTTTTTACCAATTCATTAAATTTATCTCCCCGTTCGTATTCATTAAGGAATACCCCAAAGGAAGCTGCTGCAGGTGAAAGAACCACGACACTGCCTGGTTTGATATTTTGTTGTGCGTAATCCCATGCCTCTTGCATGGAATTCACTACAAATAATGTATCTATTAGCACGTCTGGTACTGCATCGATAATCTTATTCGTCGCTGCTCCTGTAAACATAACTCCTTTGGTAATAAACTGAGGTAATACTTCTCCTAACTCAGAATAATCAAACTCTTTGTCTGCCCCTCCACCCAACCAAATAATTTCACTGTCCGGATGCTTGTCTTTAACCGCCTCTAGACTTTTTATGGTTGATGTAGGTGTTGTTGAATTATTGTCGTCGTAGTAATGAATCTCCTTAATTTTACCCAGGTATTTTAATCGTCCCACCATTGATTTATATGTTCCAAGTGACACAAGTATGTCTTTTGTTTCAATTCCTAATTGTTGTACTACCGAGAAAGCCAACGCTGCATTTTCTCGGTTATGTTCTCCTAAAACTTGCAACTCAAGATCAGTAGGTAATATATTTGTTGCCACATCAATAATTGATTCTGGAATAGTATTTTCAAACTTTTTTATTTCTCCGTAAGCTTGTTTAGATACAAAACAAATATCTAAATCTTTTTGAAATGCATAAATATAAGCTTTGTCCTTAAAATAAGCTTGCATTGAACCCTTGTAGTAATTTAAATGATCTTCAAAAAAATTAGTAAAGACTGAAATGTGTGGTGATATATGAGCTTCTCCAAAACCTTGTAGTTGCCACGAATCCAGTTCTGCCAAAATTACATCTCCTGATGTAATCTTGGATAATACTGGTAAATTTGCAACCCCTCTAACATTACCAGCAACATGATACGCAACGTTGTTTTCTTTTAAAATATGTTCGATCATATCCGTAACTGTTGATTTACCTTTTGTTCCTGTGATACCAATTGTCTGTACGTCGGGTAATAATTCAGAGATAATTGAAAAAAGCCATGCTGAGCTGGTGTGCACAGGCACACCAGCGTTATTAGCTGCTTGTATGTATTTGTTATCCAAAGGAACTCCAGAAGCTTTGAGAACAAAATCACAATCTATAAAATCTTGTTCTCGATGTTCTCCTAAAATAAATGATATGTTTTTCTGCTCTTTGGTTGTTAGTTCTTTCAAGAGCCTCTCCTTGCTTGCTAGTACATCAGAATCATCTCTGTGGTCTGTTACTAGAACGTGTGCTCCTTGTTTGACCAGGAAGACCGTATCGCCGTATGAGCGACCATTAGGACCAAGTCCCATCTTGGTCACTTTCTTTTCTTTAAAATAGTGTGAAAATAATTCTTGTTTCATATTGATATTATAACCCAAAAGAAAAACACGAGGAATTTCGTGGTTTTCTTGTTTGTTCTAAATATGGAAATCGAATTATCGTTTAACCCAGGCTGGTGCCTTACGAGCTTTAAGTAAACCAAATTTCTTTCGTTCCACAGATCGTGGATCTCGCTTAAGATATCCTCTGTGTTTCAATGGAGAACGTAAAGTTTCGTCAATTTCAACAAGCGCACGAGCAACTCCCAATCGGATTGCCTCTGCTTGAGCATTGGGACCACTTCCTTTCACATACGCAGATACAACATAGTATTCAGTCTGCTCTTCAATTGTCAAAGCTTGTAGTGTCTTAAGACGTAGCTCGTCAGTACCAAAGTAATCATCAACAGATTTTCCATTTACCATCACCTCATTCTTTTTAGCTGGATATAATCTAACACGCGCAACGGCAGTTTTTCGACGACCTAAAGCTTCTGTATACTCTTCATTTTTGGGAGCTGTTTTAGCCATCCGTTCTTTAACAAGAGCATGTACTGCCTTTTTCTTGTTCTTTTTTATATTTCTGTGAGATATATCTGCCATACGTATTATTTAATTGTTAAATTTTTCATCATGTCTGGTCGCAATTTATTACCAGGAAGCATCCCATACACTGCTTTCTTAAACACTTCTGATTGACCTTTATCAGCAATAACTTTATTCATATTATATTCACGAAGTCCACCCGGGTAACCAGTATAGTGATTATATGTTTTCTCTGCTTTCTTTTTTGCAGTGATATCCAACATGTCAATATTTTCAACAGTAACAGACACAGATGGTATTTTATTTCGTGCAAAATCAGGAAGTTGTTTTCCCATAAGTAAAACTGCAACTTCTGATGCAAGTCTTCCTAGTCGTTTCCCTTCTGCGTTTATTGTATATTCGTGTGTCATATTTTTATAATTATCGTATCTGTGTGAGATTTATTTTCCGTTATTGTACATTAGTTTTGTACAAATTCAATTACTGCCATCGCTGCACCATCTGAACCAACTCGATCCCGAGTCTTTACAACACGTAAGTAACCTCCTGGACGGTCTTGATATCGTTTTGCAATATCTTCAATAAGCTTCTTAGTGGCTTTATCCCCACCTGAACCAAGTTTTGAATTAAGTAGTCGCCGGTTTGCGAGTGTGTCTGATTTTGCTTTAGTAACTAACTTTTCTACATATGAACGAATAGCTTTTGCTTTTGCTTCTGTCGTTTCAATGTGTTCGTGAGTAATAAGAGCAATAGCCAAAGAACGCATCAGTGCACGTCTGCTGTTTGTCTCTCGTCCAAATTTTTTGTTTGTGTTGTGATGTCTCATGGTTATTGTAATTAAAGTATATTCTATACTGTCTCTGGTGCCATTGCTTGTAATTGTTCAATCATGATTTCAATTGCTTGATTCATTGCGTCAAACGGAGCAAGTGTTCCATCAGTTTCGATTGAAAAGTTGATTCTGTTAAAATCAGTTCGGTCACCCACACGCATGTTTTCAACCTCATAAGAAGCACGACGAATTGGTGTAAATGATGAATCCAGTACAATTGTCCCTACTGGTACTTTTCCTTCATACATATTTTCTTTTGAGATGTATCCAATTCCTCGTTTAAGAGTAATTAATACTTCGAATGAAGCTTTCTTGTCGGTCACTGTCATGATGTGTGCATCTTTAGAAACTACTTGTACTTCAGATGGTGCTTCGATATCTTTTGCTGTGATTTTTCCATCACCTTTTATTGATAACTTAATTTCAGCTTCGTCTACTCCTTCTAGTTGGAATACACACTTTTTTAAATTAAGTAAAATAGTAATAACGTCCTCTTTAACTCCCTCAAGTGTTGAAAATTCGTGTGGCACACCATCAATTTTTACTGCTGCAACGGCAACACCTGGAATTGATGAAAGAATGATTCGACGCAATGAGTTACCTAATGTGTGCCCATATCCTGGGTATAGATTTTCAATTGAGTAAGATCCTTTGAATCCTTCTTCTGATAGTATTTGTGGTTTTGTTGGTAGTGTGATGCTCATAGTAGTTTTTTATGTGACTTGCAATGGGTTGGTCTTTTTTATTTATCGAGTGTAGAACTCAATGATTCGTTTAAAATTAAATTCGTTACGTTCAACAGTTGGAAGTTCTGATACTGTCGCTTCCATCTTTTTATAGTCAGCCTTCAACCATGTTGGAGCTTTGTATGAAGAACGTCGTTCTGCTAGATTTTCAAATACTGGTTTTTTTGCACTTCCTCCTCGAATTGCAAGAACATCTCCTGCTTTTATCTTCATAGACGGGATATTATTTTTCCGTCCATTCACAGTAATGTGTCCGTGTGATGTCAATTGACGTGCCATTCGACGAGTATCTGCAAAACCAGCTCGGTATACCACTGAATCAAGTCGTTGTTCTAGTGATTGGTATAAATTTTCAATAGTATCTTGAGAAGAAGCTAGTGCGTCCTTAACATAAGAAACTAGTTTCTTTTCTTTAAGACCATATGTCAAACGTAGTTTTTGTTTTTCCATTAGCTGCTGATTGTAATCAGAAGGAGCACGCCGACGTCGTGTTGGTTTTCGTTTTTGTTGACGAATAGCAAACTTTTGAGTTTGAGTTTTTTCGAAGATAGGTCCCAGTCTTCGTGCTATTTTGTATTTTGATCCAATGGGTAACATATGCGTTTAATTATTTATAATAAATGATGATTATACTCGACGAGGCTTAGGTGCTTTTGGTCCGTTGTGTGGAACAGGTGTCTTGTCTTTAATAGTTTTGATAACAACACCACTTCCAATAAATGACCTAATCGCTGACTCTCGACCAGCCCCTACTCCTTTCACAACTACGTCAACTTCTTTTAATCCAGCTCCCGCTGCTTGCTCTCCAATAAGTTCTCCTACTTTTGCAGCTGCAAATGGAGTACCTTTCTTAGCACCTTTAAATCCTAGTGCTCCAGCTGATGAAGTGAAGACAATGTTTCCATCCAAATCCGAAAGAGAAACTCGTGTATTATTGTATGTTGATTGCACCTGCAGTACTCCTGTTTGTAGTTTTCGTTTTGAACCACGTGAAATAGTTCGCGATTTTAATGCGTTTCCCCCTTTGTTATTTCCACCTTTTGCTGCAATTCGTTTCTTACCCATACTATTTTTTAGTTACTTTAATTTTTCCTGAACCCATAGTCTTCCGTCCACCACCACGAACTGTTCTGGAGTTAGTTTTGGTAGTTTGTCCTTTTGTTGGAAGTCCTTTTCTGTGTCGTGAACCTCGATAAGAACCAATATCCATGAGTCTTTTAATATCTGCTTGTTTTGATCGTTTAAGATCTCCTTCGATAGTGTAGTTCTCAACCAAAGAACGGATAGCTCCTTCTTGTGCTTCTGATAAATCTTTTGATTTTATTCCATGGTCTACCTTGGCCTCGTTAAGAATAGTATGCGCACGAGCACGTCCAATTCCATGCACAGCTGTCAGTGCAATTTCGATTCTTTTATTATCAGGTAATGTTATTCCGGAGATTCGCATAGTATAGTTATATTATTTAAATTATCCTTGCCGTTGTTTATGGCGTGGGTTTGCAGCACAAATTACAACAAGTCGTCCACGTCGTTTTACTTGTTTGCAGTTAACACATATTTTTTTTACTGAAGCTTTTACTTTCATATTAGTATATTATCGTGGATTTTCTGTTTAATTTCTTCTTTGTATTCGACCTTTTCCTCCGTATGGATCTTTTATAATTTCAACCATATCTCCTACTAAGACTCGTATTCGATGAAGCTTCATCTTTCCGGCCAAGTATGCAAGACCCTCTTCTCCGTCATCATATCGCACACGAAACATAGTGTTTGGTAGCGCTTCTGTTACTTGAGCCATTACTGGGTCGGGTTTATTTTGATTGTTTCCTGTTTCTTTGTTTGTAGCCATAAAGTCAATGCCGGGTATTGTACCAAATACTTGTGGTTACGCAAGGGTTTTCTTGTGTTATTAAAAACTAACAACTGGTTGTTAGTTTTTACACACGCAATACCTGCATTAACTTGTAATTTCTTCTTGTTTATTTTTCAGTATTTTTTCAAGTTCAGCAGTAAATGTTTTCATCTTATCTTCCATTTCTTGTTTCTGCCTAAACTTATCATCCTCTGCTATCTCCCCTTCTTTTTCTTGTTCTTGGATACTGTTCCATAATGTGTCTCGCACTTGTCTTGTTGAAACACGAGCATCTTCAAATTTTTGTTTTGCAAGTTTTCCCAACATCTCCCGCCTGTCAGCTGTGAGGTCAGGAAAAGATATACGCACTCCAGTGTCTGTCCCCACAACAGATACTCCCAAGTTCTGATCAATGATTGCTTTTTCAATGTGCTTAACCAAACTCTTATCATACGGACCCACCAGTAAAGATTTTGCTCCTTCAATAGATATAGAAGCTACTTGATTTAGGGGAGTTTTGGAACCATACGCATCAATATTCACACCATCCAAAACAGCCGGAGATGCTATTCCTGTTCTAATTGATTGATATTCTTTTTTGAGCCACGCTGCCACTTCCTCAAGTTCTTGTGTAAATTCTTTAAAGTTCATGTTGTGTATTTTTTATGATTGTTTGTAAAAAGAAAAATATTATTCTTTAACGCAGATTTCATCAATTTCTACTATTGCATTTTCAACTTTTTTATTTTTTATCAGACCTAGTTTATGCACATCTTTTCCACCATTCTTTTTAATATCCTGACACGTAATGAAACCTTCTTCTATCAATATTTGATGATCTTTTTTAGAAAAAGAAGTCAATGCGGTCACAGGATGAATCTGAGATTTTTGAATAAAGTCATGTAGGTTTGGTTTGTTCTTACGAGGATAATCCCACCCCATCAATTCAAGTGTCCCATCACCTTCTACGTATTTAATTGCATTGGTTGAAAATTTTGTATTAGTAATTAAATATGGACGTGCTTTTTTGGGTTTATAATATCCTGTACTGATAATATCTTGAAAACGTGCGGTTACATATAAGGCAACCTTAAGGTCTGTTTTTATATTAGGTCTATTGTGAAATTTTAATTCTGCTGTAATTTTTTCTTCGGAGTTTTCTGCAATAACATCAATTTCATGTACTACGTTTTTACCCTTCAATTTCTTGCCTACCATGGTGTTATAACCATGGGCTGAAAATACTTCTGCTATGTACTTCTCAAAAGGAAATCCTGAAGGTCCAAGTTCTGAAACAGCACGACGCAATGAATAACGAAAACGCACCGGAGCAGCGTCGTCTCTCTCTGACAATAATTTAAACGCAAGTGAATAAATCCAGTCAGTAGTTGACCCATTTTTGATTTGTTTGTTTACCTCAATGGTTATGTCTTGAGCAGTTTGTTTACTAGCTCCTGAACGCATTAGAGAAGATCGTAATTTTTGAGGGTTGAACACTTCTTCTGTTCCATCTTTTTTTATTATAAGTAGTTTTTGTGACATATGTAAAATTAAAGCATTCGTTCAAGTGAATTTGAACGAGGTGTATATTTATAAGCGTCTTCTACGGTGATATCTCCACTCCGTACTAGTTCCGCAAGCGATCTGTTCATTGAAATCATTCCTTCTCCTGAGCTGGTTTCGATAACAGAGTCAATTTCGTGAATACGACCTTCACGAATCAAGTTTGAGACTGCGTTTGTATTAATTAATAATTCGTATGCAGGAACTCGACCTCCTCCAATTGATGGGATAAGTCTTTGTGAGAAAATTCCGGTTAGTGAATTTGATAGCTGCGACCTAATTTGTTTCTGTTGCGCTGCCGGGAACGCATCAATAATACGATCGATTGTTTGAGACGCGTTATTAGTATGTAATGTTGAAAAAACTAGATGTCCAGTTTCCGCTGCTGTAATTGCTGCCTCGATGGTTTCCGATCCACGCATCTCTCCAATAAGAAGCACGTCAATATCTTGTCTAAATGCTGATTTTAATGCTCGTGCAAAACCATGTGTATCAAAACCTACCTCTCGTTGATCAATAATTGATTGCTCTTGTTTATAAAGGAATTCGATAGGATCTTCTATCGTCACGATATGTTCCTGCCTATTCTGATTAATCATCTCAATAAGTGAAGAAAGTGTTGTTGATTTACCATGTCCTGTTGGTCCCACCACCAAGAAGAAGCCTTGTTTTTTCTTGGCAAATATTTCCAAAATAGGTGGTAATTTAAGCTCCTCTAGTGTCTTAATATCTTCATTAATGACACGCAATGCAATTGATATTACTCCTTTTTGGAAATATGCATTCCCACGAAACCGAACATCTTCAAATTCATAAGCAAAGTCTATTTCCTTTTCTTTCAAGAATTCTTCCCTCTTATCAGGAGAAAGAATCATAAAAATTATTTGGTTTAAATTTTCTTTGGTTAAAACTGGGCTTCGACTAATAGGAACCAATAAACCTGATGTTCGAATAGTTGCTGAACGTCCTTCAGACAAGTGAATATCCGATGCACCTTCGGCAACAACAATCTGAATTATTTTTTTAAGTTCTTCTTTAAATTCCATAGTTTAATTTATTTTTCTTTACGTATCTCCATTATAGCAAAAGTCAGTGTTGACCAATCACACAAGTGTCGTATAGGTTATAATTTCATTACTTCCTCAAATGGTATCTTTCCTTCAAATGCCTTAAGCATCGCGTCTTCCTTGATAGTAATGAGTCCATCTTTCCGTACTTGATCATAAATTGCGAGAGAAGATGGGTCTGCTAATATAATTTGTTCAAGTTCTCGACTCATCTCTAATACCTCAAACACTCCAATTCGTCCTTTTGTTCCCGTAGGATATTTTTCTGATGGAACAGCCTCAAATATTGTCTCAGATTCAATAAATTGCTTTTGAATTTCTTCGGGAAGATCTTGAACTGTCTTTTTAATAAACTCTTTTGTTGACGGAGGAATAGGTATTTGGTTACCTGAATCTGGAGCGATAGTCTGAGATAATCTTTGTCCCACAGCCGCAATAAGTGTTGGACCGATAAGATACGGTTCTACCCCCATGTCAACTAAACGCTGGACTACATCAGAGGCTGTATTCGTGTGAATAGTAGAAAGCACCAAATGACCAGTCAAAGCAGCCTGAATAGCAAGCTTCGCTGTTTCTGTATCACGTATCTCTCCCACCATGATAACGTCAGGATCTTGACGCAACACAGATCTTAGTCCTGTTGCAAATGTATATCCAATCTCGGGTCTCATTTGTGATTGAGATACACCAGGAATATTAAGCTCGATAGGATCTTCAAGAGACAAGATGTTTTCCCCTTCTTTGTCTAACTGATTAAGTAATGAGTATAGTGTGTTTGTCTTACCTGAACCCGTTGGTCCACAGATAAGGATAATTCCATATGGTTTTGTAATAGCACGTTTAATTGCCCTCATGTTTTTATCTGTAAGTCCAAGATCTTCTATGTTCATGGCTCCACGATCAGATTCAAGCAAACGCATCACAACCTTTTCTCCAAAGTATGTTGGAAATGTTGAAACACGAAAGTCAATCTTTCGTGACAATAAAGTTGCTGAAAACCGACCGTCTTGAGGTACTCGTTTTTCATCCAATTTAATTTTTGAAAGAATTTTGATTCGAGCGACAACTGCTGAGTGAATATTTTTAGGAAGGATTAAGTCTTTTGACATCAAACCATCAATACGGTATCTCACAGACACTTCTTTTTCCCATACTTCTACGTGAATATCCGATGCACGTTTTTCGGCTGCATATTTTAAAATATTAGAAACAATCTTAGTGATCGGAGCGTCTTCAATAATTTTTTCACTTGCGTCACTTTTCTCTTTTGCTTTTACATTATCGAGATTAATATCTGCTGAATCTGTAAGCATTCCTAGAGCTTCTTTAACCTCCCCTTTTACTCCAGAATAATTTTTCATTATGTACTCAAAATACTCGTACGGTATTAGAAATAAGGTATGAGAAAGATTATTGCTATTAGTGATGAACTCTATGGCTGATTTCGCTGAAAGGTCATCAGGATTAACTATTCCGATTTCCAAATTATTATCAGGACCCATCCCTAATGGAACAAATTTATAATGAAGTGCGGATTTCTGAGGCACATATCTCAAGACTTCTGCTGGTATCAGGTCATCGCTAAAAGACCGCGCTGGCATGTCCTTGTAATACTCTTTTTTAACATTAAAAATAGCTACCGGATCTGATCCTTTGTCCAACAGAATCTCGTCAAGTGTTTTTCCATCTTCAATTTCTTGTTCAATACGCTCAGCGTCAACTCTGTCTACTATATTTTTTTTTACAAATTCATCGAGTAAACTCATATAAACTAGTTAGTATTAGATGCATCAAAACTTTCGTCCTCTTGAGTTTGAGTTGGTGCAGTATCTACATTTTGTTGGTCTGGTGTATTTTCTTGTTCTTGCGTATCAGCAGAGCTCGTTTGGTTTTGGCCAGGTATTTGTTGTACAAATGGATTTCGTTTGCTGACTGGATAATCAGGTAATGGTTGTGAGAAATCCACTAATCGTCTGAAAAGACCATCGTCTAATACCTCTGGATCAATAGTAATTGTTTTAAGTCTATTAAGTGTTGAGATAATTTCTTGTCCAACTTCAAGATCACGAATGCTTCTTGATTCTGTTACTAAATCCGGTACCTCATCTTGCACAAAGAAACTTCTATACACTACAAATAAAGCACCTAAGGCAATTAATGCAATGACTACTTTCTTATTCTTTTTGATTAAATTTCGTATTGATTCCATAGTTATATATATTATTCAAGATCATTTGGTGTTGGCAACCAATATGTTTTGATTCCAACATCATATCGGTAAAAGTTATCTTCACCTGAAATTGAAGATACAGAAACGGATGTCACATCAATAATACGTAGTGATATTGCAAGGTCATCCAGGAATTTTTTAAAATTATCGTAAGTTGATACTACTGAGAAAGAAAATTGTATAGTGCTGTACAACTTGTCCTCTTCTGATTGAATAGTCTCTCTTCCTTCGCTACTCTCTCTTTTATCAATTCTGATGTCACGAATAGTCATTCCGTTTGTTGCTGCAATTCGGTTTATATCAAGAATAAGTTTAATGTTATCTATTCTTGAAGGAAGTAAACTCCCTAGACGACTCAAGTTATCTGAACTTAATGTATTAAATTTTGATTGAATACTTTTTCTAAACTCTCTAATTTCAGCCGTTTTAGCCAAAGCTTCATCATATCCTTGATTTTCTTCTTGGAGAACTTGAATTTCTTTATACGTAGGATCAATCCATGTCAAAAAAAGTGCTCCTGATAGTCCGATAAGAATAAGTGGCAGTATATATTTCATATTAGTTTATTTTATCCCTCAGGTTAAGAAACGACGTATTAATAGCAAATGCGATATTAAAAGACACTCCTCCATCTCTATTTTGGTCTACGTCAGAAAGTATCAAGTCTTTGATTTCAGAGTTTTTACCATATTGTTCTGCTTGAACAGCAACGTGTTCATATGTTGGAGCAGAACCTCGTGCAGTAATCAATACCTGGTTATTAAGTGTGTCAAACGAAAAGTTTGAAATAACAACTTCCGTTAGAGTGTCTTGTTCAAGTATATTAAAAATATCTGTCACACTAATGTGATTTTGCAAAAGAGCATCAGATGCTTGTAGTCTATTTGAAACAACAATAAAATTTTCTATTGCTTTAATTCCATAATTGTCTTTATTTTTTTCTAGAGTTTCAAGAGCTTGATCTGCTTCTGAGATGATTTGCTGTTTCCAAAGATATACACCAAGTGATCCAAGTACGGCGCTCAGGAAAATTACTACAGCAATAAGTAGAAAGATATTTACTGAGAAGCCTCGAGAACCTCCTCTCCTTTTAATATCTTTTTTAGGTATGAACGATGCATTTATTTCTGCCATGTTCCTATTATATAGTAAAAGTTTTTAAAACAAGCGTGGATAATCCACAGAAGTTTATATAATAGAAAAAGTCGGACTACGTCCGACTTTTTCTCTAGAAAATTATTTTTTATTTTAAACTCCAACAAATCCTGTGATGGTATTTCCAAGCAATGCCAATATTCCATAAGCAGTAATCATCACTAACATTCCTACTATTCCCCACATCATGTGTTGTTTTCCTTCTGAACGCTTTTGTTCGTTGCCGGCATTAGCTATCATCATAAGAATACCCCAAGCAAAAATGATAAACGCGATGAAAAATAAAAGTTGAACAAATGGTTGAACCAATAATTCAAATATTTTTTCAATGTAAGGACTTAATGAGTTCATCGGAAATATAAATTTTTCTAAATTATCGTTGGATACCTCCTCCACCAACATTAATTGTTGGTACATCAATATTATTATTTGAACCTCCTATGTCAAAAGTGTTTTGCAACAGAGAAAGAATTCCAGCAATTGAGAACATTACCAGTAAAATTATAATTCCGTAGATCATTCCACTTCGAGCTTCTTCTTTCTTTTCTCCTGTTCCAAATAAAAATGTAGCAAGTTGAAATAAAAAGAATAAGATAGCAAGTGCAAAAACAATTGGCACAGCTGTATCAATTAAACTATTTAATAATTCAAGTGCGCCACCATTGTTTCCATTGTTTGATGCATTTTGAGCAAACGCAGCAACAGGCAATAAATATGCAGCTGTCAGTAATGTAAGTTTCTTCATAAAAATATATTAAGTAATAATCTAGTAACTATGTCAATATTATATAGGAAATTAATTTTTTATCAAGACAAATAGTGTATAAAAAGAGTTATACGAAACCTTTAAAGGTATTTAATCCCAAGTTCAAAATTCCCATTATTGACAAGACCACAAACAATCCAATGATACCCCACACCATAATTGCTTTTGCTTGAGATTGTTTTTCTGAACTTCCCACCCCCAACAATACTCTTGTAAGTCCAAAAAGAAATGCCAATACAGACAAAGCCACAATCAACATAAAAACCCTTCCGAAGAAATCTCCTGCTCCATACACAAGGGTTGAAAAATTTTTGTCGGTACCTTCAGCAAAAGTAATTACTGGAGAGATATATAAGAATAGAATTGTTAGATGTTTCATAAATATTAAGGAGTTACAGGATTTACGTTAGAGATTTCTGTAAGTGTATTAAGTAGCAAATCTAGAATTATTTCTGATGAAATGATGATTCCTACTCCAATAAGTACGTACAGTAGTCTTTTTTTTGCTTTGTTTATATCCTCGGGTTTCCCTTGTGCTATTACAAAACCAAATCCAGCCCATATAATAAACACAACACCAATGGCAGTTGATACCGGAATGATGATATCTGACAATACATTTTGAAATAACCCTTCAAAACTGTCTACCTTAAGTGGATTCTTCAATGTTTGTGCAGATGCCATAGCTGGAAGAGTATACGCCAGAATGATATATAGATATTTTTTCATATTTTTATTATTACGTGTAAGTTTTTATTAGTCAATTATTGTTCTAAAAATTCTTCTTTCTTAACAACGTCATCATTAACCAAGAATCCAAGGGCTGTATTTATTATCAACCAACCAAACATCACAAAGAACAAACCAATGGCTGCATTCATAAATAATCCTTTTGCTTTTTTAATATTGTCGGGCTTGCTACCGGCAGTTAAATACAAAACTCCTCCATAGGTAATAATCCCAACAGCAATCACTATTGAAATACTCACTATCCAATTAATAAGATTTTGTATCAACTGCACTGCATCGTTGTATCCACACCCTGGTGCTGAAGTAGTTGTTCCATCAGCGTTTGTAACATCTTTACCATTACCACAAGGAACCAAGTTTCCCCTATCAGGAAAATCTGTATTTAAATCTCGGTCAACCGTTGGCACGCCTGTTCCATTTGGTATCAATGAACCACCCCCTTCAATAGTACCAACGTCAACTCCTGTACCTGTGGTTCCATTACCTGATCCTTCTTCTGAGGTTGAGTTAAATCTATCTGTTCTATTCTCCGGGCTTTCATTTACATCCAAAACACCATCATTATCTGAGTCCAGGTCAGAGCGATCTGCAAAACCATCTCCGTCAGTATCTGGACAAAGAGCTCCATTTTCTATTCCAGGACATTCTACAGTGTCGGGAACCGTATCTCCATCACAATCATAAGACGTTGTTCCATCTGGACACTCAACTACTACTTCGCCAGCTCCATCTGTTGTCACGCTATTATTTCCAGTGCTGTTTTCTCCATCATCAAAAGATGTTCGAGGGTCAGAATATCGTTTAGTAATAAACGTCTTGTCAGAACCGTAATACATTGCTCCGTCCGTTCCTATAAGTGCCGCCCTAAAATGATACCCCGTATCTTCATTCAAACCGGTTATTTTTTCATTAAAATCTCCGGGTGTTGTTTTCTGCCTCTGTGAAGTAGTACTTCCGTATAAATCAGTACGTCCATATTCAAAAAATACCTGTCCAAACTGTACTCCAGAACCAAACGTAGCATTTCCTTGTAATCTAACTTCTGTCACGTCACGATTTGTTGCATCTTTTGTTACAACTCGTGGACCTGTTTGAGCAAAGGCACTTGATGCTGTGGCTAATATAAGTATAAAAAGAATTGTTTTAAAAAATTTCATAAAAAATTATTTATTTAATAATACTTGTATTTCTTGATCTGATAATGAAATAGCATCCTCAATAGAACGTCTACCACTAGTGACGGTTTCAACCAACGTCCCCATAATTTTATTAGTGAGTAAGTCACTTGGGTCTAGATATGTTTGTGCGTATATTGCTTCTCGACGAAAAATATCAGTAAACAAATCATCTCCGGCGGTCTGAGAGGCCAAGTCTCGTCGAACCACCGAAAGCTTCACAATATCTTGCAATTGTTCAAGGGCATTTTGACTAGAAAGCACTGTCATTGCTCGAAGAGACGAAGTAGGATTTTTTGCCTGTCTAGGAATAAACAAACCATATAATTTTGCATATACAGATTTTGAACCAGTCGTTTGTGATTGTGGAATTTCGGCGACATCAAAATTAAGATTAGGATTTTTCAATTGAATAGGTTTGATCTCTGAAGCAAATCCTAAATATGTTGCTGACTTTCCTGCTAAAAAGTAATCCTGAGAAGAAGGAAGTGAACGGTTCCACGAATACACTTCACTGGAAGGGTTAGAAAATTCAGTGAAAAACTGAACCGCTTGAAATGCAGACGGGAATGACAAAGAACCGCTCAGTGTAGAAGTAAAACCTTGTTCCACCTGGGTAATAACAGGATTTCCTGCTTGCAAAACCAACGTAGTGATAATTTCTTTAAAATTATTAACATTGATTGCTTCCCCTAAAGGCAGTGTTGTTGCTGTTATGGTTAAATTGTCGGTTTTCTTAGTAAACAAAGGAATTATACGAAAAAAATCTTGCCATGAAACAGGAGGTTTTACTTCTCCAGCTGATTGAAATATGGTTCTATTCCAGAACATAACCAAAGGATCAGCAAACAAGGGCACTCCTAGAATTCCTTGTGGTGTTATATAAACTTCTGCCATTTGTAAATAGGTGGAACGAAAATATCCAACAGGAATAGCATTGCCATCAAGGGCAATAATTCGATTATATTGTTCTAATACTTGTGTGTTATCAAGTAATAACAAATCTGGAGCACGCTGTTCAGCAAGTGCCTCAAGGACTTCAGTATCAAAATCACTTGTAGAAAATTCTTTGTATGAAACGTCAGCTAAGTTTTCATTATTTTCTTTAAGTCGACTGATCCACGTGTTAATAATCCGACCATCGTATGTACCCCAAATAGAAACCACCCCAATACGCTCTTCTTCTGGAATAGGGTCTGTTTGAAATGTAGCGAGAAAGAAAATTCCTACCATCCCCGTGACAGCAAAGAACGCCAGTATTGCTAATTGAAATGGAGTAATGTTTTTCATATTATTTTTTTCTAAATATTAAACCGTAATGATGATCTCCTGCATTAAATTCTTTTTCTAGTTCAAACTTTTTTGAAAATAGTTCTTGTGCTGCCTCAGATGTCACGATAAGATTTTCATCCGGGCCTAAACCGAAGTGAGAACTAGACCAATCAATTACACACACCCTTCCATTTGGTCTTGTAATACGCAGAGCCTCTGTTACTAAATCATCTTTATGTTCAACTTGAAATAATACATTACAGACAAGAACAACATCAGCCGTATCAGTTCCTATTTTAGAACCTCCTATTTTTTCTATATCACCCCACAGTACATCCAAATTACTCAGATGTTCACTTTGTGCTGCTGTTTTAATTCTATCTACTAACTCTTTTTGGACGTCAACTGCATACACACGACCTTCCGGACCAACTACTCTTGCTGCTGCCATGGCATAGAAACCACTTCCTGCACCCAAATCAACAACTGTTGATCCTTTTCCAATACCAATAGCTTGTATATTTTGTGTCGGATGAGAAAAATTACCAAAAGGTGATGTCATAATATTGTAAGTATAAAGGAAATATAGAAAAGACGAAATAGTAAACGTGGAAAGAAAAAATCAAGTATTTTTATATCTTTGGATTTTCTTTTGCATGATCTAATACAGATTGAATCATTTTTTTAGCTTTAGCTATCGTATCTTTCTGTCCTAAGATAAATGCAGTTCCGTCACGCTTGATGTCTATTTTTGCGCCTGAGTCTTTCGTGATTTTTTTAATAGTAACTCCACCTCTTCCAATAACCATTCCAATCATTGATTCTGGGATAGTCATTTTCTCGACTTGTTCTACGTGATCTATCAGTGTGTTTGGTTTTTTTATTTCGGCTTCAAGTATTTCTAAAATAGTAGTTCTTCCTTTTTTTGCTTCAATGAACGTCTCTATAATCATGTTACTTGTGAGTCCTTCAAATTTACAATCTAATTGAATAGCTGTAATTCCAGCTCTTGTTCCAGCAACTTTAAAATCCATATCCCCCCAATGATCTTCTTTACCTAAAATATCTGTAACCAAATTATAATCATCATCTGAGTTATACACTAAACCTATTGCAAGTCCTGCAACGTGGTTTTTCATCGGCACACCAGCATTATGTAGCGCAAGTGACGTTCCACAAACAGATCCCATCGAAGTTGAACCATTGGAAGAAAGTACTTCTGAAACTACTCTCATTGTATACGGAAAGGTATCACGGTCTGGTAAAACTCGCCGAAATGCTTTTTCTGCCAGTTGTCCATGTCCAATTTCACGCCTACCAGGTGATCCCATGCGCCCAGTTTCACCGACTGAATACGAAGGGAAATTATAATGATGAATAAAGTTCTTGTCAGTATTAATCTCCATACCATCAATAAATAATGCGTCAGCGAGCTGACCCAGTGTTAAAACTGATAACACATGAGTCTCACCTCGATAAAATAATCCCGACCCATGTAACTTGTCTGAGACACCACCAGCTTGTGCATATAACTCGCGGACCATGTTCATTCCGCGTCCGTCCATCCGCAGACCTGCACTTAGTTGTTTTCTCACCACGGAACGTATTCCTATTTCAAATGCTTCTGATATCTGTGTGGATGAGATATCTTCATCAATGCTTTTAACATCATTAATAAATGCTTGTTTCCATTTTTCTGTAATTATCTTGTCTTGGACTCCAGCGAAGTTAATAAGCACTAAGTCTCTCACTCCTGTGTTAAAAATATCTTGTAAATTATTTTCTACTATTGCATGAGATATCTTTTCTTTTCCATGTTTTGTAATAATGTCTTCAAAAAAAACTATTAGTGTTTTAATTTCCTTTGTTGCGTCTTCAATAGCCTGCTCTAACACAGACTCTTGAACTTCATGTGCTTCTACTTCCAACATGCATACGCGAGTGTTATGAGTACAAACAACTGCATCGAACAAATTATTAGTTTCAAGCTCTGTATATGTTGGTGATATTATTTGTTTTCCTTCTTTGTCTTGAATAACGCGTACTCCACCAACATTCCCCTCCCAAGGTAATGATGAAAGTTTTAATGCAAGTGTTGTTGCATTTAACGCCACCATATCAGGATCATAATCACCTAGGGATAACACTGTGATTACCACCTGAATATCTTGTGTAAAACCTGTGGGAAAATAGGGACGAATAGCGCGGTCAATAAGACGGGCCGTCAACACAGCTTCAGTTGACGGCTTGCCTTCTCGTTTGTTGTACTTACCTCCCAGTATTTCACCACGTGCATAATATCGTTCTTGGTATTCAACTTTTAGTGGCATGTAGTTTTTGTCTGTCTCTCCGCCCAATGCAATAGCCACCATCACCTTTGTCTCACCCATAGATGCCACCATAGACATATCTGTAAATTTCATCCAGTCATTGATTTCAAACACGAGATCTGCATTTCCCAACTTATGTGTATATGTAGTTTTATTCATAAACCTTATTGTAACAAAAGAGTACGCATCAGGCGTACTTTTTTCATTAGATTCAAAAAAATATTACCTATTATTTCTCCATTGCTTTGGCGCGAACTACTTGCAACATTTTTTCTCGGTCTGTATCGTTTCTTTTTGAGAACATTTTGGTAAACGTAGTAATTGATTGCACTTTTATTCCGCAATAATTGTGCATAAATCCTCCCAATGTTATATGTTTCAAAATAGGATTATAAATCCAATATAACCAAGCTGGACCATCTGCTGTCATAAAAAATCTGACACGGCGTTTAGTAAGTAACTGTTCAAGACCCGCAGCAGAGTATTTAAAAGCAAAACCAGATGCAAAGTTATTGTCAAAAAAGTTTTTTAGAATTGCTGGAATACCCATCTGCCAAATAGGACAAACAAAGACCAACTCATCAGCCCATAATATTTTCTCTTGTATCAAGATTTTGGTTGGGGTGGATCCACAGTCTGTTTTAATATTTTCAAATTTTAAAAAAGACTGTTTAAAAAGAGGGTCATATAAATCAATAACGTCAACAACGTTACCCATTTTTTCTTCAGTCTCTTTGTATGTCTCAGCTATGGCATGTGTAAATCCATATGAGGCAGGATGTGCTTTTATAATAAGTATTTTCATGTGTATTAAAAATCAAATAAGAAATCAAAATTCTGACGTATCATATCACGCATGTTGATTAATTCTTCAAAGTCATAGAAAAATAATATTTTTTCATCCACCTCTTTTTCATCATTTCGTGGCTTATCCTCAAGTACGTATATGGCAAATGTCTCAGCAATATCTTCAGCTGGGTGCCACGTCGAATATGAACTAACAAATTCATCTGAATGATCTTCAAAATATACATCACTGATGTCATCTTTATCTTCATCATCACGCTCGTCTTCAATTTCCTCAGAATTTTCAAAATCGCTAGCGTCCCAAAATTCTTGAACAAATTGATTTAAATAAGAATTTTCTTTTAGACAACCTTCTCCAGAATGATATGTATCACAATTTCTTTTGCGTATTTTAAAATCTATTTCTTTATTATTGAGAGTAACGATATGTGCAAACTCATGAATTAACGTATCGACAAGTTGTTTGTGTTCTTTCTCATTTGAACGTCCAAGATCCGCCAGGTTAATCCCTAGACCCCATTTATCATAATCATTCCGATCGGTTTCCACGTATGCAGCAGAAGATTCATCTTCATCATAAAAAACTCTCAAATAGCTAATATATTCTTTGGTAAAGATGTCTGGAGAAACTTTTTTATAGTCCTCCCACAAATCTAAAATAATTTGAGGGACTGATCCGATAATCTCACCTGAAAGAGTTGTGTCGCTTTTGACTCTATATGTCGAATCAGGAAAATCTGAATAGTCACCTTCTATATACTCTTGCTCTTTAGTAACATCAGTATCTTCTCCAGCTTCAGCAATTTCAGCCTTTGCTTTCCCTATTTCTATAATTAACATTTTGAGGAGCTCAGTAAGTATCTCTTTGTATTCAGGACACTGAGAAAAATCTGTGCAAGACTCGTACTGGCTGAAATCCGTATCTGGAGTAATCTCTACGGCAGGATATGCATCTTGTCCGAATACAAATAACGGCAACAAAAAACTTATGGAGACAAAAAGGAGAGCAATTATTTTCTTCATCTCCGTATTATACCAAAACCTTATGAACCTCTATGGCTATTCCTTTTTTCTTTGTTCTCATTTCTTCTTTTGTCATAAGGGCCTTACCTATCACAATTAATTTCTTCTGTTGATTCAACACCATAATCGTCTCATGTAAAACAACATCATCACTAACACTCTGTATCCCTGGAACAAACACATCTTGACCAGCTGAAAGATATTGATCAACTGTTGGGTGTAGTATTACGTATGGCAAATGTTGTATTGATTGTTCGATGGGTACAAGTGTTTTTTCTAATTGCCTGAGTGCTTTATATCTCAGGAATGGATTCAAACTTTGTGTGTTGTTAGATATTGTTTCAAATGCGTCACTGGTTATCATTCCATCTTGCTCAGTAAATGGACCCACCTGAATTCTGTGTAAATCACCCATATGCGCACGAATCCCTATATATTCACCCATATCATGAAAGAGTTTACGTATATAGGTTCCTCGCTCCACAGCACATTCCAAGATGGCTGTTTTTTTATCAGGATTAAATGACTTAATCGCAATGTGGTATATATCTCGTTTTCTTAATTGTCTTTTCACAGAAGATTTAACCGGAGGTAGTTGCTCAATAGTTCCGGTGAAATTTTTAATAGCACTCTCCAATTGTTCTTCGGTGATTTTCTGGTGAAATACTATTTCTCCTACGTATCGTTTCTCTGAAAGCAACATATATTCTAAGACTCTGGTTCCTTTTCCAATTCCCACCACCAACAAACCTGTCACTTTTGGATCGAGTGTGCCCGAATGTCCAACTTTTTCTTTAATACCCATGTGTCGCAAAGCACGTTTGATTATCGCAACCTCATCATGTGATGTTCTTCCAGCTTGTTTATTAATAAGGAGTATTCCTCTGGAAAGTTGTTCTCTCAAACTTTTTTTCATATCGACATTATATAACAAAGAATAAGAGCTTGTTCATTTATCATAATTTCGTTTCTAGCAAGACAATTTTTTACTTTCTCTATACTATCCACAATTGACGCAAGGTATTGTCAACCTGTATAGTGTTGAACAGTTATGAAACACAGAGGAGGATATCATGACGAAACCACGCACTATTTTATTTATTGGGACTTGTGCACAATTCGAACCAGAAGCATTACGTTCGGCAGGATTTTATGTTTATGATTCATCTCAGACTGATTTTGGACTTGAGGAAGATATCTCTTTTTACCATTCAGTCTTTGGATCTTTCCCTGACTTCTTATTTTTTGCCTATCTCGGTCATTGTTCAAATCGGTCCTTATCGACGGTGAAAATAATTTCTAACAAATATTGTATACCGATCATGATTGGTCATTCTAAAAAAAATGAACATGTCACCGATACCGAAGACGCAATGTTCATAAGAAGAGCTATTCTGGATTATGAAAAACCAGCAGGTATCCGCAGAAAAATAAACGATCAATATCTTTTGTATTTTGCTCTTGAGCCACGAAAAAAAGTTGCCTAGACAAACTGCAGGTAAGGCGCTCTTGATTAAGAGCGCCTTTTAATATTTTAATTTTTTATATCAAACAACAAAGCGGCCGTACGGCCGCTTTGTTGTTTGATTTATAAAGATTATTTGTTATTAGCTGTTGATTTAACTTTTCGCCGTTTAACAATGTGTTTGTCTGAATATTTCTTCGGGTTACGAGTCTTCTGACCTTTACCTGAGGCTTTACCCCACTTGGTAACTTGTCGTCGTCGTCCTCGTCCAGCCTTACCTTCTCCACCTCCATGAGGGTGATCTACCGGGTTCATGGCTGCTCCTCGAACTCGTGGACGTCGTCCCATTTTTCGGGCTCGTCCAGCCTTACCAATAGTTACCAACTTGTGATGTTCGTTTGATGCTTGTCCAATTGTTGCAAAACAATCTTCTGAAACACGACGAATCTCGGTTGATGGCATTTTTAAGTTAACCATTCCGTCAGCATGCGCTACCACTTCAATTCCGTTTCCTGCTGAACGAGCAAACTTGGCCCCTACTCCTGGTTTTGTTTCCACAGCAAATACAAATGTTCCTACCGGTACATTTTTCAGAGCCATTCGGTTTCCAGCTTCAACTTCAGCTTTTTCAGAAACAATCATTTTGTCTCCCACTTTCACTCCCTTAGCAGTAAGTACGTACCGACGTTCTCCATCGGCGTAACAAACCAATGAAATAAATGATGATCGGTATGGATCATACTCAATTGTTTCAATTTTTGCTGGAATGTCTTTTTTATCATACACAAAGTCAATGGTTCGATAATTTCGTTTTACACCTCCACCTCGAAATCGTGACGTAAGTCGACCATGCGCATTTCTTCCTGAGTTATTTTTCTTACCTTTGGTAAGTGATTTTTTAGGACTGTTCCCTTGAGACAAAAGTTCCTTGTACGGCACAACCGTCATTCCTCTTTGTCCTGGAGATGTTCCTTTGTATTTTTTTAGTGCTGCCATGGTACTTAGATTATATTAATGTTATCTCCGTCTTTAAGGTACACGTAAGCTTTTCGGGTGTCTTTCTTTGATCCTTTCTTACCTCGGATAAAAGTTTTTTTACCTTTTGAGTTTACTACGTTTACTTTAATAGGATCTACCTTGTAAATTCGTTTCACTTCTTTTTTGATTTCATTTTTTGATGCATCACCCGCTACGTTAAATACGTAGACATTAGTTTCAGATGCAATAGCTGCTTTCTCTGTAATTCGTGGACCTACTAATATGGTTTTTGGAGTTTGTATTGTATTCATAAGCTATATATTATTATGCTTCTTTAGCATTAGTAACACGAGCAGAAAGCATATCTACATTCTCCTGTGGATTAGTAATCACCAAGTATTTGTATTTTAATACGTCAACTGGGTTTAGTTTTCGGAATTCATCAACAGACACATTTTTGAAGTTAGCAAATGATTTTTGTACATTTGCATCAGACGCACTTACCGCGATAAATGCTCTGTTATTTTTTTTGTTTGCTAGTCCGTCAAATCCATCTACTTGAGATAGTTTTGCCAAAACTGATGCTGCGTCTTTTGTTTTTGGAGCATCAAATGAAAGTGTGTCAACAAATAAAATTTCCCCATCTCGCATCTTTTGTGACAAGATTGTGAACAACGCCTTTGTTCTCATTTTTTTGTTTACCTTTTTCTTAAAGTTCTTTTCATTTCGTGGACCAAATGTAATTCCTCCACCAATCCAAATTGGTGACCTGATTGATCCGTGACGTGCTTTACCAGTTCCTTTTTGTTTCCAAGGTTTTTTACCACCACCTCGTACTTCTGAACGGTCTTTAGTATGAGCAATATTAGCTCGCTTATTAGACATCATAGAAACATATACTTGATGTACCAAAGCCTCATTCATGGGAAGTCCAAATACTGATTCTGGTAGATCAATGTTTCCTGCCTCTTTTCCTTGTGTGTTGTATATTGTTGTTTTCATATCTATTTAGTTACAATTTCAACAACATCTCCCCTTTTTCCAGCAAGAGCTCCTTGCACAAAGATTCGGTTGTTTTCGCTATCAATTTTTACTACATTCAAGTTTTTTATGGTGATTCTGTCTGAACCCATTCGTCCTGGCATCTTAACACCCTTGAATACACGCTGTGGTCCTCCAGCACCAATAGAACCACCTTCTCGTTCTGAATGCTTGTTACCATGTGAACGACGACCTCCTGAGAAGTTATGTCGCTTTACACCTCCTTGAAATCCTTTACCTTTTGACACAGAAGAAACAGTAACTTTTTGCCCTTCTTCCAAGGCAGTAATGTCAATAATGTCTCCTATTGTAAATTCAGAAGCATTTTCAACTCTGAATTCTTTAATGTGTTTAAAATCAACACGACCAGCTTTTTTAAAGTGACCTTGTTGTGGTTTTTTTATTTGTTTTTCCGACCGGTTTCCACAAGCGACTTGGATAGCATCGTATCCGTCTATGTCTTGTGTTTTGACTTGAGTAACAGTGTTTGGTTCTACAGCGATTGCAGTCACGGGGATTGCATGTCCGTTTTGATCAAACAACTGACTCATTCCGTCTTTGACTCCTAGTATGTGTGTCATATTGAGTTTAATTGATGTGCGTAGCTGTCTTCCAGCCCGCAATTTCTCCTAAATTTTATAATGTTTCGAGTGTCTTTGCCTCTCTCAGACCACCCTGTGTCTAGCACCCGGAGGTGACAGACAGAGAGCGGTCTGCTCTTCTGCTATCTCTGATAGTTTCCTATCCCATCTTTACATCAATGTTGACTCCTGATGGAAGTGATAGATTAGTTAAGGCTTCGATTACTTTTGCTTGAGGATTGAGAATATCAATCAGTCGAGTATGAATTCTCATCTCGAATTGCTCTCGCGAAGTATTGTAGACAAACGTTGATCGGTTTACTGTGTACTTCTTCATTTTAGTAGGCAATGGAATTGGTCCACGTACCTCTGCATCAAAACGTGCAGCAGCTTCAATAATTTTTGAAACTGACTCGTCAAGAAGCTTGTGTTCATATGCAGATACTTTGATCCGCAATTTTGAAGCAGCTTCCGTTTTCTTCGTTGTTTTTTTTGCTTTTTTTTCTTCAGCCATAACTAATATTTTGTTTTAGATAGGGTATCCGGTATACCAGACATTGCTATGTTGTAATTTCTAATTCAGTAGAACGGACTACGCTACAATTTTTGTAACAACTCCAGCTCCCACTGTTCGACCTCCTTCTCGTACAGCAAATCGTGTTTGTTCTTCTAGAGCAACTGGTGCAACTAGTTTCACCTTGAATGTAACTGTATCTCCTGGCATAACCATTTCAGTTCCTTCAGTCAACGATACTTCTCCAGTAACGTCAGTTGTTCGGATGTAAAACTGAGGTTTGTATCCAGTAAAGAATGGAGTATGTCGTCCACCTTCTTCTTTCTTAAGTACGTATACTTCAGCTTCGAATTCAGTATGTGGTGTAACTGTTCCTGGTTTTGCAAGAACTTGTCCTCGCGTAATATCTTCTTATTTAAGTCCTCGGATTAATACTCCAGCGTTGTCTCCTGCTTGAGCTTGGTCCAATGACTTATTAAACATTTCAACTCCAGTAACAGTAGTTTTTGTAGTATCTTTAATACCAACAATTTCTACTTCTTCTCCTACTTTAATAAATCCACGCTCTACTTTACCTGTTACCACTGTTCCACGACCTTCAATAGAGAAGATGTCTTCAACAGGCATAAGGAAAGGTTTGTCTAGATCTCGTTCTGGAATTTCAAAGTATTCATCCATTGCTGCTGTAAGCTTAAGAATTTTTTGAGTCCAAGGGTCATTAACATCTGTTGATTCAACACCTTTTAATGCTGATCCTTTAATAAATGGAGTATTTTCTCCATCGTATCCGTATTGAGTTAGGTTTTCTCGAATTTCTTCTTCTACTAATTCAATCATTTCTTCATCGTCCACCATATCTGCTTTGTTCAAGAATACGATGATATTTGGAACTCCAACTTGTTTTGCAAGTAGGATGTGCTCTCGTGTTTGAGGCATAAGTCCATCAGTAACTGCAACCACAAGAATCGCACCATCCATTTGTGCTGCACCTGTAATCATGTTCTTAATGTAATCAGCATGGCCGGGCGCATCGATATGTGCGTAATGTCGGTTTGCTGTTGAATACTCGTTGTGAGAAAGAGCAATTGTAATTCCTCGTTCTTTTTCCTCAGGAGCGTTGTCGATATCTGCGATATCTGCCATCTTTACCTCTTGACCATCTAGGTGAAGAGAGTTCAAAATAGCCGCTGTAAGCGTAGTTTTACCGTGGTCAACGTGTCCAATTGTTCCAACGTTGATGTGTGGTTTACTTCGGTCAAATGAATCTGCCATAAATAAATTTTTATAATTTCTAATTAATAAAACGCAATCTAGTCTATTGATTTCAATAAAAAAAACCGTGTTTGTACATACTTTGTAAAAAGCAAAAAATATGTAGCGCGCATTGTATCAAAATCAATAGTGAAAGCAAGTATCAATTTTGATTATAATTGGGTCTCGTAAATACACTTATTTATATACTGTATATAGGTGTGTTTTTTCTTTTGTATATGCTCTAAATCTTCCATTGTGGGCAAGGTTTCTTCGAATAACGTATCTGGAATCGGATCAGTAAAACTAGAGTCAAAGTAGCCTAAATGATGTAGAACCCGTACCACCACATATGTTTCGTATATTTCCATAGTATCTTCGTAATCTGGAGTCGCTCGCAATAATATTTCAAGCAGTTTATATAGCTGAATATCTTTCTCTTCTCCGTGTATCAACAACAACAATAGAGCAGTAATCTTCCCAATGGCTTTTTGAGTTATTGCTGATTGTCCCATAAACATATGAGTATCATGTTCAAACCCAGTGACTCTAAAACTACGTTTACCTTTTACTAGTGACAAAGACACAAATGAATATGGTTGCGCTGAATATCTATGTTTAGAAATCTCTTTACGTCCCGACGTCACCACAGCACCCACAAATCCCAGATCACGCGTATAAAAACGAACATACAGGTCAGAATCACCCTGCTCCACAGAAGAAAGTATAAATGCTGGAGTGGTATAAATTTCGTACATAAGTTAAGTGTATAGTAACAAAAAAGTTATCATCGCTGATAACTTTTATATTTTTTCTATGCTTGCTTTGAATGTTATTGATCCAGCTTTCTGATCGTCAGCATCCACAGACTCGAATAATAACTCTTGTATCCCAGCTATCGACTCTAATTCATCTCTAAATTTTTCCAAGACTTGTTTGGTCTCATCATCCCCATCTATCGTAAGTTGCGCTCTATCAGAAGGTTCCATCCCTGATTTTTTACGCATAGACTGTACTGCTCGCAGTAATTCTCGGAACAAACCTTCCTGTTCTAATTCTGGTGTCATGGTTATATCAAGTACTGCAACATCATCTTGAGTATCATCAAATACCACAGATTTAATATTTAATTCATCTGCAATAATTTCAATCAATACAGTATCCAGTTTTTTTGATTTCAGTGAGACTGAAGCAAGGGGTTGTTTTACTTTTATTCCACTTGTGACACGTGCGTCCAATCCTGCTGAAACTAGATCTCTCACTACCTGCATGGTTTCGATTATTTCACTGTTCTTTTGAGTTTCAGATTCTGGCCAATCAACCAAATGAACTGATTCCCTGTCTCCTTCTCCACGCACTTGTTGCCACACATGTTCTGCTACAAATGGCATAAATGGAGCGATTACTTTTGAAAAGTTAATTAAAATATATCGCGTCGTGGCCAGTGCTATTTTTTTGTCTTCAACATCATCACCTTTAAATCTATCCCGCGAACGTCTGATATACCATGTTGAAAAGTCATCAATAAAATCCATGAAGCAACCACACGCAGCATCCAGTTCGTATGCATCTAATTTAGTAGTTGTTGTTTCCAACACGTCTCGATACCGTTCCATGATCCATACATCCAATGGATTAGTAGCCTGTGTTGCGAGTGCGCGAGAGTGCCCCACTTCACTCTCGTATAGTGTGTAAAACGATAAGATATTTTTGAGACGAATAATCATTTTTTTATTTATTTCATCTATACCTTTGTCTGAGAATAAAACTTTCTCTCCTTTCATGGCTGGAGATGAAAGAAGGAAGTAACGTAATGCATCTGCACCGTGAGTATCCATCACCTCTGATATCGGCGGATAGTTATTCAGCTTTTTTGACATTTTCTTTCCGTCCTCTGCCATCACGTGACCTGTAACTACTACATTTTTAAATGGAGCCTTATCAAACAAACTAGTACCTAAAACCAACAATGAATTAAACCACCCTCGCGTTTGATCAACCGCTTCACAAATAAAGTCTGCTGGATATTGAAATTCATCTGTATCAAAAGGATAGTGTTTGGATGCGTACGGCATCGAACCTGATTCGTACCAACAATCAAACACTTCACCAATCACTTGATATTTTTCTCCTTTTTCATTATTCCATGTTATTTCTTCAATATACGGCTTGTGAAAATCTAGTTCAAACTTTTCATTATGTGGGAACGATGCAAAATCAAGTAAACGTGGTTTCGCATTATGCACAGTTCCCCAGTGTTGTCTTAGTTCGATTGACTCTTCTTCATTCATTCCTTGTACACCAGCAAAAGAAATCCAATAAGGTGTAAAGTGTGTGATTATTAATATATTTTTACCTTCATATTGAGTATCAATGTCATATAAAAAATCCATCATTCTTGTTTTAACGTCCATAATTGATTCACCTCCCGGCAGGTTTGTATGCAAATCTTCTCCGTCAGTATTAACTCCAATATAATCAAGATATTCTTGCCGAGTCTTCCCTTCAAGTTCACCAAATGAAATTTCATGAATACGTTCATCTATAATGATTTTTGATTCATCTAATTCCCACTCTTTTGCAAGGATTGATGCTGTTTCTTGAGTACGGGTGAAAGGAGAAACAATAATGACATCTATTTGTGAGCTATTTTTATTATGTGCTTGTTCTAATAGATTTTGTATCTCTGGTACAGATTCTTGTACTTGTTTTTTACCTTCCTTTGAAAGCTTGTCCAGTTCACCTCCAGCAAGCCCTGAAATCATATTAGCCACATTCGATTCAGACTCACCATGTCGGATCATCATAATATTATTGGTAGATCGCGTTTTTTCCTTGAGTTCAGACAGTGAACCGATGACTTCATATTCACCTGTTGCTTGGTTTTCCCAAATAGGAAGTGGCGCACCCCAAAAACGCGATCGTGAAATCGCCCAATCTACCGTTGCTGAAATCCAATTATGAAACCGTTTATGTCCCAGGTGGTCTGGCACCCAATGCACTTTGTTATTTTCTTCCACCATCCGGTCTCTTATTCCTTCTGTTTTTTTCACAAACCATGAGTCTGTTACATAATTCAACAGTGGAGTATCACAACGCCAACAGTGCGGATAGCTGTGTTCAATCTTTTCTTTTGAAAATAGTTTACCTGCATGTGCCAGATGTTTAATAATCTCAATATCTGTCGACATATGGTCGTCTCGTTCTTTTACTTCTTTACCTGCGAAATCAGTCACTTGATCAACAAACTGCCCTGCCTTGTTTACGTGCTGGACAAAAGGCATGTTGTATTGCTGCCCAAGCACAAGATCTTCTGCTCCAAATGCTGGCGCTTCGTGAGCGATACCAGTACCTGTCTCATCAGTAATGAAATCAGCTTCATAAATTTGCCATCCATTTTCTCTATTCTGTAAATTCTTGTCATGTATATAGTAATCAAATGGAGGAATATATTTTCGACCAAGCAAGTCAGCCACAGTCAGTTCTTTTATTATTTCATATTCTGTTATTCCAGCCTGATTCATTACATCTTGTAACCGACTTTTTGCTAAAATATATTGTTCAGTTATTTTTCCTCCATCTTTTTCTTTTGTTGCAGATATTTGAACATATTCAATACCTGGACCAACTGCCAACGCTACGTTTCCTGGTAATGTCCACGGAGTAGTTGTCCACGCCAACACAAAAACACCTGGTTCATCTGCCAATTCAAATTTGGCAGTTACAGACAAATCTTTAATATCTGCATATCCATCAGCTACCTCATTATTAGAAAGCGTTGTCTCACAGCGCGGACATAAATGCATCGCCTTAAATCCTTTATAAACCAATCCCTTATTATGTAATTCTTTGAAAGACCACCAGATAGATTCTGTGTAGTCAGCGTCCATTGTTTTGTAGTGATCTTGCATGTCCACCCACCGACCAGTCCGCGGAATGATATGTTCCCAATCTTCCTTAAACTCCAAAACCTTGCTTCGTGCATCAGCATTAAATTTATCAACTCCGTATTCAATAATATCTTTACGTGAATTTAAATTGAGCTCTTTCTCAACAATATTTTCAATAGGTAATCCATGAGTATCCCACCCCCATTTTCTTACCACTTTTTTACCGCGCATAGTTTGATATCGCGGAATTACGTCTTTGATAGTTCCTGGCAATAAATGTCCATAATGTGGCTTCCCTGTTGCAAATGGTGGACCATCGTAAAAGACAAACGACTCTTCATCTTCTCG
>Ga0115567_10000637_pt1 | contig 34359 bp, 20 predicted proteins | sample COGITO_mtgs_1204_2_FD_88679 | JGI IMG/M metagenome (GOLD analysis project Ga0115567, IMG submission 88679) | Pelagic marine microbial communities from North Sea - COGITO_mtgs_120412 | ecosystem: Environmental > Aquatic > Marine > Epipelagic | place: Germany:Helgoland, sampling site Kabeltonne...
CGCCGCGGAGGCGGCGGCGAGCGCGCCGCGCGCGACTTGGGCTTGCGCTCGCGCGGATTCGGCGGGGGCTTGGCAGCGGGCGCGGGGAGCTGGTCGATGCCTGCGGCGCCGCGCGGGTCAGCAGCAGCGGCGTGGCGACAGCCGCGGGCAAGGCGGCGTGGGTTTGGGGCGCGGGGGGCACCGAGGTTCACGAGGAACTCGTTGTTACGGCGGATGTTGGCGAGCCGCTCGCGCTCGTACGCCGTCATTCCGAGGGCCTCCTCCTCCTCCTCCTCTGACGACGACTCAGCCCCGCCAGCAGCCTCAGCCTTCTCCTCGGATTCGACCTTGCTTCGCTGGAGGAAATGCCCGCGGCTGGAACGCCGCGGAGCCTCCGCCCCGCCCTCACCCATCTGCGCGCCCGCAGAAGCCGCACTCCCCGCCGCCTCACCGCTGGCTGTTGACGCGGTGTGACCAGCCTCCTCCACTGCTGGTTCCGGAACCGGTTTCGGGGCCGGCACGCTGTCTGAACGCAGCCGCGACGTGAATTCTGCCATGCCCCGCAGCTTCCTGGTCCGCCCTGCAGCGACAGGGCTCGCCGCCCCGCGTGCAGCAACATTCCAGTCCTTTTCCACGTGCGGACGCAATGCCGCGTCATGCTCCCTCTCATAACCGAGACTCGAGAGCTCTGTCTCAATCGCTACCAGCGACTCTTGCGCTCGTCGCGCTTTGGCCTCTTTTGCTACTGCCGCCGCGCGCTCCTCGTCAGAGTCGTCTCCGACCTCCACCATCTCAAACTCCTCCGCTTCCACCTCCGCCTCCGCCTCAGCTCCCAACGATCGCCCACCAGCTTTCTCGTCGGTGTCCATGTCCTCCTCACCGGCGTCGCTTGCACTGCTGGATAGCACAGCCTCCTCCTCCTCCTCCTCCTCGCTTGTGCTCGCCTCGGAAAGGGAGTCACCCTCGCTGCCGCTTGCTAGCGCCTTCCGAGCGCTCTCAGCTATCTCCACGTCCGTTCTACCGCGGCAAGCTCTCACAGCCCTCCCACTTTTGCCCTTCTTTGCAACAGAGGGGCTCTTCGTCGTAGGGACCTGGCCACCTGTCGATCCGCTTCCTGCACGCACTCGTTTCTCTCCGACCATACGGGAGGCGCTTCCGCCCTTCGCTTTGTCACTCAGAGGCGTTGCTGCCTTGGATGCAGCTGAGCTCGGAGCCTCACGACGCGGCTTTTGAGTTACTGGCGTAGCAGGCACACGAGTCGCCTCCAGGTCCTTGGCTGGCGCTGCCTCTGAGTTGGCCGTGGCAGCGATACGCTTGGCAGAAGTGGGAGCAGTAGCGGCAGGATCTACATCACTGCTGCCACTCGTGCTGCCTCCAGACGCCTTTGCGAAGAAGGACGTGATGCTGGCTTGCCCCACTAAGGAAGCCTTGGGCGGCGGCATTGTGTTTTTGTCGAAAGACGCAGCCCCTTCAGTCAATCCAGCCAGCGCCCTGCACCCAGTAAAGAGAAGTGCGAGCACGAGCGTTCGGCAGCGTCGCCGTATACTCGGTGAGTGAGTCCCTCACTGGGGCGATGTCGTCCAAAGGCAGGGGAGTGCTCTTCGGAAGGCAACCTGGCGGGAAATGTGATGGATTCACTTTTGATTGAGCAGCGCCCAGATCAAAAGTCAAGGTCGGCAGATAGGCGCCAAAGGGCCCCCCAACAGTCCAGCGAGAGCGCTGTGTCGTGGAGCTGGCAACACGCAAACACCTGTGCGTGCGGACCCCCAGCTCACTGAGGGGTCGCGGAGGCGGCTTCAGGTGCTGTGTCCTGCAGCGTCAATGCTGCGTCTTGTGACCGGCGCCACTGGGCGGGTGTGCTGGGCGGCCTGAAGCGCACAGTTTCGTATTACTGCGCTGGGGGCGGCGGAACTGGTCTGCAAGAGAGGGCGGGGGGCGCACATAGATCTTGGCTAGCACCAACGTAGTGTGGTTTCCAGGCGCGAATGGCAGAGGGTCAGGAGCCTCCCGCGGAGGAGGCCGCCAACGCTGCTGCACCGGCCGGGGAAGAGAAGAAGGAGGACGGCCGCATCGCGTGGTTTGAGAAGCGAATTTCTGCGGGCATCAAAACGAAGCCTGCTGTTGCGGCGAAGTTTCTTCAGGGTGATGAGTTTGTCAAGGCTGTCGAGCGTTTCTGTGAGTCTAGTCATGTGCTTGTTGTACAGGAGAAGCAAAACGGCGACCTCACGGCGTCCAACTCTCATGTGGCTGTAGTGAAGAAGGCGCTGGTATTTTACAAGGTCCATGACGACCACATTACGGAGGACAACATCAAGAGCATCGTGTGCTGCCAGGAAGTGGGGCCGAACTGCGTCGACCTCATGCTGAATGCCACACGAGATGTTTACTCGCCTGTGCTTGGGCGCAACGGCACCCAACTCGGGCTCTCTGAGATCGTGGCGCAGGAGCTGCAGGAGAGCCTTAATCGCCTCATTTCGGGGTCTCAAGTTGTTGTCGGCAAGATGATGGGGAAGACGATTCTTCCGCTACCCCCCGATGACACGTGCTCGCCTGTCCCCCTTGCTCCCTTTGCCAGCCTGCATCGGCTCCACGTCCCGCGCGCAGCACCGACGCCCCTCGACTGTGCAGATTCGCCCACCTAGAAAAGGCGGCGCACAACAAAGATAGCATCCACGCGCTGGAAAGCGCAGTCATTACATGGACGGGCCAAATCAAGGTGCGCCCCACCGCCCGCCAGTCTCCCACGGGGCTTATGCCACCTTGTGTTGCGACCGTCCAGCGAGCCATCTCTCCCCGCCCCCAGACGTGACGGTCGCGGGGTCTACGTGCGCACAGGCCATTTTGAATTCCGAGTCGGAGACGCCGCTGCTCAAGGGCGAGAATCCCGGACCGGACGCAGAGCTGAACTTCTGGAGCCGTAAGGCAGAGAACCTGACGATGGTGCGCCGCCAGCTCACCGGGACCAAGATCGCCAAGGTCACCAAAGTTCTCGAGAAGGCTAGATCGTCGTACTATCCTGCCTTTGCGCGTCTTGTGGCGGAGGTGCGACAAGCAGGAGAGCAGGCAAATGACGCCGCGCGGCACCTCAAGGCACTCGAGGGCGTAATTCAGCAGCTGAAGCACGACGACTTTGGGTCGCTGGTGCATGTTTTCAAACCGATGCTGCTGATTTTACTGTTGATCTGGAAGCATTCTACGTGCTACAGCACACCACACCGTATGGTGGTGCTGCTTCGCGAGGTGTGCAACGACGTGATCGCGCGGGCGCAAGCCTTTCTCGAAGAGAAGGAGCTCTTTGCGCTCGAGCCACAAGACGCTGCGGATGCGCTGAAGCACGCGCTACGCATGTGCATCACTTTCAAATCGGTGTTTTTCGCATACCAACGGCGCGCGATGTCAGAGTGTCCCTCGCGCCCGTGGCATTTCGAGGACTCTTCGCTCTTCGCGCGCCTCGACGCCTTCCTTGAGCGTGTGCATGACGTGCTCGACCTCATGCAGACGATCATGCAGTTCTCGAAGCTCGCGCGCATCGAGATCGGTGGAACTAAGGGGAAGGCGCTGTCCTCGAACTTGAGCGGTATCTATGCGGACTTTGTGGCCGCGGTCGAGCCTTTCAAGTCCGCCGCGTACAACATCATATCGGTTGAGGAGCCTCAGTTCGAGGACGACTTCTTTGCATTCCGACTGACGGTGCAGGACCTCGAGAGACGGCTAGCGTCAGTCATTATTCAGGCCTTTGACGACTCCACAACGATCATGGCACGTTTCAAGCTTCTTGATTCGTTCGAGAACCTCCTTGAGCGCGATGTGATCTCTTCTGATCTTGAGAAAAAGCACACTGACCTGCTGGAGACGTATGCGGTCGACCTACGCATGGTGCAGGACCTCTTTATCAAAAATCAGGCAGACCCACCGGTGAACGAAAACTGCCCGCCACGTGCGGGCGCGATCATGTGGGCCCGCGGGCTGATCCAGCGTCTCGACGAGCCAATGTCCAAGTTCCAGAGCATGGGCAAGACTGTGACGGAGTCAGAGGAGGGCGTCGAGGCAACGCGCGCGTATGAAGCGATCGTTGCAAGCATGGCAGAGTTTGAGGCGAGGATTTACTCAGAATGGACCGAAGAGATGGAGCATACGTCGCAGGACAAATTGAAGCAGAACCTTCTGTTGCGAGAGGACACCGGGGAAAATTCGGGGATGTTGCGCGTGAACTTCGACCCAGCGCTGGTATGCTTACTTCGCGAGGTCAAATACTTCAAGTTACTAAATGATTGTAAGGCGGAGAGCCAGTCGCTGATTCCTATTCCCGAGTCTGCCATGGAAATCTTTTCCAAGGCAGAGACCTTCCGGCAGCAAACAGGAAATCTCGAGCTGATCGTCAACATTTACAACAATATGCTGGCGACTCTTGTCGATGTAGAGCGTCCCTTGCTGCAGGGTAAGATGGACTCGATCGACAAGGTATTGATCAAAGGTCTGAAACACTTCAATTGGAAGTCGACGACGATTGCGCAATTCATCTCCGACACAATGGCCATGGTCAAAGAGGCCAACAGCATCCTGCAAACATGCAAGTCAAACGTGCGCGAAACGCAAAGCTTGCTCACTGTCTTCTCAACGCAACTCATGATGGAGCGCAAGGCGGCGAGGTCTTACACGATCGAGGAATATCAGGAGTTATCGCGAGGCGTCCTTGACGCGCGCTACAAGGCGATTCAGTCGGCGGGAGTAGAAATGCAGAAGCACCTCGAGTCGTCACTTAAAGTCCTCAAGGTCAAGAACAGCAACGAGGCGTGGCGCACGTACGTCGACTACGTGAACCAGATCGTGATCGACGGCCTTGTGACTTCGATCATGGCCTCGATGCGCTTCCTGAAGAACCAGATCGACGCGCACTACCTCAACACCAACGACGTGAACCCGCTGCTCGAGATCTCGCTGCGTCTCGCGCCGCCGGACGTGGTCTACGAGCCCATGATGGGCGCCACGGCCTCAGGCGACGGCATGCGCGACATCATCAACGGGTGGACCAACGGCTTCATCAACTCGGCGACGCTTGTCGGGCGGCTCGACACGCTCGACTACGACGGCGACTACCTTGCGGACATCCAGGAGGACGTGCGTGTGCGCTTCGCGGTGGCGCAGGTCTCGCGGCTGACGGCGGACACGGAACGCGCGTGCGAGGAGTTCCGGCAGTGCTTCCTGGACTACGCGTACCTCTGGACCACGTCGATCGAGGACGAGTTCCAGGCCTTTCTCGACAGTGAGGTAGACCGCTCGGAGGGCGCCATCGACAACGACCCGCCCCTCGCGGCATTCGACGAGCGCATCGCGCGGTACAAGGCGCTGCAGGACGAGGTCACGCTGCTGCCGGTGCAGAAGACGATCGCCTTTCTCAAGATCGACGCGAAGCCTGTCAAGACCTCGCTCTTCACCTACCTCTCCAAGTGGGTCCATCGGTTCCAGGACTATCTTCTTCACAAGGTCACGACGGCTGTCATCGAGCTCTCTGAGTTCATCAGCTTCACGGAAAAGGCGCTCGACACGGATGTCACGGACCTGGACTCGCTCCTACAGGTCATGGGGTACTTGCGCGACGTCCGCAAGCGCACAGACTCCACCGAGAGCATGTTTGAGCCTCTCCGCAACATCGTCTCGCTGCTCAACCGGCGCGACGTCTCGACGCCCAGCGAGATCGTGCAGGGTCTTGAGCAGCTGCCGATGACGTGGGCGAGTGTCAAAAAGAAAACGACGCTCACCAAGGAGAAGCACTCCAAGGAGCAGAGCGCTCAGACCGAGAAGGTCAAGCGCGACTCCAAAGAGTTCGAATTCCGCGCAGAGGAGTTCTTCGCATACTTCAAGAAGACCATGCCGTACGAGTACGCCTCTGATATCGAGGAGGCCTACGCGGTCATGGACCGCATCCACCACGCCCCAAGGAGCGATGCCAACCCGGTTGGGTCGCTCGTCGACATCAAGCGCGACGCCCAGCGGCTGAACGAGATGCAGGAGCTATTTGAGCTTTTCGTCATTGAGTATCGTCAGATCGACCAGTGTGACAAGGAGGCAAAATTCCTCAAGGAGGTTTGGGACATGATCGCGCATGTCAATATGTGCTACTCTGAGTGGCGCAAAGCGAAGTGGAACGACATCAAGGTCGACGACCTTTTGGACACCAACAAGCAGCTCGCCAAGGAGATCAAAACATGCGACAAATACGTCAAAAACTGGCATGCGTACAAGGGGCTGGAAGATGCAGTAAAGAACATGGGGACTTCCCTTCCTCTGGTCGGCGCTCTGCATCACCCTGCAATGCGCGAGAGACACTGGCAGCAGCTCATGCGTACGGCGGGACAGCCCAGTGGAAAGGTGGACTCGTCGTTCACGCTTGGGCGAATCCTTGACATGGAGCTTCACCGCTTCGAGGACGACGTGCTTGAGATCGTCGATAGGGCTCAAAAGGAGCTCACCATCGAGAAGCAACTGAAGAAACTCTCCGACACGTGGCGTGGGCAAGAGCTTGGATTCCCTTCGCCGCCAGATCAGCCCGAGATGCACTTACTGAGTGTCGACGAGACACTTACGGAAGCACTGGAGGATAATTCAATGCAGCTGCAGAATCTCATGGGCTCGAAGTACGTGCAGGGCAACGCGTCATTCCTCGAGATTGTGCAGGACTGGCAGCGAAAGCTCGGAATGGTGGACGTGACGCTTACGGCGTGGAGGGAGGTCCAATCCAAATGGTCGAATCTGCAGTCGATCTTCGTTGGCTCAGCCGACATCCGTGTGCAGCTCCCGGAAGAGTCGAAGCGCTTCGATTCGGTCGACGCAGACTTCAAAGAGATGATGAAAGATGCGCCTTCAATCCCCAATGCTGTGGAGGCGTGTAACCTTGAGGGCCGACTTGAGCGAATCGAGAATATGCTCGCGTTGCTCGAACAGTGCGAAAAGGCACTCGCGGACTACCTCGAGACCAAACGCGCTGCATACCCTCGGTTTTACTTCGTGGCCGCCGCCGACCTCCTCGACATCCTTTCAAAAGGATCCAATCCGCAGCTCATTCTCAAACACCTCCCGAAGTGCTTCGACAACATCAAGACGCTCGAGTTTGAGAAAGACCCGCGCGGCGAGCCAACGCGCCAAGCCATCGGCATGTACTCGGGCGAGAATGAGTTTGTGGGATGGACTCGGCCGTTCACGTGCGAGGGTGCTGTCGAGGTGTGGCTCGACGGCCTCACGCATCACACGCACGAGGAGCTCAAGGCTCTGTTGTTGAACTCGGTGACGGCATTTGAAGAGAAGCCTCGTGACCAGTTCATTTTCGACTGGTGCGCCGAGCTCGCGCAGGTGGTGTGTCGCATTGTGTACACTGAGGACGTGGTCTTTGCCTTCGACCAGCTGGAGGAGGGCAACGACCGTGCACTCACGCAGTACAATGCCAAGCAGGTTGAGCTCTTGAACCGTTACGCAGAGCTCATCCTGGGCGAATTGACGAGCAACGACCGACGCAAAATCATCATGCTCGTCACGCTCGACGTGCACGCACGCGACGTCGTGCAGGGACTCATTGATTCCAAGGCGGAGAGTGCTCAGAACTTTGCGTGGATGTCACAGCTGAAGTTCTCTATGGACGACAAGGCGAACCTCTGCAAGATTGAGATCTGCGACTACTCATGCTTTTTCGGCTACGAATACATTGGGAACTGCGGATGCCTGGTCGTGACACCGTTGACCGACCGTTGCTACATCACGCTCACGCAGGCCATGCGCCTCATCCTTGGAGGTGCGCCGGCAGGCCCGGCAGGCACGGGCAAGACAGAGACGACCAAGGACCTTGGGCGGGCGCTCGGCGTGATGGTGTACGTGTTCAACTGCTCGGACCAGATGGACTACAAATCCATGGGCCAGATCTTCAAGGGACTGTCGCAGGCTGGTGCATGGGGCTGCTTTGACGAGTTCAATCGAATCGACATCTCGGTGCTATCCGTTGTGTCCACGCAATGGAAGTGTATCCTTGACGCGATCCGCGCACGCAAGACGCATTTCATCTTCGAAGATGAGGACATCCATTTGTGCCACTCACCGTTCTGCTCCTCGTACATCACCATGAATCCCGGATACGCAGGCCGAACGGAGCTCCCTGAGAGCGTCAAGGCGCTTTTCCGTCCTTGCGCCATGATCGTGCCGGACATGGATCTCATTTGCGAAATCATGCTGATGTCTGAGGGCTATTCAAATGGCAAAGTTCTGGCGCGCAAGTTCATGATCCTCTACCGTCTTTCGGAAGCCCTGCTTTCAGCACAGAAGCACTATGATTGGAAGCTGCGGGCCGTCAAGACGACTCTTAATGTCGCAGGTGGAATGAAGCGTGCAGACCGCACGTCTACGGAGGATAAGGTTCTTCTACGAGCGCTGCGCGACTTCAATCTCGGTAAGCTTGTTGCAGACGACGTGAACATCTTTGTCGGCATGATCGACGACCTCTTTCCCAAGTTGCGAGAGGAGGTTGTGCGCGCGCGCGAGCTTGAGTTCGAAGCTGCAATCAAGGAGGCCGCCCGTTCTGCAAACCTGCAGGCTGAGGAGATGTTTGTTCTCAAGGCGTCACAGCTCCGCGAAATTCTCATTGTACGATGGTCTGTATTCCTCATCGGTCCCGCCGGCTGTGGCAAGTCGGAGCTGATCAAAACGCTCTCAAAAGCAGAGAATATATTCGGGGAGAAGTCGACGATCAATGTGTTGAATCCAAAGTCCGTCACGCGGAACGAGCTGTATGGCTACATCCATCCTTCGACGCGCGAATGGAAGGACGGCTTGCTCTCCCAGATTTTTCGCGACCTTGCCAATACGCAAAATGTGAAGCACGAGTATCTGGTTCTCGACGGCGACATTGACGCGGAGTGGATCGAGTCGATGAACACCGTAATGGACGACAACAAGACGCTTACTTTGGCGTCAAACGAGCGCATCCCACTTACACCGCCAATGAGGCTGCTCCTTGAAATTGAAAACATGTCGCAGGCATCGCCTGCAACGGTTTCGCGTGGTGGCGTCATTTTCATGAACTCAACGGACGTAGGGTGGCAGCCGTACGTCAAATCATGGATCCAGAACCGCGAGGTTGACCATGAGCGCGTGCTGCTCACCTCGCTGTTCGAAAAGTACGCGGGCAAGTCAATGGAATGGGTCAGTCGTAATGTCCGCACGATTGTACCAATTCCGGAGATATCGATGGTTCAATCTTTAACACATATAATCGAGGGCATGGTTGGAAATGGTGAAGAACTCCTGCATTTGGTGAAAACGACGGGGCAGGAGGCTGGCAACAAGATGATGGAGATGATATTCATGTATGCGACAATTTGGTCGACAGCCGGCGCTATTATCTCAGACAAACAGAACGACTTCCGCGGCGCATTTGACAAGTGGTTTCGTACGGAATTTGCAGAACCAGTCCAGCTGCCTGAAGAGGGGACCGTATTCGACTTCTGGGTTGACAAGGAGCAAATCGCCTTCGCCAATTGGGCGAAGCGTACCGCTTCGTATTCGCACGATCCTGCACAAGTGTTCGGAAATATCTTTGTCGCAACTATGGAGACCGAGCGTGTCACGTTCTTACTGGACCTCATGATCAGGAATCGCCACGCATGTATGCTAGTCGGTGGCGCCGGGACCGGCAAGACAACTATCATGAAGGCTAAGCTTCGAAGTATGGACCCAGACGCGTATGCGAATATGTCTATCAACTTGAACTGCTTCACAGATTCAATGCTGCTCCAAAGTGGGATGGAGTCAGTTCTCGAAAAGAAGACCGGACGCACTTTTGGCCCCACCGGTTCGAAGCGCCTTGTGTACTTCATTGACGACCTCAACATGCCCGAGGTCGACAAGTATGGCACGCAGCAGCCGATTGCGCTGCTCCGCCAACTCTTCGACTACTCGGGCTGGTACTCGCGCGACAAGCTCACGTGGCGTGAGATCGTGTCAGTTCAGATCGTCTCCTGTTTGAATCCGACAGCCGGCTCATTCTTCATCGACAAGCGGCTGCAGCGCTCCTACTTCACGCTCGCCGTCCAGCTACCCTCGCACGAAAACCTGGAGCTGATCTTCGACTCGATTCTGAGCAACCACCTTGCGACCTTTTCCGCCGACGTGTCCAAGGTGTCCAACAAGCTCGTCAAGGCGTCAATCGACATTCAGAAAACTGTCGCAGACAACTTTCTTGCGACCGCGATCAAGTTTCACTACGTGTTCAATCTGCGTGACATCGGTAATGTCTTTGAAGGCCTTCTCCGTGCACGTCCAGAGCATTTTGCCACGCCGCTTCTCGTTTACCGCTTGTGGGTGCACGAATGCGAGCGCGTCTTTTCGGACCGCATGGTCTCGGAGGCGGACCTAACGCGGTTTTCGGAAATCTTGGAAGCCACGGCAAAACGTTGGTTTGAAGGCGAGGGTCAAGACAAGATCCTGGCGCGGCCCAACATATTCACGACGTTCACGCACCCTGAGGCGTCCGAAGACAACCGCCCGTACGTGCAGGCCGGCGACGCAGCGTCGCTTCGGGGGATCGTTGAGGACAAGCTCCGTGAGTACAACGAGGCCAATGCTGTCATGGACCTCGTGCTCTTCGAGATGGCGATCGAGCATGTTTGTCGAACTTGTCGCACTATTGATCGCCCGCGCGGAAACGCGTTGCTGGTCGGTGTCGGTGGCTCTGGCAAACAATCACTCGCAAGACTTTCATCATTCATCTGTGGGATGGACCCGTACCAGATCACCGTGACGAGCAGCTACGGCGTGAACGACTTCAAGGAGGATCTTCTCTCGCTCTTTCAGCGCGCGGCCGTGAAGGGCCAGCCGATGTCCTTCATCCTTGTTGACTCGCAAATCGTGAATGAGCGTTTCCTTGTCTTCTTGAATGACTTCCTGGCGTCGGGCAACATTCCGGACCTCTTCACCAACGACCTCAAGGACGAGTTCCGGAACGCGGTGCGAAATGAGGCGAAGCAGGCGGGTCTGCAGGACACGCCGGAGAATCTCTGGGACTTTTTCATTGAGAAGTCTCGCAGCAACCTGCACCTGATTCTCTGCTTTTCGCCCGTCGGTGATCAGTTCAGAGTGCGCGCGCGTCAGTTTCCCGCGCTGATCAACGCAACAGTCTTCGACTACTTCCACCCTTGGCCGCAAGAGGCCCTGCTCGCGGTGGCTGCCTGGTTCGTCAACGGCACCGAGGGCATCCTACCGGAGAATTACGAGGACGTGGCCGCTCACATGGCGTTCCTGCATACGTCCGTTGGCGCTGCCTCGGAAGAGTTCAGGGCGTCGGAGCGCCGCTATAACTACACAACGCCCAAGTCGTTTTTGGACCTAATCGACCTCTACAAGTCGATGCTCGCGACCAAGCGCAAGGAAATGGGCGTGCTCAAGGAGCGCCTCGAAAACGGGCTGGAGAAGATGCAGAGTGCGGCGGAGCAGGTGGCAGAGCTGCAGGAGAACCTCGTCAAGGATATGGCGCTGGTGGAGCAGAAAAAGGAGGCGACGGACAAGCTCCTCGAGTTTGTCGGCCAAGAGACAGCGGGCGCTGATGAGCAGAAGGCGAAAGCGTTGATCGAGGAGGAAAAATGCACCAAAATCGCTGAAGAGGTCTCTGTCTTTCAGGCCGAGTGCGAAAAAGACATGGCGGCCGCGGAGCCGGTTATTCAAGCAGCTATCGAAGCCCTCAATTCCCTTGACAAGAAGAGCATCACAGAGCTGAAGGCGCTTGCCTCACCTCCCGCAGGAGTCGACGATGTCACTGCCGGTGTGATGGTGCTCATGGGTGGTGGCAAAATTCCAAAGGACGTTTCATGGGGTGCCTCAAAGAAACTGATGGGAAACGTCGACCAGTTTCTCACACAGCTCATCAACTTCGACAAAGACAATACGCCGGTTGTCGCGTGCGAGTGGATCGAGAAGAACCTGCTCAAGAAGGAAGCATTCAACCCCGCCGCGATGAAGTCAAAGTCGGCCGCGGCCGCAGGTATGTGCGGTTGGGTGATCAACATCGTGGCGTACTATCGCATCTATGAGGTCGTCGAGCCAAAGCGACAGCTGCTCTTGGCGGCCAACACGAAGCTTGAGGACGCGAACACGCAGCTGGCAGAGGTCCGTGACCATGTCGCACAGCTCGAGGCGCGCCTCGCAGAGCTCTCGCAACAGTTTGAAGAAGCAACTGCGGAGAAGAACGAAGCGATCGCGCAGGCAGAGAAGACACAAACCCGCGCTAACATGGCAGATCGCCTCGTGAATGGATTGGCCGACGAGAAAGTGCGGTGGACTCGCGCGGTCGAGTCGTTTGGGTTGCAGGAGTCGCAGTTTGTTGGCGACGTGATGCTTGCCTCGGCGTTCGTGTCTTACGTTGGGGCGTTCAATCTTACCATGCGACACTCTCTCGTGAGCGACAAATGGATCCCCGACTTGGTCGAGCGCAAGATTCCAATGACTCAGGGCATGCAGCCTCTCACTATGCTTGTTGACGATGCGGGAATCGCCCAGTGGGCGACGCAGGGTCTCCCGTCCGACACGATGAGCATTCAAAACGGCGCGATCGTCTGCAATTGCAAGCGCTGGCCGATTCTAATTGACCCGCAGCTGCAGGGAATCACGTGGATCAAGGGGAAACACCTGAAGGAGGTGTTTGCGGAGCGGCCGGCGGATCTTGACCCGGAGGAGGAGTGGACTGCGCCGTCGCCCACGATCAAGGAGATGGTGGTCATCCAAATGACGCAGCCGCGGTACCTCAACCACGTCGAAATCGCCATCTCGAACGGCGACGCCATCATGATAGAGAACCTCGGGGAGGAGATCGACGCGGTGCTCGGGCCCGTTCTCGAGCGCGCAGTAACGCGCCGCGGGCGCTCCATGGTGATCAAGGTCGGCGACAAGGAGGTGGAGTATGACCCTGCCTTCAAGCTGTATCTGCAGACGAAGCTATCGAACCCGCACTACATGCCGCAGGTCTGCGCGCAGACGACGCTCATCAACTTCATGATCACGATCGACGGGCTGCAGGAGCAGCTCCTCGCGCTGGTGGTGCGCAAGGAACGCCCGGACCTGGAGGAGCAGAAGATGTCGCTGATCGAGCAGCAGAACGGTTTCAAGCTGAAGCTCAAGGAGCTGGAGGACGAGCTGCTCTACCGCCTCGCGTCCTCGCAGGGTGACATCCTGGCCGACGTCGAGCTCATCGAGGGGCTGGAGCGCGCCAAGGTCACGGCGAGCGACATCAACGAAAAGGCCAAGGTGGCGCTGGAGACCGAGGTGGCGATCGCGACGAGCCGCAAGGTGTACGTGCCCGTCGCGGCGCGCGGCGCGCTGACCTACTTCCTGGTCGACCAGATGTGGTGCCTCGACCACATGTACCGCTTCTCCATGTCCAACTTCGTCGCCTCCTTCTGCAAGGGCATGGACGTGGCCGACGTGGTCCTCACCGAGGCCGAGAAGGCCGCGGAGAAGAAGGATGGGCGCAAGCCGGACCCTGAGCAGGGCGAGCTGACCGAGCTCGACCAGCGCGTCGCGCGCCTCGTCGACGCTGCGTGCTTCGAGTGCTTCTCGTACGTCTCGCAGGGCCTCTTTGAGCGCCACAAGCTCATCTTCGTCTGTCAGCTCTGCTTCCGTGTGCTCGCGCACGCGGGCGTGCTGCAAGCCGAGTTCTTCGACTTCCTGCTGCGCGCGCCAGTCGAGACGGGGCAGGATAACCCGCTCTCAGAGTGGATGGACGACCGCTCGTGGGCCACGGTGCAGTCGCTGCGGCAGTTCGAGCTCTTCGAGCGCCTTCCCGACGAGCTGGTCGGATCCGCCAAGCGCTTTCGCGAGTGGTACGAGCTCGACCGCCCGGAGGAGGCCCCGCTGCCCGGCGACTGGCGCAAGCTCAGCGCCTTTCAGACCTTGCTCGTCATCCGCGCCCTGCGCCCGGACCGCATGACCGAGGCGCTCACCATTTTCGCACGCGACATGATGGGCCGCAAGTACGTGACGTCTCGTGCCTTCGCCCTCGAAATGTCCTTCGAGGACGCTTCGTCGATCACGCCGGTCTTTTTCATCCTGTCGCCGGGCGTGAATCCCGTGCGGGACACCGAGCGCCTCGCCAAGAAGTACAAGGTCGGGGCCGAGTTGGGCAACTTTGGGCTCGTCTCCCTCGGCCAGGGCCAGGAGCCTGTGGCGGAGAAAATCGTGATGGAGGGCTACCTGGGGGGCTCGTGGGCGTTTCTCCAGAACATCCACCTCACGCCCAAGTGGACCAACGGCTGGCTCGACAAGCGCTGTGACGATCTGTCGTCCGCACACCCGGACTTCCGCCTCTTCCTCTCTGCGGAGCCTGCCAAGCTTCCCGTGAACCTTCTGCAGGTCTGCGTGAAGCTCACAAACGAGCCTCCCGAGGGCCTCAAGCCGAACCTGCTCAAGAATGTGGCGCTCTTCTCTGACGACTTTTTCGACGCGTCGGCCAAGCCCTCGGAGCTTAAGAGCATCGTGTTTGGGCTCTCGCTCTTCCACGCCGTGATCCTCGAGCGCAAGAAATTCGGCCCGCAGGGCTGGAACCGCAACTACCCCTTCAACATCGGGGACCTGTCGTCGTGCGCTCAGGTGGCCATGAACTACCTGGAGGTGAACCCCAAGGTGCCGTGGGACGACCTCAAGTACATCTTTGGCGAGATCATGTACGGCGGGCACATCACAGACCACTACGACCGCATTCTCGCCGCGGCGTATCTGGACGCGTACATGAAGGACGACCTTCTCGAGGGCGCAGAGATGTACCCGGGCTTCCCCTCGATCCCCAACGGGGTCTCCGCCAAGGAGATACTCGAGACGATTGAGAGCACGATGCCGCAGGAGTCGCCGGTTGCCTTTGGGCTCCACCCCAACGCCGAAATCGGATTCCGCATGAAGCAGGCCGAGACCATTTTCCTCAACATCCGGGAGCTGCAGCCCCGCTCGGGCGCGGGCGCGGGCGGCCTGTCGGCGCTGGACAAGGCTAAGGAGGTGCTGGACGAGATCACGGAGAAGATGCCCGAGCGGCTTGACGTGGCGGAGGTGATGGAGCGCGTGGAGGACCGCACGCCATACGTCAATGTCTTCCTGCAGGAGCTGGAGCGCCTTGGCGTGCTGCAGGCGGAGATGGCGGCCTCGCTCGCGGAGCTCGACCTCGGGCTGCGCGGGGACCTGCAGATGTCGGAGCGCATGGAAGCGCTGCAGGCGGCGCTCGCCGAGGACCGCGTGCCGGGCACCTGGGCCGCCAAGGCGTACCCTTCGATGCGCCCGCTCGCGCTCTGGTTCACCAATCTGCTCGACCGGCACCGCCAGCTCTCGGACTGGACTGTCGACCTCTCGCTCCCGAAGGTCACGTGGCTCTCGGGGCTCTTCAACCCGCAGTCCTTCCTCACAGCCGTCACGCAGGCCACCGCGCGCAAGCACGACTGGCCCCTCGATCGAATGGTCACCGTGACCGAGGTGCCCCCTGCCCCGGGGATCCGCGCCCGTAAAGCCATCGCCCGCGCCCGCGCGCTGCCGACGCTGCGCCCGCGCTGTGCCCGCAGCGCCCGAGCTGAAGCTTTCTCCTCCCGACGCTTACAGCTGTGCCCGCAGCGCCCGAGCTGAAGCTTCCTCCTCCCGACGCTTACAGGTCCCGCGGCTGGGGTCCGAGGTCGTGGCGCCGGCCAAGGACGGCGCGTACATCACAGGGCTCTTCATCGAGGGCGCGCGGTGGGACGACAAGGCGGGCCAGGTGCTGCCCCCCGCCGTGTTTCCTAAACCCAAAAGCCTCTTCCCGGAGTTGCCCTCCCCGCCAGCTCTCGCACGAAGCTGGTGTGTCATGAGCGCCCGCAAAGGTGGGCCCTTTGCGGCCCACCACTTGAGTGCGAGCGCGCCCGCACTCAGCGCTCGCGCTCGCACTCAGCGCTGTGCCCCGGCTGAGCTCTCTTTCTTGCGCTGGCAGTTGGAGGACTCGCGGCACAAAGAGCTCTTCGCCAAGATGCCGATCGTGACGGTGCGCGCGGTGCCCGTCGAGAAGGCGGACGCGCGCGACACCTACACCTGCCCAGTGTACCAGACCAAGGACCGCGGGCCCACCTTCGTCTTCAACGCCGTGCTGCGCACGCGCGAGCCGCCCGCCAAGTGGGTCATGGCAGGCGTTGCGATGCTCATGGACATTTTGTAAAAGGCCCTCGTGACCCGAAAAGCGTGGCCACGGGGCATAATTTCTTCTGTAGATTAACAATAAAAAGGGAGTGGCAATTCTCGCTTTATCATCGCAACACAGTAGACGCACCGGCAGCCCCGGGGCGCTAGCCACTTTCGTGCACTCCAATACGTCACTGGTGCTTGCTCAGCGCTCCCATGCCTCGTCACGACCCCTCTCGACCAGAACCTCACCCAGCGCCGCGGCGCTGCAGCAGCGCACGAGCAACTCAAATCTTCCCACCCCTCGCCCTCGGCACTCACACCGGGTGATACTTCATGCGCTTGAAGCAACCGCAAAGGATATTGCAAGCCGAGTCCGGCATGCAGAAGAAGAGCAGCACCACGAACATGAAGACGAGCGGAACGAGGACCACCGACAGCCAGAAACCCTCAGAGCACCGTGCCTCACTAACCTTCCCCATGTTGTCGCGGTCCGCATCGCGAATCGTCTTGACCGTGACCAGCACCATGAGTACCTCGCGGCTTCGCGGGTCCTGCCAAAACCCTGAGGCGTACTCATTGATGTTGAGGCGCCACTGCCCCCCCATGCAGAACTGGCGATTGATCTTGGCCCCCTTGGTCACCCGCGCATATGCCAGCGGCTCCGGGCCCTCCTCATCCCCCACGTCCTCAGAACCCTCTTGGGTGTTGAAGACGATGAACGTGTCCGACAAAAAGGACCCCTGCTTCGTGCGTGCAATTTCCGTGCCATCCGGAAGCTCGACTACGTATTCTGCTCGCGGCGTGTGCGCAAACGAGTGAAGCAAGTTCTCCTTAACCACGGCCTGCGAGGAAACAGAAAATCCCTTCAGTTCCCGAGAAATTGCTTATTCCCGCGTCACGTTCGAGTCAAGTCGCCAGACACCGCTACATCCTCCAAAATGGTCACAGGCCCGATCCAGCACCCCCCCCTCTCCCCTCTAGAGAGCTTCCAGCTACTTGGAAGAGTGTTGCCGCTCGAGTCCTTTCGGAGGAGGCATTTTGATTGCGCTGGGCACAGGGTGCAGTATGGTCCGCACCATCGGCTCGCCATTGCAGTCCATGACCGTAATCTTCACACCCCAATCGTAATACCTGCCGGGGAGTCTTGTCAGCCCCACGCCCGCCTTGCGCTCGCTCTCGCACTCCAGTTCCATTTCAACACCACATGCCGCACCATCGATGGCAGCTTTGTGCTGCCGCGAGTCAGAAATAGAGGACGATCACCTTTCGGTAGTCCGGAACGCCGGGTCCCCGTCAGACGTGACGAAATCGATGTCAGTGGGGGTCAGGCTGAGGCAGTTCAGCCCAAACTCGACCAGCTTGTTCTTGAACTCGTCCTCAACGTGCCCCGACTTCCGCCACAAGGAGCAGGAGTCCGAGTGGATGACCATCCTGCGCAATGAATATCATCAGACTTTGCCCCGGGCGGCGACTTCAAGGCCGGGCCATCTCGGCCTTGGCCCAGCTCGTGCGAACGTGCTTGCGTCTGGGCCAACGGTTTTTCTTCCTCGTCAGAAGTGAGCACTGCGGGTATACCTTGGCGGCAGGACGGGCACAGTCGACGTGCAGTTCCGCTGACGCACTAGCCCAGTGCGGACCTCAGGGGTCTCCCCGTGCTTGTCCTGCCAGCGCTGCTCCTCAGCCTGCTTAATGTCGGCATCTGCCTCGCTCTTGGGCGGTTCCAGCTCCTCCGCGTTCTCCGCTTGCGCCACACACTGTAAAAATGGGGTCAGCCGCGTAAGCACAAGCGCAAAACGACACCACTGCTTCAGCTGATCGACGCCGCCCAGCTGTGCGGCGTCACCGCCGCCGCTGCCGACTCCCGCAGCACCGCAAGAGATACTACCAAACGCAGAGCGGCACGAGGACAAGAACTATCGGAGCGTGTTGCAGCAGAAAACGCACCGCGAGCAGAAGGAGAGCCCCCAGCGCGAATAGCAGCCCCCTTGCCGCAGCGCGCCCGCGCATCCTGCCGCCAGCTGGGGAGTGTCTTTTCACTCTGGTGTCTCGGTTGACTCAACCAGCTGGCTATAACACATTCTTTACGAAAGGGTCAACGAGAGTTGACTTTGGAGTCTACTTTTAGATTTCAGTCTACAGATGTATTCATGCGGTACCAAGCCATGGTACCGCACACCTCTCGTTTTCGAATCGATTGGAGGGGAAATGGCCCAGCGGAGCGCGGCCTGACCCCGCCGGCACAGCGCGACCGCACGAATCCTCGTACGGTCCTTAACAATGGCGATGGTACAACCCTACCGCCCGGGGAGAAGTTGCGCGGGTGGTACAGGGGTTGTGTGGTGCCCGGGGATGGAAGGGTCGGATCGAGCTGCGCCCCGTGACTCGACTGATGGGCCTGTGTTCCAAGTGCGCGGCTGAAAGTGGTGTGGGGCATGGGGTGCAGGGGGCTCAGCCGAGCTCGGCAGTGAAGGTGAAGCCCGGCGTTCAGCGGACGCGGGGGCGAAGCTCGTCGCCGGGCGCGGCGGCGCAGCGCTCCCCTGCAGCTGGAGGCGCTATGCGAGCGGGGAGCATCAAGAAGGCTCGACACGGCAGCGCAGGACGTGGGCGTGGCGGAGGCGCTACCGGTGAAGCGGAAGGGAGGGGAGAGAGTGTGAAGATGAATGGGTTTGGCCGGCGGGGCGGGAAGGAGCACTCGAATTCTGCCTCTGAGGATTACTCCGACGGATCCTTAGAGGGCGATGACGGCGCGAGCGAGACGTCTTGCCCCGGGGTTATGCTGAGTAGCGGCGCGGATGGTTCCACATCTGTCCCACTTCCTGGCGCTGCCCAGAAGGAATGGCGTTCTTCCGACTTTTGCATCCTAGTGCGCTCGGGCTGGCGCAAGGAGGCGGGCTTCCGCTTGTTCGAAATCGACGCGTCCGAGACTAAGTTCCCCCCCGCGGCAGACGTCGGCGACGGCTGCACCCTCCCAGCTCGCGAGTGGTCCTGAACCCTCCTTTCGACTCTCTCCCTCTCGCGCCACTTTTGCTCCTGTCGCGGCTTCTTTCCACCCACCAACCTCGTGGGGCACCGAGCGCCCTTGACGCTGACGGGCTCCATACTGGGGACCCAAGCATGACCCAAGCGTGCCCTGTCCCCACTCCCGGTGCGGTCCAAACGTGTCTGAGCCGCGAGCTGTTCATGGCGCAGGTACTGCGCCAAGGAGGTGGCGCCGTGTGGGGGCTTTCTGCCCGGGCAGCACGGATTCCTACCCAAGAGCCGGGCATTCGCGCCTATGTGGTTCCCGCGGCGCTCGTGGGTGCAAGTTACGGCTGTCCAGATGACACGCTACAAGGTTGCGCACTCCTATTCAGACAAAGACGAGGGAATTTTGTCGCTCCCGGCGGGAGAGCCGTGCACTCTGCTCGCTGCCGAGGCCAATGGATGGTCGCTGCTGCGCACCGATTCGGGCCTCGAGGGATGGTTCCCGTCAAGCTACATCACGCCCGTGCGCAAGTACGTTGAAATCGAGGCCCAGCCGGTTCGCGTTGTTGCTGCATACGAGCAGCTTCTGGTGAAGGACAGGAAGGAGAAGCCGGAGAAGCGGAGTGCCAAAAAAGGGCTGGTCGACGGGAAAGCTGGCAAGAGCCCCAAGTCCGGAGGCGCAGTGGTTGGGGGTATGGTAAAAACGCCGCAGAAGGCTCTGGATATGAATGGGGCGGCAACGCCTGGTCACGACGGTGTTCCTGATTCGAGCAAGCGGTGCCGCAAGAAGACGGACATGTACTCCCCGACATGGAACGGCGACGACGAGCAGACGGAGCCTGCCACGTCGGCTCCGCCCGCGCCAGGACCGCCGTGCGAGGAGCGCGCTTCGCCGCGCTCACGGCGGCGTGTTGGAACCAAGGAGGATGATGCAGTGCTGGCGCGCAGCACTTGTGGGGTGTGCTTCAACCCCAACAAGAAGCTCGGGAACTCCAAGACGATCTCCCTCATCTGTAATCGCTGCGATGGCATGATCAAGCAGGGCTGGCCGTACCACCAGAGCCGCAACCCGCCTCGCACCGAGCCAGGACACCCTGTCGTAATCACCAACCTATGCATCCATTGCTGGCAGGCAAGACGCCCTCCCCACCCTCCCTGGGGCGGCGCGGCGCGCGTTGGGCGGCCGACCTGACGGGCGCCGGGGCAGGTGGTGTCGCGTGACGGCTACTTCGACGCCAAAATAGACGAGGACGCACCCCAGCACCTGGCGACGGGCCGGCGCCGGATCGGCAAGGGCGAAGGGCTACCGTTGCCGCCCCCCGCAGTGCCGCAGATCCCTGGCGAGCTGCAGAACCTCCCCGGAGAGAAGCCGGTGCCGACGCGGCGCATCATGGCCATCGACTTTACAGCCCGAGAGGTTGAGCAGGCGCCCGAGGAGCTGTGCGAGTGCCCCTACTGCGGGCAGGCCTACCACGATCGCTGCGTGCGATTCTCCAAGGAAGTTTACGGGCCTGTGCCGCCGCGTTGCATCCGGCCGGCGTGCCAGAAGCGTTGGCGCGAGGTGCCAAAGCCAGAGCCGCATGCGCGCTTCCTCTCGCACCGCGCGCGGGACATTGCGACGACGCCCATCACGCGCTTTATCCAGGGCTACGTTGAGGGCACGGTGTTCTCGGCGAGAGCCGAACGCGGCGCTGCGGCCAAGGCCACGCGCAGGGGCGAAGATGGCGACGACCCCGGTGTGCTCGTGAGGCTGATGAGCTGCGTGCGGCGGCAGCAGAAGAGCACGCCGGCATTTACGTCCAAGTTCGGGCAGAAGATCTTCCCGTACACGCTGAAAACCTACATGTGCTTCATCGAGTGCGCGGACGGCGCGGACGTGGCCTGTCTCGCCCTTGTGGTGGCCGAGTTCGGCCCTGACGCGCCAGAGCCGAATCGCAACAAGGCGTACATTTCCTACATCGACTCGGTTCACCTCTACCACAAGTGCTCCTGCGCCATGCGCGCTGCTGGCCCAGTGTGCGCGGCGACCTGCTCGGACCCGGCCGGATGCGCGGCGGAGCGCAAGGAGGTGGTGCGGCGCGTGATCCTCGGGTACCTGGACTCGGTGCGGCGGCGCGACTTCGAGGCCACGTACATCTGGGCGATGCCGCCGTCGGACTTGCACCACGACTACGTGTTTCACATGCGCCCGCTGCAGCAGCACTGCCCGACGCCGCCCCAGCTCGACTCGTGGTACACCAAGCTGCTCAACATCGCGCTCAAGGCGGGCATCGTCGCGGGATTCGACTCCAACGCGCAGGAGGAGGGCGGCTCCGCGCAGGATCGCACGCTGCCTCCCTCGCTCTTCGGCCCAGACATGTCGCTCCGGCACGTGCCGCAGTTTCCTGGAGGGCTGATGCCTCGGGTGCTCGAGGCCGCCCTGGCGGGAGACTCCAACCTCACGCTCTCTTCACCAGAGGCGCGCCGCAGCTCGCTCGCTTCTCCTGAAGCCGGTGGTACCGAGCGACGCGATCCTGGCACGACTCGGGCGCGTGCAATGAGCCGCGAGACAGCGCTGCAGAGCCGGGAGCGACACCAGCGCGCGGTCGAGGCCATGAACAAATACCTACAGAAGCACTCGGTGCCTTTTCCCCCCCTCTCCTCCCGCAGACGCGTTGGCAGCACAGCCTGGCGAGGTCTAACACAAGCGCGCGTGCCGTCGGGCACAGGATTCCGGGTCGATCTTCGTGATCCAGTATCACCCCGAAAAGGCCGCAAGGACTCCTGGAAAGGTCGCTGCTGCAGGCAAGGCTGCGCGGGGGCGCTTGTCTCCTGGGCCGGGTGGAGCGGGGGACGAGGAGAGCCTGGAAGACGACCCGCTGGTGTCGGTGGATGAGGGGAAGGATGTTTTTACCCTCAACGAGTGCGCGCATCTTTGCGCGCTGCTGAATGACCTGCACCTGCAGTTCAATGATGTGCGCCATGGAAAGCACTCGACAATGCAGATGGTGCACCGCCTCACGGCCACTCGCGGGTCCGAGGGCACGGGCGGGGGACAGAAGTCGAGCAGGGGAGGAGGGTCGGGGAAGAAGAAGGGCCAAGTGTCCGACGGTGCGGAGAGTGGTGGGATCTTGAATGGACTGATCGCGAAGGCGCGGGGCCTGAAAGCGGCAGTCACCGGGGGCGGAGAGGAAAAGGAGCAGGAGGCAACGCAGGGTGTAGATGCGGAGGTTATGGCAGCGGTCGCGGAGCTACAGCGGCGGCGGAAGGAGCACCTGAGCCTGGCGCAGCAGGCTGCTGCTGCGCACCGGTGCAACTCACGCTGCGCTGACGGCAAATGCAATCGTTACGACTGGGAGTACGCGTGTCCGGTTGCGTGCAAGTGCCAGATGGAGCTTCCAGACCCAATGGTAGTTTGGGACGCCCGGTGGTCCTTCTGTGAGTGGTGCTGCTCGTGGCAACACACGTGCTGCATGCGAGAGGACGAGAATGTGCTGTTCGATGCAAAGATCGACGCGCGCGATGTATGCTTCGACACCGACTACAATTACATGTGCCATCAGTGTTCGGCGATGCCGCAAGTGGTGGCCATGCGTGCGCTTCAAGCAGGGCACATGAAGCGGAAGCCGACGATCTTGCGGCACCCGGCACTGCCTCCGCCGCCCGTCTCGGCGGCATCGTCAGACGCGGGCGACGACAGGGCAGGCGGGGGGCGCCCGACGCCCAAGAGGCGCTCGGGGCCACGCTTTACCAAGCCTCGCAAGGTGTCCACCGCGGGCAAGGACAAATCCAAGAAGATGAATGGCGCGCGCAAGCGCAACAGGGGCGAGGAAGACTCGGACGAGGACTCGGACGAGGACTCGGACGAGGACTCGGACGGAGACGAGAGCGGGAGCGGGAGCGGGGGCGAAAGCGAGCAGGAGTCGGAGGAGAGTGGAAATGAAGACGAAGAGGAGAAGTCAGAGGACGAGAGCGAGAAGGAGGAAGCACCCGCACCGAAGCGCCGGCGCGGCGCGCCATCGCCCGCCAAAACACCCGCGAAAGCGTCGAAAAAACAGGCCCCATCCAAGGCCCCGACGAAGACGCCCGCCAAGACGCCCGGCAGGACGCCCGGCAGGACGCCCAGCAGGACGCCCAGCAGGACGCCCAGCAAGGCGGCGACGCCTGCGCGGTCGCAGAAGAAGGTGGCGGACAAGGCGTCGGCCTCGGCCGGGCGGCCTGGGCGGCGCGGGGCGGCGGAGGAGGAGTCGGACGCGGAGCGCCCAGCGCCGCGGAAGCGGGCAGAGATGGAGGAGCAGAAGAAGCGGCGCGAGGAGATCTACCGCGACCGCTTCGACGACAAGAGCAAGAAGCGCGTCCTCGTCGTCGGCCAGCAGGCCCCGCTCCGCGCTGACTGACAGCCTCCCCGCGCCGCCGCGCCGTCTCCCTGAGGGCTCAAACGAGTTTCTGCGTGCAGGTGGAGTGCCAGGACAAAGGGGAGTTCTACCCCGCCATCGTGCGCGAGGCAGACGGCACGCACCGCGTGCAGCGGGTGCTGGTGCACTTCAAGGGCTGGCACGCGCGCTTCGACCACTGGCTCCCCGTCGATTCGCCACGTCTGAAGCCGTGCCCAGCCCCCCTTGCCCCCCGCGCCAGACTCGCGCAGTCTGACCCGCGTGCTGGCGACCAGGGCTGCGGGTTCCAGAGAAGCGGGACCGGAAGTCGAGGTGAGGCGCTGGGCTTAGGTGGCAGCACTCGTGGCCACCCCGGCAACCTGCCACCAGCGCAGGCTGAGGTTCTCCCAGCACGGGGGCGCGCGGATGGGGTGGAGAGGCTGCGAGGGCGTCGCTGCGAGGGCGTCGCTCAGCGATGTGTCCGCTCCTCTCACGGATCTAGTGTTGCTGTGTTGGGGAGGTTCGTGTGGCGCGAGAAGGTCAAGGCGCTGTGACTGAAAGTGAAAAGGAGTTCCGTGTACGGGATGCAGTCAAATAACCACGCACGGCAAGATCCTTCGCTCCGGTGGCTAGACGAGGCGGCCGGCCCGAGTGAAAAGAGAGAGAGAGGTTGTACTGAATATTCTCGTACAGACCGGGTATCATACAACGGGGATAATGTACGTTTACTGACAACGGTCCAACATCGCAGAGCGAAGAACAGCAGGATAGCTGTGGCCGGGAGACTGCGTTAAAAAACCCGCATACAAAAAGCCCCATGCCTACACCGCTCACGGGAAGCGAGCACGCGGGCGGCTGGAGCCGGGGCAAATGCCCCGACCCCGCGCCGGGCCCGTGCCCGAGGTCCCGGGAGCAGTGGGGAGGCACAGGGCGTAGCTCAGTGCCCCCCGGTCGTGGTAGTCGTCTGAGTGTCCGAGCTCCTGCGGGGTGCGGTCCAAGTCTTGCAGTGCTCCTCTCACGCGAAGTAGAAGGGGTGAAAGGTGCGCGTAGTAGGGCGTCGTCGAGACAAGGAGCTGATCCCTTGCAGCGCTCCTCTCGCGCGAAGTAGAAGGGGTGAAAGTTGCGCGTAGTAGGGCGTCGTCGAGACAAGGAGCTGATCCGTTGTATGGATGCCGGTCGTGTTAGTCGTCGTAGTGTCCGAGCTCCTGCGGGACGCGGTCCAAGACTTGCAGTGCTCTTCTCGCGCGACCAAACCAAACCAGATAGGCACAAAAACCCCAAAACAGTTTTAGTAACTCATCTTGCTGACTTAAAATAAATGTACACGAGCGTGCTGATCACTAAAACTGTCAAGATGGAGGTTCGCGTGTCGCCGCTTCCTACGGTGCCATGCTACCGCCGGATGGACGATGAACACGTTGACTTCGATGTGCTTGTGAGGGAGAAGAGGGAACTGATGGGGACGCTCAACAAGATGCTGGAGCGCGCCAACAATGTGGATGTGAGCACCAGCACAGATGAGATCAAGGTCAGCACAGATGTGATCTTGAACCCTGCGTTGGCCCAAGCATCAGCCCCATTTTCAGCGTCCACATGATGGTGATGGCTCGCGCCAGTGCGATTGCAACTGGCTGGCATCTACTGGAAACCACGCTCACTTGCTTGTGTCCTGTTTTCAGGCTTGGGTCACTGAAAAGGACGCGGTCGTAGCGCGCCTCTATCGGATTTGCGATGTAATGCGACGGCAGGAACAGTGTGAGCACGGTGCAAATAAGGACTCGCCCACGCAGCCACGGAGAGATATCGACGGGGCCACGAGAAAGACCTGCAAGGAGGCCAGAGAGGCCGGCAACGTCAGACCTCACAAGGATACCTCGGAGGCGACTTCGAGCCCACACAAGGGTTCTCTTGTGTCGTCTGATGCTTCCATTGCAACGACTGCGACAGCTTACTGTGATCAGGAAGATTCGGACGCGGGTCCGGCACGCCGGGGACTTTGCATCACGGCTGCGGAAGAGGCCAACAAGTTTCAGAAGCGGAAGCAGGCGTTCAGGGAAATAGCCAGAGCGATGGCCCGTCCCGGCAGCAGCGATTCGGAAGACGAAAATCTGGCCTGTTCATGGCGACCAGGTACGACAATGTCAAGCGAGGACCTGACAAAGGAGAAGATTCTGCGCGGAAAGTCGGCAGAGAAAAACAGCCGGACGTGGAGGGACGAGCAGGAGGAGCTCTTAGGACTCTTCATCTCAGGGCGCGCAGATGGTAGCATCAGAGACGCATCGCCCTTGCGAGGAGCAGACAAGCCTCACTGTGAAGAGGCGGAGCAGCCTGTGTAGAGGCAGAGGACACCACTGCGAGGTGTCATCAAGACTTTCATGGCCATGATCTAGATAGAACGTTCTGGAGCAAACGAGCTCACTGACTCAAGTTTGTGGTCCATGCTGCGCTAGTTCATGCGTCACTCGTCACTGTCTCGCTCTTCCTTGCCCACTGACTGCACCCCTCTTTCTTTTGGTGCCTGTCGATTCAACAGTCCAGCCTTGCGCAGGCTTGCAGCAGGCGTTTACTGGCCTGCACAGCTTACAAGCTCTCTGCGGGCCTGCGCTCTGTATCACGTTACGCGTCATCCGTGTCCTCCAGCCCCCACACAACCTTGAGTCGTGGCAAAGCTCCTCGGTAGGTGCACTGCGATGGCCCCCGCAGCCTGGCTCAGCGCAAGCGGCGCCACACTGCTCACGTGCACCAAATGACGGCGCGCCGCGTGGCGGGCGCTCAGGGCGGGGCGCACCTCGCCCGAGGCGACATCCGTGATGGTCACGTGCCCCTCTGTAGAGCCTTGTCGGCGCAGCAGACGGCCTCTCCACACCACCAGCTCCTCGACGGGCAGTGCAAACGCGAGCGGGAACCACCCTGCGACGAGACCGGCGCCCACCCCTGCCTGGCGGGCGCCGCTGCTGGTGACCACCACGCTGCCGTACGCCCAGCCGCCGGTGCCCACGGTCTGGAGCGCGATGATGTCGCCGGGGCGCATGGCGAGCTGGTGGCCGCCCGGCGCTGCCGCTGTCGCGCGCGTCACGTGCAGGAGCCGCGCACCATGGCGCAGCATGTCCCCCACCGCCCGCTTCTGCGCCAGCGGAACCGCGTGCATCTGCAGCACCCGGCCATGCGCCTGTGAGTCCCCACGGACTCAAAGCGGCCGGCCCGCGCGGCACTGGTAGGGGCCACGGACAGGATGTTTGCCTGGACGGCGTCGCAGCAGAGAGCGGCCTCGACCGCAGCGGGGCCCGCCGGGAAATGCACGGGCAGCGGGTCCGGGATGATGGCGGCAATTTTGCCGCCCGTCTCCGCGCTGCACACGCGCAGTTCGCCGGGGAGGTGCTGTACCCGCAGGTGCGCTCGCGCCCACGGGTAGAGGAGCGACTGGTGCTGGTCAAGCGCCCAGAGCACCTGCAACACGCCGCAGCAGCTTCAGGCGCCCAGATCAGATCTCGCTTCGTTCGATGATCCAAGGACCAACATTCGGCGTGTCCACACAAGACTCTGGGTATGGGTGGGCATGTCTTCACCTCGCCAGTGGAAGCATCAGTCAGCAGGGACGGGTTTCGCCGCGTGCCCACCAGCCTCACGCGCCGCCCTTGCAGGTACCACTCGCCCCCCGCACCTCCTTCTACCTCTGTGGGGCGCAGCTGCAGCTGCGGCTCCATCTGACCGCGCGCACGCGTATCAGTAACGCGTGTTGCGGGAGCGGAAACCGCCGCGAAGCAGCCGCTGGGCCCGCACCTCGGCGTAACGCGAGTAGTCGGTGTGCGCAGCGTCGAAGAGAGCCTTCTCCAGGTCGCCCCACCCGTGCGCGTCCGTGAAGTCGCGCAGTCGTGCGACAGCTGTGGCGAGGTCGGCCGCTTCGGGCTCGGCGTGCGCCGCAGGGTGGTTCCGGTAGCACGCGTGCTCCAACTGCACGAGGGTCTCGCCCGTCGCCACCTCGCATACCGCCAGGGTGCGCTGCCCCGCACCGCCTGCTGGCGAGTCTGCGAGCACATGCAGCGAGAGGCGCTGCCGAGCCCACGGAAAGGCATAAGTCGTGAACCGTTCCTTGTTCCACAGCTCTTCGCCCGTGGCCGCGTCCGTGAGTGTGCGGGGAGCCTTGCGCGAGCCGCCCGTGAGGTGCACGCGCCTGCCGCGCCAGACCAAGGCGAGCACCCCTTCGGCGGGCGCCGGCGACGCACGGTCCTCCTCCATCTCGCGGTCCATGGCCGCGTACGCGCTGTAATCCACCTGCCCAGCCTCCAGCAGCCGCCGCTCCAGCTCGTGCCACCCGTGCTGCGCGGCCCAGCGCAGCAGCATGCCACCGACCTCGGACGCGTGGCAGGCGGGGAAGACAGCGGGCAGCACGTGGTGCATGCCCGGGCCCTGGTAGACGACCGCGCCCGACTCGACGTCGCGCACCACCGCGAGGCCGTCCGCGCGGTACGCGGGGAGAGAGAGCACGCGCGTCTCGAATCGAAAGGTCCCCCGCGCGGCGCCGCGCAGCGTCCCTTCCGTCATCATCCGGCGCCAGGTTTCAGCGTCGGGGTCCGCGCCGCGCGCATCCCCGGATGCGCTCGAGGGCTGAGGCCCGAGCCCAGGCAACTCCTGGTCCGACTGCACCTGCACGCCCGAGCAGCCATCGGCGCCCCACGGGCTGCTCGCGCAGCCGCCCTCCCCTTGTGGCTCCGGCGAGCTCTCGCGCGGAGTCTCCCCGCGCGGGGGGCCTCCGTGCGTAAGTTCCACGCCAGAGGCGCATCTCAGCGACACCGGCCGCCGAAAGGTAGATAGTGTCGGGCCGAGCGGCATGCTCATCGTGTTCGGAAGCGCAGACGCGGGCGGAAACATGGCGTCTGACGGTGGGTCGTCGTTACGGGCGACGAGGGCGCCGGTGCGCTTGAGGAGAATGAGCGACGAGCGACCGTCGGACTTGAAGGTCAAGAAGCGTCGCGCCCAGGGGTACGTAAAGACTGTCGCGGACTCCAAGTCCCAGAGCACCTTTTTCGACGACGCCTCCAGCAGCATCGAGGGGTTGTACCGATCGATCCCGACCAGGAGCACCTGCAGTGCCGCAGCCAACTTCAGCCGCGGGCGCCGGCGCCCGGGGAAAGCGAGGCTCGCGTGGCGGTTGGGCAAGTGGCGCGGGAGGCCGGGCGCGCCTCGGTGCTGCGGAAGAGGTAGAGGCCGCGCGCCTCGTCGAGCACCTCCAGGTGCGGCTCCACAGCTTCGTACCCCGAGTAGTCGGTGTTGCCAGCGTCAAACAGCCGAGCCTCCACCTTCTCCCACCCGTGGCGCCCCAGCCATGCGTGTAGTGCCGCCACTGCCGTCTGTTCGTCCATGACATCCTCCCCATCTATGCTCCGTGCCCCTCCCCTGCCCTCAAGCACACCCGAAGTTCCCGCCGTCGCCTCGGCCCCCTCGTCAAGATCCGAGCCCTCCTCGAGTAGCTGCAGAGCAGCCGTCGCCCGCGCAGCTGCTTCGCCACCACCCGCGCGTGCCGAACGTAGCGCAGCGAGCGCGCCAGGAAAAGAGCGCAACAGCGCACGGCTCGTTGGGCATGCAGCGATGTTGCGGAGGACGCCTGCCGCGCGCACGCGGCCCTTGTCCGAACCTGGAGCAGTGAGCGTGGCGACGATGGCGATTAGGGCTGGTGCGTTCTGCACCACAGCTCTCGTCCACGCCTCCGAGAGCGAGAGATTCGACAAAGCCGCAAGTGCTGACTCTCTTGCTCGCATTAACCCGCCCTCTGAACGTCCCAGTTGGCGCGTCAGCACTTCCAGGAGCCCCGTGACCCCGCTCAGCGACAGCCGCAGCGCCTCCGAGTGCCATGCCACGTTGGCAACTGTAGCCGCAGCCTTCTGTGTTGCTTTTTCTTCCCCCGATTGCAATACTACAACGAGCCCCTGCAATGCCGCACTGCTTTGCACTACGAGCTCAGCACCCCGAGGCTCGAGAGCCATAAGCCGCAGTCCCGCTGCGCATGCCACAACCGCAGCACCACGGCCGTTCGCATGGCACAGGACCTCACCCATGGCGTTTGCAGCCCACGCGCTCTGTGCAAGCTTTGCAGCAGACGCATGCATGAGCTCTCGCGCGCGTTGGCTTACCGCTTCCTCCTCTGATCTCCGACAGCTCTCGGGGTCGAGCATGCCGAGGATCGCCGCGCGCAGAGCGGGCGGAAGCTCTTCTCCAAAGCTCTCGTGCCCCGTGGAAAAAGGCACGGGCGGGGCATTGCTGTGTCTCTGCTCCGAGGCGACGACTGACGCACCTGGAGTGCGATTAACAGTGCTCATTGGCGGTGCGCGTCCGACCACCTGACAATGCATACCAGGCTGGCGCGAGCGAGGCGGGCAAGGGGTGGGACCTGGGGCAAGGGCCAGGCCCATCATGCGCAGCTCGAGCTGAGCATCATGCAACACATGACGCGGTAAGGAAGCACTGTCTTTGGCGACTTGAGCCATGACCTGGAACTCGTCCGTCTCGTGCTCGCCCGCGGCCGCATCCCGCGCGCCTGCAATTTTCTGCCGCCCAGATCTGCACGGGCACATAAGAGTCCGGTTCAGGTCATGAAGGTGGGTCCATCAAGCCCAGTCCGCGAAGCCAGCTACTCGGGCTGCAAATCTTCTGGGCGCTTTCCGCGGGTCCGTACCCCGTGAATGCCTTTCGCTCTCGCCCCTGGCGTGATCGGCGTGGAGGTAACAAGGCGTCCCATGTGCTTGTAGCAACACGGTGCACGTAGGATGATGATTCCTCGCTCATCTCCCCCACCCAGTGCGCAACCCCCAAAGAGCCTGAGCACGTCGTCCTTGCCGCTGCATACGAAGCTCTACCCCGCCTTTGCTCGATCTAACCGCAGATGCGGCCCCAAGCGCCGCTTGTCACGAGGCTCCGTCAGACAACTGAGGTCGTGACCAAAAAGTACCGACCCCAGGCGCTCCTCGTGACCAAAAGCGGCTGGAAAGGCGGCTGAAAAGGGCTGAAAAGGGCTGGCCGCCGATCCGTAATCTCTAATCTCGAAACTGATCACGCTTGTCGGGTGCAAGGACGACGGGAAATTCACGGCCATGACCAACGAACCATCGAATGGCTTGCGATCGTTCGAATGGCTCACGATCTCCGCTCCTCCAAGCATCTCTATCTCTCGCCACGCTGCCGCCAAGTGCCCTGCGGATGTTTCTGAAGGAAGATCCCATAAGTCCGATTGCTTCCGTGACGTGTTGAGGATCAAGGAACCTGTCAGTATCAAACACATCGCTCATGTACGCGCTTGCTCTAAGGATAATGCGCTGGTTTCTCGGGCCCGCCGCGCCCGCAAGATCGCAATGAAATCAAGGCTGAATCGCGCACCCTCCATTGTTGTGTTCGGCGAAGAGTGTCTGACGTCAGGAGCTCTTCCCGACTTCATGACTGCCGGCGCCCTGGAGGCTTCGCTTCAAGAGCTACCATCCGGTGGGCGCATGGCAACCACAAAATGTATTTCGGCTTGGCGGGACGGACAGCTGGAGAGCGTCGATCTGTTTCACTTTCTCAAGTCCATTTCTTGGCAATCACCATCATTAGCGATGACAGTGCACAGTGCACCGTTGTCTTGCAGCTCATCGGCATCAACTAGGGCTGAGGAAGCCGATGAGCTACTTAGCGAACAGGATATGGCCGCCTTGATGGCGGCGGCCGATGTGTTGGGTTGAGAGAATTCATTAAAAGCAGTCGAGGATTCACTGACGTGAAGAGATTTTCTGGATGAGGAAGAGGGCCATTCCCATGCCAACAGATCTGTGGGATCCACTTAGCTCCCTATCAGCTGTCCCCAGCACTGGTGAAGGCGAGCAGCGTACCCCCCATTTTCACTTGCACCTCAATGCAGCGCGAATTTGCGCTTCCAAAGCGTTTCACCGACTTCATCCTCCAGCCGCCTCAACTGCTCGAAATCCGCGTGCTTGGTGTGAGTGGTGGGTTCATCTGACGTGAACCGTCGGGGGGATGAGCAAGCCCCTAGCCCGGGGCGGTGCGCGACGCACTCATGCATTGGCGCGATGCGAGCGAGTGCCACGAGAAACAGAAACGGATCGAGACACGCTCTAAAGGTGCAGATTGGCCCTCAGCCACAGGCCGTGGCCCAGGCGTGCGATGCGCCAGCGCCGGGCGCTGTCACTGGCATGGGTGTGGGCGGGGTTGAAGACATGTTGGCGAAGGAAATCTTCGACGTGCTCCTGGCCCCGTCCCGCGACGCGGATGCATAAGCCGCCGCATGGGAGCACGCTGGCCGAGGCCACCGCGCCATCACGCTCCTGCTCCTCGTCCTCTCCCGGGTGCCGCCCACGCTTCTTCCCTCTTGCATCCGTGTTGTCGGATCTGATTCACAGCAAACCCAGTCAGACTCTTGGCGACATGCAAGCCGGTTACGACGCCACGGCGTAACGGCACCACATATCTCAGCGGTGGATTGCCGTGCACACGCATTCGGGAGGTTGAACGCACAAATCGTCTGACAAGGAGATCTTTTCCGATTGGCGCGTGGAAATGGCTTCTAGTGCATCCTTGACCACTGCTGCAACGCGTGGTCCGATGAGCAAGACCGTGGCAGCGCATTGGAAAGGGAGCATTCGGTCAGCGATTGAGACTCGAGAGCCGTCCTCGTAAGACAGCCGCACCTGTTCCCCGCACTCCGACGTGTGAGCATGGACACTTGCCCCATACATACACACCGCGATCAAGCAGTGAATGCTTGGCAACGAGATTTTTCTGGATGATGATTCATTCTGTTTAGATGGGTGCAGACAGCGTCGTGGACGAGGAGGGAATCGCCGACGTACACATCGTTGATGCTCTCGTAGTGCCGGAACCGCCATTGCTCCCCCCGCCCCCGCCGTCCCGATGTGTACCAGTCGACCAGCACTAACGAACCCCCTTCATTTTGGCTGAGACCGTCCGTGGCGGTCAAGCCCTTGTCGAGGCGGAACGTCTGCCTCTGCAAGAAGCGCGAGTCCTCGTACGGCACGACAGGGTCGGCGATAACGGCAAGCAATGCCCCCGCCGCGACGGTCGCCCGCACTTCTTGACGCACGCAGCCTCCACGTCGACAATGAAATACCTTCGTAGAAGCCTGCGTTGTCAGCACCACTGTGGCTCCTGTATTCACCTCGCACCTCACCCGCGTGACGTCGCCCGCCACCATCCCACCGCCATGTCCGAGCTGCGGCATCGGCCGCCGAAGGTTTCAGCAAAGGTCTAGTATTGATTGATGAGATGCAGCGCGCATTCATCATGGGGAACAACAAGAACAAGCGCAGTGCTGGCGGGCCCCGAGGTGCACACCATGTATATCCAAGCTGCGTCAGGGCGCCTGCCGGAGTCCGCGCGAGCCGACTGTCCTTTGGGAAGGACCTTTGCGGAATGGTCGCCGTCACCTTATACAAGCAAACCATGGTCTGTTGGTACGGCGGGGCGTCTTACCGGCATGAACTTGAGCGGGTACGTTGCGCGCTGCGTCGTGATCCTGTTCTCCCCGCCCACGAAAGATATCTGCACACTCTCGCAAGGATAAGCAGAAACAAGGAGGCTGCAGAGCGACCAGTGAGGAGCCTTTATACGAAGGGAATGGCTTTGTTCACCGCGATGACTCCATCGCCCTTGGCATTTGGGAAATTGCCCGCCCCAGCTGGTGCCGAGGCCTCGGGAAGAGCGCTGTCCGTGACCGTCTCGTGCCCAACATGCCGCGCCGCGCCGGACCCCTCCGCGTCCGGTGCCATAATCACCGCTTGCTTTGACATGACTTCCCTTGCAGGAGGATTGACTGGTGAAGTGCTGCGGGAGAAGCTACAGCCGGAACAGCGGCGGATCGCTGTGCGATCCTTCTTGATCTGCAGGATTTTATTCCAAAACCAAGTCTCGCGTAGCTGTATTTCGCGGGCCAGAGAAGGGACTCCTGGCTGGCGCCTGTGTAGTCGTTGGGTACATTCTGGGCGGTCAGCCTGCAATTCGCACGTGTGATGCGGCGCATCCAGTCAGGCGGGGGCGGTGTGCTGGGATCTGAAGTTCCGACCACTGTTGCACTGGTGCTGTGCAGTGCAGGCTTTTTCTTTGGGTACAGGTTCAAGGGCTGGGTAGACTATCAGGCGGCGAGGGTTGAGGAGATGCGCCGACATGTTGCTTCGCAGGCGCGAAGCTGGACCTTTCGCGCAGTAGAGTTGGTCACGGTTACAGGAATAGTTTTCTTGTCTCTGCGCCGCCTCCGCGGCTAGGGGCGCTCGGGCGCTGCTGGCGAATTTTGACTCAAAACTGCACCCAGCAAGGGTGAGCGTGTGCTGTTGATTGAAATTTTACATTGTATACCTACTGCCCCTTGGAAACTGATTGAAGGAAGAAGCCTTCCGCGAGGAAGTCCTGGTGGTGGGACTTCACACCCATATCTGGGACGTAGCAGCTGATCTGCCCTGAGAGGCACAGATCTCGTATGACCTGGAATTTCGGAAGAGGAAGGATCAGAGGTTGGTGTGGGCGCACGAGAGGGGGGGCATTCAGCCGCAACTCCAAATGAAATGAAGAGACGATGGTGGTGAGGATCGACGAGGTGAGGCACCTCGTCGACTGGCGCGCCCAGAGCCCCCTCGAGGAGATCGAGGAGGCGCGAAGCACCAACGTCTGATACCACGTACGCATGGGTGCAGCATGCCCCTGTTGCCACGCTTGCCCATGAGCTCAGTGCCCGCACCGCCGCTCTGTCTTGAGTGCGGAAGTGCTGGCAAGGGCGTGGGTTGGGAGAGGGCAAGACCGCCAAAGAGCCAGAGGGCGTTAGAATGCTCTCGAGTGCGCGCGAAGCACCACCTGGGCGTGGAGAGGGGTGAGTGGAGGCGGTTCTACGAGAGTGGGCCGTGAGAGCCTTGAGGCA
>Ga0115567_10000663_pt1 | contig 33856 bp, 37 predicted proteins | sample COGITO_mtgs_1204_2_FD_88679 | JGI IMG/M metagenome (GOLD analysis project Ga0115567, IMG submission 88679) | Pelagic marine microbial communities from North Sea - COGITO_mtgs_120412 | ecosystem: Environmental > Aquatic > Marine > Epipelagic | place: Germany:Helgoland, sampling site Kabeltonne...
AGCGGACGCACCACGTTTTATGGTGGGGATTTCTTTCTCAGACAGAACTATTAGATATGTTGAGGTTGAAAAACACAAAAATAATATAGTAACCATCTCTGCATATGGTCACATTACTATTCCTTATGACGTGGTAGTAAAAGGTAAGGTGGCTAATATGGTCGAGTTTACAGAGACAGTCAGGAAGTTGGTCCCATACATACACACAAACGGGCGAGTAGTTATCAAGCAAGATAAAGACAAGTCAAAAAAAGAAGCACTCGCTGTTGCGGGATTTAAAAATATCTTTGAAAAAGAAGGAATCGACTTGTTGCGAGGAGTTTTTATTCCATGGGGTGCCAATGCCAAGCGGATCTGTATTTTTGCAAACCACGATACAACATATGTTCTTGAAGTCTCTGGGGAACACACAACATTGTTACTCAGGCTATCTGAACAAGAATTATTTGAAACTCAAGCAAAAAATGCGATTAATGCTGTATTGGAACATGTGGAAGACACACACATACTACTTGCAGGGAGGTATAGAGATGAAACATTTCGATCTCAGTTGCTGTCGTACGGTTTTATCATAGAGCAAACTAATATTTGGAAAAACTTATTTGATTTGAATCGATATATTCCTGAAATTCCCAAAGATGAATCATATCAATATACTGTTCCGGCAGGGTTACTTGTTGCTGGTTTAGTGGGAAATACTAGAGAGTTTACTCATGATGTATCAGTGAGTGAATCACGTGCAAAAAAAGTACATAAAAGGAAGTCGCAGAAGATGTCGATAAAGAGTACATCAATGAATGACTCATCTCTTTCTGATGGTTTGGCGGATTTTTTACAAGATGTAGAGCCAATGACTAAACTACCCGAAGATGCTCGGAGTAATTCTGATGGAAAAATGAGACGGAAATATAGAAAATTACTAAATAATTAAAAACATTTTTTATAAGACGGGAAAAAACTGGCAAATTTGCCAGTTTATTTTTTAACCACCCCGGTTACTTTATTTATAATATTGTCCGCAGCTATTTCTCCTTCAGGTAGGGAGACTATAATAGCCCACGGCTTGTTTCTTTTGGTAATAACTACTGGTTTTTTTGTATAGTGTACTCCGTCAACTGTGTCTTGGAAATTATTTCTCACGTCAGTTGCTTTTACGTAATTTACTTCTGATTTCATAATATTATGTAGTATAACGCATTCGTACATTATGTACAAATATGATTAGATGCTATTTGAATACAATTTGTACATAATGTTGTAAATGTACAAAAAGGATGCTACTATTAATAGATTAAAAGATAAATAAAAATTATATGGGCATATTATCATGGATCGTATTAGGAGGTTTAGCAGGGTGGATTTCAACAATGCTTATGAAGCAGGATGCTAAGTATGGAATTATTGGGAATATCATTATCGGTATCGTTGGTGCATTCATTGGTGGTTTTGTGATGAGTTTGCTTGGATTTGGAAACGTGACAGGATTTAATATTTCAAGTTTAATTGTCGCAGTAGTTGGATCAGTTATCTTACTATTTGTAGCTTCAAAGCTATAAAAAAGTGCAAAAAACCTAAAATAGGCACTTAAAATGGCTATTTTATACAAATTTTTTATTGAATAAGGGGTTAAAAACCTGTTACAATATATAGACGTATTGATATTATTTTCATTTAAATAATATCAATACGTTCAAAAACAACTATAAAATTATTAAAAATTAATATTACATATTATGAAAACATTACTAAAAACAACAGCAATCCTGACTACGGTTATGATTGCAGGAACAGTTTCTGCACAAACAATTGGTGTAAATTCAAACACAACATTGCAAGCAGAAAACAACACAACCCTAGAACAAGATTCTCAGACGCAAGCTGATGTTTCTGCACAAGGAACTATCAATACAGCAATTGATACTGGATTAGATGCTGTAGTTACTACCGGAGAAAACCTTGATTTAACAATTGATTTACTTGATGATGAAGAAGCTGAAAACAACGCTCAAACAGGATCAAGCATAACAGCTGTTATTTCTTTATCTGGATCTGATCTACGTGCTAATACATCTACACAAATTACTAACTCATCAAGCGTAAATAACGAAGATGATTTTAGAGTATTTGCAATGACACAAGCACAATCAGACTCAAACATAGAAACTGCTGTAGCAACAGAGAATTCTGTGATGGTGAAATATAATAAAGCAGTAAAACTATTTGGTTTCATCAAAACAAACATGAAACAAGAAGCAAAAGTAACAGTTGATAGTGCTAATAACGTGACTGTTAAGGTTTCAAACCCTTGGTGGGCTTCGTTTGCATCAGACACAAAATCATCTGTTAAATCAGATATTGAAACAAGAGTTGAAAATATTTCTGTAAACGCAGATGCTCAATTATCAGCTCAATCTCAAGCGCAGATATTTGAAGCGATGACAGCTTCATTTAAAGCAGAAAGTAAAACAACCGCTTCAGTAAACTAATACACCTAACTCATGAATAGGACTATAAAGAAGAACGCTTATTTTATGCGGACAATCTTACTGGTACTGCTCATGCTTCCACTAACAACCGTTGCCTCTCACAGAGGCAACGGTTGTTATGAATCTGCGAGTATGTGTCGAGATATTGAGGACCTGGGAAATGATGAGATAGAGATATTTTCGAATCCACTCTTTATGGATGTTGGTTCTCGTGATCTTGTTGATACGTGGGGAGCTGCACGAAGCAGTGGAAATACTCACGAGGGAACTGATATTCTTGCTGATCGAGGTACATACATTGTTATGCCTACAAATGGAGTAGTAGATCGAACGGGTGTTAGTGAACTTGGAGGTAAACACGTCTTTGTCTATATCGCAGGAGGAGAAAAATTATATTTTGCTCACCTCGATGATTGGGCGCAGGGTCTTTCCGATGGAGATAAACTCAAAAAGGGAGATCTGGTTGGATATGTTGGAAATACAGGTGCGGAGTATACCGTTCCTCATCTACATTTAGCTATTTACAAAGATGGAGTAGCAGATAATCCTTTTCCACGAATGGAAGATGAAGATTGGACGTTGAAGCAAAAGATGACCTACGTAACTCGCATTATTAATGATGCGCGAGATGAAGAAGATGAAGCCAAAGAGATATTTAAAAGATACGGAGACGTTATTCAAGAGGCAATCTCAAATAACATTCGTATTTCAGGAGCTCTTGAGGATTTGGTCAGCGGAAAGACTGTTGAGGTCGAAGAGGAACCATTAATAGATTCTGATGTTGAAGAAGCTCAAGAGTTTGATCTCTTTGAGGAGGACATGGGATCAAACACGAATACTGACGGTGATGAGATCAAGCGGTTACAACGTTTCTTGCGAGATGTTGAAGATGCCGACGTTGATGTGAATGGTCGGTTTGATTCAGATACTCAAGATGCTGTAGAAAATTTTCAAGAGAAATATAGTAAACAGATTCTTGATATTTGGGGGCTTGACTCAGCTACTGGTTTTGTGGGAATTACTACTCGTTTGAAGATGAATTTTCTTATTCAAGCGGGAACTACTTCATGTCCAGTGTTTCGTGAATACAATTCAAGAACAAAAAATATAACTGGAACAGAGGTGCGAGAAACACAAGAATTATTGCGCGAACTTGACTTATATGAGGGCAAGGCAGACGGGAGGTTTGATCAAGAAACCCATCTGGCCATGATTGCTTTTCAAGAAAAGTTTTCAGCAACAATGCTTGATCCGTGGGGTATTGATAGAGGTACTGGATACAAATATAAAACCACAAATAAATTTATGAATTATTTGCGAGGTTGTGATACTGGAGAGGTGTTTTTAGAAGGAAAAGGAAACTTTGATTTCTAAAGAATACATAAATAAAAAACTGGCATAGCCAGTTTTTTATTTGTGTATTCTTTAGTGTATGTTATTTAAAAAACAAGAAGAGAGATCTTTCTCTCATGTTTTTCTCATATTGATGTCATATAATAAAGATATGAATATTTTAGTTGTAGAAGACGAAAAAAGATTGGCACGAAATATCGCGGATGCATTGCGTGTTGATTCTTATAATGTTTCAGTGGCAGAAGATGGACTGGCTGCTGAAAAACAATTAAGAGAAGGACATTTTGATTTAGTAGTCATGGATAGAATGATGCCTCGGCAGGATGGGATTAAAACGTTACAAAAGATAAGAGAAAAAGAAGACAGTACACCAGTACTGATGTTGACGGCTCTGGGACAAACAGAAGACAAAATACAAGGATTGGATGCGGGTGCTGATGATTATTTGACTAAACCTTTTGAGATTAGCGAATTGCGTGCTCGAGTACGGGCTTTGTTGCGGCGACCAGAGAAACAAATTAAAGATGTACTGGAATATGATTCTCTGGTTCTTAATTGTGTTCAAAAAGAGGCGTACAGAAAAAATCATAAAATTGAACTTTCTGCTACAGAATTTAGATTACTTGAATTTTTGATGAGAAATACAGAAATAGTCCAAAGTGAGACTAAATTATTAGATCATGTGTGGGACCAGAATTATGATGGCTTATCGAATGTTGTTGCTGTGTACGTACGCTATATCAGGAACAAAATAGATAAAGATTTTCCACACGAACAGCCACTTGTTCAAACAGTCCGCGGCCTTGGGTATAAGATTTCTATATAATTATGAAACTACAAAATAAACAATTGATACAGAATGGGCTACTCTTTTTTATTCCTGTAATGATATTACTTGGTAGTGTATTTTGGTTTACTTCAAATCAGTTTGAGAAAGAGCTGTCCGTGTTGGAAACTTCTAAAGATGCGAACTTTATCACAGGACGTCGACTTGCAACTGTTCCTGATCAGATTAACCAAGACATCCAATCAAACGATTCGATGGTTTTAATGATGGCTGATGCACCTATGGAGGTAGCAAAAGGATCACATGCCGAAGAAATGTATGGATCGTTTCAGGAAAATATTTTTACATTTTTCCTGTTAATGACGTTGTTGGTATTGATACTTTCAATGTTTTTTGCCTGGCTTATTTTACGACCTACTCGTTTAGCAATGGATAATCAGAAGAAGTTTATTGCTAATACTTCACACGAAATAAAAACTCCACTGAGTCTTATGAAATCAGAATTGGAATTATTTAGAGAAAAATATCAAAATACGCAAGCCCCGGAAGAAGAGGTCAATTACCTAACTGAAAATCTATTGCAAGATGTGAATCGTCTAACTGTGTTAATTACCCGGATGATTTCTATGGCAACTTCTGAAAAAGTTACATCGCGTGTAGAACAAGACACTTTTGTTATTAATGATGCTGTTTTTTTTGATACGTTTCTTAAACGTTTTTCTGCGACCTATCCAAAACATATACTAAATTTTCTTTCTCTGAAAAATAATGAAGGGAGCGTTTCGGTATCTGGAGAAGACATAATCCAAGTTATTGAGATATTGCTTGAAAATGCATGTGTGCATACTCCAGAGGGAACACACGTTACGTTGGTTCAGAACATTGTTGATGAGAAATTTATTGTGCATGTTCAAGACGATGGTCCAGGTATTTCAATAACCGACAGAGAACATATTTTTGATAGATTTTATCAAGGAGAGAATAGCACTGGAACGAAAGGTAATGGTCTGGGGCTGTCTATCGCCAAAGATCTTGTTGAATCTTGGGGAGGAACACTTGCTCTTACTAATAAAGAAGGCCCAGGGACTACATTTACTATGACTTTATTAATTAAATAGATACTCTGAGTATTATTTTTTAGATTATAGATTTAAATATTTGTTAATATAAGAGACATATGAAGCGTACAAAATCTATTTTTATTACATTGGTTAAGTTATGTGTACTAGTAGTTATTATCTTTTCTATGATTTTTGTTTTTCAAACATACAAAAATACTAATCGCGTTGCATTACATGAAAAACAAAAAGATGTTCTACGCGTTGCAACATATAATGTTCATTATATTCGTGCGGGAGTACAAACAGGTCCATGGTCAGTATCTGATTGGGATAGAAGAAAAGAACCCATGAGTCTTGCGATACAAAAAATTGATGCTGATATTATTGGATTCCAAGAGATGGAAAGCTTTTCTAGAGATGACGCTGATAATAAGAATCTTACAAGAGATTATCTTCTTCAAAAAAATCCGCGGTACAGCGCCGGTGCAATTGGAGATACACAAGATTTTCCTTCGACTCAACCTATTTTTTACAATACAGAGAAGTTCAAGTTACTAGATCAGGGGTGGTTCTTTTTCTCTGATACACCCGATTCAATATACTCAAGAACATTTAATGGATCATATCCAGCTTTTGCCTCGTGGATTCAAATACAAAACAATGAAACAGATAACGTATTGAGAGTGGTAAATATTCATACTGATTTCGCGAGTAGCGAGAACCGCACCAAATCAATAGAGTTAGTAGCAAGTCGTGTCAGACCTTGGATACAAAACAATGAAACGGTTTTAGTGATGGGGGATTTTAATGCACGTTTAGGATCCAGTTTACATAAAATAATTGAGGAAGAAGGATTGGTATTTTCACCAATACGTTCTGCTACGTATCATTTTAACAAGGGTTTAAATTTATTTGGAGCCATTGATCATGTTGCATTTTCAAAAGAATTAGAAATTGTGAGTGAACCTGTTGTTTTGCAGGAGAAATTTGCAGGTGAATGGCCGACAGATCATTATCCAGTAGTTGTGGATTTTAAGGTGCGTTAAGGTGTTTGATTTCTCATAATTATCTCATAGACCTTTTCATATAATGTGCCTATCATGAATATACAACGGGGGTATGATTATGATATGAATTATTCGTTACTAATTAATGTAATAAAAACATGAATAAAAAGATGATTTCAATGATGATAATGTTACCGGTGTTATTTGTAGCATCAACAGTATCTGCTGAGGTTGGGGGAACAGTTACTAGAGTGATTGATAGACCGGTGCTTATCTCTGAAAGTTCTTCAGACATGATAAGTATTACAGAACACAATACTCTATTAGATAAGCTAAAAGCCGAGATTTCTTATGTTGTCCGAGTACTTATGGAAAATATTACATGGGAACACAATGGTGGAGCAGTTGTATTTGAGAATGGAAATTACAGCATCAATGCGGGATGTAATAACATTTTTGGTTCTTATGAAATGAACGGAAGCAGTATTGACTTTGGTCCTTCTGCGTCAACAATGATGATGTGTGCACCTGACCTTATGAAAAAAGATCAAGAGATAATTAAGGATCTTGATGCGGTTACTACTATAAAAATAGTTGACGGACACGTTGTTCTTTCTGGAGATGATGTAGAAATCATTTTGACACCAAAAAAATCATAAACCCAAAGACACAGTAACAAAAAACACCAGGAGGTGTTTTTTGTTACAAGAAAATTCTATAAAATTATCAATACGCGCAATCGTTTTTGAAAATAAACCATTCTTTTTCACGAAATATATAATTACACAAGGAATGTAAGATGTTTCTTTCTAATTTTATCTATATAATGTTTGTATATGAAACACGGAGCAGTACAAAATAAATTATTTATGGGGTTATTAAGTATTTTATTGCTAATAATTCTGTATGTTATTAGAGATTTTCTATATCCTATATTTTGGGCGGTAGTATTTACTATCATGTTTGTCCCTGTGGTAGATTTTTTTCAACTTAAATTTAAAATAAAAAGGAGATTTGCAACGGTTCTCATGATTATTTTATTTATTATCTTCTTGTTTATTCCATTGGTATTTGCGGGAAGTATCGTTGTTCAAGAAAGTATAGAGATACAACAAACTTATTTATCGGACAATGATCGTTTGATTGATGAAATTGATATATTTACACAAAGTGTCGAAACACGTTTGGGATTAGCTGACGGCTATATTACAGTGCAAGTAAAGGAGGTTTTTGCAGAAGCTAGTAACTTTTTGACAAGCAAAATAGTGAGTTGGGGCCAAAATATTATAAGCCTGACGTTTTCATTTTTTATAGCACTATATATTGCGTACTTCTTGGTTGTGCACAATACAAGCCTCAAAAAAAGATTAATTAAATTATTACCATTTGGTGACGATAGAGAAAAAGAATTAATAAGTAGATTTTCAAATACCACACGTGCAACCATCAAAGGTACGCTGTTGATTATATTGGCACTTGCTGTGGTGAGCTACATATTCTTTGCTGTATTGGGAATACAAGGAGCAGCACTGTGGGCGTCTGTGTTAGCGGTTGCTTCTATCGTTCCATTAGTGGGAACAGCTTTGATTTGGGTGCCTATGGGAATCATCCTTTTATTACTAGGTAGTATAGGAAAGGGAATCGCAGTATTGGTATTTGGAGTCGTTATTATTTCTAATTTAGACAACGTGCTGCGTCCATTAATTGTGGGGAAAGATACAGGTTTGCCTGAGGTGGTTGTATTACTCTCTACTTTAGGAGGTCTCGCTACATTTGGCTTAACAGGATTAATTCTAGGTCCAGTGGTTGCGACGTTTGTTATGGTGATGCTTGAAATGTACGAAAAAGAATACGAGGAATTTCTATCAACAGAAGAATAAAAAGTTCGAGCAACATCAGGTTTTTTAATACGACCGCATACTCTTCATTCAAGAATCATACATATGTCTATCGGTATGTTTATATTTTTTATCAGAATATAAAAAATTGTTATAAACAACGTTATGTCAAAAATAAAGCAATAAATATATAATGTAGTGAATGGATACCTTAAAAATCCCACAGGGACTTGGAACCTCAGTGATTAGTGGTCTGCAAGAAAAGTATGGACCAAATGCAATCGAAGAAAAGTTTGACTCTACTTTAAAAAGATTAACACTAAAGTTTATAGGACCCATACCGTTAATGATTGAAGCTGCTTTGTTTCTCTCATTTATTTCTGGAAAATGGGAAGATTTTACTATTATTGGGGTTCTGTTATTGATTAATGTGTCCGTTGATTTTTTTCAGGAACAAAAGGCTCACAAAGCTTTGGATGCATTACGAGATACGCTTAGTACAAATACATTGGTGATGCGTGATGGGAGGCTTTTTGAGATACCTGCGCGAGAAATTGTTCCCGGAGACATTATTAAGCTTTCTATTGGAGAAATTATTCCCGCAGATGCTGTCATTGTTCAGGAACAAGTCCTTTTATATGTCGACCAGTCTCAGATAACAGGAGAAGCTCTTCCTGTTGAAAAAGAATCGGATGACAAAATATTTTCGGGATCAATTGTTCAGCGAGGGGAGGCATATGCTCGGGTAACAGCAATTGGTAAGGATTCTGCACTCGGAAAGAATGCCGCGTTGGTTGCCAAGGCAAGTCGAGAAAAAAAAGGACATTTTGAAAAAGCTATAGTAAAAATTAGTCGTTTTTTAATTATTTCAACAGCAATAATTATTTTCTTTGTTTTCATCTTACTGCTAGCGCGAGGAGAATCTCCACTAGAAACATCACGCTTTGTTTTGGTGCTTTTGGTGGCATCTATCCCTGTGGCATTACCCGCGGTGCTTTCTGTGACTATGGCTATCGGAGCATCAAAGCTAGCGAAGAAACAGGTTATTGTTTCTCATTTTAAAGCACTTGAAGAACTCGCGAGTATCGATGTATTGTGTACTGACAAGACAGGGACAGTTACTCAAAATAAATTAACAGTCGAATTACCTGAAGTGTACGGAGCACATACTCTTGAGTCTCTTCTTTTTTATTCAAAAATTCTATCTTCTCAAGACACTAAAAATACGATTAACCAAGCCCTCCTTGATTATAGTTTGACGCATGGAGACGGCGATAATCACAAACAAGTTGATATTGTAAAATACACACCATTTGATCCGAGAACAAAAACATCAAGAATAGAAGTGGTGATTGATGGTGAAGAAATAGTAATTACCATGGGTGCTACTCAGGCGATGATAAACCTTATAGACGAAAAAGAAATTCCGGAGTCAATGGATTCCCAAATTGAGGATTATGCTAGCAAAGGGTTTAAAACTATTGCATTAGGTATTCAACACATGAGTGAAAAAAATCCAATAATTATTGGGTTAATTCCATTTTATGATCCTCCTCGTGATGATTCAAAAGAAACCATCAATACTATTAAAAAAGCTGGTATTACTATTAAAATGTTAACAGGAGACCATACTGCTATTGCTCGATATATTGGAAAACTATTAGGTCTTGGGACTGGTGTTATGCATGGGAGAGATATAGGTAAGCCAGGAGATACACAAAAAACAGAACAAGAGACTCAAAAAATATTGCAAACAGATATTTTCACTGAGGTTGCTCCAGAGCATAAATATCAGATAATTGATATTTTGCAAAACCATGATCATATTGTGGCAATGACAGGAGACGGTGTTAATGATGCTCCAGCTCTCAAGAAAGCTGATATAGGGATAGCTGTGCGTGATGCGACTCCAGCTGCGAGAGCTGCTGCAGACCTGGTGTTACTTACTGATGGATTATCAGTAATAGAACTAGCTATTGAACATGCTCGGATGATATTTGCTCGGATGTTGTCGTATGCGACTTTTCGTATTTCTGAGACTATCCGCATAGTTTTATTTATTACCTTGGCAATAATTATCTTTGATTACTCGCCTCTCTCAGCAATTACAATAATACTTTTGGCATTATTAAATGATATACCTGTCATGGCCATAGCCTATGATAATGCGCCAATTGCACCCAAGCCCATGCGTTGGCACTTGAGTGAAACTTTATTTATTGCAGTGATTCTCGGTGTGTCAGGATTGGTTGCTTCGTTTGCGTTATTCTACTGGCTTAATATTAATGGTTTTTCAATAGCAATTATCCAATCTATACTTTTCTTGAAATTAGATGTCTCTGGTCATTCAACCTTGTATCTAACAAGAACAGGACGTAAACACTTTTGGGAGAAACCATATCCTTCACTTAAATTTTTTATACCAGCATTTGGCTCTCGAATGATCGGTACGGTTATTGTGTTGACGGGTCTATTTATTGAACAACTAAGTGTAGAAACAGTTATATATGTTTGGATATATGCCACGATATGGTTTGTTGTTAACGACTTTATCAAAGTTAAAAGTTATAAACTGTATGATGTATGGCGTGAGAAACGAGATAAAAAAATAACAGAACCGATTGCGATTGCATAGGTGTTTATGTGGGTGAATAAAAAACTATGAATAAAAAACCATCAAAAAATAGTAATAACTTTTTCCACCGAGTACCTAAGGATTTACAAAGAATACTTGATTCTCAAGAAGACATATTAGAACCATGGAATGGATTAACAAAACTAGCCCGTAATGAGTGGATTTGCTGGGTTACTATTGTGAAAAAAGAAGAAACCAGAGAAGAACATCTAAAGAGACTTTGTGAAGATTTGCGTGCTGGGAAGCGTCGTCCGTGTTGTTGGCCTGGGTGTCCCCACCGTCGACCAAGTGCTGCAAAATATTTTAAAAAGAAATAATCTCAGGAGTAATTAATTACAAGGATTGATACCTGTCATGTGCCATACGCGTGATTCAGCATATCCCCACTCTATAGACCCTGAGACAGTTGTCTTTTGCGACAAACAACTTTCAAGTCTATCTTTAAATATATCTTCTTCATCAAAAAGAATGATCTTTGTGTGTTGAGTGTTGCCCATACCATCTTCTATTTCATCAATATATGGATTAGATAACTTCAGAGCATAATCGTATGTAATATCTGGTGCGGGTCGTGATATTCTTTCAACAACTCCTGTTATCTGTTCTGGCAAGGATTCGTCCACGGAAGATTCTTGATTTTTTAAGATGCTATAAAACACCAATCCCGAAAAGATAACAAACACTAATGTGATTAGAAAATATTTCATACACTAATTCTATCAAAGTAATTAATAAAGTGGCAATTACTCTTGATACAGAGCTTTTGAAGTATAGAATGGATAGTAAAAAAGAAGTTGGTATTTTTGAATAAAAACTTGTATGAAATGTTAAAATATAGACTGTATAAAGAGTAATCAGCGGCAAGCTAGCTACGTCTTTAATTAATAAATATTGTTAGTTAATTATATAAATTTTATGAAAAAAATATTAATAATCGCTCTGATTCTTGTCATTGGTGGAGGTCTAATATATGCCATGACCAGTAAAGACAAAGACAGTGCGGAAGATGGTGAGATTATCACTATGAATATAGATTCTGAACAAGTTGACTGTATAGGAGAAGCTCCACAAAAATGTATGGTGATTAACGGTGAGTTTTTCTATGATTCAATCAAAGGATTTGAATTTGAGTCTGGAAATGAATACGTATTACAAGTGAGGAGAACAGAACGAGAAAACGTACCAGCAGATGCAAGTAAATACTTGTATGAATTGGTTGAAGTTACTTCTAAGACACAGGTGGGTGACTCTCAAACAGGTAGTTCACTTGCTCCTATTTACGTATACAAGTGGCAGTGGGAAGAGTCTCGATTCAATGGAGGAGATGTTACTACTCCAGACGATAGCTCACAATTTGTTTTACAGTTCCAAAACGAAAATCGTTTCAATTCAACCACTGATTGTAATAGTATCTTTGGAAATTTTGATTTAGAAAATGGTACAGAGATTTCATTTGGACAAATCGGTGCTACCAAGAAAGCTTGTCTGGGTGAAACATTAGAGAGAGAATACGTAGAAACTTTAGACGAAATTAATACTCTGCTTATAACAGGTATTGATGAAGGTAATCCAACTTTGTCATTGCGACATGAAAATGGAGAAATGATATTTAAAGGAATTTCACAAGGATCTAGTGCAGTTACAGACGCATATTGTTCTGATTTAAAATCTCGTGTAACAGGGTCTGAAGATTATGTAATCATGACAGAAGTTGCTGCTAACTCTGTGATTACTTCTGGACAGGTGATTGCTGGTTGTGTGTATGCACCAAATGGATCATACGCAGGATGGGCTCCATTCGAGGGACAGGTAGGATCTTACGAACTAAAGGCATCTGACGGAACAAGTCTTGCTACGGGGCCGTTATCTTTAGGTGTTCAAGACTGGATGGAGGCAGCAACAAATAATGAATCTCTTAAATATCAAACAGAGATAACATTTGATGCAGGGTCGTATACAAACGGAGAACTAATACTTAAAAATGAAAACGCATCCGGTGAGCCAGAGAGAGACAAATCAGTAACGATTCAAGTTACATTCTAAACAAAATAAAAAACACCTTGTAGGTGTTTTTTATTTTGTTAATTTCTGAATTCTAGTTAGTCAGTTGAACGATAGCTGGCATACCAAGTAGATATGTTATTATGAATATGTAAAGCTATCTTTACATTTTTATAAAAACAGACACATAATTAAAATAAAATGGAAATTAAAACAAAAAAAGCATATATCGCAGGGGGTTGCTTTTGGGGTCTTGAGGATTTATTTAGGGCTCGACCAGGAATAATAGATACCGAAGTTGGTTATACAGGTGGTACAGAGCCAAGACCAACATACGAAAATCATGCTGGCCACGCAGAGGCTCTTGAAATTACTTATGATCCTAAAAAGACTTCATTTAAGGAAATTTTAGAATATCTCTTTCGAGTTCACAACCCCACCACTTTAAACCAACAAGGAGGTGACAAAGGTACAGCATATCGTTCAGCTATTTTTTATCAAGACGAAGAAGAGAAACAAATCGCGGAAGATGTAATTGAAATGGTTGAAGCATCTGGAAAATGGCCAGATCCAGTAGTAACAAATTTAGAGCCTAAAACAGAATTTTTTGAAGCAGAAGAATATCACCAGGATTATCTGAAACGTAATCCAGGAGGGTATACCTGTCATGTAGAATATTTTGATTCGTTCTAAGTGAAACAAAAAAAGATTACTAAACCTTAACTGTTCGGGTTTGCTATATACCCCCATGGGGTATATACTATTTTGCATGAAAGAAAGTAAACAGCCATGCCTTACTAGATTAAAAAAGATTGAGGGACAGGTGAGAGGATTACAGAAAATGATAGAAGAGGATGCATATTGTGTAGACATTATCACTCAAACGAGTGCTGTTCGTAGTGCACTGAAATCTCTAGAAGACGTCATGCTCGAAAGTCACTTGAAATCTTGTGTTATTGATCAGGTTAAAAACGGACAAGAGGATAAGGCTGTGTCTGAGATTCTTAAGGTTTATAAATTAAAACGATAATATGATTAAAGAAAAATATACATTTAAAGATTTTTTACCACTAATTGTGATATTCACAGGAATCATTATTCTTTCACTACTTTGGGTTAATGCATTCCCTGGAGGTTTTATGAGATGGATGGAGGTATTTATGGGATTATTCTTTGTGGTGTTTGGTTTATTTAAGGTCTTTAATTTAAAGGGATTTGCAGATGCATATCGCATGTATGACGTAGTTGCGATGAAATATCCAAGATATGGTTACATATATCCATTTATTGAGCTAGCATTAGGCGCTTTGTATCTATTAGGAATATTCTCATTATTTACAAATATAACTACTTTGTTTGTGATGAGTATTTCAGCGTGGGGAGTATATTTAAAACTAAAAAAGAAAGAGAAGATTATGTGTGCCTGTTTGGGTGTCGTGTTCAAAGTTCCAATGACATGGGTAACATTGGCGGAAGACGGACTTATGGCAATCATGGCACTAACAATGCTTTTACTAATTTTAATATAAGCATATGCACATAAATATAAAAATAATTGCAGGAACAGCAATAGCTATTGGATTGATTGTGTTGGGTGTGGGTGGATTTTGGTGGTCCAGCATGGTCACACAAATGAAGTCTGATACAGAAAACGCTCGAGCAACTGGAGATATGGCAGGATTTCCTTGTCATCAAATGGGTGGTGCATGGATGGGTGACTGTGTGTACGGAGACGATGGAGAGGTGTTACTTGGTCCTGATGGAAAACCGCTTTCAACTGAAGGATCTATGGAGATGATGGGAGAATCTGGAGAAGCATTCAATATGGACACTAAAGGGCTGGATGAGGTTAAAAAAACTCAGATAGTTGATTTGAAAGATGGAGATACATATGAACTGTCTGCTGGGTATGTAAAACAAACCATAGCCGGAAAAGAAGTGAGACGATTGGCATACAACGGTATGATTCCTGGACCCACAATTCGTGTTGAAAAAGGATCACGAGTGGCTGTAAACTTTACAAATAATTTAAATATAGATACAACAGTTCACGCTCACGGGCTACGAGGTAAAGATGTGTATGACGGAGTTCCAATTGAAATGGGAGGTAAACAAAATCCCATGAGACCAGGAGATACGTTCACGTATTTGTGGGACTTTCCAGACACAGGATTATTCTGGTATCACCCACACATTCGCACCGATTACACAACAGATGCGGGACTACAGGGTAATTTTTGGGTTACAGAGGATGGATACTGGAGCGAGGTAGATCGTGAAGAACTATTGGTGTTAGATGATATAACACCGGAAGAACCATTTTTCATTACCAAAGCAGTGAAGACTTTGATGGGGCGGTTTGGGACAGTAATGTTGGTGAATAATCAGGAAAAATATAATCTCAATATTAAGACTGGAGAGACAGTACGTTTCTTCATGACTAATACAGCAAACACTCGTACGTTCAATGTAAAGATCGCTGACACACAAATAAAATTAGTTGGTTCTGATATTGGACGAGTAGAACAAGAACAGTTAGTAGATAGTATTATTATTGCACCATCAGAACGGTATATTTTTGAATCTCAATTCACAAAACCAGGGGTATATCAGATTACGAGTAGAGATAGAGATTTAGGAACTGTTACGGTATCTGGAATCTCAGTTGCAACAAAAGACTTTTCTACTCTACGAACAAACAGTGTGGACGTTAGTGCGTTAAATGGTGTATTACAAGATTTACTCACTCAAAAAGCAGACAAGAGATTGACTATAGACATCGACATGCCGTCAATGGCGGGAATGATGATGGATGATGGAATGATGGGTGACGAGCACGGAATAGAAGCACCACACGGAGACGAAGGAATCGAGTGGGAGGATGAAATGGCAATGATGAATCAAATGTCAGATTCAGATTCTGTGACATGGATATTACGTGATGAAGATACTGGTGCAGAAAATAGAGACATAGACTGGACATTCAAAAAAGACTCACTGAATAAAATAGAAATATTCAATGATCCAAAATCTATGCATCCTATGCAACACCCTATTCACTTTCATGGACAAAAACTAGCAGTTATTTCACGGAACGGTATACCAGTAGATTCATTACAATGGGAAGATACGGTCTTGATTAGAACAGGAGAAAAGATAGAAGTTGTTTTGCAAGCAACAAATGTAGGAGCATGGCTGGCACATTGTCATATCAATGAACACGGAGAGTCAGGAATGAAGTTTAACTTCACTGTTGAGTAAAATTATTATTAAATAATAAAAAAATATGGAAACACAACAAATGAGGGACCTTGAGGGTGGTTTAAATGTTTATGAAAAATCTTAATTTTAAAATACTTAGATATGTCATCGGTGGTATTTTTGCTGTTGCTATTTTTGTCGTATTAGCACAATGGTCACAGCAACATGTAGAGTTAATTCAATCACTGACAACACAGGCGGGCTGGCTTGGGGTGTTTTCATACGTTGGAATAATGATGGTTTCTATTGTTTTTGCTCCTCTGGGAACTGGATTTTTATTACCAGTTGCTTCTAATAGTTACGGCCCATTCTTAGCAGCTATTTATAGTATTATCGGCTGGACACTTGGTTCAGTAATAGCTTTTTGGATAGCGAAGACTTTTCGTAAAAAAATTTACAAAGATCAAGTTTTTGTAAGGAGGATACAGGGATATGAAAAATCGATTCCGAAGTATCAATTCTATAGTTTACTTATCCTTTTGCGTGTAGCCTTACCGATTGATTTATTGAGCTATGCATTAGGCTTTGCTAGTACAATAAGTTATCGAGCATTTTTCGTAACAACACTTATTGGGGCAACGCCGATGACCTTTGTGTTTACATATGCATCGACATCTTCTGTTATGGTGCAAATATTGGTAAGTATTTTTTCCACAGCAGTATTTGGTACTGGATTATATTTTGTTTATCACAAATATTTAACTGATACTCATAAAACTGATTCGGTTCAAAAATAATAATTCCCTGGAAATATTGTAAAAGTAAAATATCGGTCGGACATGCAGGGAGATAAATAATACAAAAAACTCCCGAAGGAGTATTAGTATAAAGTAGTATACTAATCTTACTATTTAATAAATAATTTAATTTTGCTATGAAAAAAGTACTCATGATTTCAGGATCCTTAAGAGAAAAATCTATCAATACATCATTGCTTCGAGCATTTGAAAACGAACTACAAGGGAAAGCAGATATCCTATGGGCAGATATTGATCTACCTCTGTTTAACGAAGAGTTAGAAGAAAACTTTCCTGAGAAAGCTGGGCAATTAAAACAACAGATATTAGAATCTGATGCAATTATTATCTCAACTCCAGAATATAACCGAGGCATGTCGGGTGTTCTTAAAAATGCTATTGATTGGGCATCAAGGCCGTATGGTAAAAGTGCATGGTCTGGTAAAAAGGTACTTGTTGCGGCTGTATCTCCTGGTGGAATCGGTGGAGCTTTGGCCGTGTACCAAGTTAAACAATCATTGCTTCATCTTAATGCTAATGTGCTAGGTCAGCCAGAATTTATGGTTGGTGGTGGATTTGATAAGTTTGATGAAAGCGGAATCCTAACCGATGAGTCAACTATAAAGAAAATTATTTCGGCAGTAGATATTTTATTGTAAACAATTTCTGATAATAACCGGATGTGTCTTGTAAGTAGAAAATATTTTAATTTCTCAATTGTAGTCATTTTTACCACAGATCCGATTCCACAAAACAAAATACACTCAATTGAGTGTATTTTGTTTATACAAACTCTTGACCTCGTTCGGTCAGTTGAACTAGCACCAGTAGTCTAACCATCTAGCTCGCCATAACTGGTTTGTGAAATGATTTAATTATTAATCACAAAATTAATTACATGAACTCTTCCGTTTGAAGCAGGGAGATCAGCATCAGTAATAATACCTTCTCCATTAAGTGTAATTGACCCAGATTCAGAAAAAATATCAACGGAACTATCACCTAGTGTATCGACAGACTCCTTTTCTAATAACTCACTATACGAAACGTCTCCTACGATTATGTAGTTACGGAGAAAGGATTGTAATTGGTCTTGATTTTCTGGCAACAAAAGGTTTTCAAAAGTTTCAGTTGGCAGCTCTTGGAAAGCCTCATTGGTGGGAGCTAAAATAGTAAAAGGGCCTGTTCCTCTTATAAATTGTCCTCCTGCAGTAACTGCTTGCGAGAACTTTGAGAGATCAGGTGTGCTCTCTATCGCAGAAAAGAAATCAATCTCTGAATTGAACGAATCTCTTATTGATGTAGATACTTCCTGTGAAGGATCTTCGCTGATTATCTCTGTAATCCAAGGTTGTTCGGAAGAAATTGATTGTTTAACAGAACAATTTTCATTAGCCAGGTTGCATGATTGAATTTGAATCTTTCCATCATCAAGCCATTTTCCAGATTGTCCATAAATTACTGGGTACATCTGACTATTTTCTGCACTAAAAATTGCTATGAACTCCTCTTCAAATCCAGACCCTTCAAAAGCCACGAACATGTTGTTTGGTGATATTTTTCCATCTCGATAATTCTTTACCTCAGCAAAGTTATTTTCAGAGAATTTTACTGATTCACCTGCAATCATTTTTTTACCATTTGAATACTCAACTACGGCATTATTTTCATCATCCACAAAAGCCGATGAGATTGTGATATTTTCTTTTGCGTCGTTTTCTATTTTATTTATTTGATCACTAAAAAAGAATAATGAGAGAGCAATAACTAGTATTGCTGTGATAAAAGCGAGAATATATTTTTTATTTTGCATATTTTTCTATAATTAGATTTGTCATGTAAATTTACCATTTAAACGTAAAATTGACTAAGAGTTTCTGATCCTGTTAGGGTATCCAGATAGGAAAATGTCAAAAACGTTGAGAAATAACTCTCTCGGTCTCACTCGCGTGTCCCCCCACCAGGAATCGAACCTAGATCTAGAGCTTAGAAGGCTCTCGTTCTATCCATTAAACTATAGGGGGATATGGATGTCATGGATTATATAGCAAATACAGGTTATTTGAAACATGTAAATTTGATATACTGATAAATAGAAAAGGAGAGTCACAGATGGATACTCAAAAAATTATCGAAGTGGTTGAAATGTATCATGCTGATTTAATTACACATGGTACACGACCAAAACGAATGGAATCAAGTAAAACCTTTAAAGAATTGTCTGAAGAGGAATTACTGAGTCACGCGATGTATTTGTGTGAGAACATACATGGTTTTATTAAGGACCCTGAAAAAAGAAGAAAAACAGGCAGTCATCTCACATCAATTCAGTTGTGTCTTTCGTTTGTTGGATGGTACACGCTTGATGATTTGATGAATCATAATCGTATATAGAATAAAAAAGACCCTTATGGGTCTTTTTACTTATCTATTTTTGTAAGTGCCAGTTGGTACACAGCATCTATCTGTTCTTCAACTGTCATTCCAGAAGTGTCTACTACTATAGAGTCAGGAAGGATGTGTAGGGAAGCACTACCTTTGTTCATGTCGGCCGCATCGCGATCTAGAATTTCTTGCTTTAGTTCAGCTAATTCTTGTTCGTCTGTAATATTATGTTGCAGAGCTCGGCGTCTGGTCCGTTCATCAACATCACAGTCTAGATAAATTTTAAGGTCTGCGTGTGGAGCTACAACAGATCCAGCATCTCGTCCATCCAAAACTCCTCCTTCGTAAAGTAACGCACGTTGGGTTTGATTTGAAAAACTGCGAATAATAGGATTTCGTGAATATAAAAAAGCATGTTTTGAATTAATGCGAGATCGGATTTCGTCCTCAATAACATCTCCATCAACGACTACTCGACCTTGTTCATCATAAGACATTTCAAAATCACACAATGCGTCAGCAATTTCTTGGTCTGCTGTAGGAGCAATATCTTGCATCCGTAAATAGTAGGCAAGTGTTCTGTAGATAGAACCGGAATCGATATGAGGAATAGAGAGAAGTTTTGAGATTCCTCGAGCAGTTGTTCCTTTTCCAGAACCACTTGGTCCATCAATGGTTATTACTATGTTGTTCATATAATAATTATATCACGCACGTAATATATCGTGATAATATGTGTATATGACTTACAGTAAAGAGTTTTTAGATTTATATAATAATTTGTTTGCGCTTATCCCTTACCCACAAGATCTTGCTGACGAGGTGGTACAAGTTGCTGAGTTGTGGAAAGAATTTTGTGAGTTGCCAATGGATGTGAAAAAAGAATTTTCATTTCCAACAGATAATCCTGATTGGCATTCTGGATATATTCATCGGACTGTTACTGAAGGACACGATGATAAAGAGTATTATCATTTTCAACCAAACCATCAAGAATACCTTGATGCACAAAAAGCAGAGAGTGTTTTGGTTGAGTATCCTGTGGTTCAAGATTTCTTTGTATTATGTGATCACGTTGTTTCTAAACTTCACGGTTTTATCTTGGAGCGCGCCGAGAAGATAGCAAAAGACAACGAACACTTATCAATGCTTCCTGAACAATTTATCCAGGGATTTGCGAAAAACTATGCCGTGTTGCGTTTCTTACATTACACACCAAATCCCAACTCTGAATTATTAGCTGAGCCACATTTTGATATTGGAGGAATGACTTTCCATGTATACGAAAATTCTGAAGGACTACAATTTATGGATTGGGATGGATCTTGGAAAGACGCACCACTTGTGAATGGAAGTACGGTCATGTTTAATGCGTACGGGTTGGAATCTATGTCAGGAGGTGTTCTACAGCGTACGTGGCATAGAGTAGTGCCAAAAGAAGATCAAGCAGAAGAAAGATTTTCAGCAGTATTTTTTGCAGATTTTCCGGATAATCCCAACTGGGATACTACTGTATTGGGACGAGCAAAGTTCCAGCCGATGGAATATAAAAAGAAGAAAGAGATATAAGAAATAGCGTACTTTCGTTTTTGCACATTTTGTACAATGTAAAGTATGCTATACTAAATGTATTAATAAATAATATAAAAATTTATATGGAAAATAACGACGATATGATGAAGAAAGATAACATGGACTCAAAAGAAGGAAGCAAATGTAAAGGAGAGGGTGAGAAGTGCGAAGGGAAAAAATGTGAAGGAGACAAAGCAATGTAATTAATTTACAACTAGACAAAGCGGGCGTAAGCCCGCTTTGTTATACTTAAATATATGAAACCAACACTCGAACAAGTCGACCAATACGAGGTACCAAGTTTTTTGGCAGAACGTATTGCACAGATATACCAAGTACCGCAGGACTTTGCGGATGGTTTAATTTTTGAAGCTAAACGTATGTTGTATTTGTGTGCTATTACTGACAAATCAGTTGCTCCTTCAGACAGAGTCGATTGGGCTTGGCATGAAATGATTATGTTCACTAAGTTTTATAAATCATATGCTGAATTTTTAGGAGACTTCATTCATCATGTACCCAATCCGCCAGAATCAGAAAAAGATCCTCACGAAACATGGGAAGAGATACAAGAAAAATTAGGTAGACCCAGAAAAGAAGGAGAGACATATACTCAAACCAAAGCATTATATAAAAAAGAATTAGGAATAGATCCTGATCCACTGTATTGGCCATAAGAAAAAAGCACCATACTGTTGGTGCTTTTTTTATTATTTTATCTTAGCGTGATTGCATTAGTCAGTTGTAATTTTTTTCCTGAAGACTATTAATAATGTTGTCCCTAGCGCAAAAGTCACAGAAGCGAAAATAATAGGAGAAGAAGAACCGAACACTGCCGCTAGGAGTCCAGCAATAATGGCGGGGATCGCTTGACCTAAAGATTGAACACTAGCATTAACACCCAAAGCAGATCCCTGGGATTTGGCTGTTGCTTTTTTAGAAACAACCGTTGTTATAGATGTTCTTGCAATTGCATTTGATGCGGAAAATAAGATAGTTATCAGTAATAACAAAATAGTTTCTGTGGTATACGCAATAATCAACAAAGAAAGAGCAAGACCAATAAAACCCAGTATTAGATTAGTTATTTGTTTCAAATTTTTATCAGCAAAGGGAACTAAGAATATTTGAAAAGGTACGATAAGAAGACCGAGATAGAAAAAGAAAAACCCAATGTTACTTTGAGTATATCCAAGTTGTTGGACTAGATATACACCAAAAAAGGTAGTAAACATAGTAAAACCAAATGAGTATAAAAAAGAAAGAGAATAAATATAACGAGTGGTATCATTTAAAAAAGCTCGACCAATATTTTTAATTGAACGAAATAGATTCATATCGGTGTTTTGCTCAAGTGGAGAGGTTTCGGGTAAAAATTTATAAATGAAAAATACATTAATCAGTGATAATAATCCTGAAATAGCAAAAGCAAAAGGAGCGCCAAACCAAGACACAATTGCAGGATCAGAAAGTACTCCTCCTAATAATGGGCCCATCATGAAACCAATACCAAGAGATGCTCCGATTAGTCCAAAGTTTTTTGCTCGTTCTTGAGGTGTTGAAATATCTGCCCCTACTGCTTGAGCAATAGCAATCGAACCACCAGTTATTCCGTCAAACAACCGAGCTCCAATTAAAATAGGAAGACTCATAATGAGTGCACCAAAAGCAAATACAAAATTAGAGAGGCTAGTTCCAAAGATTGCCGATCCTAGTAACAATCTTCGTCCATATCTGTCGGATAATTGTCCAAAAATCGGATTAGAGAAAAATTGTCCGATTGTGTATGTTGCGAATAAAAAACCAAGCATAATGTATTGAAATGTTTCAGAGCTGTTTTGTGACAGAACAAAAATATTAGAATCTGGTTCAGTAAACATTAAAGGCAATATAGGGATGATCATTGAGAAACCTATTACCTCAATTAATACGGTGACACAGATGAGATATATAGTACGTGAAGATTTTTTCATAAAGGCAAGCATAGTATTTTATAATACAAAAGCGCCCTAAAAGGGCGCTTAACTATGTTTAGATGTCTTTAATGAAAAAAGTCTGAAAAAATTAATTTTCCAGTAAGAATGCCTCCTCGAGCTTTGATCTCTTTAAGTACTTGCATTGTCCGAGCTGACTCTGAAATTTCTCGTGTACCAAACACAAGTAATATTTTTCTTCCCGGCAAATCAATGTATTTCGTTTTATATCCTCCTGACTTATTTTCTGGAAGAATAGTGTGTATTTCTTTTGAGTGTGGTCCTGAATGTAGTTGACCAATGATAGAGGCTAGGTGTATCCCTTGGTGTTCAATACCAAGAACAGTATCAAATGAAGGTAATCTACGGATACAAAGAGATAGTACGTCTCTGGTATCTCCTTGCGAAGAACGCAATGATTCATTTACCTGCTTAAAAACTTTTTGCTTCATGAAGACTCTCCTTATTTATAGTCTTCGAGTACTATATTCATATTTATGTAATTGTCAAATTACATAAATATGAAAAACAAAAGAAAACCGCATACACGATTTTCTTATTATTCTGAGACTAATAGGTCTCTTGCTTAATCCACATTATGTGCACTCAGAACAACTATTCCTTGCTAGAATGAACTTATATATACATAATATGATTTCAAAATTATTTGAAACAATAAGTGACTGGATGACACGCTCAATTACTGGAGATGAGAATATTACTCATATAATACTGACAGGTCTACTAGTTGTAATTATTCTTGTTTCATTAGCAGTTTTGTTTTCAAATGATTCAGAACAAAAAAGGATTATCACTGTTGAAGACATGCAACCATGGGAGGCAGAAGCATTTGAACAAGCAGATGTAAATTAATTTTATGAAAATAACTCACACAAAAAAAGGTTTCACATTAATAGAGTTGTTAGTAGTAATTGCAATAATAGGTATTCTTTCAGCAACAGTTGTTACGAGTTTAGCTAGTGCACAAGAAAAAGCACGAGATGCAAAGAGAATTAGTGACGTGAGAGAACTACAACAAGCTTTAGACATATATCAAATTAAAAATGGAAAATATCCGATTACTAACTGGACATGTAGTTATGAAGGAAGTTGGCAAACAAGTCCACTTGCTGTTGGTTTAGAAGCATATATGCCAAATTTACCAGTAGACCCTGTTAATGAAGATACCAATAGGTCAGTCGGTGGGTACTTAAATTATTGTTATTATTCTCAGAATTATGGTGGTTCAGGTGACTGGTACATGATTACTTTTACTCTTGAGCAACAAAATACCGAACTCGATTTGATTGATGGTTCAACTTCTTGTAATGATTCTTTCTTTAATTATGGAGGCAATGACGGTTACATTATTACCAAAGGAGGTGATTGTATTCAATAGGGTTTTGTTAAAAATTAAGAGAAATTTATTTTGGCATTAAAAAAACCACCCAAGAGGTGTTTTTTAAAATAGTGAGTATGATACTGGTAGACCGTGTGGAACGAAGTTAGAACAGTACTCAGCCTTAATGGAGTTGACTTGAAGTGATAATTATTTGACATATTAAATATAAAAAGTATAATATACTTTGGTTTAAGTCATATTTTGAGAGGTATAACATGACAAAAGAATTAGCAAAAAAAGCAGCTGATTGGTGGTGTGGTCAAGTTGAAGGACACACAAAGTTCGATAACGGAGACCAATCTCAGCAAGGTGGTGTAGCCATGATTATGGCAACAATGCTTGCATCACACGAAAAGCAAAAGCTTTCTGATGACTCAGTCAAGATCTTCCATGAAAAAATAATGGAGTATGTTCAGGAAAAGCTTACTGAAAATCCTGAGTATACGGTTCGACTGTCGTCTGATTACAGTCCAGATCATGAATTGTCTCAGTTGTGCTCTGCGGCGAGTATTCCAGGGACTTTAATTCCTTGGAAAACACGCATGTGGATTTCAATGAAAGACGGAGTCCGTGTTTCGTGTGGATACGGTGCTGAAACACAAACGCTTTAAGTTCACACATATTACTTCTAAATCGCCCTTGTCACAGGGCGGTTTTTATTTTGTTTGCCAAAAGAAAACACTGACTAAAGTCAGTGAAATCATTTGTGGGCGATAAGGGACTCGAACCCCTGGCCTTTTCGGTGTAAACGAACTGCTCTAGCCAACTGAGCTAATCACCCATATATTTTTTATCTCTATACATAATCAGATTACTCTGAATAAAAAGCATTATACCGACCTGCCATAAAAAACGCAATACAAGAGAGTCACGTCACTGTTTGTTACAATATGCGGTAATGAAAATGACGGTCAAAACACTGGGTATTATTATGGATGGAAATAGGAGGTGGGCTTTGGCAAAAGGTCTACCAAAAACAGATGGACACAAACATGGACTTGATACGTTGGTGAAATGCATGGAGTGGTGTAATGAGTCATCTATTGAACATGTTGTTTTTTACGCGTTTTCTACTGAAAATTGGAAGCGTCCAAAGAAAGAAGTGACAGCACTGATGGATTTGTTTGAATACATGATGACAGAGAAAAGAAAAGATATTATAAAGGAGGGTGTTCGTGTGAGATTTATTGGAGAGAAACAGAAGTTTTCAAAAAAAATACAGAAGATGATGTTTGAACTGGAGAGTGAAACCAACAAGCATACAAAGACCGCATGGGTGTGTATTTCATATGGTGGACGAGCGGAGCTCGTCCACGCCGCCGCCTCGATTTCTGGTAAACCCACTGAAAAGAAAATTGAAAATTCACTGTGGTCAGCAGACTTGCCTGATTTGGATCTGATTATTCGTACAGGAGGCGATCACCGGTTATCAAATTTCATGTTGTGGAAAGCAGCGTATGCTGAATTGTATTTTATAAAAACTCCATGGCCTGGATTTACTAAAGCTCATTTTAAAAAAGCACTCGATTGGTATGAGAAAAATGTTCAAGTAAATAATGGCAAGTAATCTTTTGCATGTAGCAGGAACTAAATAATACAAGCTTTGTTACAATGCAGGTATCTATGGAAATACTATTTGAAAATAATGATGTAGTGGTGATTAATAAGCCAGCCGGAATTATGGTCCACGGAGACGGGCGTTCTACTGAACAAACAGTTGCAGACTGGTTTGTTTCTGCGTATCCAGAATCAGTGAATGTTGGTGAGGAACCCATAGAAACAAAAGCGGGAGGTAGTATTACCAGGCCGGGGATAGTTCACCGGTTGGACAAAGACACTAGCGGCGCAATGATTTTATGCAAGACAGACAACGCACACACATATTTAAAAGAACAATTTCAAAATAGAACTATCAAAAAAACATATCAAGCTGTCGTGTATGGCGAGATGAAACAAGATTCAGTGTTGGTAAATCAACCCATTGGTAGATCAAAAACATTTGCCAAATGGACAGCAATACCAAAAGCTTTGCGAGGAAAAACACGAGAAGCCCAAACACAAATAACGGTATTAAAACGTTTTAATGGATTTAGTCACATACAGGCAGAACCAAAAACAGGGCGGACACATCAGATTCGTGTGCACTTACAGTTCTTGAACTATCCTATCCTTGCTGATAAAACGTATGCTGGTAAACGATACGACACAGATCGGCCACAAGATTCATTGGGATTTACCCGGCAGGCTCTTCACGCATATCAAATAGAATTTACAGATACATCAGGGAAAGAGATTAGTGTTGTCGCTCCGTTACCACAAGACTTTGTGGACGCTGGAATCAGGGACTAGCACAAGTGCATATTTTTTGTTAAAATCCTGCCCATTATGAAAACAAACATCAAGAATACTCCTTTGGCTGATTTCACTTCTATCAACCAAGAAGAGCGAAAAAACCTTGGAATTACAGCGGGAGACACTGTACGGGTATGGGTAAAAATCGCCGAGAAAGGAAAAGTGCGTCTACAGGCCTTTGAAGGAATGGTTTTGGCTACTAAACATGGTAACGAACCAGGATCTACTTTTACTGTAAGAAAAGTTTCACAAGGAGTTGGTGTTGAAAGAATTTTTCCTCTATTTTCACCAAACATCGATAAGATTGAAATCGTAAAACGAGCACGAGTACGTCGAGCCAAGCTATATCACATCCGAGAAAAAGTAGCTCGAGAAGTGAAACGACAAATGCGTCGAACACGACTTATCAATCTATCAACACTTTCAGATACAGAAGAACAAGACAGAATAGCAAAAGAAGCTGAGGCGAAAGAACAAGAAGAAGTGAGGATGGCAGAAGAACAAGCAACTAAGGAAGCTGAGGCGAAAGTTGCAGAAGAAGCAAAACAAGCTGAGACTGACGCGGAAGTACTAGCAACAGAAGATTCTCAAAATACAGCAGAGACGACAGTTGAAGAAGCTACAGCACTTGAAAATCCAGAATCAACCAAAGAAGCGGTAGAAGCTGTTCAAGAAGTAGCAAACAATACTGATACGGTTGAAGATACAAAAGAAAAGAAAGAAGAAGCATAAAACCCAGAATTATTTAAAATACAGAGCACCTGCTCTGTATTTTTTTATAAATTGTTTGTTAAAAAATGTGGAAAATTGTTTATAGTGAATGACTAATACGGTTTTGTAAGTCAGTCTGTTGGGTATAGAATGAGTAGAACTAAAGTAGTAATTTAGTATGAGATTTTTGGAAGGTGGTGTGAGCTTATTTTTCATGTTCTCAATTTTCTCCAATTTATTAATAATTATCTATCACATATATGGAAACCCAGTCTAAGAAAAAGTTAAATACAGCAAAACAATCAAAAACTATGACAAAAAAACAAATGAAAGAACCTATATTGGAATTGAATAATGACCGATTTGTTTTATTTCCTATTCAGCACAATGACATCTGGAAAGCGTATAAAGATCAAGAGGCATCTTTCTGGACGGCTGAAGAAATTGATCTTTCTTCAGACATGGTTGATTGGGAAAATAAATTAAATGATGATGAACGGTTCTTTATTAAGAATATTCTTGGTTTTTTTGCTGCCTCAGATGGAATCATAAATGAAAATCTGGCTGAAAACTTTTTAAAAGAAGTGGGATATCCAGAAGCAAAATGCTTTTATGGATTTCAGATCATGATGGAGAATATTCATTCAGAAACATACTCACTACTTATTGATACATATGTGAAAGATAAAAAAGAAAGAGATAGGTTGTTTAATGCTATAGAAACAATCCCTGCTGTAAAAAGAAAAGCAGACTGGGCTTTGAAATGGATTGAATCAGATTCATTTGCAGAACGTTTAATTGCTTTTGCTGTGGTTGAAGGTATTCAGTTCTCGGGATCCTTTTGTTCATTGTTCTGGCTTAAAAAGAGAGGACTTATGCCGGGATTAACATTTTCTAATGAACTTATCTCGCGGGACGAAGGAATGCACCGGGACTTTGCGTGTTTGCTGCATAACAAACATGTGAAGAATAAAGTATCAGAAGCTCGAATTGTAGAAATTGTGAAAGAAGCTGTAGAAATTGAAAAAGAATTTGTTTCTGAGTCTATTCCCGTTTCATTAATTGGAATGAACGCCGAACTGATGTGTGAATATATCGAGTTTGTGGCGGATCACTTATTAGCAGAATTGAAATGTAAAAAAGTGTACAAAACAAAAAATCCATTTGATTTTATGGATATGATTTCAATTCAAGGGAAAACAAATTTCTTTGAAAAGCGTGTTGCGGAATATCAAAAATCAGGAGTTGCTGGGAAACAAGACGGAGATAATCACTCATTTAGTAAGGACGCGGATTTCTAATCAGTGTCCTTGATGATAATGGTATAGTTAAGGGATAGTCGTGGTGTAGTAGCTACGCAAGTGAGGATATCATAATTAATAATATAAGTAGTATCAAATATGCATGTAGTAAGAAGAAATGGAAAAAGAGAGAAGGTGAATTTCAACAAGACGGCTTTACGTTTGGAAAAACTTTCGTATGGTCTAGATACAAAATATGTTGACGTGATGGATGTTGCCAAAAAAACATTGGCTGGTATTTATGACGGAGTACAGACTACTGAACTTGATAATCTTTCTGCTGAGATTGCTGCATCAATGTCTACAAAACATCCTGATTATTCTATTCTTGCTTCTCGAATCGCAGTTTCAAACATTCACAAGAACGTTGAAAAATCTTTTTCAAAAAATATTGAACTACTCTATAAATACAAAGATCCTAAAACCGGAAAGAAAGCACCTCTTATCGCAAAAGATGTTTACAATATTGTTAAAAAACAAGCAGATGATTTAGACGCCGCTATTTTACATGATCGAGATTTCAAATATGATTATTTTGGTATTAAAACGTTAGAGCGAGCATACCTATTGCGACGTGACGGGAAAATATCCGAAACTCCTCAACAGATGATTATGCGTGTTGCGGTGGGGATTCACAAAAAAGATATTAATGCAGCTATTGAGACATACGAATTAATGTCCAAAAAATATTTTACTCACGCAACACCAACATTGTTTAACGCAGGGACACCAAGTCCACAATTATCTTCATGTTTTTTACTAGCCATGCAAGATGATTCAATTGCTGGTATTTACGACACACTTGGTCAGACAGCTCGTATTTCTCAGTATGCCGGGGGGATTGGTATTTCTATTCATAATGTACGAGCAAAAGGTTCATATATTAGAGGTACAGGTGGAGTCTCAAACGGGATTGTTCCAATGCTTAAGAACTTTAATGAAACAGCTCGCTATGTGGATCAAGGAGGAGGAAAGAGAAAGGGTTCATTTGCGATCTATTTGGAGACATGGCATGCCGACATGTTTGATTTTTTGGATCTTAAAAAAAATCACGGAAAAGAAGAGATGCGAGCGAGAGATTTATTTTATGCCATGTGGGTATCTGATCTATTCATGAAGCGTGTGCAAGGTAATGAAATGTGGTCACTGATGGACCCTAATGTTTCACCAGGACTATATGATGTTCACGGGGAAGAATTTGAAAAACTATATACAAAATATGAAAAAGAAGAAAAGTTTGTCCGACAAATCCCAGCACAAGAGTTATGGTTTAAGATTGTTGAATCACAAATAGAGACAGGGACTCCATATATGTTGTACAAAGATGCCTGTAATAGGAAATCTAATCAACAGAACCTGGGAACCATCAGGAGCTCAAACTTATGTGCAGAGATTCTAGAATATACCTCAGCAAAAGAGGTAGCGGTATGTAACCTAGCATCTGTCGCATTAAATCGATTTATCAAAGAAGATGGAACATATGATTTTGATGAGCTTGGAAAAGTTGTGTCTGTTATTGTAAAAAATATCGATAAAGTAATTGATGTTAACTTTTATCCGGTTAAAGAAGCTGAGTATTCGAACTTAAAACATCGGCCCATGGGTATCGGAGTTCAGGGATTAGCTGATACCTTTGCAAAGATGAAATTACCGTTTGCATCCAGTGAAGCAAAGCAATTGAATAAAGATATTTTTGAGACTATGTATTATTATGCGGTGAAAACTTCAAATGAATTAGCGAAGAAGAACGGCCCATACAAATCATACAAGGGATCTCCTATTTCAAAAGGAAAATTTCAGTTTGATATGTGGGGAGTCAAACCATCTGATAGGTATGATTGGGAAACATTACGTGCCAACATCAAGAAAGATGGAATGAGAAACTCATTGTTACTTGCTTTGATGCCAACAGCATCTACCTCACAGATTTTGGGAAACAACGAATCATTTGAACCATATACGTCAAATATTTATTCACGTCGAGTTCTTTCTGGGGAGTTTATTGTGGTGAACAAACATTTACTACGAGACTTGATTCAACTTGGTTTGTGGGACGATGAGATGAAAAATGAATTGATTTCTCAAAATGGTTCTGTGCAAAATATTGATGGAATTCCAGCAAATATAAAAGAGTTATATAAAACTGTGTGGGAGATTTCACAGAAAGATGTGATTGATATGGCTGCTGATAGAGGTGCGTTTGTCTGTCAAACACAGTCAATGAATATTCATATGGAAAATGCCACTCCAGCAAAAGTAACATCAATGCACTTTTATGGATGGGAAGCAGGCCTTAAAACGGGGATGTATTATTTCAGAACAAAGGCTGCTCGAGACGCAATCAAGTTTACGGTTACAGAGAAGAAAGAGAAGAAATAGAGAATACAAAACAACGCTGCCGTACGGCAGCGTTGTTTTGTTATAATAGTCTTATATGGAAATATTTATTACACCAGCAATCGACATGCTTATTTTTGCTTTTAGCGCATACGCTATTGCGTACTATGTGTATATTCGTTTATATAAAAAAGATTTTGCTGGCGTTGCGTCTGTGGACCTGAAACTTTCGTTAGCTCTTATTTTTTTAGTATCTGCATACTATTATGGTTCCGGTGTGGTGGTCCAAATTGCAGATGTGCGTGTTCATTGGCTTGCGTATTATCTAGTGATGTCAGGTTTGGTAGAGATAGTCTTCTTTCTCTTGTATAAAAAAGCAACAGGAATTACGTGGAAAGAGATAGGTGAGGCACAAAAAAAATAGAACAAAACCAAAACAGACGCATATGCGTCTGTTTTTCTCTTATTTGGGCGGCCAGAGGGAATCGAACCCTCATTGCCGGTACCACAAACCGGAGTAATAGCCGTTATACCATGGTCGCCATATTACTTTCTATCGCTTCTCTGTGGTTTTCCTAACTCGGCTATTCTTACACAAATTGATAAAAAAATCGAGTCTATTTCTTTTGCCTTGTAATAAAATAACAACATATGACATCAGTATTAATTATGGAAAACGATCTGTTGTTGACATAGCTCCTTACAGGAACATTGAGTAAGTATAAAATACTTGCAGTGTTAACTATTAATGTGCTAATATACTCTCCATGATTATGATTCAAGAGAATCCGTTAGGATACATAATAGAAATTGCCAAAGGACTTGAAAAAGTTTTAGAAAAAAATGTATGGGAGAACACGGGGGTTACTCATACTGATGCAAAACTTCTGATGGCTATCCGATATGGGCCCGACGCTAGTCAGGTTGAAATCGCAGAAGCTTTGAGAGTTTCACCCGCTGCTGTTTCTCGTCAGATTAAAAAATTAGTAGAAAAAAAATACATCATACAGAAAATAAAAAAAGAGAGTCGTCGTGAATCAGAAATTTCATTGACCAACCTAGGGATTGAGACTGAGAAAAAAGTACAAAAATATCTCGAAATGACACTCACAAATATTTTACACGCAGTAGATGGAATATCTCCACGTACAGTTGAAGAATTATTACAAGTGAGAGAAGCATTGTCGGGAAATATAAATCCAATCTTTCAAAACATGAAAAGTGAGCTTAAGAAACAAAATAATTAATACCATATGAAAAAAATAGTAATAATAGTTGGAGCGTTAGGAATACTAGGAGCATTAGTGTTTGTTGTTTTCAATAAAGAAGAAGTAGTTACTGAGAAAGTGGTTGATACATACAGTACCGTAGAGGCAAAAACAGTAGAAGAGTTGAAGACTACCGGTGAACCTGTTGTGGCTTATGGGCAGGTGATTTCAGCAAATTCTGTTGAGGTAGTTTCTGAATTATCTGGTGTGGTTAAGCGTGTATATAAAAACTTAGGCGATACAGTGAGAGCTGGTGAAGTTGTGTTTGAATTACAGAATTCATCAGAACAGCAAGGAGTATTACAAGCAAACGCTCAAGTTTCATCTGCTCAAGCAAATCTTAGTAAATCAAAACAAGGAACAGACGTAGAAGATGTTTATAATCAGGAGCTTGATTTAAATAATAAAAAAACAGCGCTCTTGGATAAACAATTGAGCATAAAACAATTTGCTGAGGATACTCATATTGCGATTATTAACTCAGTTCAATCACAGTATGATCAGTTTTTTTATGACGGTACGACTGATCCTCAGTTAAAAATTGCTTTGAGAGATCTGTCAGATACCAAAAGACTGGAAAATTCTCGTGAAGATCTTTCTGTGAAGATTAATCAGTCTCAGAATAGTATCGAACAACTGGGTTCAATTTCGTATACTGATACTGTTGAGATACTTGATAAAACAGAACAGCTTATTGGATACTATGACCGTGTTCTTAATGAATACTCAGACGCTATCTCATCACAATCAGTTTCAATAATTTCAGAGGATAACCAAGAAAAACAATTAGCCACAATACGGACTATCAGACAGCCGATACTTGTTTTGAAAAGTAGGGTTTCTTCTGAACGTGTTGCACTACAATCTGCAAAAAATGCCATTGTTATTTCTGAGAATAATCTAAAAAAACTACAGGAAGGACCAAAAAATAATGACGTGTCTATCGCACAAAGTAATTTGTCATCAGCAGAGTCCTCTCGTGCTTCAGCACAAATCCAATTACAAAAAACACGGATAACAGCACCGACGTTTGGAAAAATCTCATCAATTAATGTTCGAATTGGACAGTTGGTGGGACCATCAAGTCCTGCTTTTATTCTCTCAAGTAGTAGCGCAAAAAGAATTGATGCGTATCTCTCTTCGAGTGATGTTTCAAGAATTAGGATTGGTTCAAAGATAATTGTTGATGGAAAAGATGAAGCATTTATCTCTAGAATTTCTCCAACCATTGATCAGAAAACAGGGAAAATAAAGATTGAAGCGTTTTTTTCTGACGACCAGGTGGTTTATGTTGAGGGGACAGGAGTTGGTCTATCTATTAGCACATTTAGTGAAAATCTAGGATTTTCAGTTCCTATATCATCAATCTTTGTACGTAATAATATTCCT